>Ga0209689_1000318_pt1 | contig 31790 bp, 30 predicted proteins | sample GraSoiAngelo_149_FD_187119 | JGI IMG/M metagenome (GOLD analysis project Ga0209689, IMG submission 187119) | Grasslands soil microbial communities from the Angelo Coastal Reserve, California, USA - 14_1009_09_30cm (SPAdes) (version 2) | ecosystem: Environmental > Terrestrial > Soil > Grasslands ... | reverse complement strand
CTTCCACTCTGGGCATGTGGCAGGTCACACAATCCTTAGTACTGACGGGACATGCCGCGCCAGGATGATCGCTGCTGGGATTGGAGTTTGCTGCGGCCAGGTGACAACTAAGACACCGCTGATCGTAAAAGCCGGCTTCACGCACCAGCGGTTGGTGCGGGTTGTGACAGGCAATACAAGTGACGCGGCCATCGCCCTTGCCCCAGCACCGGCTGCTCTCCAGGCGGTAAGGCTGAAATCGTGCGTTCCCCACTCCGCTTGAGCCTGAGAGATTCACGTCCCACCAGGTGGTGTGGCAAGCGCCGCAAAAATCCACCTGATCCACCGGCTTGAGTCGCCCTGGATTTGAAATCAGTCCCGCTCCGGCTTCTAGTCCCGCCTTCATCGCTGCTGTGTGAGCCGAGCCGGGTCCGTGACAGGCTTCACACGTAATACTCGGAATCAGCCGAGTGTCGTCAAATTTGTCATTCGTGGTCGAGGCAGTGTTATGACAACCAAAGCACCTGCGAACTTCGGCTGGGGCGACCGGACGTCCCGCGGCTTTCTCAATCGATTCCGGTGTGGCCCTAGAATGAGCGGGAGTGATATCAAATCCCTGGATTGTGCTGAAGTAGCTGAAGCGGCTCTCGAAGAATGCCCCGCCTTTCTGGTAAAGATAACTTTGTCCTACCTTGCCGGTGCCGAATGCCCAACTTAAAGGGCCCGAAACCGACTGCTTTCCATCGCTCACTGAGTATTCGATAACGCCGTTGTCCGTCCGCACGAGCTGATATGTGTGCGGGCCGAGGCGAAAATTCTGTCGATTGTGAGCCCGCAAAATATCCGAATTCGCTGCCGGCGTTGAAGTGCGTGCCATGGCATGCAACTTTTGAGTCGAAGCCAGAGAAGAATGGCATTGAGCACAAATTGCTGGGCCAACATATTCATCGCGAGAGGGAGTTCCCTTTGTCGGCCACCAGCCGACCTGCTTGATCCGCTCCGGAGTAGACATCTGCTCGGCTTTTGAATTGTTCTCCTCTGCTAAGGTCTCGATAGAAACTACAACCCCGGCCGCAGCAATGAGAGTGAGAAACAGCAGACGATTGCCGACTCGATGCTTACTCATAGAAAGTCGTAGGCTGCGGAGGAAGATGGCGTTGCCAACTTGATCGGATTCCGATGATTATCGCAAATTAGCCGCGCCGCGGCCAATCGCATGCCGGATGCGGGTTTGTTAGACTTCGGAAATTGCTTGTCGGTGAGAGGAAGACATGAAAGAGGGATCGAGGAGAATGTATTTTGCCAGGATCGCCGTTGCCGATGCTTTGTTGATTGCGATTGCCGCGATGAGGGCGCAGTCTGGACCGCCTCAATCCGCGGCGCCATCCGCCGCCAAAAAAACCGACGAAGCTTATAAGAACATCCAGGTTCTCAAAGGCGCACCGGCTGATCAATTAATGCCTGCGATGCAATTCATTAGCGCATCTTTGGGGGTGCAATGCGACTACTGCCATGAGATGGGCGCGTTCGATCGGGATGACAAGAAACCTAAGCAAACTGCACGCAAGATGATGGAGATGATGTTCGCAATCAATAAGAATAATTTTGCTGGACATCGCGAGGTGACCTGTTATTCCTGCCACCGCGGCGCGATCAAACCTGTGGCCACTCCTGTTATCACTGATCACGAAGTAAAACTGGCCTTCCCGGAAACGCCAAAAGAAGAAGACTCTTCTAATCCGGCTGTTGTTGATCAGCTCCTGGACAAGTATGTGGCGGCACTCGGTGGCACGCAGGCAATCCAGAAAATTTCCAGTCGCTTGGGAAAGGGCACGATTGCGCTCGGCGCAAATAAATTTCCCTTTGAAGTATTTGAAAAAGCCCCGAACAAACGAATGTCAGTGATGCATCTTCCCAATGGCGATAGCATCACGGCGTTTGACGGAACCTCCGGTTGGCTCGCTGTGCCTGGGCAGTCTTTGCGCGATATGAGTGGAGCGGAGTTGGAGGCAGCCAGACTTGATGCTGATTTCTATTTTCCGTTACGAGTGAAGCAGCTTTTCAGCGAATTCCGCGCTGGAGAGTCAGAGAAGATCGGCGACCGCGACGCTACCAGTCTGGTGGGAATAAAAGAAGGCGAGCCTCCTCTAAAGCTCTACTTCGACCTACAGTCGGGATTTTTGGTGCGCCTTTTGCGCTACGCCGAGTCCCCGCTTGGGCGTGTTCCCACCCAAATCGACTATGCCGATTACCGCGAGGTAAACGGCGTGCGGACTCCATTTCGCTGGACAATTTCCCGGCCCGGAGGTCGCTTCACCATCCAGTTGGAAAACGTTCAGCAGAATGTTCCGATCGACGATGCAAGATTCGCCAGGCCGGCCGTCAGTGAAACGGCGCCACAAAAACCGCCGGGATCCTGAGCAAGTCTCAGCGTCCAACCAGGGGGAGGATCAAAGCAGAGGGATGTTCCCGGTCGTGATAGATGGTGTTGGTGGCTTTGACCCCACGCAATCCGCGTTCTGGATCCTCGCCAGTGTTGAGGTTCCGATCGAAGCGCGGGAAGTTGCTGCTGGAAATCTCCAGGCGCAAGCGATGTCCGGTAAGAAAGACATTGCTGGTGGCCCACACGTCGATAGTGAACTTATAGATATTTCCCGCCTGCATGAGTTCGGGTTTTTCCTGCGAGTTGCGATAACGCGCCCGCAGGATTCCATCGGTTAAATTCTGGCAGAATCCGTCAGGCCGGACGTCAACCAACTTGGCTGTGAAGTCTGTGTCCACCGCAGATGAGCTGGCATAAAGCTCCACCGAGATCGGCCCCGTGACTTCCATGTTGTCTTGAAGGACGGGCGTGGTGTAGACCAGTACATCATTTCGATTTTCGTTAGGACGCTGATCGAATGCGCCCGAGGCCAGATGTTCGTTGTCACAGCAGAGGCCTCCGCCACGCGTAGGTACGGGATCTCCGGGATCGTACACAAAACTGTCTCTGGTTTCGGCCCGAGGTGCAATTGTATTCAGCGTGCCGTTGCCCGACAACGAGTTTGCCTTACCTCCTGAGTGCAGGTAGAAGCGCGTGCTTTTGGCGCGGGCCAGCGGCCAATCGTCTTCTTCGCGCCATACGTTTTTCCCCATCACGAAAATCTTGACGGGCTTTTCTTTCTCCACTCCGTTTTGGATTCCTTTCAGCAGATAGTCGTACCAGCGCAGCGTAATGTCATCACTGGTCTTCTCGACGTTGGCCTCGCTGCCAAAATCGAGCTCACCTGTTTTTCCCGTGAAAGGACCGTGATACCAGGGCCCGATCAGCAAGCGCTGGTTCCGCCGTGCTGCCTCGCTCCCGCTGCGTGCCTTGATCCCGGCATAGTTGCGTAATGTTCCGCCCATGAAGATGTCATACCAGCCGCCCATGTGGTAAGCCGGAACCTGGATCTGCGCGAAGTGATCTTCGATGGACCACGTCTTCCAATAGTCGTCGTAAGTTGGATGTTGCAGCCAATCAAGGAAATACGGCGCCAGGCCTTCCCCCGTCCCCGGCTCGACGACCGGATAACTGGAGAGCGGCAATTTTCCCACCCAAGTCAGAGCGTCTGTGTTTTTCTCTACCCGGCGCTGAAGCGTGTTGTGCGCCAGCCCCGATGTCCAGGATTCGCTGAACCACTGTTCGAAGGCGCCGCCCTGGTACGTCCATCCATCGTGGTAATTTGACGCGGTGACGACAGGGAAAATTCCGGCAAGGTGCGGAGGCTGCGCCATGGCAGCCAGCATCTGAGTGGCACCAACGTAAGAGCCGCCAAACATTCCCACTTTGCCATTGGAATACGGCAATCCCGCAGCCCATTCCACGGTGTCATATCCATCATCAGACTCGTGTTTGAAGGTGTACCACTCGCCGTCAGACGAGAAACGTCCCCGAACATCTTGAATGATGGTCACATAGCCACGCGCCACAGCCTTTACTCCAAACTCCACCCCGCCGTCTTTGTTATAAGGAGTGCGTTGGAGCAGAACTGGAAACTTACCTTCAGTCTTCGGACGGTAGACGTCCGCGTGCAGCACGACACCATCACGCATCTTTACCGGCACATCACGTTCGACAGTGACTTCGTTCTGCGCAGCAGCAAGGTTGGCACACAGAACAAGAAGTAGGCGGAAAAGTAAGGTTTTACCATCTTGAGAAGACAACATGCGGCCTTAGAAATCAAAAATCAAAAATCAAAAATCGGCAATCGTAAATCGTAAATTTCTACCAGGTCAGCTTCAGCGCAAATTGCAACTGCCTTGGATCGAATGCCGCGGTGGGTTGCTGGCCGCTGTCCCACAGTGGATTAACATCCGCAACATTGAAACGGTTGATAAAGTTGAACGCGTCCACCAACCCTTCCAAAGCCACGCGCTCCCCCAGCGGGATTCGCTTGCCGACCCGAATATCGGTGAAAACGTTCATGGGCTTGGTTCCGGCGTTGCGGCCGAGGTTGCCATCCAAGGTTCCATTCAGGAAGCACGCGGGTTGCAAGAATCCAGTTGGCGAAAAACGTGAAGCGGCCGCCACGTCGCCGCAGGAGTTCGGTCCTGTCCCCGCCGCCACGATCAAGGGACGGTCAGTCGGGGTGCTGAAGTCGAAATTGCGGTCATCGCCTGTGATGATATTGAACGGCCGGCCGGATGCGGCTTCAATGATCGGAGCCAGCGTCCAACCCGAAAAGAACTTGCTCCAGAAGCCACCGGATAAAGTGCCGCTCTGGTAAACGCCGCTGAAGACAAATCGGTGGCGCTGATCAAATAACGAATTCGACCGCTCCGCCGCGAGATTGTAATTGTTTTGAGGCTCCAGCGGCGATTGCAAATCGGTAGAGTCGTCGATGGTGTGCGACCAGGTATAGGACCCTAGGAACTCGTAGTGTTGTCCAAACCGTTTTTTTAGATTGGCAGTAAATCCATGGTAAACCGAACTGCCACTGGAGAAATTCGCCGGCATATCACTGAAGGGGACGCAATTCGCTAAGGTCGTGGCATCACAATTCGACATCAGGCCCTCGGTTTGCAAAATTTGCCTAGCCAGCGGCACACAAGGGGCGAGTACTCCCATCAGTGACGGATTGAATCCGGATGGCCGGAAGAAACTTACCAACGCAGCAGGGACGTAGAACGGTCCGCTCGGACTGGCGCCCCCACAAGGCGGAAAGACGGCCGGGTTCTGTGTCCCAACCGCCAAGGGATTGCTGGGAAAATTTGGATCACTGGGCTTAATGCCAAGCGCCGTGGCCGTTGCCACCGCGGCCTGCCAGTTAGCGATCAGGAATTGTGATTTGTTCGCGTTGATGTTGATAGGCCGGTTCAGGTGACGCCCACCATTAAAGTTGTATTCCAGGCCGAGCGAGAGGTCGTGTCCCCATTGGCGCTCATAAGTAAGATTCGCTTGCTGCGAGGAACCGTATTGAAAATTCTTAGCGACGGGAAACCCGAAAGGCTGGATGGCCAAAGGCACGGGCGAAGTGGGGTTGAGGTAAGCCTGTCCCACGAAGATGGACGGCGCATTCGGCGCCGGATTGAAGCGCTGCTCATTGGGCAGATAGTTAAACGCGGGTGGCAGACACGAGAGCAGTCCTTGGAATGCGTTGCTGGCATTCAATGAGCACTTGCCGGGAGCGCCGGGGAAGAGAACAATCTGCGGCGCTTGCGAAGCATCGGCTACATCAGAATCGAAAGCGAGCGCCAGCAGCGGGTGGTCGTAGAACAATCCGTATGACGCGCGAATCACGCTCTTGCCGTCCTTAGTTGGATCCCAGGCCAATCCAATTCGTGGAGCGACATTGTTGAGGTCTCGAGGAATCCCCTGAGTAATCCCAAGCGCATTCTGTCCAAAGGCGGCGATTGAATTGAGCGGGCTAAATGTGGGCGTGAATTCCACGTCGTAGCGAACACCGTAGTTAAGCGTCAAGTTCGATCGCATACGCCAGCTGTCCTGAATGAACAAGCCTAGGGCTGTGTTGCTGAATGCGTCGTGGGGATTGCCCACACCCTGCACCATATTCGAGGGAATGCCAGCACCGTACGACTGCACCGGACTGAATGCGGGGAATGTAGTTCCGGAGGGAGGTGCTATTGGCGGGTTGCTAAAAATGTTCTGCGAACCGAAATTGTAGAGTCCTCCGAAATTTACCGTGAAGTCCGCGCTGAGGGGAATGTAATTCCCATCTACACCGAATTTAATGTTGTGCGTACCCTTCGACCATGAAAAATTGTCCGTCAGCTGGTAGCGCTGCTCTGTACGCTGAACAAAAGAGAAGGGCTCGCGTCCGAAAAAGGCGAAACCTGGAATGTTAACGGCTACGTTGCCGCCTCCCGGCCCGCGCGAGAAGCTATAAAGCAGACCGCGGCGGGCGTATTGAAAACGAAATTCGTTGACCTTGTTAGCGCCGATTGTCCATTGGTCCTGACCAGTGAAACTCCAATCATGATAATTCTGCGTCGAAGTTCGCGAGAATGAATTCTGGCCGAAGTTTTGCGGTCCTTGCGCTTGCACCTGTATACCCGTCAAGTCGCTGGGACTCACACGCCCAGCAAGCATAATCCGATTATTGTTTGTGAAGTTGTGGTCAAGGCGGAGCGAATACAGGTCAGTCCGCTCGGAAACCGGGAAATTTCCAATCAGACTATTCAGCGGCACGTAGGACGGCGGCACAAAACAGGGGGCCGGTGGCGCGCATGACGTGGGAAAGGCGCTGAAATTCGGAAAGACACTCACTGACTGCGGCCAGACTCCAGTCAATGCCATACCCGAGGAGGCTGCCGCCAATGCCGTGTATTGCCCCACTTCCTGGGCAAAGAGTGGGATTGTTTGTTCCTGCTGCAAGACGGCGGGATTAGTGAGGAACCCGATCTGCTCAGGTGTCAGGAGCACTGTTCCGAAAGGCTGGCCGACCTGAGCCGTGTTGAACGGAATCAAGCCAAAGTTGTCAGCTCCGATCGATGAGAACCCCGTTTCCTGTCTCCAAGTCCCTTCATACGAAAAATAGTAAAAAGTTTTGTCTTTGATAATGGGGCCGCCAAAAGCAGCTCCCGCCTGCACTCGCGTATATGCGGGATTGGATACGGTGCTGAATGGGTTCACCGCCTGGAAATTTCGATTGCGCAGGTAGCCGAACCCCGAACCGTGCATGTCATTTGTGCCGGAGCGGGTGATGATGTTCACCACTCCGCCCGAGGCGCGGCCATACTCGGCGGCATAGCCGTTGGTTTGGATCTGGAACTCTTGCACCGCTTCTTGTGAAACGGTGGAACGGATGCCTTTGGTAGAGTTGTCTACCGCGTCCGCGCCGTCTACGTTCACCAGGTTGGCGCGCGCCCGCTGCCCGCTCATGTTCAATCCCGAAGTGGGAGCAGCTCCAATCGAAGGAGCGTCGTCGCGAGCCAGGCGCGAGTCAGTGAGAGCAAAGTTAATGTAGTTGCGGCCGTTGATGGGAAGATTGTCGATGCGGCGCTGTTCGATGGTATCGGTTGAAGAACTGCGTTGCGTCTCCACCTGTTCGGCTGCAGAACTGACGTTGACCGTCTCTTGGGTGCCGGCAACAGCCAGTGTGACTGGCAAGTCCGCCATTTGTCCCACTGTGATGGTCTGGATGGAGGTGTTTTTCGCGAAACCGGGCGCCTCAACCACTACCGAGTATTTTCCAGGCGGTAGTGCCAGGATACGGTATTCCCCGTCGCTATTCGTCGCGGTTGAACGCTCGAATGCCCTGGCTTCATCACGAGCAGTGACCGTGGCATTGGTGACCACGGCGCCCTTAAGATCTTTCACAGTAACGTGCAGGTCGCCGGTGGCGGCACCTTGGGAGAATGCAAACATGCGCAGCAACAACATCGCCGAAGCAAGCAGGACGAGCTGGCGTGTCTTCATAAATATCTCCTCAGATAACCCTGACTTCTATCGGCGGATGGCAAGAGCCCTCCTGGCGGTAGGCGAACAAGAAAGAGGTTGTTGTTGGGAAGGTGATCCGCTGCTTTGTACCATCAACAGGAAGGCGAAAGCAAGCTACAAACAGCTGGAAGATTTACCGTTACGGAACATTCAGTCGGGGAGCCGTATTTGACCGGCGACATCGAAATAGACACGTCTCCCCGAGAATACGTTAGAAGAACTCGGTCATGCTGGGTGCGGTAGCCGATGCGCCCGGATAGGTTGTGATTCCGAGTCCCTGGAGAACTAGTCTCAGCAGGCTTTGGTGTTGGTAGAGTGTGGTCGACTTATAAGGCTTTTTCCCCTTCGGGCTGATAATCAACGTCGCAATGCGTCCACCCCCATGGGAGGCATCGCTCGTGGCTGCTTCGTCGAACAGAATGATCAGCAATCCGTTCTGGGTAAAAGCGGGATTCGCGAGCAACGGTGCGATGTTCGTCTTCAACCAGAGATCGGCCTGGTTCAGAGTGCCGTCGTGCGCGTTATTTTTTTGATTGGGGATGATGAATGAAAACTGCGGCAAACGATTATTCTTCATGTCAGTTGGGAATTGGCTGAACGGGACGAGGTAGTTCTTCCAAGTACTGCTGTTGATCACGTCCGAAAAGTACGCGAATGGATTGTGACGCCTCACGTAGGGATATGCGTCCTTATATCCATAGGTCGTGGGCTGCATGCTCTCCGCATACGATTTGAAGGTTTCCCCCCCAGTCAAGAAACGACGAGCCAAGTTGTCGACGGTTACGGTAGTGCTATACGAGTCATTGTTGGTAATGAGCCGGCCGGTGGTCATCATGAAATAGTTGCCGATCGAAGGATGGGTGTTGGCGTAGTACTGAGTAGCCAAGCCATACTTTGACGCCAAACTATTTAGATAAGGCATGGACGAACTTCCAATGACGCTGCTGTAGCCATGATTTTCTTCAACTACGACAAAAACGTGCAAAAACACTGGTACGGACAGCGCGGACGCTGAGGGCGGCGGAGCGGCTGTGGGTAAAGCTTGTGGTGATGGCGAAAACGAACCGCCTCCACAACCTAATCCCGCCGCAAGTAGCAGGGACAAACACACAATACGCAGTCGGATTAATAGTGTCACGGAAACTCCTTCGCGGGAATTCGACGAGGCGGTTCGATGCAAATATGGGGATTGAGGTTGATAAATGGTACGAGAAATGCCCTCTCAGCTCAATCAGGGGACTGCCGTAGTGGGCGACTTTTTTTGCAGCTGTTAACTTTGCTCATTAGGTCTACTTACAAACTGTACCTAGGGCGAATACCTTAAATACTCAGCCTCTGGTTAAGATCATCAATCCGACCGTCAGGGATCAGACCGAAAAGATTTACACAATGCCTAGCTTCTCTCGATCCCAGAACTCTCCTGCTTCGATGTTTTGCTGGCCCAAGCCATTCGCGGTGTATTGTGCGCGATTCCGAAACGACCGCGGCTGTCGAGCAAAATCATCCCGCCATGTCCGTCGAGACGCGTCTTCAAATAATCTACTGCTTCGGCCGCCACCCATTCGGGCGCATTGCCGGAAGCGACCCGGTCAGCCGCCCATTTGGCCAAGACCAACTTCATGATCGGTTCGCCCCATCCGGTGGTGGAGGCTGCCGCGCTTCGGTTGTCCGCATAGCAACCACATCCAATCAATGACGAATCGCCCAATCGCCCAGATGCCTTGTTGAGCGTGCCTCCGGTCGAGGTAGCGGCAGCAATGTTACCGTCCTGATCCAGTGCAACCGCGCCCACCGTATCGTGAGAAATTGCCGGGGCAAACAGATCCGGGTTCTGTTCCACAGCGCGGGCTTGAAATTCCCGCAAGCGCTCGACTTCGCGTGGGATGATCAGATCTTCATTTCGGCACAGGGGAATGCCATGCTCGGCGGCAAAGCGTTCTGCTCCTTCGGCGACGAAGTATACGTGCGGGCTGTCGCTCAGAATTTTGCGCGCGGCGCGGACCGGATTTCTTAGATGTTCCACACATCCGACGCCCCCAGCCCGCAAGGTCACGCCATCCATGATCAGAGCATCGAGTTGAACTCTTCCTTCCCGGTTAAGGAAGCTGCCGCGGCCGGCGTCAAAGGTCTCATCGTCTTCCAGGATGACAACCGCTTCTTCGACCGCATCGAGTGCGGAACCTCCGCGGCTGAGTACTTCCCAGCCTCGTTCAATGGCATTTCGCACGCCATTCAAGTGTGCCTCGACCATGTCGTCGGGGATGGCCCAAGCGCCGCCATGGACGACTAGAACGGGATCGCTGGGCAAGATGAGTCCTCGGAAATGATGCGATAGTTTAGCATTGCGAAAAAAGAGGCAGTGGCAGTCGTCGGTGGTCAGTTGTTCCGACTAGCCACTAATCACTGGCCACTTTCTTGAAGGCTGTGATGCCGGCAAAGCAAAATGAGATTGCCTACGCCGCCTGACCGGTAGGTGCGACTGCGTCCACACCTTGCGTTCGTGCCCAGGTGTACTGGATCCGATGGATCACGGTGATCGTCGACAACACCGCAATCACCCAGAGTACAGGCGCCATCACATTGAAGAGAGCTCCGATAATGAGAAGCACCAACCGCTCCGGGCGCTCCATAAAACCGACCTTGCAGGAGCCGATCAGAGACTCGGCGCGCGCCCTGGTGTAACTCACCATGATGGCACTGATCATCACCAGAGCCGTCAGGACCACGTAAAAAAATCGTCCGCCGCGGGCGTAATAAACCAACAAGCCAAAGAAAAGCGCGGCATCAGAGTAGCGGTCTACCACCGAATCAAAGAAACCGCCGAAGCGGGTAACCTGGTTGCTGGCGCGGGCCACCCGCCCATCCACCAGATCGAAAAATCCCGAGCCGATGATGACTAGTCCGGCGTAACGAAACATCCGCGCTTGATTGGCGCCATTGGCATATCCGAACAGCAGCGCCGCGCCCGTGTTCACGACCAGCCCCAGAAATGTGAGCACGTTGGGATTGATGCGGGCCAGAGCGAGCCAGCGTACGATTGCATCCAGCAAATAACCTGAACCTCGCCCGAAAGCGCTGGTCCACGTCATTCCGTTCCAACCTCGTCGTGAATCGTCGTAAGGCTCAACACTTCCATTTCGCGCTTGCCGTTAGGCGTAATGACCACCGCTGTGTCTCCTACTTTCTTATTCAAGAGCGCCCGCCCGATCGGAGACGTGGTAGAAATCTTGCCCGCCGCTACATCGGATTCCTCGCTGGTCACCAGTTGAAACTTAACCTCCTCGTTTTTGTCATTGTCGTAAACCCGGACCGTCGATCCCAACCCGATTTTGTCCTTGGGAATATTGTTCATGTTGATCAGGGACAGGTCCGCCAGACGACGCCCTAATTGCCGCAGCCGGGCTTTGACAAATTCCTGACGCTGCTTGGCCATGTGATATTCGGCATTTTCACTGAGATCCCCCAGCGCCACGGCCTTCTTGAGCTCCTTGGGAAGCTCATGATTCAACTCGTGTTCCAGGAGGTTCATCTCGTCCTGAAGCTTTTTCTTGATTTGCTCTTGCATGTTTGAACGAATTATAAACCCCAAAGCGGACTTCGGTCTGAGGACTCCTGACCTCATAAACGTTCGGCTGACCCTTGAAAGCCACTCTTTTAGGCGGCGAAACCCCTCGTTGTAATTGCCTTTGCGCCCTGCTTGGGCTAAAATAGAGGTGTTCTGTTCTTCAGCTTTCCTGCGCTCGTGGGTGTCCCTTCATGATCAGCGGCGACGGAAGTTTCCACATAGGCGATAAAGTCGTTTACCCCAACCATGGCGTAGGAATCATCGAGCAAATCAGCAGCCGGACCATCGGCGCCAGTGTGGAAAAGTTCTATCTGCTCAAGATTAAAGCCAGCAGCCTCAAGGTGATGGTACCTTTCCACAACGTCAACAGCGTTGGTTTGAGGCGGGTGGTAAGGAACGGCGAAATCCAGAAAATCCTTGATTTTCTTACAGATGGCGAGTGTGAAAACAACGCCGACTGGAAGTATAGGTTCAAGGAAAACTCGGAGCGCATGCGCACCGGCTCACTGCTTGAAGTTGCCGCAGTCCTCAAGGGCCTCTTGCTTCTGAACACGTCCAAGCCGCTTTCATTCCGCGAGAAAAAGATGTTGGAGCGGGCTCGTTACCTGTTGGTCAGCGAGTTGGCCATGGCCAAGAACTGCGAAGAGCTCCAGATCGAGGAACTCCTTTCCAAAGCGTTGTCCAAGAGCAAACTGCACTTGCCCGAAGCCTCGGAATTCCAAGCCTGATTTCAAATGTGACGTAGCGCCGGCGCCGCCGGCAATGGTGGCGAGATCCCTACTTATGGTCATGCTGATGCTTGCTGCTGCCGGCGAGACGCCGGCGCTACAAAGTCGCAGCACTCCAGATTTCTAGGATTCGTCTGCTCTATCGACGGCCTTGGTTCGAAGGCGAACGAGTTGCCTGGCCAGCGCTGGCTTGAATCAGCTTCTGAACCGATGGAGCAATCATGAGAAGTACCTGGGCTTTCGGCTTCTTCGCCTGCTCGACCAGTGCAAGTTGTTGCGTGGCCCAATCGGACGGAGCATGCTGGCTACTCTCCAGGTAGTCCATTGCGCGCAACCCGGCGTTTCCCAATGAGGAGAGATCCTGCGAAATAGGAACGACTTCTTTCAGCAAGTAAGACTGTTCCGCAAGCGGCTGAAGCTTCGCCTGACTGTCCCGCCAAAGCATTAATTGGGATTTGATTTGCGCCTTGGTTTCCGCATCCGCCTTGCCCGCAAGCAGCTGATCCACTTGAGCGGCAAAGTACCGTGCCTTCAGGCTCTCGGGACGAGCAGCATCAACCAGCCGGTTGAGCGGATCTGCGCTGGTTGGCTCCGCTGCAGCGAGTTCACTGCGGTTGTAGTCCTTGACCGGCTCTACCATGTCCGCGAGCACGCGCAGCGCCGAAATGTCGTCACTGCCGGCAATACGGCGCAGCATAGGCGCGTAACCGGAGTTATGCGTCAGGCCAAGCCAATCCAGTTTCCGGCTGACTCTCTCCATACGCTGATACATCGAGTTCACGTCCCGAACTTCCTGGGGCGACCATAGCCGTTCCGCGATCGCGGCGGTTCTAGGCCAGATGCGCGAATCAATATTTTCGGGCGAAACATATTCACCCCACATGCAAGCCTCGCCACCCAGCACTCGTTGTTTTTCCTCCGGGCTCAGGTTTGCCGCCGCGCCGCCGAGCGGATCAAAGCTGTAGTGCCGTTCCGCCGACCACATGAGGTCAACGTAATACCCATGCGAGAGTAGCCCGCGATAACCCTGTTTGGCCGCCGCCGCGAGCGACTCCTGACCGCGCCAGGACTGGACCACAATGTTCTTTGGCAAATCCGGGCGCAGGATTTCATCCCATCCCACCATGGTTTTGCCGTGCTTGCTGACGATTTCCTGCACTCGTCTGTTGAAGTATGCCTGCAGATCCTCGTTGCTCTTGATCCCATGCGAGCGCTTGAACTCTTGTATCTTCGGATTCGCGTCCCATTGCTTTCCGTTTACTTCGTCGCCGCCGATGTGGAAGTATTGGTCGGGAAACAGCCCCGCCATCTCGCCGATGAAATCATCCAGAAACTTATAAGTGCTTTCCTGCGTCGGATCCATTGCCGGATCGAAAACTCCCCATTTGCGTTCGATCTGATATGGACCAGGCGCACTAGCCAGTTCCGGATAACCCACGAACCAGGCAGTGCTGTGCCCAGGCATATCGAACTCTGGCATGACGCGAATGCCGCGTTCTCGCGCGTAAGCGATCAAATCCCGGATTTCGTCCTGGGTATAGAACAGTCCGTCCGAGCCCATCTCATGCAGCTTAGGAAATTTCTTGCTCTCGACCCGGAAGCCCTGATTTTCGGAAAGATGCCAGTGCAGGACGTTCAGCTTCACTGCTGCCATTCCGTCCAGGTTGCGCCTGAGAACATCCAACGGAATAAAGTGGCGGCCGACATCGATCATTAATCCGCGCCATGGAAACCGGGGCTTGTCCTGGATGGAAAGCGCCGGCACCGCGAAGCCGTCGGCAGTGGTGGTCACGAGTTGCAGAAATGTCTGAAGTCCATGCAGAGCCCCCAAAGTAGTCGGCGTGTCGAGCTTTGCACCAGCGGTCGATACTTCAAGGCTGTAAGATTCGTCTTCTCCAAGTTCCAGCACTTCTTTGTTCGCATGCGCCGCTCGAATTACCAGCATCGCCTTCGACGGCTCTGTCTCTTTCATATCCAAAGGAAGCATTCCGGTCTGCCGGCGCAAATCATTCAAGAAGCGTTCAACGCCGCGCTGCAGCCGTGGATCGCTGTTGCCGCTGATCCCAACCGAAAATGACAGATCGATTACGAGCCGGCCAGTTGCCATCTGCAGGTTGGCCGGAATCGGCATGAGATTTACAGCGGGCTGCTGCTGGGCAGCCATTGGCGTCAGCACTGAACACAACATCAGCAAGATGAAAATCGTCCGCATGAGTTGCTCCCCCGAGATCGAACAAATTCTTGAGAAGTAAAGTGGGCAGGATAGTGGAACTGGTCGTCGGGCGCAAACCAGCACACGCTTTACATGGCTTAAAACGTAAATTAGTGAGAGGAAAACGGCAAAAGAATGAACTTTACCCTGTCCCGACTAGCTCGCTATAGCGGGACAAGTCATGATCCCAGAGACAAGGCTCCGCAGGCAAGGTTTCAAGACCAATTTCGCCTTCTCTCGAGGTGCCCGTCCTGCCCACCCATACAACCTTAAATTGCGCCTTATCGTCTCCCGACTGAACTTCCAGAACTTCGCCAGGTTGGATCCTGCGGCGTATTCCTTGTACTACTGCTCCGGAACTGCTGATATTTCTTACAGTGGCCAATTGCATGAAGGGCAGCGCGTTAGTGTCCACGCCCCAGATCCGGACGGGAAGCATTGCGGTGATTCGCGGATTGCGGCGACGGTCCATAGTGAATGGAATGATCGTATGGCCTGGGGCAGAGTAATGAAACTTACCCCGGTTACCGCAATCGAGTCTCCGAAGTCATGTTGGGTTATGCCTTATGGAGCAGGTGTTTACGGGCGCTTCCGGGCTAGTCGGAATCGGGCAGAGAGCAGGCTCCGGGCCCGCGTGGATCGCCACAGGTTCCGCAGCCACCAAGCGGATTGGCCGAGGTCGAAGACGCCGATCCCTTCGCTGCCACCGCGAATACCGATAGTTGTGCCGTCAGTTTCTTGCCATGGCACTTGGGGCATTCCGGCTTCTCGCTGCCGTACACCAGTGCTTCAAACTCGTGGTCGCATTGTTCACAGACGTATTCAAAGATGGGCATGACCTGATCCCCTCGGCCTGATGAATTCCCTATCCATTAGAATCAATTTGTGGGGAGTTCGCAAACTAAATCAGAAGCTTTTGAGCCACGGCGAGGACTGCGTGGCGGACACAAGCAGACCCTCGCCAGCTTTTTCCTCTCCCGTCGGATATTTTTGCCCCCTCCTGAAGAACGTTTGATCGAAGTCGAGCCTGGGGTCACGGTCCTCTGCCAATGTCATTGGCAGAACGATCGACAGACTCCATTGACTCTTGTAGTTGTGCATGGCCTCGAGGGCTCCAGCGAGTCGGCTTACATGCTAGGCATGGCGAAAAAGGGCTTGGCCGCAGGAATGAACGTGGTACGCATGAATCAGCGCAATTGCGGCGGTACCGAGGGTGTCGCCCCCACGCTCTACCATTCCGGACTTTCTCGAGATGTGGCCGCAGTGGCTCAATACCTGATCGACCAGGATCGCATTTCCAAGTTTGCGCTGGTGGGATTTTCCATGGGCGGTAATCTCGTCCTCAAGCTGGCCGGTGAGTGGGGCAGGGAAGGCCCATCACAATTTCGCGCCGTCGCAGCCGTGTGCCCGGCAATGGATCTCGCCGCCTCCTCGGATGCGCTGCACAACCGCAGCAATCGTTTGTACGAATATTATTTCATTTGGAAGTTGCGTCGGCGGCTCCGCTCCAAGGCACGACTTTTCCCGAAGGTATTTGAGACTTCTCGCCTCCGCGGCGTGACCACTCTTCGCAAATTTGATGACAAGATTACCGCTCACTATTGCGGTTTTACCGGCGCAGTTGATTACTATTCCCGAGCCGCGGCAGCGAATGTTGTAGATCGCATCGCCGTGCCCGCCTTCATTCTGCACGCGGCCAATGACCCCTTTATTCGCATCCTTCCCGAGACTCGGAAGAAAATCCTTGCGAATCCGAATATCACTTTCCTCGAAACCGAAGACGGCGGCCATTGCTCATTTCTCGCTCAACCTGATGGCGATGATGGCCGTTGGGCAGAATCGCAAATCGTGGAATTCCTGCGAAAGTATTGAGCCTTCCGTCTCCTATACAATCACGTCGAATGAAGTCGCGCGCGCAAATCCTATTGGTGATGAGCGCGGTGATAACGTTCGCGCTTCTCGCCAGCGCGGAACCGATTTCTCAGCTTCACCCCACTGACTACGTCAACGACTTCGCTCACGTCCTTGACCAGCAAACCGTCGCGCAACTGGATGACATCTGCCGGCAGATCGATCAGAAAGCTCACGCGCAGATCGCCGTAGTCACCATCAACTCGCTGGACGGATCCGACATCGAGAGTTACGCGGCGGATCTTTACAAGAAATGGGGGGTTGGGGACAAGTCCACGAACCGTGGAGTAGTAATCCTGCTTGCGGTTAAGGACCACCGGTACCGCATAGAAGTGGGCTACGGTCTGGAACCCATCTTGCCTGACGGCAAAGTCGGCGGCTTCGGCCGGGAAGCCGTTCCACTCCTTAAGCAAAATGATTACGCGGGCGCGCTGCTGCTGATGACTTCACGCGTAGCCGAAGTCATCGCCAAAGACGCTGGCGTGGAATTAACGGGTGGGCGTGCCGAAGCTCCGCCGCAACAACAGCCATCTCAGCCGCCATCTGCCTTTCGCATTCTCTTCATCATCTTCATTATCCTGATCGTGCTCTTTACTCCCTTGCGTCGACTCGTCTTTTGGTGGCTCTTACTCGGCGGACGCGGCGGAGGCTGGGGCGGCGGCGGAGGAGGCTGGGGTGGCGGCGGCTTCGGCGGCGGTGGTGGCGGTTTTGGTGGATTTGGCGGAGGCAGTTCCGGTGGCGGTGGCGCCAGCGGAAGCTGGTAGCAACGGCAGACGAGGACAATATGGTTCCCCAACAACAAATAAATGATTTCGTTACTCGGCTTCAGCAGGCTGCGGGCGCGAACCTGGAAAGCGTGATCCTCTACGGATCCGCTGCGACTGCGGAATTTGTTGCCGAATTTTCGGACGTAAACCTGCTTTGCATCCTTGGCGAGACCTCATTTCCAGCCCTTGCGAAGGTGGCTCCGGTGATGGAATGGTGGAACAAGAAAAAACATCCCACACCGCTGGTCATGACTCTCGGAGAGCTGAGCCGCTCCGCCGACGTCTTTGCTATCGAATTGCTCGACATGCACGAACACCACCGGGTGCTCTTCGGCAATGACGCACTGAATGGCTTGACCGTACCCATGCACCTGCATCGCGCCCAGGTGGAGTATGAATTGAGAGAAAAGTTAATCCTGCTCCGTCAACGCCTGCTGCTAGCGGCAGGCGACAAGTCAAAACTATGGGAGTTGCTGCTCAGTTCCTTGCCCGCTTTCGCCACTTTGTTCCGGCACGTACTGATTACGTTGGGAGACCCGAAGCCCGGATCGAAACGCGAGGCAATTCAGACACTCGCCAATCGGATCAAGTTCGATCCGTCCGCGTTCCTGCACCTACTCGACATTCGTGAGCACAAGATTGAACGCAAGCAGCTCGACGTCATCGATGTCTTTACGCGCTATTTGGCTGCGGTGGAGCAGGCAACCGCCGCAGTGGATACAATGTTGGATTCCTCCGGGCAAGGTGGTTCCAGATAGGTCGAGATGTTGCATTCGAGGAGAAAACAATGAGCAAAGGCTTGATCGTGATCATCGTTCTGATTCTGATCGCGCTGGTAGTCTTCGGACAGTACGTAAGCGTCCGCAACACGCTGGTGACCAAAAACGAGGCCGTGAAAGCGGCCTGGTCGCAGGTGGATATCGTGCTGCAACGTCGTGCCGACCTGATTCCCAACCTGGTCGAAACCGTGAAGGGGATTGCCAAGCAGGAGCAAACCGTCTTTGGCGATATCGCCAAAGCCCGCTCGCAATTGCTTTCCGCTGGTACTCCCTCGGAAAAGATTGCTGCCAACCAGCAACTCGACGGCGCTCTGGGACGCTTGCTGGCGATTGCCGAGAACTACCCACAACTGAAATCCAACGAAAACTTTCTGCGTTTGCAAGACGAATTAGCGGGGACCGAGAACCGCATAGCTGTCGAGCGTAAGCGCTACAACGACACTTTGCAGGATTACAACACCTACATACAGAGATTTCCTGCAAACATTTTTGCTCGCTGGGCTGGTTTCAAACCAAACGAGGCCTACTTCGCAGCGGCAGAAGGCTCAAGGCAGGTGCCGAAGGTTGACTTCACGACCCCGAACGCGGCACCTCAGCCCGCTCCGGCAAAATAGTGTGGAAGCCGATTTTGCGGTCGAGCTCGGGGCAGACGATGAAGTTCTAGACCTGCCCTGGGTTTCGGCTGATTCAGCTGTGCGCTATTACGATCTGAAGCGCCAACCTGACCTATTGCTGTGTGTAGACGAGGCGCAGCTAGTGCCCGCGCTCGGCGAGTTTCTTACCGCAATCAATTCATCGGCCACTATTCTTGAAACTGCCAAGTGCGATACCTGGCAGACAACTGACATGAAACCGGAAGAAGAGATCTTCGGAGCGAACAGCAAATTCGGCTCCTACATCGATCTCTTATTCACCGATGAGCCAAAGCGTTTCTCCTTCTCCGAACACGAGCAATTGGCGACCCGCCTCACCCAACTCTTGAGGCGAGTTCCTGAAATCCCCGCAGCCGCTGAATTCCTGGTCCGCCGCTGTCATTACCACGAAGATGAAACTCACGATGGTTTTTACATCACGTTCTATTTATTTGGTTACGGGGACGACGACCCACAGGCGCAGCAGCGCTGGGCCATAGCCCTCAAGCTGGTGGAGAATGCCATCCGTCAGATTTCGGTCGCGAGCTAGTTTCAACTTGCTTTCACCGGTTTGCGAAACCATCGCAGCATTTCTACTCGACGGCCTTTCAGTTCCGTTCGCAACAGCGAAAGCCCAAGCATGAAAAAGAAGATAGCAATCAGTCCAAGCGATGCCGTAGGAATATCCACGGCGTGCTTGGGCAGAATGGAAATCCGCCCATACACGAATTCAATGTGTACCCAGTAGACCAGCAGGGAAGTCTGTCCCAGTTGAATCAGCGGGCTGAATCCCCATTGTCCCGGTCCCCAGCGGCACCACGCGTATGCCGCGGTTAAGATCGCGAGTAGCCACCCTGCGCGGATCAGAAAAAAATTAGGACTGGTATGCCAGAAGTCGATGACCGCATAGAGTTGCACGGGACGCGCATTCAGCCAGAGTCCCAGGTAAATCAGCCCGACTCCTGCGGCTCCCGCGAATAATAATGTTTGCGCTTCACGCTTGCGTGCCCAATCATTCAGCAGAAACAAGCCAACCGCGAGCCCCACGAAAGCAAAAGCGCTCCAGGGAAAGATCGGGAATAGCCAGGCCTGAGGTTCATTAAGATTGTGTACTCCGTTAATGTAAGACTCCAGCGGCCAGGGCAGCCAGCTCGGACGCCAGCTCGTCCACATCAACGGCGCCAACAAAGAAATAATCGCCGCCACACTCACCGCCATCAAGCCCAACACTAGTCGGACCCGGTTTCCTCGCGTGATAGACAAAACAATCCAGCATGCAAGTCCCATCAGCATCATCGAAATGCCGATGGCATTGAGGACATCCACCCGCAGCAGATCGCTACCAGGCGCCCAGCCCCATGAAACAACAAATTCCTGCAGCCGGAACAATAAACCGAGCGCCAGGATCTCCGCCCCGCGCCGAATGGTGGTGCGAGCAATCTGGCCCGCCGGCAAACCCTTCTGACGCAGTTTGTCAGTGACAATCGCGAACGATATTCCCGCAAGAAACAGAAACAGAGGCGCCGGTAAAGTTCCCAGCACCTGCGACCACATGAAGAATGTGCTCTTGCGCGCCGCCCCACCCAGCCAGGAGTCGTAGCAGTGGGTCTGAAACATAAGCAGGCAGGCAAGACCGCGCGCCCAATCGATATAAGCCAGACGAGATGAGGAAGAAGATGGCACGCGATGCGCGAATGTCCCTGGTGAATGCAACCGCGGCAGTATAAGACAGCGAGGCAACAGCCAGCATCATGGACTTGGCTGGAAGCGGCAGAAAGGCTATGCGATACTCAGTTGCAGGCGATTGATCGGCCAAGAAATGTGGGCGCGTAGCTCAAACGGATAGAGCATCGGATTTCTAATCCGAGGGTTGCAGGTTCAATTCCTGCCGCGCCTACCAAACTTATTCGCGATACCTGTGGATGAGACTGCTGATGATGGAAAGGAACCTTGCGACAGTTTCATCCTTGCTGATGAAACAATCCACGCTCCCCATGGCTTCGGGCACCTGTCCGGAATAGAGCACAACCGGAATATGGGGCTTCATTTTTTTCATGCGAGCGGCTAAGGCAACGCCGGTGGTTCCACGCAGCATGTGGTCAGAGAGAACGAGGCACACTGGCTCACGTCGCAGAATGGAGAGGGCTTCCGAGCCGGTACTCGCGGTGACCACCAAGTAGCCTTCTCTCTCCAGAACAGCTCTGCGGAGCCGGAGATAGGCTTTGTTGTCCTCAACGCAAAGGATAGTGGGTTGGCTGGATTGAGCACGCACGAGACTCTCGCCAGTCACCTTGTACCCCATAGTAATTCAAAAGATATCCAACCTGGCGGACCGGAAACTGGTCAATACTGCTCACTTTTTCATCTGAAAGTCATGATACGTGACAGGCCGAATTGCGGAGAATCAGGCCTCCTCGGTTGCCGTTTTTCTGGGCTTGTGTTCACAGGCAGGTGTGTTGATGCAGGAATCTCGCAACACTAATCTTTCCACCGGCTTTCCGCCGATGATGTGCGAGTCGATGATTTCATCCACGTCCGCCAATGTAACGTGGCCATACCATACCGCTTCCGGATAGACCACCAGGTTCGGACCGTGCTCGCACTGATCGAGACACCCCGATTGATTGGCCCTGACCTTCCCCTTCAACCCGCGTTCCGCCAGTTTTTGCTTGAATAATTTTTGCAACCCTGCCCTGCCGTTCGGGTCGCAGCAACCACGCGGATGACCTGGCGGACGCTGATTCCCGCAAACGAAAATATGCTTCTCGAACTTGGCCATACGGACAAATGTACAGGAGTGGGCAAGAACCGGTGGGCACCGACCGTCTAGTCCTTAAGCGGAACCATGGCCTGATTATCTACACAGAATGTAGCCACGCGCTGTAGCCCGCCTTGGGCCTGGGGCACGACACGTACCGGACCGTAGCAGTACACGGCGTGGCCGTTTTCAGCCAGATACCAGCGTCCGCCCTTGTGAGCTTGTTGCTGCCCGTGCGTTCGATCTACAGGGGTGCGTGGCGGAACAGCTGAATGAGAACCGGGAATAGTCAACGACAACAGTAGTGCTGCTAGAACGTTCATGGGTCATTTCCGGGCCCGTGGGATTTTAGATGTAGAACAGCGCTCTGCGTTCGTCCGCCACGTCGGAAGTATTTCTTGGCGGTCTCAGCGGAGCCGGCCTCCGGAGCTTACCTGGGTGACGACTGTTCTTGGCGCTGTCTCGCGGGGTCGCCTGCGCCGCCGGAGCTTTCGCCTGGGAGTTAGCATTCGCCGCAGCCTGGGCCTGGGCTTGGGCGCGTTGCTTCTGAATTGCGCTGCTTTTCATGCCGGTCAGCTCGCTACTATCTCGGAACAACTCTTTGATTAGAAAACGTTGCGAATCAATGGTCCGCCCCTGCTCCACTACCAGCATGGCCATCAGGCCATAGGAAATCAGAAACAGCACGATGAGAATAGGAAGCATTGACTGCTTCGGCTTCGGTATCACGTTCGCGTGAACCGTCATCAAATCCAAGGGGCACCCCGATCTACGCCGCAAAGCAGCGGGCAAGCTAGGAAATGCAGCTTGGACGCCAACGGCATGCGTAATTTCAAGCCATTAGAAACAGGTAACTTAGTTCGGGTTGGCTAGAAGACCAGAGGAAAAATCACCGCAATTTGCTGCACATTAAGAGTAACCAGCCTGGTTCCCCCGCGGTTGTGCCGTACGGGGTTGAGGTGTTTTAGGCAGTCGGACGCTGGAGAGTACTTTTTCTATTTGCTGCCGAGCAGTAGCTTGGCAATCGTGGCCAACTGCATGTTGGATGTGCCTTCGTAAATCTTTCCAATCTTGGAATCCCGCCAGTACTTTTCGACGGGATAATCTTTGGTAAATCCATACCCACCATAGATTTCAATGGCCAACGAAGTTACCCGCTCCGCCACTTGGGAACAGAACAGCTTGGTCATGGCGGCTTCTTTGACGAACGGGATGCCTGCATCTTTCATGCGAGCGGTGTTGTACACCATCAAGCGCGCGGCCTCGATTTCGGTCGCCATTTGTGCGATTTGGAACTGTACTCCTTGAAATTCGCCGATCGTCTTTCCAAACTGCTTACGTTCCTGGGCATACTTGCTGGCATACTCCCACGCGCCTCGGGCGACTCCCGCCATCTGCGCCCCGATTCCTATGCGGCCTTCATTCAACGTCTCAATTGCGATCTTGTAGCCTTTGCCTGCTTCACCGAGGACGTTGTTTTTGGGGACGCGACAATCCTCCAGCACAAGCTCACAGGTGGACGACGCCCGAATCCCCAGCTTGTCTTCCTTCTTACCCACGCTGAAACCGGGGAACTCCTTCTCCATCAGGAACGCCGTGATTCCCTTGTAACCAGCTGCGGGATCGACGGTAGCGAAAAGCACAAAGAGTCCCGCCTCCTTGGCATTCGTGATCCACAACTTGCGGCCATTGAGGACGTAGTCGTTTCCTTTTAGTTCGGCCTTGGTCTGCAAGGCGAATGCATCTGACCCCGAACCAGCTTCGCTGAGTGCATAGGCGCCACACATATCCGCAGCCATGCGAGGCAGATAACGTTTCTTCTGGTCTGCCGTGGCCCAGCGTAATAACGCGTTGTTAACCAGGGTATTCTGCACATCGACGATGACGCCGGCAGAGGCGTCCACGCGTGAGAGTTCCTCGACTGCCAGAATCGCCTCAAAGAACTTGGCGCCGCCCCCGCCATACTGCTCCGGAATCTCGATGCCCATCAGCCCCAGTTGGAAGAACTCGTGAATCAGGTTCTTGTCGAATACACCTTTTTCGTCCATCTCTCTGACCAGTGGGCGTACTTTCTCGTCAGCGAATTGCCGAATGTTGTCGCGAAACAAAATCTCGTCTTCGGTAAAAGTAGTTAACGGGAGGGGCGGCGGCAGTGGCAAAGTGGTTTGAGCCATATGAGAACTTTCGGCCAACCGAAAATTCTAGCACCAGCGGAGGCGCGCGGTGCAGCGCCATTATTGACGAGGCTCAGGCGCTGGAGGTTTAAGCAGAGAAAGAGAAGCCACTGCGAATGAGGTGAGAGGGATACCGGCGAAAACGGTGACCTCGCCTCGGTCTGAAGGTGCTCTGTTGGGCCAAAAGGAACCCAGGAGCCGCCAAATGCGTACAGGGAAGGGTGGAATGAACACAGCCAATCCCAAATCGATACACCGTTCCTGGTACTGGCTAATCGTAGTGCCGTTGGTCCTTGGAGCCTGGGTGGCACTACTAAGATATCTCTGGTGGGGTGCGGTCTACAGTGCCTATTACGGTCTTCCTTCAGAGGCGTGGCGACTGAAAGAGGCCGGGCCCAAAGCGGGTTTTTACTACTGGATGCTAGCGGGACTGGTAGTGACGGCGACAATCGTAGCCACGATACTTATCCCGCCTTTCAAGTCAGAGACTCTTCCGGCTGGCCTAAAGGGACTAACCCGGTTTGTGTTGGCGGTAGTGCTGGTTTTTGGTTCGATCTTCATAGTAGCCTTCGCGATAGTAGCCTTCGCGCTGTCCTCAGCAGGACATTACCTGAAGTAGGGCCGGCGCTGGGCAAGTCTGGAGGATTTTTTTCTTTAGCTCAGATGCAGGCCATCAGTTACGTCCGGCCGAGTACACCATCTTCAGCCCGTCGGCCTGGAGAATGTGTTGGATCTGATTCCGCGCGTGTACCGCCCAGGGTCCGGTCGTATCCAGCTTCACGTAAGCCCGCCAATGCCTCAATGCCTTGCGCGGCTCTTTGATCTTTTCATACGCCAGAGCAAGATTGTAATGCGCATCGGCGTATGTGGGCGCCAATTGCAGCGCCGTGTTGTAGGTCTGAATCGCTTCCGGAACTCGCCCGGTTTCGTCGAGCACATTGCCCAGATCGAAGTAGGCCAAAGCGTAGCGCTGATCGACCTCAATGGCCTGACGATAATGCTTTTCCGCCAGGGGATACTCTTGCCGGTTGTAATAAAGCGTTCCCAGGTTGATATGCGCGGCAGCATGAGCGGGATCCAGTTCCAGCACTTTTTGATAGACGGCGATTGCGTGAGCCTGGGTGTTGGGATCCTCTTCCAACGCAATGCCGCGAGCAAAAAGCTCGTTAACATCCGAAGATGGAGATTCGGGCCTGGGAGTTGATATTGGGGAGCTCATGACTACTTTCTCCAGGGGAGAGAAGTCGAACATGAACTGTCCGGCGATTGGTTCGACCAGCTTGCCCTGGTGGCGAAAGGCGACGCGATGTCCGGTAGTGAAGGATCCCGCCTCAACCAGCGGATTCTCCATTCCAGCCACCTGTTTCTGCATAGCCTGCAATGATTCTCGAATGACCGCGGGACGCACCTTGCGGGCGCACAGATCACGCACTTTCTTTACTTGCAGGAGATCAAAAAAAGAATAGCTTTCGGCGGCGGCTACCAGTTCGGCCTTTTCCCAACTGGCCAACTGACGCGCCGTGAGCCGAAGTATGCGAAGCAGGTCCGCTCGACTGTATTGGTACACGGTTGTAATGAGGCTCTCTGCACGTATTATCCGAAGCTGCCTCGCCGTTGGCAAGGAGAAACTAGGCTCTAAGGGAATCTTCGATGACAACTTTGCCACGCTGGAGGTGCACCGGCGGTGAACAAGGTGAGGAAAACTGGAAGCCACGATGCATCGCCGGTCACATTCGATCGTGCTTAACCTTCGATCACGAGCTCAGGATCTTGATTGGCCTGTTTGGCAGGAGCTTTCTTCGGTACGGCAGGCGCGTCTTCACCGATTAAGTCAGATATTTGCAGCCGCAGATTCCCGGCATTGGTCGCATAAGCGAGTCCGGTATCAATGTCGATGGTGCCGGCACGAACCAGCTTCTCAATCTCTCCGTCGAAGTGCTGCATTCCCTCGGTATCCGCATCCCGCATGGCGTCCAGCAAGGTTTTGCCTTCATTCTCGCCTTTGTCCAGATACTCTCGAGTGCGTAGAGTCGACTTTAAGATTTCTAGGGCCGCTATCCGGCCGGTTCCGTCTTTGCGCGGAATCAAGCGCTGCGAAACAATGTAGCGGAAACTTTTTGCCACGCGGTTGCGAATGATGAATTGCTCCGCCAGGGGAAATACTCCAACGATACGCTCGACCGTCTTGGAAGCATCTATAGTGTGCAGTGTGCTCATGACGAGGTGCCCAGTTTCAGCTGCCTCCAAAGCGATCTCGATGGTTTCCTTGTCTCGCATTTCTCCCACCAGAATCACTTTCGGCGCCTGCCGCAGTGCCGCGCGCAACGCGAGGGCGAAACTGGGTGTATCACTGTGCAGTTCTCTCTGATGAATGATCGATTTTTTGTGGCGGTGCATGAACTCCAGGGGATCTTCAATAGTAATGATGTGATAGGCATGGGTTTCGTTGATGCGGTCCAAAATTGCGGCCATGGTCGACGATTTTCCCGACCCCGTTGGGCCCGTAACCAGTACCAGTCCGCTCTTCAACGCCGCGATCTCAGCGAGTTGGGGCGGGAGCTTGAGGTCGTCAAAACTGGGAATACCTCTGGGGATCGCCCGCATCACGATGGCATGACTGCCACGTTGTAAGAAAATATTCACACGAAAACGGGCTGCGCCAGGGACGCTATACGAAATGTCGCACGATCCTTGCAGTTGCAATGCATTAGCGGCCTCCTTATTTCCCCCCATGAGTTCCTCGGCTATGCGCCGTGTATCCTCAGCGGTCAGAACCCACGATTCTGGGATTTTCACTGGAACCAACTTGCCGCTTACCTCCACGTGCGGGTAGCTCGCCGGCGAGAAAATGAGGTCGCTTACATGTTTCGACACCTGTAGCATGGCTAACAGCAACGCGGGTGTGGAACGAGCGCAACCAGGCACGGCCGCGACTGGAATCGGATCCTTAACGGGTGTATCCACACTGCTCCTTCGGCATCCCGCCTTCGACAAGAAACGTCCACTTATTGTGGCCCATAAGCGGACAGGACTTTCCTGTTTTCCCAAGATCGGAGACACCAAAGTTTCTAATGGGAGCCACTTCGGTAATGTGAATGGGAGGTCATCGCAGTCCGAAGGGACCATTAAGTATTCTGGGATGGCAAATCGGGCGAGATATATCGCCTTTTTTGCCCAACCTGTAGCTTGTGTGTACTTGACAACGCTGTTCTTTCGGGGGAAACTCCGCTCAATGGACTAAACCCTCGCCGCGAAAGCATTTGCACTAATGCTGGGACGGGAGCCCACACCACCACGAGAGTGCATTAATGCATAAGAATTCTCATGGCTCATCACCCGACGTTTCCGCCTGACCCATCCGAGCACCCCAGGCGAGCCGAGGGGGCAGTTTCCTCACCAGCCCGCCAGTCGGACTGGATTGAGGAAGACGATATTCTTCACCTTGCGGAACTGGCAGCCACACTAGCCTCGCACGGTGGCGGCACTCATTCCGCCGATCTCGCGCTTGATCTGATGCTGAATGAAATTGTGGAGCAGGCACGTCTGGCCACTACCGCAACCGGAGCGGCTATTGCTCTGCTCCGGGGCGATGAGATGGTTTGCCGCGCGACCACTGGCGCGAACGCTCCAGGTCTGGGAGTTCGTCTGAGCACAGGCACTGGACTCTCGGGGGCCTGCGTTCAGAGCAGGCAAGTGCAGCGTTGCGACGATACTGAAATCGACCCTCGAGTCGATGCGGCATCCTATCGCGGCCTGGAAGTTCGTTCCATACTGATGCTTCCGATTCTGGATGGCGACGAGGTGGCAGGAGTATTCCAGATCTTGTCGCCCCGGCCTAACGCTTTCGGTCAGCGCGACATTCAGACGCTACAGGCTCTTTCACGACGCATACTAGACAACATCAAGAGTGCTGCTGAGGTTTCGAGTGCTCCAGCTTCGACCGAATCTTCTCCGCCTCCCGCAATGCCGGAGTTGGATCAGATCTCCGCCGAACTTTCTCCGCCTCGAATTTCATCGCAATTGCCGAAGCGGAGATCCCGCCCACGCGATCGTTCGACAGATATCCTAAATGCGACGGTAATCGCTCTCGCCTTGCTTCTGGGCTGGATGTTGGGCCGTGCCGAGTGGCAAAGGGTTGCGGGCCACCAAAGACAACCGGCCAATTCGACTTCTGCGCAACGGCCCGATGAGGCCAGCCAAAAGCCCATAAACCCGCAAACCGCTGCGTCCACCCAAGGAACAGGTGAAAAGAGAAGGGATGGCGCCCGACCAGAACCATCGAAACTATCGAATACTAAGAGCTTTCCAAAGGTTTCGGCCGCAGGCGACTTGGTGGTGTATGAAAGAGGCAAAGTTGTCTTTCGTATGGGCCCCGCTCAAAAACAGGCTCAAACGAGTATCCGCAGTATGCCCGATACAATCTCTCCGGAGACCGCAAAAGATTATCTGATTCAGCGAGTAGAACCACAATATCCAGAAGTAGCTCGAAGCCAACACATTCAAGGCCCGGTGACACTCGACGTTGTAGTGGATGAGGAAGGAAAAGTGCGAAATGTGAAAGTCCTAAGCGGTGACTCTGCACTCGCACCAGCAGCCGTGGACGCCGTTCAGCGATGGCGCTTCAAACCCTATTTAGTGAATGGCAGGGCCAGCCAGTTTACAACTCAGATCACGGTCAATTTCGTGCTTCCGTAAATCCACGTCGTCCGATTTTCCCGCGTTAGCCCGAAAAAATCAGATTCGCCGGCCATCGCGCTCAACCCGAGGCCAGTTCTTTGGCCCGTTGCGCCGCTTTCACCACCGCTTTGATTAAGGTGACCCGCAGTTTGCCTTCCTCGAGTTCCATGATGCCATCAATGGTGCAGCCAGCTGGGGTGGTTACTGCGTCCTTCAGAAGTGCAGGATGATCACCAGTCTGGAGGACGACAGTGGCGGCGCCCAGGGTGGTCTGGGCGGCCAGCAGGGTGGCCACATCGCGCGGTAAACCCACTTTCACACCCGCCTCTGCCAGGGACTCAAGAATGATGTAAATGTAGGCGGGACCGCTGGCGGAAAGGCCGGTAACCGCGTCCATATGTTTTTCATCCACGACGACGGTTCTGCCTACGAGGTCGAAAAGTGCGCATGCGGTCTCAACATGCCGTGAACTGGCAAATTTCCCTTTGCAGATTGCCGTCATACCGCAGCCCAGCGCGCAAGGTGTGTTGGGCATCGCCCGTACCACTGGGATGTTGCCCCCTAGTGCTTTCTCGATCTGGCTGGTAGAGACCGATGCGGCGACGGAGATGACGAGTTGATCCGGAGAAACGGCGGGACGGATCTGTTCCATTAATTCCTGCACCACTTGAGGCTTAACACAAACGAAGATGATGTCGGCCTTGCTCACGGCAGCAAGGTTATCCGTACTCACTGGGACGCCCAGTTTTTCCGATAAGACCCGGGCACGATCTTCGTGCTGGACAGTGGCAGATGTCAAAGTGGGGGAGAGCAGTCCTTTTTCCAGCAAGGCATTGAGCAGAATGCCGCCGATTTTCCCGGCTCCCAGGATCGCCACTCGTTTGTGCGAAAAATCCATCGCCATTTATTTCCTCCGACGCTCGAGACATCCTTCCTGCTGACGTGGCCCGGCTACTGATCGTGGATCATCCGAACCGTGCCGATAGCCGTTCTTGCGGAAGTTATGTTTTTTAAAGAATTTGAGTTGCGATGATCGCGTGTGAGAAGCCTGTTCTCATCGTGCAAGGAGGATTATAAGCGGGGAAGAAGGGGGCTCAAAGGTCGCTCCACACTGCCTAACGCATTTGGATGGTGGAGAGTAACAGAACAAAACCCCGGGCGTGGAGCCCGGGGCCGGGTAAGAATACGAGGATTTGACTAGCCACGCATGCGGCGTCGAACTAAGCCAGCCAGACCGATCAGGCCGGTGCCCAACAGAGTGATGGTGCCGGGTTCAGGAACTACGGCGGAGGGTCCATCGCTTATGACGATGAGTCTTACCGGGGTAACTGTACCTGTACAGTTCCCACCGCCTGTAAGTCTTCCGCTGCATAGCGCGAGAATGGTGCCCAGATCGGCGCCAAAGCCCAAGTTACCAACAGCAACTTCGGGCACTTGCGTACGGTTGGGAGTGCACGGCAGCCCGTGATCAGGAACGCGTGGATCGGAGATCATGGTCACGTGATTGTTGGTTACGTCCACCCTATCACTGCAAGGGAACTCAGAAGCAGAAGCGCTCGGCTCGGTGAGAGAGAAGAACTGATTGCCTCCGGGACTGAACAGGCCAGAGCTAACGTCTTTCAAATTGCAATCGACTCCTCCGTGATCAGCGGAGGACTCTGGTCCTTCCGTTACGGTCAAAGTGTTTGTGGCGGTATCGAAAGCACAAGTTCCGAAAGTGGTGGCCGAAGCTGACGGTGCCACGGCAAGGACAAGGCCAGCCATGAAAATGGCGGCTAAGGTTATCTTTCCAAAAGAAACAGCGCGCATAAGGTATACCTTCCTTAAATTGTTACAGCCTGCCGTTATATAAGCACGGCGAAAGCCAATTGCCTGTGCGAAGCTCACACTTTTAATGGTCGTAGACTGAGCTACTTAGAGAGAAGCAAGGCGATTTTTTGGCTTGCGTCTCTAATGCATGTGCAATTGGTTGCACAAAGCCACGGAGGAAATGCAGCTAGTCGTCGACTCAATGAAAAATCATAATACAGTACATACCCTAGGGCGAGTAAGTTTTTAGAGGCACGAACTGGGGAAGTTATCAGCCGTTACTGCACGGTTAGCGCCGCTGAAACAGTGTGAGTCAGCGAACCAGACTTGGCGGTCACCGTAATTGTGTAATCTCCTGGGGACGTCCCAGGTTGACCGCCGCCTCCGCCGCCCGCTCCTCCTCTACCACCACAAGCCTGCAGAAGGCCAATCATCAGAAGCATAAGCGGCAGCAGCAAAAGAGGGGAATACCATCTACTTTTCGGAAGCCAACGCTTGAAACCGCCAACCACCAGCACGCCGGGTAGCAGTAAAGCGTAAGCAGCTAACCTAAGACTCGCCCGTAATTTCGCGGAAACGGGAATAGGTGCATTGGTTGCGATGGTGAGAATGATCGCGGTATCTCCGCTACCGGAGTTCACTTGCGCAGGATTAAATGAACAGGTGCTTCTCGCAGGTAGACCGGTGCAGGAGAGAGTTACTAGGTTCGGAAAGTTGCCGCCCAAAGGCGCCGCGTGCAGATTGTAAGTTGCAGAGAGACCAGCTTTGGTGGTTTGGGCGCCGGAACTATTCGTGAGATTGAAATCGAAAATTGAGCTGAGCGTCACCCTGTATGAATGGAGGGTTGCCGAAGAATCGGTGCCCTGGCCGACGACGTCGAAACTGTAATTCTGCCCCAGGTTGCTGCTGGCGGATACGGTAAAAACAACTCCTCCCGAAGTTGGAGTGACGCTCGCTGGCGAAGGTGTACAGGTTGGCGGCGCGCCCGTGCCACAACTCAGGTTCACCGTGCTGCCGTAACCGTTGAATGCCGTGAGCGTGCCGTTGAATGTTACCGCGCCCAAGGGTATTGCGGACTGTGACGGATTGCTGATCACTAATGTGTAGTCCGCATTGGCGGTAACCGTCAGACTCAGATTCTGAGTCCTGTTCAGGCCGCTCGTGGCTCCGTTGATTGTCAACGGAAACACGCCACTCGGTGTGACCGTACTAGTGCTTATGGTTAAAGTGACGGGAACCGGGCTGGCTGAGGTGGGGAAGATAGTGCTCGATGGCTGAAAATTACACGTTGCCCCTGACGGTAAACCGGTACAAGACAAATCCACGGCCGCACCGAACGAACCTGCTGCCGTAGCTTGAAAGCTCACAGGGACGGAACTGTTGGGCCGGTTGACCATGATGCTCGAGGGAGCCGGCGGCGTCAAATTGAAGTTCACGACGTGCAGGGTCAGAGGAAAATTATGGGCGACTCCACTGGGATCGGTTCCAGCTACGTTGAGTGCGTAGTCTCCCGCGGGACCAGTGACAGTCACCGTGATTGAAACCCCACTGGTCGTCGGCGTCGTTTTGTTGGGTAAAACGATACAAGCCAGTGCCGTTGGAGCCGTACAACTCAAATCGACTGAGCTGGTGTATCCATTCGAGCCTGTCAGAGTACCCGCGAATACGGCTGTCTGACCGACAAAGACGGTGAGGGGATTGTTGGAAAAAGCAGCTTGGAAATCCGACCAGAATTCCCATATTCCCCGTCCGTAGGTCGAAGCCCGTAGTCTTTTTATGCGACGAAAGTGGATTGAGCCAGCGCCCGCACCGCTGCCGTACCTGGGCACCACGAGGACAGACACCAGTGCTGCCATATCCCTTCAACGGGAAGATGCT
>Ga0209689_1000317_pt1 | contig 31817 bp, 39 predicted proteins | sample GraSoiAngelo_149_FD_187119 | JGI IMG/M metagenome (GOLD analysis project Ga0209689, IMG submission 187119) | Grasslands soil microbial communities from the Angelo Coastal Reserve, California, USA - 14_1009_09_30cm (SPAdes) (version 2) | ecosystem: Environmental > Terrestrial > Soil > Grasslands ... | reverse complement strand
GCGCGGGTCGCGATCCTGAGTGAGTCGCTGCTGCCACAACTCGCCGCTATTCCGCGCTCCGAGCTGCCGTATCTCGAGCACATCGTGATCGACGGCGCTGCCAGCGGCGAGATGAGCGGCCTGGACCAACTCTTGACGGGACCCTCAGCGCTCGACCTGGAACCCACCGGTAAGGATGACGCGGCGTTCTGGCTCTACTCGTCGGGTACCACCGGGTTCCCCAAGGGGGCCGTCCATCTCCACCACGACATCGTCTATACGGTGGTCTGCTACGCGCAGGGCGTGCTGGGCATCACCGCTGAAGACCGGACCTTTTCGGTGGCGAAGCTGTTCTTCGCTTATGGACTGGGCAATGCACTGACCTTTCCCTTCGCGGTCGGCGCGACGACGATCCTCTGGCCGGGGCCGCCCAGCCCGCCGAACGTGTATGCGCAGATCGAGCGCCACAAGCCGACCCTGTTCTACTCGGTGCCAACGAATTACGGGCAGCTGCTGGCTCACAAACGGGAGCACGGCGACTTCGACCTGTCAAGCATCCGGCAGGCCGTCTCCGCGGGTGAAGCACTGCCCAAGGCGCTCTACGAGCGGTTCAGGGACCGCTTTGGGGTAGAGATCCTCGACGGGATCGGCAGCACCGAAATCCTCCACATCTTCATCTCGAATCGATCCGGGCGGGTGCGACCCGGCGCGGCCGGAGAGCTGGTGCCGGGATACGAAGCGCGGATTGTCGATGAGACCGGGGCCGATGTCCCGGACGGCACCGTCGGCAACCTGCTGATCAAGGGCGATAGCACCTGCGCCTACTACTGGAACAAGCACGAGCGGACCAAGAGCACCATCGAGGGGCACTGGATCCGCACCGGTGATAAGTTTCACCGCGACTCGGAGGGCTACTTCTGGTACGCGGGCCGCGCCGACGACATGCTCAAAGTCGGGGGTATCTGGGTCAGCCCGGTGGAGATCGAGAACACGCTGGTCGAACACCCGGCGGTGCAGGAGGCCGGCGTCATCGGGCGGCGTGACGCCGACAACCTGGAGAAGCCGATGGCGTACGTCGTGCTCGCCGCCGAATATACGCCGTCGCCCGAGCTGGCTCGAGAATTGCAGGACTTCGTCCGCTCGAAGATCGCCGAGTACAAACGTCCCCGCTGGATCGAGTTCGTCGAGGCGCTGCCCAAAACCGCGACCGGGAAGACGCAGCGCTTCAAGCTGCGCGAGACCGCGGCGTCAGATCCGGTCTAGGGCCGCGTAGTACCACCCGACCGCGGGCAGGAACCAGGGGTTCCGCCGGTACAGGGGCATCGAGGGAAACGGCCGCTGCCAGTATCCAGGAAGCTCGCCATCCGCAATCCAGTCCGCCGCCAGCTGGCCGAGGTAGGTTGACATCGCCACCCCCGTTCCGCAGTAGCCCAGCGCATGAGTGATTCCCTTGATGCGGCCGATATGGGGCATTCGGTCGAAGGTGAAGCCGACCTGGCCGCCCCAGGCGTGCTCGACCTTCACATCACTCAGTTGCGGGTGCACGCGAACCATAGCGGCATAGAGCCAGTCGCGAGCCCTGGCGACAGTGGTGGGCGCGAAGCTGGCGCGGCCCCCGAAGAGCATCCGGTGGTCGGAGCTCAGCCGCCAGTAATAGAGGAAGTTCTTGGTGTCGAACAGCATGCGGCGGTGTGGGATCGCGCTATCGGCGAGGTCGGCGGGCAGGGGCTCGGTCGCGATGATATAGCTGCCGAGGGGAATGACGCGACGTCGCAGCGGCGGTAGCAGATCGTCGGTGTATCCGTTCGTCGCGAGCAGGACGTCGCGGCTCCGGATCTGGCCGCGTGGGGTGGTCACCAAGAAGCCACCATTCCGACGTGATTCGATCGCGGCGGCGGGGGTGCCATCGAAGAGGTGGGCGCCCCGATCGCTCGCCAGCCTGGTGAGCCCGGCGAAATATTTCGCTGGATGCAATCCGCCACTGCGCTCGACCAGCAGGCCGCCGTGATACTGGGAGGTTCCAACTTCCGATCCCAGATCGATCCTGGGAACCATGCGGGCCGTCACGCCAAACTCCGTTCGGAGCACGTGAGCCTCGTTTTCGAGCGCCTGGACATGTCCCGGCTTGAAGGCGAGGTCCAGGTGCCCCGACCGCACATAGTCGCAAGCGATCTGGTTGGTCTCGATCGTCTGCTCCACGAGCGCGAAGGCGTCGAGTGACGCCTGGTAGAGGGCTCGACCCTGTTCGCCAAATCGCTTCAGCAACGTGGCCGCGCCCAGCTTGAAACCCGGGTGGACCATGCCGCCGTTGCGGCTGCTCGCCCCTGATCCCAGCGCGTTCTGCTCCAGCAACGCGACCGCGCGGCCGCGCCACGCCAGCCGGGCGGCTGCCATCATCCCGGTGTAACCGCCGCCGACGATGACCACATCGACCTCGGTTGGGAATAGCGCCTGGGGGCTCCCTTTCCCTTGCGGGGGAGGGTCGGGGTGGGGAGTTAACCAGGGAGCCTCCCTCCACCAGTACGGCTCCTCGCGATAGTTGGGAGCGAGCGGAGTGCCGGTTACTCCTGGACCTTCACGCCGTGCCAGAACGCCACGTAGTCCTTGATATCGGCCGCCTCCGGCTTGGGAGACGGGTAGAACCAGGCCGCGTCCTGGTTGGTCCGGCCATCGACGGCCACCGTGTAATAGCTCGCCTCGCCCTTCCAGTGGCAGGTCGTGTGGGTCGCGCTCGGTTCGAAGAGCTCGCGCTTCACCGCATCAGGCGGAAAGTAGTGGTTGCCCTCCACCACGATTGTTTTGTCGCTCTCCGCCAGGGTCACGCCGTTCCAAATTGCTTTCATTCCCCTGAACAACCTCCTGCCGGTCTTAGCTTATTCCTCCCGCGGCGGCCGGCAGCACCTGCCGGTGGGCGTTCAGGGTGTACACGTTGTACGCATGCCGGATCACCGGCTGGGCGACGTTGCGCACCGGGATCCCGGCGGGGGTCCGCCCCTTCTCAACCCCGTGGTGAGCGTGGCCGTGTAGCAGCAGGTCGGCGCCGGCGTTGTCCACGGCCTCGGCCATCAGGTAGCTCCCGAGGAACGGATAGATCTCCAGTCGCTCACCTTCCAGTGTCGCCTCGATCGGCGAATAGTGCAGCAGGGCGATCCGGAGGTCGGCTTCGAGCTCCTCCAACGCCTGCTCAAGCCGATCCGAGAGCATCTTGGTGTGGCCGACGAAGGCCTTCATCTCGGGCTCGCCGAAGTCGCTGCCGTGGGCGCCCCGAAACCCGCCGCCGAAACCCTTGGTGCCGGCGATGCCGACCCGAACGCCGTCTACGTCCAGGGCGACGGCATCGCCCTCGAGGACCTTGACCCCTGCCCCCTCGAGCACCCGGCGGACATCGTCCTCGCGGTCGGCGTGATAGTCGTGATTGCCGAGCACGGCGACCACCGGGATCGGCAGCCCTCGCACCTGGTCGGCGAGCACCCGGACCTCTTCCGGTCCGCCGCAGCGGGTCAGGTCGCCCGCGAGCAGCAGGATGTCGGCACGATCGGGAAGATGCTGGAGGCTGGGCCGAAGGATGTCCTGGGAGCCCGCGCCGTAGTGAAGATCGCCGACGGCCGCGATCCGGATCATGACACCGGCTCCTCGCCGTCGGGCTCGGCGGCGGGGACGACGGTTGTCTCGTTGACGATCTCGTAGCCAGGAAGCAGTTCGCTGGCCACCTCCGTGATGGTCTGCCGCAGCTGCGGGGTGGCGACGTTCCCGCCGAGCATCACCCGATGTTCTTTCACCTCGACTCTCAGGTCCTGCTCGGCGACGCGAGGATCATGGATCAGTGTTTCACGGATGTGCTCCGGGAGATAGTCCGGCCGCTTTTCCGTCATTGCCTGTAGACCTCCTCATAGAGGCGCCCGATGACCCATGACGGAACCAGGATATCGCTGGATTGCGCGTAGATCAGCAAGGCCAGCACCCGGCGCGCCCCGACCCGGGCGCGCTGCAGCAGATAGTTCCAGTCGAGGTCGGCCCGGCCGAGGATGGCGAGCGCGTCGAACCAGTGCCGTGAGGTTTCTTCCCGGTGGACGATTCCCTTGATTACGATCTGGTCTTCCGGGCTGGGGATGTGAAGACGCAGGCCCTCGTAATCGCGCTCGATCGAACGGCTCAGCATCTCGTCATCCAGGTAGATGCCGCCCATCACCATAAAGATGATGTCGACCATGACATCGCGCTTGAAGGCCTTGTAGATCCAGACCGGATCCGTCTCCTCGGTGCTGAAGCCGGCGGTTCGAAGCACCGCCAGGGCGTCGCGGGCGTCATCGGGCCGGACCAGGAGATCGATGTCGTGGGTCCAGCGCGGGCGCCCGACCAACGACGAAGCCAGGCCGCCCAGCACCAGGAAGCGATAGCCCGCCTGCTCGACCGCCTCGACGGCCTCTCGCAGGACGCTCGCGAACGCCGCCTCGGCGTCCGCCTCCAGTCGCCTGACTTTCAGGATGTCACTCTTCGGGATATCCGCATTATCTCGCGGGAAGGGTCTATGCCCCCTGATCAGCCTGGCTCGACCAGAGGTAGGCGGCGGACTGGCCACTGATGTAGAGGAAGGCGATCACGGCCAGCGCCACCCGCAGGTACCAGGTGACGTGCGGGGTGCCCGCCACGATCAGGACCGCTGCCAGCAGCCCTCCGCCGATCGGGATCACCCACCGCCAAAGCGGCTTTCCCGTTCGATCCACATATTTTTGATTCCCACCCCGCCCCGTGTAGCAAACACCCGAAACAACGGGAGTTGCCGCTTGACCGCCGAGCTTGCCGCCACCTAAACTGACGGTCACGGATTCCTGAGTTTCTGGATCAAAATAGTCAACTTTATGTCAGCCATCACCACCGAGCTGCCCGTGTACGACCGAACGGCGCGCAAGGCGCACCAGTGGACCATGGTCGCCGTGGTTGTGCTCGGCCTCGTTATTCAGGGCGCCACTGGCAGCCTGCTGGTCGCGATCGCCGGGGCGATCATGCTCGTCGGCCGCTTCTGGTGGCCGGCCGATGTGGTGCGCCAGGCGGTCTGGCGGGTTCTTGAGCCAGCCGGGATCCTGAAACGCGACGACGTCCAGGAAGACCACGAGACCCGCCGCATCGCGCGCATCCTCGGCGGCAGCCTCTGGTTGATCGCGGCCGGGCTGATCCTCGCCGGCAACGCCGTGCTGGGCTGGGTGATCGCGGTGCCGATCGCGGTGATGGTGGGGCTCGACGCGAGCTTGAACTTCTGCGCTCTTTGTTTTGTGCTGGCGCAGCTCGACCAGCGCGGCATCCTTCGCCGGGCGTAACGTCGATGATCGAGCGCGCACTGATTCTCGCCGTCATCGCGGGCCTGGTGGCGGTCATCACCGCAGTGACGCGTTCCTGGTCGGCCAGTCGCGTCGCCGGCCTGCGCACGCAGGGACGCGATCGGTTGTGGTCCGCGCTTGGTGAGACGCCGGACGGCCGCCCCTCGCTGGTCGTCTTCTCGACGCCCAGCTGCACCGCCTGCCGAACCGTGCAGCATCCGGCGGTTGAGGCGGTCGCCGCCCGCTTCGGCCCCGCGTTGCGGGTCGTCAGGGTCGACCTGGCTCGGCGGCCGGCCGCCGGCAAGGCCTTCAACGTGATGACCGCACCGACCACCGTCGTGCTGGCCGGCGATGGTCGGGTGGGGAGCTTCAACCACGGATTCGCTCCCGCCGACCGGCTGTCCTCGCAGGTCAGCGCGCTCGGCGTCGCGCCAGCGTCGCCGCGGTAACTGGAGCCGCCAGCGCCACCAGCTCCGCCGGGACCTGGGTCGCCCGCCCATCGCTCAAGCGCACCCACACCCACTCGGTGAGCACATCGGCAACCAGCTCGCCGTCCGATGCCCGTTGGATAGTGGTTCGGCGCACACCACGGGCTCCCCGCACCAGCTCCACTCGCACCGTGAGCTCGACCTCGTCACCGTAGACGGCCGGGCGGTGATAGGTGATCTCGGTGCGCCGGATCACCCAGCCCCCGCCGTGCCGCTCCGACCACTCACGTCCATAGCCGGCGGCCTCGGCGTGGGCCGTCGCGATCTCCTCGGACCAGCTCAGATAGACGGCGTTGTTGACGTGGCCGCGGCTGTCCAGCTCGTAACCACGCACCGGCCACCGCATGCTGAACACCAATGGGTCGGCTCGCGGTGCCTCGGTGGCCACCCCAGTAGTTTGCCTTCTCTCTATGCTGAGCCCGGAGGTTGATGTCAATGCAGGTCAAAGAGCTGGGCCACCTGGTGCTCTACGTGAGGAACCTCGATCGCTCGCGGCGCTTCTACCGCGATCTGCTCGGTTGGAAAGAGATCACGGTGCCGGGCAAGGAGCTTGGCTTTCCGGCTGCCGCGTTCTCATCCGGGCGAACGCATCACGAGCTGCTGCTGATCGAGGTGGGCGAAGACGCCGCGCCGATCCCCCGGACCCGCCGGGTCGGCCTGTACCACTTCGGCCTCAAGATCGGCGAGACCGACGACGAGTTACGGGATGCGCGCGACCAGCTGGTGGCCGCCGGCGCGCGCCTGGCTGGCACCGCCGATCACGGCGTCACCCACAGCCTGTATATCGAGGATCCAGACGGCAACGAGATCGAGCTGTACATCGATGTGCAGCCGGCCGTCTGGAAGGACGATCCGGCGGCGGTGTTCGCGCAACCCCGACCCTTGCGTCTCTAGAGGCCGCAAATGGGTCGGCGCCGGCTGGGCGCAAGCTCGCGCTCAGGGAAGCGTTCCACTTCTATGGGTCGCAAGAGCCGGGCCGATCGGGTCGAGTCGGCGCTTCGGCGCGCAGACGCCTCCCTCGAAGCCTGGTTTCGCCGTGGTGCCGGCGTGGTTCGGCAACAGGTCAACCGCTTGCAGGGCCGCCTCAGGCAGGTGAGCACCGGGCTCGAGCAGCTCGAAAAGGATCCCAAGCCGGCCGCGAAAACGCCCCGCAATCGTCCCGCGGCAACCCGGCGCGCGTCGAGCCGTCCCCGCAAGACCAAGAAAGCCGCCTGACGCTCAGCTAAGAGCTTCGCGGGCGGCGCGGTTTTATGCCAGGTTGTGCTCGACCGCGTACCTGGTCGCGGCGCTCCGTGACTTGATGCCCAGCTTCGCGTAGATCGATCGCAAGTGGGCGTCGACGGTGCGGATACTGAGACCCAGTCGCTCGGCGGTCTGGCGATTCGTCATGCTGGCCGCTACCAGCCGGAGGATCTCGACCTCCCGCACGGTGAGACCGTCAGCCCGGCCGAGCCTAGCCACGGGCGGCGAACAGCATCGATTGCGATCGCGACGGGGTTATGAGAAAGTAGTGGGACATTTTGCTGGCTCGATCATTGCTGATCATATCAGTCACTGGAGAGCGCAATGAGCGAAAAACTGCTCAACACGGCCGAGGCCGCGGCGTTCTTGCGCGCGAGTCACGCCTCCGTACGCCGCTGGGCTGACGCTGGGCTGCTGACCGCCAGTCGCATCGGCCGGCGTGGGGCGCGCCGGTTTCGGGAAGAGGATCTGCTCCGGTTCATGGGTAGGACCCCGGCTGGATCCTTGCCGGCCGCTTCGGGGTTGCCCCGCGCGCTGTCGTTCCAGGGCATGGCGGTGCGATTGGGTAGCCATCTCGCCTGCCTCTATGGAACGGACGCGGGACGGCTGCACCTTGGCCTGCCCTTTCTGCGCGAGGGCCTGCTCGCCAACCAGACGTGCCTGCTCTACGCCACGGGCGTCTTCCGCGACGAGTACTTTCGCGCGCTCAAGAGCGAAAAGGTCGACGTGACGGCGGCGATCAAAGCCAGACTCCTCGTCCTCATGGCCGTCCAGCACACGGTTGATGACTGGATCGCGGAATTCGAGCGCCTGGTTGCCGAGGCGAGTCGAGATCGGCCGGGTCCGGTGCGCTTTCTCGGTGATACGACAACCGGGTTGCGCGGCGTCGGGTCGGCCCAAGCGCTTTTTCAGCTCGAGCAGGAGTTGACGGCCGTGGTCAAGCGACTGCCGGTCGTGATGTTGTGCCCGTACGACGCGCGCGTCTTTGACGGCGTACAGGTGATGGAGGCGCTGAAGCATCACTTCGACACGTTTGACTATCAACTGGGGTATTTCCTGAGCTAGGGTGCCAGTCGCGCCCGGCGACTGCATCGGCAAGACTGCCTATTTCTCTTTAGCCGCCGTTCAGGCGGTCTGGCATGCTTGCGACATGTCAAAGATTTACACGCCCACGCTTCATCCCCGGATCGATCGCCGTAAGCGAGAAGGACCAGTCAAAGTCCGCGACATGTTTCGAAAAGGCGACAGCCCGATCAGCCGTTTCAACACCTGGTTGGCGGTCAGAGTAACCAAGGGCGTCGGCACCATGTGGGCTGCCTATGCGTTCGCGGCACTGGCGCTGGTCTCGCTGCCGGCGGCCATCGCCTCGCGAAACCCGGTCGTCCTGGTGTCGTGGATCTCGCAGACGTTTCTGCAGCTTGTCTTACTGAGCATCATCATCGTGGGTCAGAACGTCCTGGCCGCGGCGTCGGACAAGCGGGCGGAAGCCACCTATGAGGATGCGGACGCGGTGCTGCACACGGCCCTGCAGATTCAGGACCACCTGGCGGTCCAGGACAACGAGATCGAGAAGATCCTGGCCCAGGTGGCTTCGCTCAAGGCGATCTGAGCGTCGACTCGCCGCCAACCCGTGGCGCGCCTCGCATCCCCGCGCCCCTGTACGCTCTGGGGTCGATCGCATCGGTCCAGGTGGGTGCCACGGTCGCCAGGCAACTCTTTGCCCAGCTCGGCCCCACCGCCACCGTGTTCCTGCGGGTTGGATTCGGCGCCCTGATCCTGCTGGCGATCGCTCGGCCCCGCTGGCCGCGATTCGCCGCCGACCAGTGGCGCTCGGTGGTCGTCTTCGGGCTGATCATCGCCGCCATGAACCTCTGCTTCTACCAATCGATTGCGCGCATCCCGCTGGGTATCGCCGTCACCATCGAGTTCATCGGGCCCCTGGGCGTCGCCATCGCCGGTTCGCGTAAGCCGCTGGACTTCGCCTGGGCGATCATGGCCGCGATAGGGGTCGGGTTGCTTTCACTGACCGGAGGGACTGTGGCGCCGCTCGGCATCCTCTTCGCGCTCGGCGCCGGAGCCGGCTGGGCATCCTATATTTTGCTCGGCCAGCGAGTCGGCCGCCTGGTGGCCGGACCGGATGGGCTGGCTCTGGCGCTCACCATCGGCGGCCTGGCCCTCGCCCCGTTCGGGATCCTCGGCGCCGGCACCCGGCTGCTCGACGCGCGCAACCTCGGCACCGGCGTGCTGGTTGCGGTGCTGTCGTCGGCCATCCCGTTTTCGCTGGAATACGCCGCCCTCCGCCGGTTGTCGAGCCGGGTCTTCGGCATCCTGATGAGTATCGAACCCGCCATGGGCGCGGCCGCCGGCTTCGTCTTCCTCGGGCAGCGGCTGACACTGCGTGACCTGGTCGCGATCGCGCTCGTGATGGTTGCCAGCGGGGGCGCCACCCTGACAGCCCCGCGCCCGAGGGCCGCTCCTGACGTGCCCTAGATCCCGGCCGGCGCGAGCCGAGAATGCCCCATCCGAACGAGTACCGTCGAGGCCGCGATGGTGATGACGACGGATGCGAGGATCGCCGCGTAGAGCTCGGCCGGGATCAGGCTGTGAGCAAGACCGATGGTGGCCAGTACGAAGCTGAATTCCCCGATCTGGCCCAGTCCGATCCCGACCTGGAGCGGTCGTCTCGATACGTGGGCGAAGCGGGCCAGCAGGTAGATCGGAACCACCTTGGCAACGATCAAGAGTCCCAGTAGCAGGCCCAGCCAACCGAATCCCTTGAGCAGCGCGCTCGGGTCGATGAGGGCGCCGATCGCGACGAAGAACAGCACGGCGAACAGGTCTCGGAAGGGCAACAACCGCTCACGAGCCTCGGCCGCCTCGCGGCTCTCGGTGATCGCCAGGCCCGACACAAAAGCGGCCAGCGCGAGCGGGATGCCAAAGATCATCGAGCCGATACCGGCCAGCGCCAGGGCGCTCGCGACCGTGAAGACCAGGAACAGGTCGTGCTCGTTGCGGAGCGCCCGGAGCAATCGGGGCAACAGTCCGGTGGCGGCCACCACGATGGCGAGATAGAGCAGGGTCAACATCAGTGCGGCCGGGCCCGATCGGGTCTCGAGCCCGAGCGCGATCACGGCAACGATGGCCAGCGCGACTCCGACCATGTCTTGAACGACACTCCAGCCGAGGAGGACTTGATCAGTGGCGAGGTCGGTGGTGCGGCGGCGGCTGCGCGTGATGTTCACGACGACCACGCTCGAGGAGAGGGCGACGCAGAGACCGAGCAAGACTGCGCCCGCCAAACGAAGCCCGGCCGCCAGGCCGAGGGCGCCGGCCACGACGGTCGAGAACACGACCTGGACGGGCGCAACGGCAAACAAGCGTCCCCGCTCACGACCGATCTCGAGCGGATCGATTTCGATCCCGACTTCGAACAGCAGGAGGACGACGCCGACATCGGCGAACAGCTGGAGCTGATGCCGGTCGGCGACGTACCCCGGCGTGAACGGCGAGACGACCAGGCCGACCGCGAGGTACCCCAGTACCGCCGGGAGCCCGGCGCGGCGGGCCACCCAGCCGCCGACGGCGGCGAGCAAGAGGACGAATCCGATGTCGAACACGGCCGGCGCGCTCGATTCCATGGCGACTCGGCCGAATCGTAGCGCGGTCTAGCGGCTGCTCGCGGTCCTCACCACGTAGTCGACGGCCGAAAGCCGCGCTCCCTGGCGTTCCAGGTCGCCGCTCGTCGAGTCGGCCAGCACGATCGCCGGCAACTCAGGCCGACGCACGGCCTGGCGAACGTCCGTGAGGACATCGAGCCGCTCGGTGCTACCCGGAGGTAGTTCGAGAAACAGGATGTCCGGCCGCCGCGCCCGGGCCGCCGCGACCGCGGTGTCACGACCGACGATGCGCACCCAGTAGCCATCGAGCTCGAGTTTCAGTCGGTACATCTCAGCCAGATCGGGATCATCCGCGATGAAGAGGACTTCGAGGCTCTCGACCTCCGCGTCCTGCATGACGATCATCCCCACACCTCCTCTACGAATGACGGATGCCACCACCTTGGACCGCGTGGATGAAAACCGGCTAACAGCCGGTTATGAATTTGGTGAGGGACCGATGAATTCGGCGCCGATCGGGGTCTACATCAGTGACCAAGACCCAAGGAGGGACCCTCCATGACCGTTCTCGATGCACTTGCGACCCGCCGGCAGCAGGGGACGACCCCGTCCAAATGGCTGTCGCTGGTCATCCTCTGCGTTGGCTTCCTGATGATCGTGGTCGACGTGACCATCGTGAACGTCGCCCTCCCATCGATCCGGCGCGACCTCGGCTTCTCGCAGGCCGACCTGGCCTGGGTCGTGAATGCCTACTTGATTGCCTTCGGCGGGTTTCTACTGCTGGCCGGACGGCTGGGCGACCTGGTCGGCCGCAAGCGCGTCTTTCTGATCGGGCTTGCCGTGTTCACCACGGCCTCGGTGCTCTGCGGCCTGTCGTTCAGCCAACCGGTCCTGATCGCGGCTCGATTCCTCCAGGGGGTAGGCGGATCGGTCAGCTCGGCGGTGATCCTGGGCATGGTCGTCAGCATGTTCCCGGAACCGGGGGAACGAGCCCGGGCCTTCGGCATCTTCGCCTTCGTCGCCTCCGCCGGCGCGTCCATCGGCCTCCTCTCCGGCGGCCTGATTGCCCAGACCGTTAGCTGGCACTGGATCTTTTTCGTCAATCTTCCGATCGGGGTGGCGACCGCGCTGCTGGCCGCCCGCCTGCTCGAGGCCGACCGCGGGATCGGGCTGGGCGAAGGCGCCGATGTGATCGGCGCGGTGCTCGTCACTGTGGCGCTGATGCTGGCCGTCTACACCATCGTCGAGTCCGCCTCGTTCGGCTGGGGTTCGTTGCACACGCTCGGCTTCGGTGGCGTGGCGGGTCTCCTGCTCGCCGCCTTCATCTGGCGGCAAGCCGTGGCCCGTAACCCACTGCTCCCGCTCCGTCTCTTCCGGTCGCGCAACCTCTCCGGAGCAAACGTGATTCAAGCCTCGATGATGGCCGGCATGTTCGGTTTCTTTTTCCTCGGCTCTCTCGACCTGCAGCGGATCCTGCACTACGGACCGCTGGCGATCGGACTCGCCTTCCTGCCCAACGCGCTCGCGATGGCGGCGCTGTCGGTGGGCGCATCGGCCCGGTTGATCATGCGGTTCGGCGCCCGCTCGGTGCTGCTTGGCGGACAAGTCCTGATCGCCGTGTCGCTCGTCCTGCTGGCGATCAGCCCGATGAGCACCCAGTACGTACGCGACTGGTTGGTGCCGATGCTCCTGCTCGGCATCGGTGCCGGGTTGGCCTTCCCGGCGCTGACGATCCTGGCCATGGCCGATGCGACGCCCAGCGACTCCGGGCTGGCGTCGGGCGTGCTGAACACCACGACCCAGGTCGGTTCCGCGCTCGGCCTCGCGGTGCTGGCCACCCTCTCGACGAATCGCACCACCCAGCTGATGGCGGCTGGAAACCGCGCCGTGTCGGCGCTGAGCGGCGGCTATCACTTCGCCTGGGCGATCGGCGCCGGACTGGTCATCGCATCGATCGTGCTGGCCGCCGTGCTGCTGCGGTCGCAACCAGTGGCTGACCCCGAAAGCGCGGTGACGGAAGAAGAAGCTTGCGCCTAGCGCGTCGGGACGACGAGATCGCGGATCTTGAACACGCCGGCCTGGTGTGATGGCAGGGTCGGCTGCCAGGACGGCCTGTTGCTGAGGTACGACTCCGGATCGTTGCGGATGATCCCGACGATTACCTCGGCAACGATTCGACCGCCGACTTCACCGAGGTGATCTCCACCGCCGCGGGCGGCCGCCTCGCGCAGGATGTACAGCCAGAGCGGCGTCTCTCCCTGCCAGCTCCGCAATGCAAGCTCCCCGTGAGTCAACGGCGGTACTCCCATCGCGCGGGCGACGGCTTCGCCCGACGGCAGCCCGGTGCCCTGACCCCGCTGGAGGTCGCGGGCGGCGAGCGACCGGTAGGCGCTGAGGTCAACCTGGCCCGTAATCGATTCGGGGAGGCGGATCAACGACACCGGGAGCGTGCCGTCGATCGGTTTGGCGCGTTGGGCGGGCGGGTGGCCGGGGACATCGAAGAGCAGGCGCCAGTCGATGACGTGCTCGGGAGCCAGCGGGCTGAACCCCGCCAGGTCGGGAAACACCGGATAACGCGGCCCGCCATCCTGGACCTGGTAGTCGCCCTTGATCTGCGAATGCCCGTAGCGGTACGCGGCATCGGCAAACTCCACCGGGATGTAGGGCTCGGCATCGGGACGGTAGAAGCGCGGTCCTTCGTCGATGACGCTCGCGGTCATCGCGCTGCCGACGAGGTTCGGGAGGAGGTCGTGAAGGATGACCCACTGGTAATGCCAGTTGAGCGCCAGGCGGGCGTCCTCGAACAGGTCCGATTCCGCGACGCCATCCGACCGGAGCCGGTCGACCAGGCGGTTGTGGGCCCGGATGAAGGCCACCTGGAGGCCGGTCATGAAGGCGTGCACGTCGTTTCGCGGATCGCCGATCAGGGCAATCCCCTGCTGGTTGCGTGGCAGATCACAATCGGGGCTCCCCGGCAGCAGCTTGGCCGGGTCGCGCTGATCGATCAGGTAAGGCGAGCCGACCGGTCCGCCGCCGTACAGCGCTTCCAGGTTGGCCCGGGGCGATCGGACGTTGCGAAGGGCGTTGATGTCCGTGTGGGCGCGCAGCGGCGACCGGTCGGCGGTGATGTCGTGGGCGAGGTACTGGCCGAAGAACGGCTGGCCGGCCTCGATGTGGCTGTCCGTATCGCAGGCGCTACCATCGCAGACGCCGCCGTCGATCCCGAGCGCCAGCAGCTGAACCTCATCGAACGCGGCGGCCGGCAGGTCCGGAAACATCCGGCCGTAGCGGCCGCCTTTGACGACCGGTGCGTCGATGGTGCGGCCGGGCGCCAGGCAGAGGTCGCGAGCTGGATGCGAGACGTGGGAACGGGTTGCGGATGCAACGGGCGCCATCCCCGACTCATACCAGTTACCGACCCGAATCTCAACTATCGATTTGAGGGAGCGCGGTGGGGCCACCGAACTCGGGAGTTGACGGCAAATGCTGAAGTCGGAGATAATGAACCACTTCACTATGGAGCAGCCTGAGATCAAGGGGGACTGCCGCTTCAACGGCGCCCTGGCGACCGATCGGGCCGGCCGCCTCTACGATGCCCGCTTCCGGCAGGCGATCCATTCCACCCGCCGGCCGCTCTCCGAGAAGGAGCTGCGCGCCGTCGAGGCCATGACCGCCCTGCGGATCACGGCGCGGCTCTCCCGTCAGCTGATGGATCGCTGGGCAGAGAGGCACGGCCTGAGTGAGGGTCGGATCCATGTCCTGTTCCAGCTGGTGGCGGCGCCCAACCACCAGCTGCCACTTGGCGAGCTGGCCGAGCAGCTCGAGGTCACGCCGCGCAACGTGACCGGGCTGATCGATCACCTGGAGCGGGACGGCCTGGTCGAGCGTGTCGACGATCCGGACGACCGCCGCTCGACGTATGCGCGGCTGACGGCGGCGGGCGCCAAGCGGCTCGACAGCATGCGGGGCGAGGGCTTGCACTGGCAGATGAAGATCGCCTCCGGCCTGTCCGTCGAAGAGTTGGAGCAGCTCCGGCATGCCTGCCTGAAGCTGATCGAGACCATGACCGGCGCGCCGGTCGCAGCAGGGAGGACCGCATGAGCCAGCGACCCGAGGACGCAACCACGACGTCACCTGATAGCGGCGGCCATCTCACCGAAGGCCTCACCCGATTGGCGACCGTCGGCGTGGTGGCGGGCACGATGATGGCGCTGCTGCTGGCGGCCCTCGATCAGACGATCGTCGGCACCGCGATGCCGCGGATCGTGGCTGAGCTGAACGGCCTCAACTACTACTCCTGGGTCATCACCGCCTACCTGGTGGCGTCGACCATCATGGTGCCGATCGCGGGCAAGCTGGGCGACCTCTTCGGCCGTAAGCCGTTCCTGCTCGCCGGCATGATCGGCTTCGTCGCGGCATCGGCGCTCTGCGGCCAATCGCACAGCATGCTCGAGCTGGTCACCTTCCGGACCATCCAGGGCCTCTTCGGCGGCACCCTGTTCGCCACCGTTTTCGCGGTGATCGGCGACCTGTTTCCGCCCTCGCAACGGGCTCGGCTGGCGGGGTTGTTCGGCGCGGTGTTCGGCCTTTCGTCGATCATCGGCCCGACGGCCGGCGGCTATATCACCGATAGCTGGGGCTGGCGCTGGGTCTTCTATGTCAACCTCCCGGTCGGGATTGTCGCCATCCTCCTGGTCCTGGCCACCATGCCCTACATCCGCTCGTCGGCCTCCATCCGCGACATCGATTTCCCCGGGGCGGTCGCCTTGATCGCGGGGCTGGTTCCCCTGATGGTCGCGCTCTCGATCACTCGCGACCACGCCTGGACCTCTTTCCAGGTCCTGGGCCTGCTCGCGGTCGCGGCCGTGATGCTGATCGGGTTCTTCCTCCTCGAGTTGCGTTCAGACCATCCGATCGTCCCCTTCAACCTTTTCAAGAATTCGACCTTCAGCGTCTCGATGATCGTCGGCTTTTTCAGCGGCTTCGGCATGTTCGGCACGATCGTCTTCGTTCCCCTGATCTACCAGGGAGTGCTCGGGGTCACCGCCACCAATTCGGGCCAGTTGCTGACGCCGATGATGCTCGGCCTGATCATCGCCAGCACGCTGGTCGGCCAGGCGATGGTGCGGATCCGGTATTACCGCTTCCTTGGGACGGCCGGGGTCGCGGTCATGCTGTACGGCATGTGGCTCCTCTCGCAGGTCGGCGTCGGGACCTCGCGCCTCGAGGTGGTTCGCGACATCGTGATCGTCGGTGCCGGGCTGGGCACGACATTCCCCCTCTATTTGACGGCCGTGCAGAGCGCGCTGCCGCGGAACTTCCTCGGCGTGGCCTCCTCGCAGGTGCAGTTCTGGCGGCAGATCGGCGGCACCATCGGCACCGCCGTGCTGGGCTCGGTGCTGAGCCAGCGGCTTCCGGTCCACATCAGCGAGCAGATCGCCAGTCTTCACCTCCCCTCCCAGGTGACACGGTTCATGGGAAGTGGCGGCGGCAATCCGCAAACCTTGTTCGATCCCACCCAGATCGCGGCCCGCCGGGCCCAGGCGGTGGCGGCCGCCGGCCCACAAGGCGCGGCCATCTTCGACCAGGTCCTGCATGGGATTCGCGTGGCCCTGGCGTCCACCCTGCACGAGGTCTTCCTCTACGGGGGCGCCGTTCTAGTGGTGGCCCTGATCGCCTCCGTCTTCCTCAACGACGTGCCGCTGCGCGGCCGGCAGTCCGCTCGCGAGGAAGGCGCCCCGGTCGCCGCTGCCTAGCGTCGCCAGCAACCGTGAACTGTTGTTTGCGAACGGAATTTCGTAGTTGCCCTCCAACACGAACCGCGATACGGTTGCGCCAAATCCCGGGACAGAAGTCGCTGAGGCCCGAGTCCTGGAGAGGGGTATCTGTCACCGGAGGTACCGCCCCCCTCTTGACTCGGGAGAGGGTCAAGGTCGGAAGCGGCAGGACCGCCGCACTGTTGGTCTGACGCGCTGCTGGCCTTGCCGGATCGACCGATGCCGAAGATGGTGGGTTGCTTGTCCGGCTCCCCCAGGATAAGCAGCCCATCCCTCTAATTGGGCGCGGTTCCCAACTGGAACGGGCCGAAACCGCCGGAATTGACTACCCTCTCTGCAGAGCCATGCGCAGCGTTGACGGGCACCAGATCAACATCTCAAACCCGGACAAGGTCCTCTTCCCGGATGACGGCATCACCAAAGGGGACCTTGTCGATTACTACCTCCGCATCGCCGGCCGCATGCTGCCCCAGGTTCGGGACCGTCCGCTGCACATGAACCGTTACCCGGATGGCATCGGCGGGATCGCCATTCAGCAGAAACGGGTGCCGGAGTCGTTCCCGCCCTGGATCAGGCGCGTCACGGTCGATCTCCATCGGGGTGGCACCATCACCCATGCGGTGATCGACAACGCCGCCACCCTCGTTTATCTGGCGAACTACAACATGGTCACGGCGCACGTCTGGCTGTCGCGCAGCCCGGCCCCGTCGCAACCCGACCTGCTGATCTTCGACCTCGACCCTTCGGACGACGATTTCCGCCTGGTACGCACCACCGCCCTGCATCTCAAGACCATGCTCGAGGAGCTGCAGCTCGTGCCGTTCGTCAAGACCACGGGCTCCCGCGGTCTCCACGTGGTCGTCCCGGTCACCGTCGGGCCGAGCTTCGAGGCGGTCCACATCTTCGCCGACCACGTCGCACAGCGCCTGGCCGCCGCCGACCCTGGCCACCTGACGACCGAGTTCATCAAGCAAAAGCGTGAAGGTCGCCTGTTCATCGACGTCAACCGGAACGCCTACGCGCAAACCGTCGTCGCCCCCTACGCGGTCCGAGCCCGCCGCCGCGCGCCGGTCGCCGTCCCGGTTGACTGGCGGGATGTCGAGCGCGACTCGCTTCGCCCGGATGGCATCACGATCGCATCGATCTGGGACTGGATGCGAGACCACGATGACCCCTGGAAGCTGATGGAGCGCGCCAGGCGTCCGATCCCGCCGCTCGAGGAGGCCGATCAGCCAGACCGGTCGGGCCGCCGTCGCGGGGTATCCCGCAAGGAGCGGGCTTGACCCTCATAACGCTGCTCGAAACCGGTAGATCGCTCGACACCGAGAACGGTCATCGCTGACCGACATGGTGAAGGCCCTGATCCAGGGCCTTCACCGTTTCCCTACCGCTTGAGTCGAGGCGAGGGTCAAACGTACAACCTGGGTATCGATTTCACCGTCAAAGCGGGTGAGCGGCAAACGACGAATGGCGCCGCCGTCCTGGAATACGTCACCCGGAAGGGCGAGGAGCCCGAGGCGCATAGCCACCCGACCGAGGACGAGATGTTCTACGTTCTCGAGGGCCAGCTGACGTTCAGTTGCGACGGCCAGAGTTTCGACGCCGAGGCAGGCGGCTTCGTCTTCTTGCCGCGTGGCCAGGAACACAGCTACGCGATCCGCAGCGATGGGCCGGTCCGCTTGCTGGTTATCACGGCGCCACCCCGCGAGCCCAGCAACGGTTGGGGTGGTTTTGTCGCCGACGTCGAGTCAAGCGCCTGACTTGGCGCGCGAGGCAGCAAGGCAAGAGAAAGCCTTGATAGCCGGACGCCGAGCCATTTGCGAACCGCTGGCGTGGAGCCCGCTCAGCACGGCAGGAGACCGAAAGCCTGCTTCTGCTTGAGGATGCGCAGGGCCGCGTCGTTGACCCGCGTCATGAACGCCGGGTCCGCCGCCGCTCTCGATCGAACCGCCAGTACCATGGCGTGGGTCGCCACGGCGGTCTTGGAAATGACCAGGTCACCGCCCGCGGACAGGAATGCAAGGGCGCGGTCGCCCGCCGGGATGCTGGCCACCGCCACCGTCGCCCCCAGGTCGTCGGAGACCACCACGCCCTGGAAGCCGAACGTCCCCCGGAGCACCTGGCCGATCACCGTCGGAGAGAACGCCGCCAGGTGAGAGGAATCGATCCGGGTGAAGGTCGCGATCGCCACCATGACAAACTCGGCGCCGCTGTCGATTCCCTGCTTGAAGGACTGCAGGTAGGGATCGTCGATCGTGGTGGTCGTGTCCGTCGCCGGGACGTAATCGGTGTTGCCGGTGACGCGACCGAGGCCGGGAAAGTGCTTCACCGTTACCGCCTCGCCGGCCTGGTGCATGCCGCGGATGAACGCGGCGCCGTGGCTGCCGACGGTTGTCGGATCGTGTCCGTATTCTCGCTGCAGGCCGCCGATCGGTTGATTCTGCGCATCGAATCCCGCGGGCACGACGTCCATGACCGGAGCGAAATTCAGGTTCACCCCGGCGGCGCGGAGTTCCTGACCCCAGCCGCTGGCGCGGGTCTCGAGCGTCGACGTTGGCCAACTTCCCTGGACGACGGCGCTGGGTATTGCCGAGAATCCCGGACCCTGTAACGCCTGGATCAGGCCGCCTTCCTGGTTCGCGGCCACGAAAAAGCGGACATTCGCTGTCGCCGGGGCCGATGTCTGCGCCTGGACCGCGTCCGACACCCGGCGGATCGCCGCCGCACCGGCCGAGGTGCGGTCGACGAACCAGACCGAGCCGACGTGGTCGGCCTGGATCTCAGTGACCTCAGCCGGCCCCAGCTGGTTGGCGGTAAGCCCGAGGAGAAAGAGCTGTCCGATGAGCTGGTCCTCCGTCATGCCGGCGAAGACCCGGTCCGCGCAGGAGGGGAGAGGGGTGGTGGTCGCGCTGGCAGAGAGCGTCGGTGTAGCGGTCGGCGTGGTCGACGGACGAGGCGCCTGGGCCGCGGGGGTGCCGCAGGCGGCGAGCAGCATGAGCGCACCGAGCGCGATCACGGGAGCAGGCTTCGCCATGGGCTATCCGGTGAACGCTGGCGCCGGCCGCGTGTTACGAAGGCAAATCGACGTTTTGCAAGCGGACCTGCCCCCGCGCCACCAGCTTGCCGTCCTCGGCCCGCGTAATGTTGACCTCCCAGAGTTGCTGGGTGGCGCCCTGGTGAATCGGTTCCGCGACCACCCGAACTCGACCCCTGACCAGCGGACGGACGAAGTCGGTGATGTTGTTGACCCCGACCGCGAATTGACCACGTTCCAGCACCGCCGCCGACGCGCCCACGCTGGCAGCGCTCTCGATGGCCGTCGTATACGCGCCTCCGTGGACCACGCCCCAGGGCGTGTGCTGATCCGGACCGAGCTCGATCCAGGCGACGACCCGGCTCGGCTCAACCGTCTCGAACTCCATGCCGAGCGCCGCCAGGAACGCTGGCAGGTGCTGGAGGCTGGGAAGCGATTTGTGATTCACGATCGGAAGACTAGGTTAGCCCAGCCACGGGTCTACGCCCGATGAGTTTTCCGTCGATCGGCCGTCTAATCACTTGGACATCATCAGCATGCCAACGGAGAAGCGAAGCGTCGCCACCTTCGCTATCAGAGGCCCGCTCGCGCCGACGGATCTGCCGGGCCTGTCCGCTCGCATCTGCGCTCTGCTGGAGCACAGCGGGTCCGCTTTTGCCTTTTGCGACGTGCGAGGCGTTCACGCCGACGCAGTCGCGATTGACGCGCTGGCGCGATTGCAGCTGGCCGCCCAGCGCCGCGGCTGTCAGGTCAGGCTGCGCGGGGCGTCGGTCGAGCTGCGCGACCTGGTGGCCTTTATGGGCTTGCGCGACGTCCTGCCCGGCTGACCTCAGTCGACGTGGGCCGGCAGGCCAAACAACGGGAAAAGCCGCTTGGTGTCGAGGAAGAAAGTGAGTTCGACGATCCCGTCAGAAGCCGTCTCGAGCACGACCAGCGCCCACGGATCCCGGCCGCTTCCCGATTCACTCGGCTTGTACTGGCCGAAGGCGACTCGGCCGTTGGCCCCGGCCGTCGGGAGCAGCCGCGAATCGCGACAGCCGCTGCCCGGGCCGAACCACCAGGCGAAGATATTGTCGCGACCGCGCAGCCACATGTCGTAGGGGGGCATCGACTGCTTGGCGTCTTCCCGGATCAAGGAAGTCAGCGCCTTGACGTCGTAGCGCTCGAAGGCTTGAACGTATCGGGCCAGGAGCTGGCGCTGCGCCTCGTCCATCGGCGGCGCGGGGTCGTCCGAGGTGACACCGCTCGCATCCAGCGTCGCCCGCGCCCGCTGCAGTGCGCTGTTCACCGACGCGACGCTCGTTTCGAGGAGCTCGGCGACCTCTTTCGCCTTCCAGCGCAAGACCTCGCACAGGATGAGCACCGCGCGCTGCCTCGGGGGAAGGTGCTGTAGCGCGGCCACGAACGCCAGCCGGATCGATTCGCGCTCGACGGCGAGCTCGGCCGGGTCAGCTTCGGCGGCGACCAGGTTGTCGGGAATCGGCTCGATCCACGTCACTTCCGGCAGCGTATGCAGATTCTCGGCGACCGGCGCTTTGTCCGGTCCGAGATCCATCGGCCGCGCCCGGCGCGCCCGGCCGTTCAGCATGTCCAGACAGACGTTGGTCGCGATCCGGTAGAGCCACGAGCGGAGGGCCGACCGTCCCTCGAAGCGACCGATCCCGCGCCACGCCCGCAGCAGCGTCTCTTGCACGGCGTCCTCCGCCTCGAACGGCGAACCCAGCATTCGGTAGCAGTACCCGGTCAGCTCTGACCGGTGCTGCTCTAACTGCGTCTCGAGGTCACCGGGCGCGACGGTGACGGACGGGGCTGGCATGACGCTCATGGTAAGGGAGTCAGCCGGCGGCCGGCGTGGGCGAACTCGATCAACCTGGGCCTGCCTCGGGCTATGCCGTGACGTCCAGCACGGTGTCGACGATCTGGCTCAGTTGGGTTGCGGCTCGCCAGCGCGGCGTGCATGCGGGCGATGGCCCTCATGTTCGCTGCCGCCGTCAGGCAGCCAGACTGCCCCGCATGCCGGGGTCGTACGGCTGGTAGCGCGCCCGGCCTTTGGCCTTGGCCCGGCGCAGCGCCAGATCGGCGTTGCGGAGGAGGTCACTGGCGGTTTCCTCTCCGTCGACCAGCTCGGCCCCGCCGACGCTGACGCGCATCACGACCTCCGTCTGACCGGCCCGAAAGGGTCCAGCGAACCGGTCGATGATGCTTGCAGCCAGGGGACCGGCGCCCAGAATCGCCGTGTTCAGCAAGAGGATCGCGAACTCGTCGCTCCGGAGCCGGGCGGCGAGGGCGCCGGCCGGGATAATCTGCTCCAAGCGGGCGCCGACCGCAGCCAGCAGCTGGTCGCCCAGCTCGCTGCCGAGGCTTTCGTTGATCGACTTGAAATCGTCGATGTCGACGATCAGGACCGAGATGGTCCGGCCGGGCTCGAGGTGCTCAATCGCCTCTTCGAGGGCGTTTCGAAACGCCGACCGGTTGGCGAGGTTGGTCAACGGGTCGTGGCCGGCCTGATGCGAGACCTTCTCCTCGAGCTCTTTCCGATCCGAGACGTCACGGATGTTGACCACCAGCCCCTCGACGCTCGGCAGATAGAGGAGGTTCGTGACCGTCACCTCGCAGTGCGTCCAGGTACCGAGCTTGTGGCGCAGCCGGCAGGTGACCGAAGTCGGGTGCGCGGAGGCCTTCAGCGCATCGTTCAAACAGTTCAGCAGAGCGGCTCGGTCGGCAACATGGGCGAGGTCGACGAGGCGCGTTCCCACCAGCTCACCAGGGGCAAAGGCGAACAGACGCTGCACGGATGCGCTCTGAAAGCGGATGACGCCGTAGCCGTCGGCGAGCGAGGCGGCGTCCGACGAGTGTTCGACCAGCGACCGCAGGTGCTCCTCACGCCGCTGCAGGGCCGCCGCCTGCTCCTGCAACCGTTCGTTGAGACTGGTGTTGTCGAAAAACATCATGAACTGGCGGATCACCACCAGCATGACGACGATCACGATGTCGTAGAACAGGAACGCGTCGATGGAACCGGCAAGTACGGCATCGGCGCACGACGCCAGTACGGCGATCGCCATTGGAATGTAGGGGAGGAAGAGTTGCCAGAGGCTCTGGGCCTGCTCTTTCGGCTGCGGAGGGTCGACCGGGATCAGCCAGCCGCGAAAGCCGGCCAACGCGATGAGCAAATAGCCGGCCACCCACCCGGTGTCGATGAGTTGGGCCGGGCCGTACGAATTCACGGTGGTCAGGTATGCGAATCCACTATCGGCGAGGAGGTTAGCGAGTAAGCCGCCGGCGAGCAGGGACAACCGCAGCCGATTCCTGGCGCGGAACCGACCGGCCAGGAGGAGCAGGAGCATGGTCAGGATCACGACGTCACTGACGGGGTACGCCAGGCTAATGCCTTGCGCGACAACGCTGTCCGCCCCGTGGCTGTAGATGGTCTCCAGGATGGTGGTCCAGCTGACGGCGAGCAACGAACCCGCGATGATCAGCCCGTCGAGCACGGTGGCCATACGGATGACGGCCCGCCGCCTTGCCGGAGCGAAAAGCGCAATGCCGGCAGCGGCCAGCGGAACGGCTCCCAAAAATCCCGCGTCGGCGATCGAGGGAAAGGGGACCTGCCGTCCGAGTCCCAGTTCGTAGTACGACCACACCAGCTCGCCCATCGACCAGGTCAACGCGGACGCCGAGATCAACAACCAACCGAGTCGGCTCCGCCCGACGTGCCTCAGGGCTGCCGCGCCGCAGGCGACGGCAGCGACGAGTGCGGCCACGGCTTCGCCGAGGTCATCGATCCGCTCGGCGACCGTGATTCCCCCGAAACCATAGGTGACCCAGAGGCCGAAGCCAGCCGTCAAGAGCAGGGCAATGAGGGCCGCGGCGGTGAACCGCCGGTTCACTCGTTTGCGGGCGAGCAGCACGGTAGAGGTGTATCGCGGTGGAACCGTGAGAAGCGTTGATCTGAAGGCCAGCCAGGGACACCGTTGCAGGATTGTCACGTCTTCGGCGAGGCGGCTGACCCGCTGAAGACGAGGTCACATATATAAGGATGCGGCCGGATCGAGCTGCCCGGCCCCTACCTTCTCTTGCTGGGGCGCGGCCTCGACGGGGTGGGTACGGGTTTAGCCGCCTGCCTGGCTGACGCCCAGAGGTAGAGGCTCGCCAGGCTGCGGTTGGGCTGCCACTTTTCCCCGATGGCGTCGACCTCCCCCGGAGTAGGCAAGTGGTCGAGCCGGTAGAGCCGCTGCACCGCCGACCGGATGCCGAGGTCGCCGATCGGCAGGATGTCCGGCCGGTCGAGGTTGATCAGCAGGAACATGTCCGCGGTCCAGCGCCCGAGTCCCCGGCTGGCGGTAATCTGCGTGCGAATCTGGTCGTCCGAAAGCTTCTCCAGGTGGTCGATCTGCAGTTCGCCCGAGATGATGTGCTCGGCCAGCGACCGGAGGTATTCGACCTTCATCCGGGAGAGCCCCACGCTCTTGAGGTCGGCGGGATCCATGGCGAGGAGCTCGGCCGGGGACGGCAGCCGCCCGCCGAACCGATCCTGGAGCCGCCCCGCGATGGCTCGAGCCGCGAATCCCGAGATTTGCTGCCCGATGATCGAGTAGACGAGCACGCTGAAGGGATCGCCGACTGGCCGCGCGCGACGCCATTCCCGCGGATCGACGGGTTCGGTCGCGTCGATCAACCGCGCCATCTTGCGGTCGCTGGCTTTCAACGCCGCCAGCGCTCGATCGCGATCTCTAGCCCTTCCCAGCTCAGCCACCACCGCTTATTCTGGCGTCCGGCCGCAGTCACTACCAGCATGAGTAAGGTCACCTGCCAGATATCGATCTCGCTCGACGGCTTCGTCGCCGGGCCCAACCAGAGTCTCGAGAACCCGCTCGGCGAAGGGGGGCTGGGCCTCCACGAGTGGGCGTTCGCCACCGCGAGCTGGCGGGAGCAGCAGGGGCAGCTCGGCGGCGCCCGCGGCGTCGACTCCGATGTGCTCGACGAGGTGGTCCAAAATGTCGGCGCCTACATCATGGGCCGCAAGATGTTCGGCGGTGGGGACGGGCGCTGGGATCAGGCCTGGAAGGGCTGGTGGGGCGAGGATCCTCCGTACCACGTACCGGTCTTCGTTCTTACCCACCATCCGCGCGCGGCGCTGCCGATGAAGGGTGGCACGACCTTCAACTTCATCACCGACGGGATCACTTCGGCGCTCGCCCAGGCCCGGGCTGCTGCCGGCCCGAAGGACATCGTGATCGCCGGCGGCGCTCACGCGGTGCAGCAGTTCCTCGCGGCCGGCCTACTCGACGAGCTGTACCTGCACGTTGTGCCGGTCGTTCTCGGAGCAGGGGAGCGGCTGCTCGAGAATGTGGGCAAACCGACCCTCGAACCCGTCAAGGTGCTCGCCTCTCCAGCCGTGACCCACGTCAAGTACCGCGTCGTTCGGTAGCAACCTGCCGGTCAGCCGGAGTCTACGACCTGCCTGACCTGGCTTGCAGTCGGGTGAGCCGCCGATTCCAGAAGGCGAGCCGCTGCGCGAAGCGCTGGATCTGTTCTTCGTGGACGATCACATCGTGCGAACGGAGGTAGTCCTGCGCCGGTTTTTGGAGACCGGCCATCTCGGTGCGGAAACGGTTGAGGATCCCGACGGTGAAGTTGTAGAGCTCGCTGTAGACCGTGATCCAGTGCTCGGCGTCGGGGATATACGGGCTGGACGGATCCTCGCCCGGCATGAGCAGGGTGGGGGAGACCGACTCCAGGGCGGCCCTCTCGGAGACACTTTCGGCTGCCGCCTCAGATCCGACCTGGACGTCGCCACGTCCCTGGCCATCGGGGGAGTCGCTCATTTCTACCTGGTGCTTTCCCCCATTCGAGCGGCCTCCGGCGGCCGGGCCTCCCATTGACCACCTGGGGGAGAACAACCAAGGAGGAGCCCAGTAGTGGACGCATCATATCCCTTGGGTCGGCTGGCTGCGCGTTGCAGCTAGCTCTTCGCTGGGGCGCTCGCTGGCAGAGTGACGCGGAAGCAACTACCGCCAATGGGTGTCGGCGGCTCGAGGATCAGCGAGCCACCCTGGAGCTCGGCGAGCTGGCGGCTGACGGCAAGCCCGAGCCCAACCCCACCCCGGCCGTGGAGCTGACCCTCCACCTGGAAGAACGCCTCGAAGATGCGAGCGCGGGCCTCGCTAGGAACGCCCGGGCCATGGTCCATCACCCGGATTGTCGGCGGATCGCCACTCACCGCGATTTCTGTGATACCACCCTTGCCGTGGACGAGAGCGTTGTTGAGCAGGTTGTCCAGGATCAAGCCCAGGTGGGCACGATCGGCGTCGACCATAACGGGGCGCTCGGGCAGTGTCATGACGAGCTCTTGAGTCTCTATTTGAACCAGGCCCGCCGCGCGGTCGACGGCGTCGGCGACCGACCGTCGCAAGTCGAAGGTCGTCTCCTCACGGATGACCCCCTTGGCGTCGATTCGGGCTGCCAGCAGCATCTGATTCACCATCCGCTTGGCTTCTTCGGTCTTGCGGGCTACCAGGACCAGTCCCGCCCGCGCCCGCTCCGAGCCGCTCGGCAGGCTGCCGTCCAGCAGCATGGAAACGTAGCCTCCGATCACCGTCAGTGGCGTCCGCAGCTCGTGTGCGGCGATCTTGACAAGCGATTCCCTGGCGCTCGCGACTTTTGTTTCAGAACGCGCCTGCGACACTTCGGCGCGCATGCGCGCAAGCTTGATGGCGCCGCTCAAGCGCGCCAGCAATTCCCGGGTCGTGAAGGGCTCGATCAGGTAATCGTCCACCCCCTCCTCGAACGCCTCGAGCGAAGCCTCATCGACCCGATCGGAGTACAACACCACCGGTAAGTCCCGGGTCTCAGGCTCCGACCGCAACGTTCGGAGCAATGTCAGGCCGTCGGTGCCACCCAGTGTGGCGTTTGTCAGGAGGATATCTGGAGGGCGCCTCCGTACCAATTCGAGTGCCTCGGCGCCGGTGTCAACGGTTTCGACATCCCAATGCGCGTCCAGGAGGCCTCGGAGGTACGCCGAGGTTTCGGCCCTCTCCTCGGCGAGAACGATCCGGCCTCCCGGCACAGCAGGTCTCAAGAGATCGGCGGGGGACTCCGTTCGTACCCCGTCGGGCTGCCGGTCGTGATCTAACTGCTGAGTTGGAGCGTGCACCGGGTCTTTGGCTGTCCTGCACCCGTAAAAGTAGCACCAAATTCGCCGGACGGATCATTCCTGATTTAAGGTGGGAACTCGTGTTCGTGGTTTGCCCGGGGTGCGGCCTGAAGGTCCCGAGCCTTGGCCTGGAACCTGATCGAAAGGCCAACGCGTCCGGCGAATGCCGCAGCGTGATGAATGAGCTGTCGTACTACACACTCGCCCACGGCGATTCCGCGTTTATCCATCAGCACCTGGTCGACGCCTATGGAGCGCAGCATGTACCTGAATCGAAATCAACGATTGGGGCGGCCTTTGCCCTGGCCGGTCTTTATCTGGCGGTCGAACGGAGGTTTACCGGCCGTCAGGTCCAGAGCATGCATATGCTGATGGCGTCGAAATCGAGGCAGTGGCCGCGCTTCGAACCCCCGCAGGGAGTCGGTCCGCTGACGGTCGCCGATGTGCTGAGGGTTCAACCGGGACCGCGCCGCGACCGGGAGCTGATGCGCTGGTGCGCGAGCGTTTGGGCGGCCTGGTCATCGGAGCAGGACCGAGTGCGTGAGATGGTTGCCAGGTTTCTTTAGCTGGGCCGAACAAGCCGAAGGGAACAAATGAAGGCCCGCCTCGGTTTCCGTCTCTAGAGAATGGGTGGAACGGAGCTAAAGCGTTTTCGGGCAGAGAAGGACCGGGTGTTCCGCAAGGAACCGCATTCACCGCTGACACCCGAGCAACGTGATGCGTTCGCCGGGCTCGTCTATTTCGACGAGAACCCGCAGCTGGTCATCAACGGGACGGTCGACCGCGACGTCGAGCCCGGCGAGGTTCGGATGGCGACCAGTGCCGGCGAAGAGCAGGTGTATCAGCGCTACGGTGTCGTGCGCTTCCGGGTGGATGGCGAGGCTGCCCAGGTGGTCCTCTACGCATCCGATGATTCGGACGAGCTCTTCATTCCGTTTCGTGACGCCACCTCCGGACACGAGACCTATGGGGCGGGCCGTTATCTCGAGGTACACGCCCACGGCGATGACGTAACCATTGATTTCAATTACGCCTACAACCCCAATTGCGCATACGACCCAGCCTGGAGCTGCCCGCTTCCGCCGGCGGAGAACTGGCTCAAGGTTCCGATCCGCGCCGGCGAAAAGGCCTTTCAGGCGCGGTAGTGAAGATGGACCACGCCACCGCCAAAGCGGCGTTCGTCGAGTAGTTCGAGTTTCAGGCGGATCCCTTCGGGCAACGCGGGCTTGCCGCCTCCCACCAGCAGGGGGGTGACGAACAGGTGGTACTCATCGACCAGGCCGGCCTTGATCGCTTGGGCGGCCAGGTCGGGACCGCCAACGCTGATGTCGCGTTGCGCGGTCGCCTTCATCTGCCGGACGGCTTCGGGGTCAAAGTCTCGAGCGATCCGCGTTCTGGTGCTGGATGGGGTCTGCAGGGTGGTGGAGTAGACGATCTTGTCGGCTGCCTGCCATATCCGCGCGTAGTCCTGGATGAACGGCGGCGCGTCGGTGAACGCGTTCGGATCTTCCCAGAAGACCATCACTTCGTAGAGGCGGCGCCCGTAGAGGTAGGTGCCGATCGGCCGCTCCAGGTCGTTCACGAACGTGTGCACTTCCTCGTCCGGCGCGGCCCAGTCAAAGTTGCCGGTCTCGTCCGCCACATAGCCGTCGAGTGAGGTGATTGCCGTGTAGCTCAGCTTGGCCAGATCGCGCCTCCAATCCCATCCACGAGGGCTAACCTAATCATGGATGAAGCGAACTCCCTCGGTTGAGATCTCCTCCGCTGACCATCTTCGTGGGAGCCTGACGGCGCCATCCCGCCTGCTGATCTATGGAGACTACGAGTGTCCATACACGCGCCAGGCGCTCCTCAGCGTTGCCACGGTGCGCGAGCGACTGGGCGAGTCGCTCGCGTTCGCATTTCGAAATTTCCCACTGACGGGAATTCATCCGCATGCGCTGCACGCCGCGCTGGCGGCTGAGGCCGCCGACGCACAGGGAAAGTTCTGGGAGATGCACGACCTGCTTTTGCGGCGCCAGCCTTTCCTGGAAGACCGCGACCTCCAGGGGTATGCCCGGATGCTCGGGCTCGACGAAGAACGGTTTCGCGCCGATCTCGAGGCCCAATCCGGCTTGTCGCGGATCGAGGCCGATGTGCGCAGCGGCGAGCGGAACGGCGTCGATGGAACGCCCGGCATATTCGTCAACGGCCGCCAACATCGTCAGGATTACGATCCGAATACGCTGGCCTCGGCTCTCCATACGCCGGGCCGCCGGGAACGTGTTCCCGGTGGCCCGTGATCCGCCGCCTGATTAGCGAAGAGAAGCCGCGACCCGCTCGAGGTGATCCATCGCTTCCTGCATCCCGGCCTCCATGCCGGAGTTGATCACCATGTCGCGGATCCCCCGGCTGGGGTGCTCCGCGAGGCTGGTCAGCGTCGTGCGTCCGTCCGTTTCGGTCAACGTGATGGTGTTAACCACGGCCGACGCCTCGGCGTCAGGGATGCCCTCAAAGACCTCCGTCGAGACGAGGCGCTCGTTGGGGACGATCTCGCGGTAAACGCCGTGAAAGGCGACCTCGAATCCATCGTTGGCGGTCATCACGTAGCGCCATCTGCCACCGACCCGCAGGTCAACCTCGGCGATCGTGACCTCGCCCCGGTCGCCAGCCCACCAGCGCTTGATGAGCTCGGGCGTCGTCCAGGCTTTGTAGACCAGGTGCCTGGGTGCATCGAACTCCCGGGTGATCAAAATTTGTGTGTCCGTCGGGAGCGTCACCAATGCCGTACCGCTACTCGCCATCGCCATGATTTTCCTCCTTGATTTGTTTGAGTTCCTCCAGGACGACGTCCAACCGATCGAATCGCTGCGACCATGACCGCTCGTAGTTCTTCACCCAGTCGTGGATCGGCTTGAGCGGGCGACCGTTGACCGAGTACATCCGCTGGCGCCCTTGATCACGGACGCCAACCAGCCCAACTTCCCTGAGCACCCGCAGGTGTTTGGACACCAGAGGCTGGGCCAGGCCGACCATGCGGACGAGGTCGTTTACTGGTAGCTCTCGACCGGCGAGGACATCCAGGATCTGCCGCCGCCGGGGCTCGGCCACGGCGTTGAACGCATCCGCCGTGGTTGCCGCACGTGCCATGGACGCCATTATATACCGATATGGGAATATGTCAAGCTTGCTGTCGGATTGAGCGCCCAGAGTGCGGGCTTGCTTCTCTACCGGCAACGGGACAACAGGGTGGAGGTGTTGCTGGTCCATCCCGGTGGTCCGTTCTGGCAAAAGCGCGAGGATGGGGCCTGGTCGATACCGAAGGGCGAGATCGCCGAGAATGAAGCCGGCATCGATGTCGCGCGGCGCGAATTTCAGGAGGAGCTCGGCGTGCCGGCACCCGAGGGGGAGATCAAAGTCTTAGGTGACATCCGTCAGAGGGGAGGCAAGACTGTCCACGCCTGGGCGCTGCCGGGGGACCTCGACGTCACCCGGTCGAGCAGCAATACGTTCGAGCTCGAGTGGCCGCCGCGGTCGGGAAGGGTGCAGCAATTTCCCGAGATCGACCGCGCCGCCTGGTTCGACCTGGAGGAAGCCCGGCGCAAGCTGCTGCCGGCTCAGCGGCCATTCATCGATCGGCTCGAGGCGCTGCTGTGACGTTCTCTGAGCTGAGCGCCTACCTGGACCGGCTGGAGTCGACCAGCAGCCGGAACGAGCTGGTGAAGACGCTCGCCGAGCTCTACGCGAAGAGTTCGTCCGACGAGATTCAGCCACTGACCTATCTGATCCAGGGGCGGCTGGTCCCCTTTTTCGAGCCGGTCGAGATCGGCCTCGGCGAGAAGCTGGTGATCGCGGCCGTCGCGCAGGCCTTCGACAAGCCGAGCGACGAGGTTGCGAAACTCTTCGGCCGTCTTGGTGATCTGGGCCTGGTGGCCGCGAGTCTTTCGGCGCATGGATCGACCACGACGCTGACGGTCAATGATGTGCACGCGAGGCTCACCGAAATCGCCGGCGCAGCTGGCGCCGGATCGGTCGAAAAGAAACGATCGCTCTTCGCGGCCCTGCTCAAACAGGTCGATCCGAACTCGGCCAAGCACCTGGTCAGGATCGCGCTGGGTCGCCTGCGGCTCGGCATCGGCGATCCCACCGTGCTCGACGGGTTGTCGTTCGCGAAGAAGGGCGACCGCTCGCTTCGGCCGGTGCTGGAGGGCGCCTATAACCGGACCTCCGACCTGGGCATGATCGCGAAGACCTTCTGGTCCGGCGGGGAAGTTGCGGTCAATGCCCTGAAGGTGACCGTTGGAAGGCCGATCCGCAGCCAGCTGGCGGAGCGACTCCCCAACCCGGAGGCGGTGATCAAGCGGCTTGGCCTGGTCGCGGTCCAGCCGAAGTACGACGGAATCCGGGTCCAGATCCACAAACAGGGCTCCACCGTGCGGGTGTTCTCGCGCAACCTTGAGGACCTCACCCTCATGTTCGCCGAGCTCACCGCGGCCGCTCGAGGTTTGAACGACGAGGCGCTGATCCTGGATGGCGAGGCAATCGCCTACAGCAAGGAGTTGGAGGAGTACCTTCCGTTCCAGCTGACCGCGAGCCGCCGCCGGCAGCACGGGATCGAGCAGGCCGCGCTCGACCTGCCGCTCGTCGCCTTCATCTTCGACATCCTCTACCGTGACGGCCGCGACCTGACCGAGCTGCCCTACGAGGAGAGGCTCGCGCTCGTCGACGACGTGATCGCGGGCTCGATGGTGCTCCTTCCCGCTCCGATCATCAAGACGGACTCGGTCGAGGTTCTGACCAAAACGCTGCTGGACAACATCAGCCAGGGGCTGGAGGGCGTCGTGGTCAAGCGACCGGATTCGAAGTACCAGGCTGGCGCGCGCAACTTCAACTGGGTCAAGTTGAAACGCCACACCAGCGGTGAGCTCAACGATACCGTCGACCTGGTCCTGCTCGGCTATTACTTTGGAAAAGGCAAGCGGGCGGACTTCGGCCTGGGGGCGCTGCTGGCGGGTGTCTACGATGCGCAACACGACCGGTTTGCCACCATCACCAAGCTCGGGACCGGCCTGTCCGACGCTGAGTGGCGACAGATCCGCGAGCGGGCGGACAAGCTTCAGGTGGAGCAGCGGCCGGCGCGGGTGGATTCCATCCTGGTGCCTGATGTGTGGCTCGAGCCCGAGGTGGTGGTCGAAGTGCTGGCCGACGAAATCACACCGAGCCCGCGCCA
>Ga0209689_1000316_pt1 | contig 31844 bp, 25 predicted proteins | sample GraSoiAngelo_149_FD_187119 | JGI IMG/M metagenome (GOLD analysis project Ga0209689, IMG submission 187119) | Grasslands soil microbial communities from the Angelo Coastal Reserve, California, USA - 14_1009_09_30cm (SPAdes) (version 2) | ecosystem: Environmental > Terrestrial > Soil > Grasslands ... | reverse complement strand
ACTCGCTGCCCGCCACGCTCCCGCTGTTCTGGATGGCGGAGACGTGCTTGATGGGAAAGCCGGCGTACGCGCGAAGGGGTCCGGTCACGTTCAACTGCAGGGCGGGAAACGCGGCCAGGTGCTCCTGCCGCACGTCGTAGTGTCCGGCCGATTGCTCCGCGTCGATCCGCTGCGTGTCGTTCCCGAATCCGAAGAAGTTCAAGACCTCGACGCCCGAGTACCAGAGCGAAACCAGGACACTCAGCGGCGAACGCGTGCGGAACTCGGCGGTGTATTGAAGCCGTGGGCGGCTCACGGCCGTCGCCCAGGCGGCGGCAAAGTCCATCCGCGACGCGTAAGGATGAAACTCGAAGCCGTAGCTCGTCAGCTCGGCGCGGACGCCGGGGAACAGGCCTCGCGTCGAGTCGTACGAGAAGAGGGGGTAGAAGAGCAGATCTCGTCCCCAGTCGCGGACCGGCTCGTATCGCGCGCGAACCGGTTCGGGCTCGCGCGGGTCCGGAGGAACGATGCGGACGCGGATGCCGCCGTCCGAGCCTTCGTCGACGACGCGGCCGCCGCGGGGAGTGTACACGCGCAGCTCCGAAGTCTCCTCCGAGACGAAGACGCGCCGGAAGCGCGGGGTGCTGACCTCGACGGTCCCCTGTGGCTCCCGGCGCACGCGGATCGTCTCGCCCTCGGCCGCGCGCAGGTCGACCTGAGAAGCGAGAAGCCGGTAGTAGTCGCGCGACGCCGCTACCAGCTCGTCCCGCCTCGCACGCAGGAGCCGCTCGAGCTCTGCCCCTCCCTTGGCATACATCGCGGATGGCAGCTGGCGAACCGCATTCGAGATCACCTCGTCCGTGATCTTGCCCACTAGATCGGCCGTTTCCGATTCCCACGTCCCGCGGTCGAGCCAGACGAGAAATCGCCGGTCGGTGAAGCGGCCGGAGAACGTCAGCTTGTCCATGGGGGGGTAGCTCTCGCCGAAACCAGCGAGCTGCTTGGTGTAGTACTCAGCGACGCTCGGGAGAATACCGCCGAATCGGCTGAACGCCTGGTCGCGGTCTCGCGGAATCGGCCGCCAGACGGTCCTGCCGTCTTCGTCGAACCTCGCCCAGCGCCATTGGTCGAGGTGCCGATCCCAGTCCCCGACGAGCACGTCGACGAGGCGAGCCCGCAGGTAATTGCGTGAATCGACCTCATCCTTCGGACGCGTCTCCAACCGGACGAAGACATCCAGCGTGGTCTTGAGCTTGTCGACGCCGACCTCGCTGGCCTCGTCCCGCTGCTCCAGGAGACCAAGCATACCGACGAACATCGCGCGGAACTCACCCAGCTCCGGGTCGTCCGGCATCACCGCCAACTGTGGATGCGCATGCATGACGCCGGCCGCATCGAGGAACGGAGGCACCACGAGCGCCGCTCCGGGATGGATGGTGCTGGTCAGGTCCTGGAGGATGTCACCGAAGATGGACGCTCGCGTATCGGGGTCCAGCAGGCCCGACACGTCCTTGTCGACCGATCGGAAGACCCAGGCGTGGCCGTTGCCGCTCTTCAGCCGGAGGTTCCTCGTCTGCAGGCCTCCGCCGCGGCGCTGCGGACGGAGCCCTCCATCGAAACCTTGCAGGTCGAGCACGGGCACTTCCACGGGCGTCGTCCATAGGTCTCGCCACTGTTCGCCGAGCAGCAACCTTCTGAACCAGCCCGCGCCGTACCCGGGTCCGGGCGTGACGACCTCGACGCGCGTCTCGCTGGCAGGAACCGCATCCGCCGCGCTCGCCCACAGCCCGGCGATGAGCGCCAGCGGTGCCACTGCATGACCCAGGAGATTGCCCATTGGAGCTCGCCCGCTCAAGTCGCCGTGGACCAGCAGGCACGCAGTCCGTGCGCCAGCGCGAAGGCGCGCCACCCGGACGCATCCCACCGGGAGTCCGACTCGAGATCGGCGGCGATCACTTGCTCCTTCTGGGAGACCGCCATGCCGCAGGGACCGCCGTCAGGATGCGCCGGGCTTCCGTCGATCGCCCGGGTGAAAGCAGGGGGAAGGCCCGGTGCGGCGCCGTGGCGCAACCGCTTGCTGCCGGGATCCAGCAGCAGCACCGAACAGCGACACCCGCTGGCCGTTTCCTCGACGAAGCGGCACAGCGCATCGAGGAGTTCCGGAAGCGCACGGCCCGTCGCGACCATCTCGAGCAGCCGCTTCTGGCTCTCGACTTCGTGGAAAGCTTCCGCCAATTGCGCGGTCCGCTCCGCGACCCAGAGCGCGAAGTACCCGCCCGCCAGTCCGGAGGGGGAGAGGCGGAAGAAACTCCTCCCTTTCAACTGCACCAAACCTCCTCCCTCAACGTGCGACGGTCGCAGTCCCGAAGTCCATTATTACCAGCGCCTGTTCGAGATGGCGACCGGAGTCAGTGGGCGCTGACGTCGACGGCCCCTGCCCGCCGCGGCCGGCGCACGAGGCGATCACCCGGCTCACGGCGAGAAACGCGAAGGCCAGCAAGAGGCGCGCTCATCAGTCCCTCGTCCGGACGGTGACGTCCGCGCTCATGCCGGGGCGCAGCTCGACTCCGGCGGAACCATCCAGACGGATGAGCACCGGGATGCGCTGCACCACCTTGACGAAATTTCCCGTCGCATTGTCGGGTGGCAACAGGGCGAAGCGCGCGCCGGTCGCACCTGCGATGCTCTCGACGTGGCCGCGAAATTTGCGCCTGCCGTAAGTGTCCAGGCGCACCGTTGTGCTCTGGCCCGCGCGCATCCCGGCGAGTTGGTCTTCCTTGAAGTTGGCGACGACCCAGACGTCGTCGAGCGGCACGATGGCGAGCAGTGGACGCTCGGGGCCGACGCTCTGGCCCTGCTCGACGGTGCGCCGCGAGACGACTCCCCGACGTGGCGCGCGCACGGTCGTATAGGAGAGGTTCAGCTCCGCCAGCTTGAGGGCCGCCTCGGCTTGCAGCGTTTTCGCCTCCGCGAGGGCGAGCGCGGCGCGCGCCGAGGCGACCTGCTCCGCCGCCGTCTGGGCGGCGCTCAGCCGCCCCTTGGCGAGCACGACGCCGCCGCCGGATCCGGCGCGGCCGGCCAGCGCCGCGGCCAGACGGGCCCGCTCCCTCTGGTATTGCGCGCTCGCGGCGTCGAACTCGCTCTGCCTCTGGTCCAGATCCGCCGCGGGCGTCACGTTCGACTCGACCAGCGCACGCGCCCGCTTCAGGTTGATCTCCGCCAGCGATTGACGCGAGTCGGCGGCGTCGAGCTCTGCTCTCGCCTGCTCGATCTCCGCCTCAGCCGACGTGAGCGAGAAGGTCGCGGCGATCAGACCGCCCCGGGCCTGGACGAGATTTGCCGGCGCCGCCTTCTCCGTGAGCGTGAGCGTCGAGCGGGCGCCGTCGGCTGCCGCTCGCGCCGCCGCCAGATCCGCGCGAGCGGCATCAAGCTTCGCCGCATAGTCGGCCGGGTCGAGCTCCACCAGGACCTCGCCCGCGTCGACGACCTGGTTGTCCTCGACGCGCACGCGGAGCACTTGCCCTGCAACCCGGGGCGAAACGCTCGTCACGTGTCCTTCCACCTGGGCGTCGTCGGTCGATTCGCGACCGAGATGAAGCAGGTACCAGGCGCCTGAAACCAGCACCGCCGCGGCGCTCAGACCGGCGATGAGGAATGGAGTCCGCTTGCGGCGCGTCATTGGAAGTTGCGCCGGTGGAGCCACCGAGATTGCCGTCGAGCGGCTCATGACACCCTCTCCAGGATGGTTGCGATTCCTTGGCCGCCGGCAGTGCACAGCGCGATCAGGGCGGTCTGCTCGTCGCGGCGCTCGAGCTCGTCCAGGGCGGTGCCGAGGAGCATGGCACCCGTGGCGCCGAGCGGGTGGCCGAGCGCGATCGCCCCGCCGTTCACGTTGACGCGCTCAGGATCGAGATCGAGCTTGCGCATGGTCTGCAGCACCACCGCGGCGAACGCTTCGTTGATCTCCCAGAGATCGATGTCGCGCGCGCTCATTCCGGCGAGACGCAATGCCTTCTCGCTCACCGGCGCCGGAGCCGTGAGCATGATGACGGGCTCGCTGCCCAGCGTGGCCATGGCGCGGATGCGCGCGCGCGGAAGCGCGCCTGTCTCGCGAACATACCGCTCCGACGCGATGAGCACCGCGCCCGCGCCGTCTGCGATCCCGCTCGAGTTGCCGGCGGTGTGGACGTGCCGGATCTGTCTTGCCTCGGGGTAGGCGGCGACAGCGATCTGATCGAGCGTCTCGCCGTTCGGTCCGGCCGCCGTCTCACCGAGAGCGACGAATGCGGGCGCGAGCCTGGCGAGTCCTTCGCGCGTCGTGTCAGGGCGGAGGAGCTCGTCGCGCTCCAGGACTAGCTTGCTTGCGATGGGATCGGCAACGGGGACGAGCGACCCGGCAAAGCGTCGCTCCTCCACCGCACGGGCGGCGCGCCGGTGCGAGCGGAACGCGATCTCGTCTACTTCGTCGCGGGAAAAGTGCTCCAGCGTGGCGATGAGGTCGGCGCTGATCCCCTGCGGGACCTGGAAGAAGCGCTCGCGAAGGCGAGTGTTGCCGCCGTCTTCGCCGGCGCCGTCCGAACCCATGGGGACGCGCGACATGCTCTCCACGCCGCCCGCGACCACCAGATCGAGGGTGCCGGAAGCAGCGCCCATCGCCGCGAAATTGACCGCCTGCAGGCCCGAGCCGCAGAACCGGTTGAGCGTGGTCGCGCTCACCTCGATCGGCCAGCCCGCGCTGAGCACCGCGTTGCGGGCCAGGTTCGCGCCCTGCTCGTCCACCTGCGAGACGCACCCCGCGATCACGTCGTCCACGCGCGCAGGGTCGAATCCGTTGCGGCGGGAGAGCGCCACCAGCAGCTGCGCGAACAACTCCTGTGGATGGATCCCGGAGAGCGCGCCCTTCCCCTGCTTTCCGCGTCCGCGAGGAGTGCGCACCGCATCGATGACGTAGCTCGTCGTCATGACCGTTCTCCCTTTCCGCCCCGGGCGGCGGCCGCGCCCAGCGCGCGGCAAGCACGGAGCACCTCGTCGGACAGCTCGGTTCCCTTCACCGCGCGCGCCAGGCTGAGCCCGCCGTACATCAGCGCGACGAGCCCGATCGCGAGCATCCGGCGAGGGACGATCGCCGTCGCCGGCAGGCGTTGCGCGAGGCCGTCGACCAGGGCCGTCACCTGGTGTCCGATGACGGCGCGGTGCTGCGGCGCCGTCGTGCCGACCTCTCCGATCACCGCTGGAAAGGGGCAGTCGGGCGCGCCGCCGTCGCGGTGGTCGGCCGAGAGGTATCGCTTGAGGATCGCTTCGGCCCGGTCGGCCTCGGGCTTCCCATCGAGGCGCTCGAAGAGGCGCTCGCGCAGCGCGCCGCCCGTACGGCGGAGCGTTTCGTCCACCAGTTCGTCCTTCGAGGAGAAGTGCGCGTAGAAGCCGCCGACCGTGAGCGCAGCGCCCTTCATCACGTCCGCCACCGCGGCGCCCGAGATCCCCTTTTCACGGACCAGCCGCGCGGCGGACTGCAGGATCGATTCGTGCGACCGTTCCTTCCGTTCGACCTTGGCGTTCATCTGCGCTCTCCTCGCACCGGTTTCCGGGCTCACTTCAGCGAAATGCCAGTTCATCGTACGGACCTCATATTACGCACATACGATGACAACCTCGACGCCGGGATTCGTGGCTCGGCGCGCAAGCGGGCGCGTGGTGCGCCAGACCCGCCTGTGCGGTGCCGTCCACGTAGACCCTGGAGGCACCGCACGAGGCGGTCCGTCAGCGGAGATTCGTCAGACTGTCTGTGGGGGCCGGTGCACAGCGGCACCGATGGGCACGATCTGGTCGTCGTCTCCGTGGATGCCGGCTCGAGTGCACGTTGTGCGTTGGCACCGCAGGTGCAATGCGATAGTGGACGCGGCCAACTTCTTCTTCCGAAAGGACACGCCCATGACCTCAGGCATCGCCACGTTCACGTTGTTTCACGTTCTCTTGAGTCTCATCGGGATCTTCGCAGGATTCGTCGTCGCGGGAGGCCTCGCCGCGGGGAAGCGACTCGACGGCTGGACCGGCGTCTTCCTGGTGACGACCATCGCGACGAGTGTGACCGGCTTCGGGTTCCCCTTCGAGACTTTCCTGCCGTCGCATGGCGTCGCGATCATCTCGCTCGTCATCCTGCCGGTCACCATCGTCGCGCGCTACGTCAAGCAACTCTCTGGGGCCTGGCGCGGAATCTACGTGATCGGCGCCGTGCTCGCGCTCTACCTGAACGTCTTCGTCTTGATCGCGCAGCTCTTCCTCAGGCTCCCGGCCCTGATGGCCGCCGCACCGACCCAGAAAGAGCCGCCATTCCTGCTCACCCAGCTGCTCGTGCTGGCGCTGTTCGTCTGGCTGGGTCGGGCGACCGTGAAGGGGTTCCGTGCAGAGGCTGGCGCAATGGCGCACGGGGGATCCGGCTCGCTACCGCGAGCATGAAGGTGAGCAGGCCGCGACTTACGCGGCGGAACGAGGTCGAGACTCGATGCCGAGCTTCTTCATGCGGGCGATGAGCGTCGTCCGCGATCCGACCGGAACGTCCCCCGGTCGACCATCGTCTTCAGGTCGCAGTTCGTCGCCGCGATCACCCGGGTATCGGTATGCAGGGTGCGCGTGCCGCCCAGGCGTTCGAATTCCCTTTCCTGGAGCACGCGCAGCAGCTTCGGCTGCACCTCGAGCGGCATCTCGCCCACCTCGTCCAGAAAAAGGGTTCCGCGGTGCGCCAGCTCGAAACGTCCGATTCGTTGAGCGCAGGCGCTCGTGAACGCGCCCTTCTCGTGCCCGAAGATCTCGCTCTCCAGAAGCCCGATGGGAGACGCTGCGCAGTTGAGCCGGACCAGCGGCCCCGAAGCCCGCCGGCTGAGATCATGGATCGCCTGGGCCAACAGCTCCTTGCCGGTGCCGGTCTCGCCCTGGATGATGATCGTGCTGTCGGTCCGGCTCACCGTCTCGACCTGCTTCAGCGCCCGCCGGAGCGCGGGGCTGGCGCCGACGATCCGCCCGAAATTGAGCTCATGATCGGGCTCGTCGTTGGAACAGAGCTTGTCGATGGCAGTGCAGGCCCGCAGGCCGTCGATCCCGGCGACCGCCCTGGAGTACTCGACCGCGACCGCGATCTGCTTGCCAAGGTGCGCGAGAAACTCGATGGCGTCGTTGCTGAACGCGCGCTCTTCCCGCCGGCCGAGCGCGAGGACGCCGACCGCGCGATCTCGAACGGCGAGAGGAAAGACACACACGCTGCGCAGTCGCTCGAAGACCGACTCCTTCTCGGCTTGCTCGCGCATGCGGGCCGGGTTGCCGACCCATGGCGTGCAGGAACGCAAGACGGTGCCGAGAAGTCCTCGTCCCAGGGGATGGAGCTCGTCGCTGTCCGGTTCCTTGCCGTCGGGATGGGCCTGGGCGCAGAGCCGCAGGCGCCGCGCCTCGTCGTCGGACAGGAACACGGCCACCGCGTCACAGCGCAAGGTCGCGCGGAGGCGGCCCGCGATTGCGCGGATCATCTCCGGCAACGTGACATTCGCTGCCACCGCTTCATTGAGGTCGAGGAGAAGCCGGAGGCGCTCGTTCTGCTGCCTCAATTCGAGCTGCGTCGCGAGGAAGCGATCTTCGGTCTGGCTTCGCGGGGTGATGCCGTCCATTCCTGCAGCGAGCAGCTCGGCCCGATTTCCAGACGCCTCGGGCAGCAGGTGCACGGCGTTCGTCATCATGATGCGGATTGCAGCACGCAGCGCGACGCAAGTCTCTAGTCCTTTGGTGTCCCTATACCTTCGTATCCCGAGGCCCCTGCTTCGGGGTGACCGGGAGCTTGAGGATGCCAGGCTAGAGCGACCCGCCCGCAGCGCGCGCTCCACCGAGGCCCGCACCCAACGCACAGAAGCCCGAGACGGTGCCGGCAACCGCAAGCGGCAATGCGACCGAATGGCGGAGCAAGCATGCGCCGGCCGCCGCCCCCGCGAACATCAGCGCGATCGACGAACCGCGTCTCCTCCACGCTGGATTGGCGCCACCGGCGAGCGTGGAATCGGCGGCGATCCCGGTGATGGTCAAGGTCAGGACGGTCGTGGTGAGGTCGTGCTCGGCGACGGTTCGCACCACCGCATTACGGACGCCCATGGCGAGGCCGGTCAGGACGATGAGCCCGTACAGACGTGGCGGATCACTCGAGAGCTCGCCGATGCCTGCCGCTGCCAGCGCCGCCGCGGCGAGCAGCAGGATGGCCTCGATCGCAAACCCAGCGCTCGCCCAGCGAAGGCGCGGACCGCCGCGGATCCGGGCCGCCAGCCGGCCACCGAGCGTCGCTCCGATGACGAAGGCACCAAGAGCGGTCCCCGATCGAGCGACAGAAAGCTCGGGGACCTTTGCCATGGCGAACCCGAGGAAGACGATGTTGCCCGTCATGTTCGCGGTGAAGACGCGACCGAGGGCGAGATAACTCACCGCGTCGACGATTCCCGTCACCGCGGTGAGAGCGAGAAGCAGCACCGGCAGGAGGCGATCAGCAGTGGATGGGTTCATCCGGAGGCTCCGAATCCGCACTGGCGTGGAGGCATCTACGCCATCGCGGTGCAACGCGGGGAGTCACCATGATCTATCTCGAAGACTTCGCCCCGGGACAGAAGTTCGTCTCGACAGCGCTTCGTGTCGACTCGGCCGCCATCAAGGCCTTCGCCGCACAGTTCGATCCGCAGCCATTCCATCTGGACGACCAGGCGGCGCGCGGTTCGTTCTTCGGCGGCCTCGCCGCAAGCGGCTGGCATACCGCCGCGCTCACCATGCGGCTTCTAGTCGAAAGCGGGTTTCGCCCGGCTGGTGGAATCATCGGGTCCCGCGCCGACGAGCTGAAGTGGCCACGCCCGGTCCGGCCGGGCGACGAGCTGCACGTGGAGGCGGAGGTCCTCGAGGCGCGCGCATCGAGCAGCCGGCCCGGCCAGGGCTTCATCAAGTGCCGCACCACTACGCTGAACCAGAACGGCGAGCCCGTGCAGGTCCTGGTCATGAACCTGCTGGTCAGGGCGCGTCCCTCCCAGGCGGCCACGGCTTCGAGCCGCTGAGCTGATTCAATTGACCTTCTTGTCCGTGGCGGCGCTCGCGTCGACGAGGCCGAGCCTCTCGGCTTCTTCGGCGCGATCCTCGAGGTCGGCGAGGAGCCCCTCGTCGGACAAGTCGAGGGGATGCGAGTGCTTCCAGTCGTGACGGGCGACCTGGTAGAGCCGTTCCACCACGTCCTCGTCCCGCACTTCGATGGCCAGCTCGCGGCGGTCGTCGAGACTGCCCGGAGCGAGATTGATCGACCCCACGATCGCGGCGACGCCGTCGGCCAGGAGCATCTTGGCGTGAAGCTTCAAGTGCTTGAGCTTGTGGATCTTGATGCCGACGTCGTCCATGATCCGCAGGCCGCCCACGCCCTCGACCAGCTTCTCCTCCTTGAGCGTGTGCGGCGGCCGCGTCATGATGTGGACCTTCACCGCGCGGCGGCTCGCGCGAACCAGGTGCTCGATGACCACGGTGTCCTGGTAACGCTCGTTCTGAAGGAACAGCGTGTGCCTCGCCCGGTCGATGAAGCTGGTGATCCGATCCCGGCCTCCGGGACACCAGATGAGATGGCTCTCCCGGCCGGGATGGAAACGCTTGCGGTGCCAATCGGCTTCGAAGCAGTCGACGATCTCGCCGACTTCGTGCTTGTGCGATGTGACGACCGCGTAGTCGCGCGTGCCGCTCAGGTTCTTCGTCGCCCAGTTCAGCGACTTCACGAATGCGGTCTCGTCGTCGACGACCATCGACTTTTCGTGCGTGAGATGGAAATCGGGGTTGCTGTCGACGACCTCGATCCCGCCGTGGATGAGCTCCTTGCGCGTCTTCTCGTTGTCCTCTTCCCCGCTGCGGCGCGCGGGATTCAGCATCACCCGCACCTTCAGGCCGCGGCGCCGCGCGGCGAGCATGGCTCCGGTCAGCGCCGGGTCGGAGAAAACGAACATCTTCACCCGGATCGACCTCGATGCGGCTCCGATGGCGTCGAGGATGGGCCGTGCGGAATCGTCAGGGAGAACGACGAGATGCCGGGATGACATTCACGCTCCTGCTCTGCGGATGGTTGCACGCCGATCGGCGGCGTCCGCGCCCACCTGGATGCGATGCAGCTCTGCGTATTCGCCGCCGAGCGCCAGGAGCTCGTCGTGACTGCCCTGCTCCGCGACCCCGCCGTCCTTGAGGACGACGATCTTGTCGGCGTCGCGGATGGTGCTCAAGCGGTGGGCGATGGTGATCACGGTGCGCCCCTTCATGACGCGCTCGAGCGCCTCGATGACGACCTTTTCCGACTCGGAGTCGAGCGCCGCAGTCGGCTCGTCGAGGATGAGGATGGAAGAGTTGCGAATGACTGCGCGGGCGATTCCGATGCGCTGCCGCTGTCCGCCGGACAGGGTCAAGCCTCTTTCGCCCACCTGGGTGTCGTAGCCGTCGGGCATCCGCGCGATGAACTCGTGCGCGTTGGCGAGCCTCGCCGCCTCGACGATCTCCTTTTCGGCAGCGTCGGGCCGCCCGTATGCGATGTTCTCCCGTACCGTGCCGCGGAAGAGGACGGTGTCCTGCAATACGAAACCGATCTGGTCGCGCATGCCCTGCAGTTTGTAATCGCGGATGTCGACGCCGTCGATCAGGACGCGGCCGGCGGTCGGATCGTAGAACCGCGGGATGAGGCTCACCACCGTCGATTTTCCCGATCCCGTCGTCCCCACGATGCCGACGAACTGGCCGGCGCGGATCGAGAACGTCACGCTCTTGAGCACGGGGCTCGCTGGATCGTAGGCGAAGGCGACGCGATCGAACTCGATCGCTCCTTCGAGCCTTCCCGGCTCTCGCGCATCCGGCCGCTCGGGGATGCTCATGTCGATGTCGAGGATGCCGCGGACGCGCTCCACGCCGACCGCGGCCTGCGCGATCGTCCCTGTCATCTTGGCGAGGTCCTGCACCGGCTTGAAGAACTTGTGCAAGTAGGAAAGGAAGACCGTCAGCGACCCGGCCGTCATCGCGGAGGCAAGGACGAGCGACGCTCCCCGCCAGAGGACGAACGCCGTGCAGAACGACACGGTCACCGCGACCACCGGCGAGAGCAGCGACTTCACCCCCCTGGCCTTCAGCGCGGCCTGCACCGCCGCCCGGCTCGCGTCCTGGAGGTGCTCCTCTTCCAGCTCCTGGCGGCCGAAGGCATTCACCACCCGGATGGACTCGAGTCCCTGCTGCACCACGCCCACCATGTCGCTCTCGCGGCGCCGGACTTCGCGAGTGGCCTTCTTGACGGCCTTCCTGAAGCGCACGACGAAGAGGAGAAGGAACGGGGCCACGCCGACGGCGATGAGCGCGAAATCCCAGTTGAGCCAGAACATCAGTCCGAGCATCCCCGCGATGGTCAATAGATCCACGACGATGCCGAGCGTTGCAGAGGACGCGAACCCCTGGATGGTGGCGATGTCGTCGGTGATGGTGCTGAGGAGCGTCCCGGTCTGATGCGTGTCGTAATACGCCAGCGGCAGATGCTCGAGATGATCGTACACGCGCACGCGAAGGTCATTCGCGACCCACTGACCGACGCTCTCCGTGTAGTAGTTGTCCAGATAGGAGGCGAGCGCGCCGACCGCGGCGATGATCACGGTAGAGATGGCGGCGAACGCTGCGGTCTGCATGACTCCGTCGCCGGGCAACCAGCTCGCGATCTGGCGCAACCACCCGGGCGGCTGGTCCCCGCCGATCACGTTGTCGAGGACGATCTTGAGCGGCCAGGGCGCCGCGAGGCCCATCGCCGTCTCCATCGCCGTTGCCAGCAGGATGATCGCGAGCCAACCGCGGTAGGGCCGGAGCAGCTCCTCGATCAGGCGGCCCATGCCGGCCGGCCGGGGACTGCCCTCCGGTGTCGATTCCATCGCCCGATGACCTGGAGCAAATTCTGCTCCGGAAGTGTAAACAGGCCTTCCGTCCGCACAATAGCCCTTTACAGGGCACCGGACGACGCCAATCAGAAGCGCCCGCCGTAGAGGAGCGACCGGCCACCGGGCCCTAACGAAAACGTCGTCTGCGGCGCTCCACCGGCATCGTGCATGTGCGCCCAGGAAACGGTCGCGCCCACTACCGTCCCGAGGACCGCACCGGCAAGGACGTCGGAGGCCCAATGCCGGTCGGAGACGATCCGCAGCAGGCCGGTGGCCGTGGCGACGGTCGCGGCGGCCGGGCAGACCAGTTTGTCGGCGACGCCACCGTAGATCTCGAGACGGGCGTGCTGCACGCAGAGCCCGGCGGCGATGGTGAAGGCGGTCGAGGTGTGGCCACTCGGGAAAGCGGTATAGTCCGGCGTGCCTGTGCCCGCGTCGGGCCGCTTGCGCCCCGAGGCCTTTTCCGTCACCCGGGAAATCACGCCGTTGATGGCCAGCGCCTCCCCATTGATCAGCGCCAGTTGCAAGGCGATGTCGCCCTTGCCCTTGCCCCGCCAGGTCACGAGGCCCGCCTCCACCGCGATCGCGTAGAGCGGCAAGCCGCCGTAGCCGAAATCGCTGGCGATCGCGGCGCGCGAGCGCGCGAGCGGCGAGCCTGCGCGCAGCGCGCTCCTTGCGTCGGCGTCGAAGAGGATCGGCTCGTCCCAGCGCGGCGTGGAGGGCGCTTTCAGCAGGAACTCCAGGAAGATCAGGCTCGTGGCGAGACCGCCCACGACTCCGGCCTCGACAGGGCCGATCTTGTTCCAGCGCGCTGGCCAGCTATCTTCGGAGGCTTGCTGCTCGGCCGCGGCGACGGCGCCCGAGGCGAGCGAGACGACGATGGCCGCGCACACGCCGCGGGCCTCAAGATTTCGGGTCATCGCTCGGCTCCAGGGACAGGAAGCGTGCCACGGCTCCGCTTCCCGAACCTCAGTTCTTTCTAACCCGTCGCACGCGACGCTACAGGACAAACGGGATGCGAAGCGCATCACGAGTCAGTCAAACGGACGGAACGACACCGCATTGACGAGTGCGATCGCCGACCCGGGATCAAGGGCTGTCCGGGTCTTCGGATTCGTCGGACTGCCAATCGGCCCGCCAGTTCTCTCCGCCCGGGGGGCGCTGCTGGTCTTTGTTGTCGACGCTGTCCGGGCTTCCGCTCTCGACGGCGTTGATCTCGTCGTTCGTCGCCGGCCGGCTGGGGATCATCCGGTCGCTGTAATCGATGCTGTGCGGGTTCCCGCTCTCGACGGCGTTGATCTCGTCGTTCGTCGCCGGCCGGCTGGGGATCATCCGGTCGCTGTAATCGATGCTGTGCGGGTTCCCGGCCTCGGCAGCATCGATCTCTGCGTTCGTCGAAGGGTGTGCCATCTCGCGGGCTTCGTCGGTGCTGGTCGGCACGGATGCGGCACGGGCGACACCGGCTCTGGCAGCGGAGAGTGCGAGTGCGGCCGTGAGTGAAAGGCTGAGTTTCGAGAGCATGATGGGTCTCCTTGTTCGTGCCGGGAAAGCTCCGGCATGTCGGTTGGTGTCGCGGTTCCTCTGCGGTTGTTTCATCGCTGCCGGATTAGAGGACCCGGCAGGCCAGGCGGCGCGCGGGATCCGACCGGGGCCCTTGTGGCATCGACGAGCGACGCGAAACGTGGCCCCGGCCCCGCCCTCACTCGAAGCGCGCGGCGGGCAAAGCGCGATCGCTCCAGGCGGATTAGGCTCCGGGCCATGCGGCGTTTGATCCTCGCGCCATTGCTCGTCAGCACCCTGGCGGCCGCCGTGGAACGAAGGACGGGTCAGCGCCGACCCGACAGCGCGCACGCGTTCGAAAATCCGCGCATCGTCGACGTCCGAGCGCCAGGAGGCGATTTGACCATCCGGGCGCGGCGCGGCACGGCGTTCGTTCCCGGCCTCGGGGAGGTCGAGGGGGTCTATGGCTACGACCTGGGCCGGGGTGACACGTTCCCGCACGTGGGTTCCACGACCGTCGGGCTGATGCCACCCGTCATCTCGGTGGCCCGCGGGAGCACGCTGCGAATCCGGTTCCGCAACGAATTGCTGACGACCGACGCCGCGGGAAGGAAGCAACCGACGGAATCGAACCTGCACACGCACGGCCTGCTCGTCTCGCCGAAGGGATTCGGAGCCGAGGATCGCGGTCGCGCCTATGGCGATTGCATCTTCGTGCTTGCATCCACGTCAGGGAGCAACGCGGGCCATGCGCATGGCGCCGGGAACGGGACTCCCGCGCAACCGCCGGGAGATCCCTGTTCGCTGGATCCGGGAGCTCCCCTCGTGCGCCTGGAGAACGGCGACATCCACTACAGCTACGTGATTCCTCCCGACCATCCGAGCGGGATGTACTGGTTCCATCCGCACCCGCACGGCTTGTCGGAAGGCCAGGTATCGAATGGCCTCTCCGGGCTGATGTGGATCGGCAACTTCTGGGACACGGCTTACATCAAGTGTCGCATCACCGCTTCTCCCGACGTTGCAGGTCTGGCCGCTTGCCGGGACCAGGAAGCGCAACGCGAGGAGTTGGAGGCCGAACGCCGATCGGACGCGACCGGTGGCTCGCTCGAGGTCAGGTACCTGGGCTTCAAGGACATCCAGGTTTCGAAGCTGGAGGATCGTCCGGGCCAGCCGCGGTTCCGTCTGATCGAATTCCCCCTGCGGCCTGATCCGGCCGATCGATCCGCGAAAGATGCCTTCGGCGACCAGACCGATGCGCGAAAGAATCGCTGCGGCAAGCTGGTGGTGGGCGCCAGCGGCGAGCTGGCGTATGTCGAGGGAGTCGCCGTTCCTGGCCAATGCTGGCACAAGCAGCATCCCGACCAGCGCTGGATCTTCGCCGTGTCCGGCCAGGTCCATCCGCGCATCACGGTCAAAGCCGGGCACTCCGAGGTCTGGCATCTGGCGAACATCGGCGCCGACGTGAGCTATCGGCTTCGGCTGGAAACCCTCGAGGAACACCCGAGGCGTCTCGCGTTCGACGTGCGAGCGCTCGACGGGGCCGCGTTCCCGCCCGATTGGACCAGGCGGAGACACACCGAGATCGTGCTCATGCCCGGGGCCCGCGTCGAGGTGCTCATCCAGCGCTGCGAGCAGGGAACCGACGCATCGAGTCCCGACTGCGTCGATCCCTCGCGTCGGGTCGAGGCGCGGCTGCGCACGGCGGGACTCGCGACCGGCATCGATGCGGACAGCGGCGATCAGTGGCCTCCGGTGGATCTGGCCTCGGTCGTCTTCGAGGCGGCGCCCGGACGTTCCCGCGCGATCACTCCGTCTTTTCAGGCGCCGGGCTCCGGGCCGGCCACTCCTGAGAGAGAACCGTCCTCTCCAGCGCCGGCGAGCCAGGTCTCCACGCCGTTGCCCTCTACAGAATCGGCGACCTGCGACTACCGCCGCTACCAGGCGGGCCCGGGCGAGTTCAGGGTCGATTCCGACCTGGTCCGCCTGATCCGGTTCAACAACAGGGACTTCGGCGAGCAGGGAGGCGAGTTGTTCGGGATCCACGTCGAGAACTTCCGGATGCTGGACCAGGCCGGAAGATCCATCGCGGTGGCCGATCTGCTCGCGGAGGGCCGCGTCGCCCGTCCGGCGGGTCAGAAGTCTGCAATCGGTTCGATCTCGCTCGAGGATCCATGCTGGAGAGCGGCCACCGGCGAGCACGCAGATCCCGCGCAGTTCGCCAGGTTCTATCCCGCTTTCAAGATGGACGGCGATCCGAACCTGACGGCTGCCTATGGGGAGGCGGAATATTGGCTGCTCGTCAACGACAGCGACGAGTGCCACAATTTCCACATCCACCAGACGAAGTTCGTCGTACTCGACGCGGATTTCTCCGCGGGCGGGCGGCCGTCCGCCGCGCAATGCCTCGGCGATCGAGGGCTGGCCCCACCGATCAACCGCAACGTGCTGCACGACAACTACCCGCTCCTGCCTGGAGCGCGCGTGTTCTTGATGATCCGCTTCGACGCAGCAAAGCTCGGCCGGTTCGTGTTCCACTGCCACATCCTCGAGCACGAGGACAAGGGGATGATGGCCACCATCGGGGTCGTCGACCGACCGCCCTGATCACGCACCTGTACCGGGCCTGGCCACCGCCGCCCCGGCGAGCACGACCGGAAGCGACCAGGCCCAATGTCCCATGAGCGAGAGCGCCGCCGTGCCCACGACGCAACCCGCGAAGAAGCCGACGACGACCTTCGAGGTCTTCTTCAGGCCCTCATCGGCGCCTTCCCTGAGAGGGTGCTTCCCCGAAAGCGTGTCCAGCAGCGACAGAACGGAGTTCGTCAGGTTGCCGGTCATCACGGCCGTGGAAGGCGCGCCGGGCACGCCGAGGCGCAAGAGAGCGAACTGACACGCCATGGCGCAGACCGCGATCATCGCAGTAAAGGAAGCAACCCTTCCCTGCGGATGGGCGACGGGATCCGAGATCGCGCTGCAGATCAGCACGCCGGAGAGCAGAAGGAAGTGCACCAGGAGTAGCGGCCGCACCAGGGCCGGACCCCGTCTTCGGGTCGCTTCCGCGATCAGCCACGTGGCGGCGAGCGCCACCATGAAGACGGGAACAGCCAGGATCTGGGCCAAGCTGAGCGGTCCGCCGCGCACGAGCAGCGCCGCGATCGTGACCAGGTTCCCGGTGATGTGGGCGGTGAAGAGGTTGCCCAGCGTCAAATATCCCATCACCTCGACGATTCCCGCGATCACGCTGAGTAACGGCGGAAGCCAGTCGTCACTCGAGATCACGGCTTCACCAGGCGATCGATGGCAATCTTCGGAATGATGAGGCCGAAGATCATCGCGAGAATGATGTCGAGCGCGGTCGCGCCGGCCGCGACCGTTGCTCCCAGATGCTGCACGGCGGTGCTCGAGCCGCTGGCGAGTTGCTGGAAGCCGCTCGCCATCCTGAAGAGATAGACGCCCGGGATCATCGACACCACCGAGGCGAAGCCGATCGCCGCGAACGGCATGTGACGGCGGCGAGCGACTGGAGCGAGGACCAGGCCGACGAGTAGACAGGCGACGAATGCGCCGGTGGCCACATCGGCGCCAACCACCGCCAGCGTCCACCACCTCAAACCATGAGCCAGCATTCCGACCGCGACCGGCCAGCCCAGCATGCGCAGCGGCGTGGAGAAGAAGATGCTGTAGGCGGCGACGGCGACACCCGCGGCGGGCACGTCGAGCCATAGGGGTATGGATCTGCCGGGCACCTCCACCGGCAAGGGAACGCCGAAAATGCCCAGTCCAAGGAGGAGGCCGGCTGTGATCGCCACGATGACCAGCCCGGCGTAGACCAGCCGGGAGGCCCCGAGATGAATGCGCAGTGCGGCGAGATCGATCATGCCGTTGAGCACGTGCGGCCCGGGCACCAGGATCATGCATGGGCAGATCGCGACGAGACGCAGCGGCGAACTGAGCTGATTCCGGACCGCCAAGGCGCCAATCACGCCCGCCAGCAGCGCCGCGCCGAGTGGCTGCAGGAGCGGGTTCGTGGAGTACCGCGCCAAGGTGCGACGCAAGACGGCGCCTGCCGCGGCGCTGGCGACGATGAGCGCGACGGCGGGTGCATGCTGCACGCCGAAGATGACCGACAGAGCAGCAGCGCCGGCCGCAGCCGCGAGCGTGAACAACCAGGTGGGCGCCGGTGGCGCGCGCGCGATGGCCCGGATCGTCTCCATGGCGGCGGCTGGGGCAAGCCGGCCGGCGGTGAACTCGTCGATGGCCCGCACGGCTGACGCCACGCGATCCATGTCGATGCCGGTGGGATCGGCCGCAGCCACGGAGACCAATCCCTCATCCGCGGACTCGATCTGCAGCTCTCCCCAACGAGGGAGGATGCTGGCGCGCAGACCGAGGTGATTGGCTAGCCGATCGGCCGCCGCCAACGTGTCGTCCGTCGACTCGCCGTTGACGTGCAATACCCGGGTGAAGGCGAGAACGAGATCCGAGGGAGCTCGGGAGGTCGCTGGAAGGTCCCGGCGTTCAGGCACCGGTTGCCACATACGGTCTCACCATCTTCTTCGGGTCGACGACGCGGTCGAATTCGGCCTCCGTGACGAATCCCAATTGCAAGGCGGCGGCCTTGAGCGTGAGATCATTGTCGATGGCATGGTGGGCGATCTTGGACGCCTTGTCGTAGCCGATCACCGGCGCGAGCGCGGTCACCAGCATCAGCGAACGCTCGACGTATTCGTTGATCTTCTTCAGATTGGGCTTGGTGCCCTCGACCAGGAACTTGCGGAAGTTGGTGCAGCCGTCGGCCATGAGCGTGACGGAATCGGTGATGTTGAAGATGATCAGCGGCTTGTACACGTTCATCTCGAGGTACCCGCCCGCACCGCCAAAACCTACCGCCACATCGTTGGCCATCACCTGCACGGCGATCATGGTGAGCGCCTCACACTGGGTCGGATTGACCTTGCCCGGCATGATCGACGAGCCAGGCTCGTTTTCCGGGATCGCCAACTCCGCAAACCCGGCGCGCGGACCGCAAGACATCAGGCGGATGTCGTTGCCGATCTTGTAGAGGGACACGGCCAGCGTACGCAACGTGCCGGAGAGCTGCACCAGAGCATCGTGAGCGCCCTGTACCGTGAACTTGTTGGGCGCGCTTACGAAGGGCAGGCCGGTGAGCCCCGCGATCCCTGCGGCCGCCGCCTCGGCAAACCCAGGCGCCGAGTTGATCCCCGTTCCAACCGCGGTGCCGCCCAGCGCCAGATGGTACACTCCCTGAAGCGCGGCCTCGATCCGCTCCAGATCGTCCGCCAGCATCCCGGCATAGCCCGACCATTCCTGGCCCAACGTCAGCGGGGTGGCGTCCTGCATGTGCGTGCGGCCGATCTTGACGATGTCCTTCCATTCCTGCGCCTTCACCTGGATGGCATCGTGCAATGCCCTGACCGCCGGGATCAGGCGCTGCTTCACGTTGACCGCGGCCGCGATGTACATCGCTGACGGAAACGAATCGTTCGACGACTGGGCCATGTTCACGTGATCGTTGGGGTGCACCGGCGTCTTGCTCCCGAGCGGCGTGCCCGCGAGCTGGCAGCAGCGGTTGGAGATCACCTCGTTCACGTTCATGTTGAACTGCGTGCCGCTGCCCGTCATCCACACGTGCAACGGGAACATGTCGTGGTGCTGGCCGGCGAGGATTTCGTCGCAAGCCTGGACGATCAACTCGTATTGCTGATCGCCGAGCCGCTTGCTCGCATGGTTTGCCGCGGCAGCCGCCTTCTTCAGGACGGCATAGGCGGTGATCATCTCGCGCGGAATCAAGTCCTTGCCGATGCTGAAATGCTCGAGCGAACGCTGCGTCTGAGCACCCCATAGCTTGTCCGCAGGGACATCGACCACACCGAGGCTATCCGTTTCTCTTCGCATCTCCGTCATCTGATACCCTCCCATTCGTCGTTCACCGCCGCGAGGCATAGGCGTCGCCGCCAGGAAAGTATCTAATACGTTGGTATTACCGGGCCCTTCCTAGGGAGTGGCTCCGTGCGTGGCGCCTTCGCGCGCGGACCGGCATACAATCGCCCTATGGACGGCGCGCTCCAGACAGTTGACCCGAGGCGGCGGCACACTCTCGGCATCCTGGTGATGGGCGGAATCGCCTTGCTGCAGATCGCCAGCGAATTTCTCGGGACCCACGACCTCGCGCGCGTGCTCTCCAAGACCGTCGCGCTCCTCGTCGGATTGCCGCTGCTCGTCGTCTGCTCGTTCGCTCTCTTCGGCTGGTCCTCGCGAAAGGGCCTCGGCCTGCTCGGTCCCCTGTTCGCAGGGGCCGTCGTAGCCGGCGTTTTCTTCGCTGGGCTGCTCGAGGCAACGCGGGCCGCCACTTTTTCGCTGACCTCGGTGCGCGCGGGCTCGGAGCCCTACAGTCAATGGGACGTGCTCCGCGTTGGATTCATGAATGGGCTGACCTACTTCGCCCTCTGGGCGTCGGTGTTCGTCCTGCCCGCGGTGGCGGAGAGCGCGCGCGTTCGCGGGCTCGAAGCGGACAAACTTCGCACCCTGGCCGAGCTGGCCCAGCTCCGCTCCCATCTGGAGCCGCACTTCCTCCTCAACACGCTCAACGCCATCGCCGGCCTGGTGAGCGAGGATCCGCGACAGGCCCGCAGGCTGCTGGGCAATCTCGGCGACCTGCTGCGCGATTCGATGGCTCCCGGGGCGGAGATGGAGACGCTCGACGCGCAGATCGAATGGCTGCGCCGGTACGCGCAGATCCTCGAGACGCGGCACGACGGACAGCTCATGTTCCGCTGGGAGATCGGCGACGGCACGCCGCGCGCGCTGCTGCCGCGGCTCCTCTTGCAGCCGCTGGTCGAAAACGCGGTGAAACATGGCGCGCTGATGCGCGTTGGCGGCGGCGAGATCACCGTGCGAACCCAGCTCGACGGCTCCAGGCTGGTCTGCACCGTCGAGGATAACGGGCCCGGCGTCCCGAATGGATCGACCCGGCCCGGTGCGTTCGGGCTCGTGTCCGTGCGCCGCCGGCTCGCCTTGCGGTACGCGGAGGCGGGCAGCTTGCGGCTCGAGTCGTCTCCCTGCGGGACCCGATCCGTCGTCGAACTCCCTCTCGAGTTGGGGGCCTCGTCATGAGCGAAGCGAACCTGCTCAAAGCGTTGGTGCTCGAAGACGAGTGGCCGACGCGGAACTATCTGGTCAAGCTGATCGAGGACACGCATCGCGCGGAGGTGATCGGCGCCGTGGCCACTCTCGAAGAGGCGCGCGAGGCGATGAAGGGTTCGACGCTCGACGTCATCTTCGTCGACGTCCAGCTGGCCGCCACCGGCGATGCGCGCACGGGCTTGGATCTGATCCGCTCGATGGCTCGAGCGCCATCGGCGCCGATGTTCGTGCTCGCGACGGCCTCCGCAGAGCACAGCCTGGAAGCGTTCGACCTCGGCGTCGTCGACTACATCCTCAAGCCCTATACCGAGGAGCGTGTCGAGCAGAGCTTCAAGCGCCTTCTCGACCGCCGCCCGTTCCGAGCGCAAGGACCGCGCCGCGTGGTGGCGCGGCGAAAGAAGAGCCTCGTCTTCCTCGACCCGGACAGCATCTGGGCGTTCGAAGCCGCGGATCGCCTCACCTTCGTGCACTCGCCCGAGGGCAGATTCGACATCGATCTCTCGTTGGCCGCGATCGAGGCGTCGTTCGGCCGCGCGCTCTTTCGCGTGCACCGGAACTGGCTGATCAACCTGGCCTACGTCAAGGGGCTGGATCGCGACATCGGGGGCGCTACGCTGACGGTCGGCCGCGACATGGGACCGGAGGGGGGGAGCATCCAGGTGCCTGTCTCGCAGGACCGTTCCAAGGCGCTGCGGGACGCGCTGCTGGAAAACGCCACCGGCCTGCGCCGCCCGTAGGACCGGCTCGACTCAGCCGGTGGCGGCCGCCGCCGTGGAACCCGGAACTTCAGTAGTGATTCGCCGCGATCGGATTCGCGACCGGGCCCGCCCACGGCGAGATTGCGGGGCTGGCGTTCTCCATCGCGCCGACTTCGCGGCGGTCGAGCGCGCGATCATGGGCACACGCGGCAAGGAACAGGAGCAAGACGGCTGCGACGCTGCTTACGCGTGAGAGCTTCGGCTTCATGACGACCTCCTTCACCACCGTGCAGGCTAGGGAACGGCCCGCGCCGCGGCTGCGAAATGCCGACCAGGGGCCGGTTGCTGCCGACGGACGCCACAGCTTTCCTGAGAGCGTGCCGGTACAGTCTCTGCATGAAGATCGTCGTTCATGGAGGCCCTTCATGACCCGCGTGCGCGCCCTGGTGCTCGAGGACGAATGGCCGGCTCGCAACTACCTGGTGCAGCTCATCGAGGCGACCCAGCTCGCCGAGGTGGTCGGTGCCGTCGCCAGCCTCGGCGATGCACGCGGGGTCCTGGCCGGGCTTGCGGTGGACGTGGTCTTCGTCGACGTTCAGCTTTGCGGCGGCGAGAACGGCCTCGAACTCATCGAGGCGACGGTCGCTGCCTGTCCGGGCGGCGCGCGGCCGACGTTCGTGCTGGCGACGGCGTTCAGCCAGCATGCGAAGAAGGCGTGGGATCTGGGAGTGGTCGATTATCTGCTGAAGCCGTTCAGCGAGGAGCGGGTGGAGCAATGCTTGCGACGGATCCTCAGCCGGGGCCCGCCACCGCGCTCCGGCGCGCTTCGCGTGGTCGCGAGATGCAAGCGAAGCCTCGTCTTCCTCGATCCCGCCGACATCTGGGCATTCGAGGCTTCCGATCGCTTGAGCTACGTACACTCGCGGCTGGGCAGGTTCGACGTCGATCTTTCGCTGGCCTCGATCGAGGCCTCGTTCGGCCGCTCGCTGATGCGCGTGCACCGCAACTGGCTGGTCAACCTCGACTTCGCGAAAGCGTTGGAACGCGAGGACGGCGAAACGTCCTTGTTCGTCGGACCCTCCCTCGGCGACGAGAGCCAGGGCTTGCACATCCCCGTCTCACGCGATCGGGCAGCAGAAGTTCGGGCCACCCTGCTCGCGAACGCCACCGGCCTGCGCCACGCGTAGCCGCTGCCGCACGAAGTGTGGCAGTGCGGCCATGCTTTTGCACTGTACAGGTGATGAGACGCGCTTTGGCTAGTTCCGAGGCAGCACGAGCTGTGCCCGCGCCGTGAAGAGGAGCCGCCGGGCGAAGCCCACGGCAACCATGCCGGCCACCGCCGCCACCGCGACCAGCTGATAGAGGATCACGATCTGATACCGGACCGCCTGCTCGGGTGGAGTCCCGCTCACGATCTGCCCGGTCATCATCCCCGGGAGCGCCACCAGTCCTACCGTGAGCAGCCCGTTGATCGTCGGCAACAGCGCGGCCCGCAGCGTCGCGCGCACCTGCCTCTCCAGCGCTTGCCGCGGTGTCGCGCCGAGAGCGAGCAGCGCTTCCACCTGGTCCGCCTCGCTGCGCGCCGAGGCGAAGATCCGCTCGAAGACCAGCGCAACCACGTTCATCGCGTTGGAGAGCATCATCCCGCTGATGGGAACCAGGTAGCGCGCCTCGTACCACGGGTGCAGCGGCACCACCGCCGCGAAGACGGGCACCACGGCGACCAAGGTGCCGGCGCCGATGGCGACGATGGCCCGCGGAAAGAGCACCGTTCGCGGCGGCCCGTGCTCCACGCGCCGGGCAGCGGTCGCCGCCGCGACCGCGAGCATCACCGCCAGCAGCAAGATCACCCACGCCGGGTGCTCGTGGTTGAAGAGGAGGAGCAAGACATATCCGACGGCGATGAGCTGCGCGGCGCCCCGCAGTGCTCCCCAGACCAGGTCGCGCTCGAGTCCGAGGCGGCTGCGGCGCGAGAGCGCGATGGCCACCGCGATCAACGCGAGCGACAGCAAGAGGCGCGGCAGGGTGATGTGCGCGTAGCTCATGAATCGATCGCCAGCCGTCCGCGCTCGCAACGATAGAGCGTTCCGCCGAGGGCACGCGCATGCGCCTCCTCGTGCGTGACCATGACGACGGACAGGCCCCGCGCGCGCAGTTCGCGCAGCAGCGCGACGATGCGCTCACCCGCGTCGGGATCGAGCGCGGCGGTGGGCTCGTCGAGCAGCAGCACCTCCGGCTCATTGGCGAGCGCGCGGGCCAGGGCGACCCGCTGTTTTTCGCCGCCGGACAGCGTCCGCGCTTCGCGCTGCAGGATCGGCTCATCGAGCCCGACTGCCCGGATGAGTTCGCTCGCTCGCACATCGCCCAGCGATTTGCCGTGGACCTGCGGACCCGCCTCCAGGTTCCGCAGGACGCTGCCCTCGAACATCGCGGGCTGCTGCGCGAGGAAGGCGACGCGAGTCCGGAACTGCGTCGGGGCGATCCGCTGCGCGTCGAGGCCGCCGAGCAACACCGCGCCGGCATCTGGCTCGAGGAGGGTGGCGAGGGCCCGCGCAAACGTGCTCTTGCCGCTTCCGGAGGGACCCTGGATGGCGACGGCCTCTCCGGGCGGCACCAGGATCGACGCGCCGTCCAGGATCCTGCGATCCTCCCGCACCACCACGAGCTCCCGGGCCTCGAGCGTCGAGGTCATTTCGCGGCTACTGCAGTCACTCGTGGCGTGGCCATGGTGGAACCTTACGGTCCGCGCGATCGCGCCGCCGGGAGATCCGACCGGCGCCGTCATCGTGACGACGAGCGACGAAGGAGTTTGTCGGATCCGGAATCCGCGAGCCCAGACGATCTTGCAACTGGGCCGCTCGCCCCGTAACTACGCAATTTCCTGGAGATCTGCCATGCCCGACGAGGGAACGAGCTTGCACCTGGTGCAGCCTGCTGAAGGAGCCGCCGAGCCCGCGGTCGCCGAAGCGACGCCCTGGGGCGACTCATTCCTCGCCAGGCCGGCCGCGGGCGACCACATCGTGCAATTCTACGAGGACGAACGTTTCCTCTTCGACGCGGTCGCGCATTTCACTGGTGCCGGGCTGGCAGCCGGTGAACCGGTATTGATCGTCGCCACCAAGCCTCACCGCATGGCCTTCGCGCAGGTGCTGCGGCACAACGGCTGCCGGATCGAGGAGGCCGTGGCTTCCGGTCTTCTGACGATGTTGGATGCCCACGAGATGCTGCTCCGCTTCATGGTCGGCAACGAGCCGGAAGCCGAGCGGTTCTACTCCGTCATCGGCGCGGTCATCCAGAGCAGCCGCCAGGGGCGGAGCCGGGCGCGCGTTCGGGTCTTCGGCGAGATGGTCGACCTGCTCTGGCGCGGCGGCAATCGCGCCGCCGCCATCCGGCTCGAGGAGCTGTGGAGCGAACTCGCGCGCCTGCATTCGTTCACGCTCCTCTGCGCCTACTCGATGGGCAATTTCTACATGCCAGGCGATGGCGAGCTGTTCGACAAGGTGTGCAGCCGCCATTCCCACGTCATTCCGGGCAACGAGAGGATCGCGCTGCGGTCGCTCGAGCACGAGGTGCAGCAGCGCAAGGAGTTGGAAGCCGCGCTGCGAGCGGCGCTACGGCAGCGGACCGGCGCCATGCAGGAGCGCAACGCGCAGGACGCCGAGCGCTTTCGTCTCCTGGTGGAGAGCGTCAAGGACTACGCCATCTTCATGCTGGACGTGGACGGCCGCATCAGCTCCTGGAACGTCGGCGCCGAGCGCATCAAGGGCTACCGCGCCGACGAGATCATCGGACAGCATTTCTCGCGCTTCTACCCGCCCGAGACCGCCGGCCGCTGCGCAGAGGAGCTGGAGATCGCCGCCCGTGAGGGGCGCTTCGAGGACGAGGGCTGGCGGGTACGCAAAGACGGCAGCCGGTTCTGGGCCAACGTGATCATCAGCCGCATCCTCGGTCGCGACGGCAACCTGGTGGGTTTCGCGAAGGTGACGCGAGACCTGACGCACCGCCGCGCCCTCGACGAGGAGCGCATCGAGCGGGCAGCCCTGGAGCAATCCCTCGCCGAGCAGAAGAAGATCGACGAGCTGCGCGAGCAGCTGATCGGCATCGTCGGCCACGACCTGCGCTCGCCCCTCTCCTCCGTCGTGGTGGGCGCGGAGCTGATGCTCAAGCGCGGCATGCTCCACGACGCCGACGCGAAGGTGACCGCTCGCATCGCTCGCAGCGCGGAGCGGATGGCGAAGATCATCTCCCAGCTGCTCGACTTCACCAGATCGCGGCTCGGCGGAGGGATGCGGATCGAGCCTCGGGAGGTCGACCTCGCCGAAATCTGCGCCCAGGTGATCGCCGAAGTGGAGACGGTGCATCCCGACCGTGCGGTGAGCTTCGAGGCAGACTCCGACGTGCGCGGCGTCTGGGACCGCGAGCGGCTAGCGCAGGTGGTCTCGAACCTGGTCGGCAACGCCATCGCGTACGGCAAGGCCGACGGCGCCGTCAGCGTCGTGCTGCGCGACGAGGGCGACAGCGTCACCCTGTCCGTTCACAACGAGGGTCCGGCCATCCCTGCCGAGGTGCTGCCGGCGATCTTCGATCCCTTCCGCCGCCAGGCGCGGCGCACCTCGCGCAACAGCGACGGGCTCGGATTGGGTTTGTTCATCTGCCGCGAGCTGGTTGCCGCCCACGGCGGCGAGATCTCGGTGCAGTCGACCGATGGGGCCGGGACCGCCTTCACCGTTCGCTTGCCGCGCACGCCTTAGCCGCGGCCGCCGGAGGCGGCTTGGGCGGTTACGCTCGAGCGCGAACCTCTGCCAGACGAGTTGAGCGGATCGAGAAATACACGGCAAAGAAACCAATGGCGCCACGCGGAATCCAAGGCGCGTTGCAGATTCTCATCGGAAGGACTGAACACTCATGCAGATCATGACCGTACCTGTGCTCCGCGGCACCCCGCTCGCGGCAGCGGTGGGGCTTCTCGCCATCCTGCCATCCGCGTGCAGCAAAGGAACGGCTGCCACCCCCCAGCCCCCTACCACCGTCGCCGTGGTCGAGGTGGTGAAGCAGGACGTGCCGCTGCGAACGGAGTGGGTCGCGACCCTGGACGGCTACGTGAACGCCAGGATCTCTCCCCAGGTCACCGGCTACCTCGTCTTGCAGAGCTACGTCGAGGGCTCGTTCGTCAAGAAGGGGGACGTGCTGTTCGAGATCGATCCGCGCCCGTTCCAGGCGGCGCTCGACCAGGCCCGCGGACAGAGGGCGCAGGCCGAGGCGCAGCTCGGGCGCACAGCCCGCGACGTCGAGCGCGACAAGCCGCTGGCGGAGGCGCGCGCCATCGCCCGCAGCCAGCTCGACAACGACGTCCAGGCCAAGCTCGCCGCCGCGGCGGCAGTCGACTCCGCCAAAGCGGCCGTGATGACGGCCCAGCTGAATCTCGAATTCACCAAGGTGCGCTCGCTCACTGACGGGATCGCCGGCATCGCCAGGGGACAGCTCGGCGACCTGGTGGGGCCGTCGACGCTGCTCACCTCGGTGTCGCGCCTCGATCCCATCAAGGCGTACGTCGCCATCAGCGAGCGCGAGTATCTTCAGTTCGTGGGCGGTCTGGGCCCCTCCTCCGAGGCGCGCCCGTTCCCCAACGTCGACACTCCGCTCGAGCTCGCTCTCGCGGACGGCATCGTCTATCCCCATCCCGGCAAGTTCGTGCTGGCGGATCGCCAGGTCGATCCGACGACCGGCACGATCCGGATCGCGGCGGCATTCCCCAACCCGGGGAACATCCTGCGGCCGGGTCAGTTCGGACGGGTGCGCGCGACCGTCGGGCTGAAGCAGGACGCGCTGGTGGTGCCCCAGCGCGCGGTCACCGAGCTGCAGGGGAGCTACCAGGTCGCGGTCGTGGGCGAGGGCAACAAGGTGGCGATCCGATCGGTCAAGGTCGGACCGCGCGTCGGCAGGCTGTGGGTGATCGAGGACGGGCTGACGGCGGGCGAGAAGGTCGTGGCCGAAGGGGTGCAAAAAGTGCGAGAGGGCGTTCCGGTCACGCCGGTGCCGTTCCAGCAGCTGCCTGCCAAGGGTTAGCGGATGGCTCGCTTCTTCATCAATCGCCCGATCGTGGCGATCGTCATCTCGATCATCACGGTCGTCGCGGGTCTGTTGGCGATGCGCAGCCTGCCGGTAGCGCAATATCCGTCGATCATCCCGCCCCAGATCATCGTCAACGCCACCTTCACCGGCGCCGACGCGGTGACCGTCGAGCAGTCGGTGGCGACGCCGCTCGAGCAGCAGATGAACGGCGTGGACGACATGCTCTACATGCAGTCCACCAACGCCAATGACGGGACCATGGCGTTGACGGTGACGTTCGACATCGACACCGATCCCAACATCGATCAAGTCAACGTGACGAACCGGGTGGCGCAGGCGCAGCCCAACCTGCCTCCAGACGTCAATCAGTTCGGCCTCTCCTACCGGAAGTCGACCGGGCTGCCGATGCTGATCATCTCGCTGTATTCGCCCCACCAGCGCTACGATGCGCTGTTCCTGGCCAACTACGCCAACATCAACATCAATGACGCGCTCTATCGCGTGCGCGGCGTGGGCGAGGTGCGTCTGTTCGGGGCGAGCGACTACGCGATGCGCATCTGGCTCAAGCCGGACGTGCTCGCCAAGCTCGGGCTCACCGTGCCGGATCTGGTGAGGGCGGTGTCGCAACAGAGCACGGTCAATCCGGCCGGCCGGGTGGGCGCGGATCCGGCGCCGCTCGGCAAGGAGATGACCTACACCGTCAGGGCGCAGGGGCGCCTGCAGACGGCGGAGGAGTTCGCGCAGATCGTCGTCCGCTCGAATGCCGACGGCTCCGTTGTACGCCTCTCCGACGTGGCCCGCATCGAGCTCGGCGCGCTGAACTACCAGCAGGTCTCGCGCGTCAACGGACAGCCCGGCAGCCTGATCGCGGTGTTCCAGGCCCCCGGTTCGAACGCGCTCGATGTGGCCAACGGCGTGAAGGGCGTGATGGCGGAGCTCAAGCAACGATTCCCGCCGGACCTGGAGTATGCCGTCACCCTCGACACCACGGCGCCTGTCACCGAGGGGATCACCGAGATCGCAAAGACGATCCTCGAGGCCATGGTGCTGGTCACGCTGGTGGTGTTCCTGTTCCTGCAGAACTGGCGCGCCACGGTGATCCCGATGATCGCCGTTCCGGTATCGTTGATCGGCACATTTGCGATCTTTCCGTTGCTCGGCTTCTCCATCAACACCCTGTCATTGTTCGGGCTGGTGCTCGCTATCGGATTGGTCGTGGACGACGCGATCGTGGTGGTGGAGGCAGTGGAGCACCACATCGAGCAAGGAATGTCGCCGCGCGACGCCACCCTGCAGGCGATGAAGGAGGTCTCCGGACCCGTCGTGGGGATCGCGCTGGTGCTGTCGTCGGTGTTCGTGCCGATCGCCTTCGTGGGTGGCATCCAGGGGCGGCTCAACACCCAGTTCGCGGTGACCATCGCGATCTCGGTCCTCATCTCGGCATTCAACGCTCTGACGCTGTCGCCCGCGCTGTCGGCTTTGCTGCTCCGCCCGCGGCGTCCGGGCCGCGGGCCTCTGGCGCGCTTTTTCGCAATCTTCAACCGGGTGTTCGAGCGGGCCACGCAGGGCTACGTCAAGTGGAGCCATGGCCTGATCCGCAAGGCGTTCGTCGGCGTCGCCATCCTCGCCGGTTTCATCGTCGTCGACGGCGTCGTGGGTCGAAAGCTCCCCACCAGCTTCATCCCGGAGGAAGATCAAGGCTTCCTCTTCGCCAACGTGCAACTCCCGGCCGCTGCCTCCCTGGAGCGCACCGATGCGGTGGCCAGGAAGGTCGAAAACGTCCTGGCCAAGACCGAGGGCGTGAAGGCCTTCAACAGCATCATCGGCTTCAGCCTGCTGACCCGGGTCTCGTCGACGTACAGCGCATTCATGTTCATCCAGCTCAAGCCGTGGAGCGAGCGCGAAGGGGCGGCGCTGGAAGCGCGCGGGATCCTGCGCAGCATCAACCGGGCCTTGGCGAGCGAGGTCCCGGAAGCGACGGCGTTCGCGTTCAGCCCCCCGGCGATCCCTGGGTTCGGCAGCGCCGGCGGCTTCTCCATGTGGCTGCAGGATCGCAGCGGGGGGTCGGTGGAATTTCTCGATCAGAACGTCAAGGCGTTCCTCGACGCCGCGCGCAAGCGGCCGGAGCTGACCGGGGTCAACTCGGTGTTTACCGCCGGGATCCCGCAGGTCTACGCCGATGTCGATCGGGAGAAGGTGCTCAACCAGGGGATCGCGATCGGCGACGTGTACCAGACGCTGCAGGCCTATCTGGGCGGCCTGTTCGTGAATCAGTTCAATCGATTCGGCCGCCAATGGCGCGTGTTCCTGCAGGCGGAGGGTGAAGACCGCTTGACGGAGCAAGACATCGGTCAGTACTACGTGCGCAACAAGCAAGGAGACATGGTGCCGTTGTCCACGCTGACGAGCACCCGCCGGATCGCCGGGCCCGAGTACACCAACCGGTTCAACCTGTACCGCGCGGCGCAGATCCTCGGCTCGGCCGCACCGGGATACAGCTCCGGGCAGGCGCTGGCCGCCCTCGAGGAAGTGGCGGCGCAGGTCCTCCCGCGCGAGATGGGGTATGGATTCGCCGACCTTTCCTATCAGGAGAAGAAGGCGTCCGGCAGGGCGGCGGCGATCTTTGCCTTGTCGTTGGGATTCGTCTTCCTGATCCTCGCGGCGCTCTACGAGAGCTGGTCCCTCCCGTTCTCGGTGCTCCTGTCGGTGCCGGTTGCGGTCCTCGGGGCCTTTCTCGGCCTCTTGCTGCGCAACTTCGACCTGGGGATCTTCGCCCAGATCGGGTTGGCGATGCTCATCGGCCTCGCGGCCAAGAACGCCATCCTCATCGTGGAGTTCGCGCGCGACGAGATGAAAAAGGGGAGGCCGCTGGTCGAGGCGGCGCTCGAGGGAGCGCGGCTGCGCCTGCGCCCGATCCTCATGACTTCGTTCGCGTTCATCTTCGGCATGATCCCGCTCTGGGTGGCGACGGGAGCGGGCGCGATCGCCCGGCAGATCCTGGGTACGGTGGTGATCACGGGCATGCTGGCAGCCACGGCCATCGCCATCTTCATCATCCCGGTGCTGTTCGTTCTGGTGGAGCGCTTCGCGAACCGGCGCGGGCACGCGCAGCCGGCGGCGCAGGTTCCCACCACCGAGCCGGAACCGGCGCCATGAAGAGACTCTGGCCGCTGGTGGTGCTCGCGGCCGGTTGTGCGGTCGGACCGGACTACAAGCGTCCGGCGACGCTGGCGCCGCAGAGCTATCGTGGCGGCGCGGAGGGAGGCGGCGCCGAGTCGCTGGCCGACAAGGACTGGGCGCAGGTGTTTCCCGATCCGGTGATCGCCGATCTGATCCAGACCGCGCTGGCGCAGAACCAGGACGTCTTGATCGCGGCGGCGCGCATCGAGCAGGCCGGGGCGCAGCTGGGGATCACCCGGGCCGATCAGCTTCCCACGGTGGCGCTCGGGCTCGCGGCCGGACGCGAGCGGATCGCGGCGACGAGCCTCACGCCGGCGATCAACACCAATTTCTTCCAGGGCAGCTTGGCGGCTTCCTGGGAGCTCGATTTCTGGGGCAAGTTCCGTCGCGCCACCGAGGCGGCGCGCGCCGATCTGCTCGCCGCCGAGTGGAACCGCCAGGCGGTGATCACCAGCCTCATCGCCAGCATCGCCGGCGGGTACTACGAGCTGCTGGCGCTCGATCTCCAGCTCGAGATTTCCAAGCGGACACTCACCTCGCGGCAGCAGTCCCTCGAGCTCGTCCGGTTGCAGGAGCGCCAGGGGGCGGTCTCCCTCCTGGATGTCCGCCAGGCCGAGCAGCTCGTCTACAATGCCGCGCAGACCATCGTCGACATCGAGCGCCGCAGCGAGCAGCAGGAGAATTTCATCAGCGTGCTGCTCGCCCACAATCCGGGACCAATCCCGCGCGGGCGGAAACTGACGGAGCAGCCGCACGATCCCATCGTCCCGGCGGGGCTTCCGTCGGCTCTCTTGCAACGGCGGCCCGACATCCAGTTGCAGGAGGCGCGGCTCATCGCCGCGAACGCGCGCATCGGCGTCGCGCGGGCGGCATTCTTTCCCTCGATTTCGCTGACTGCCAGCGGCGGGGCACAGAGCGCCGCGCTGAGCGACCTCTTCAAGGGCCCGGCGGGGATGTGGAGCTTCATCGGATCACTGACGCAGCCGATCTTCGCCGGCGGCAGGATCTCCTCCGGGGTCAAGCTGGCCGAGGCGCAGCAGAAGGAGGCGCTGGTGGTGTACCAGCAGACCATCCAGCAAGCGTTCCGCGAGGTCTCCGATGCGCTGGTCGGGTACCGCAAGAACCGCGAGTTCCGCGAGCAGCAGGAGCTTCTGGCCATTTCGACGCGGGATGCCCTTGCTTTGTCGGACCAACGCTACCGGGGAGGGGCGGCGAGCTATCTCGAAGTCCTGGACAGCAACACGAGGACGTTCGCGGCCGAGCTCGGTCTGGCGCAGGCGCAGCTGAACGAGCTTCTCTCGCTGGTGCAGCT
>Ga0209689_1000314_pt1 | contig 31901 bp, 22 predicted proteins | sample GraSoiAngelo_149_FD_187119 | JGI IMG/M metagenome (GOLD analysis project Ga0209689, IMG submission 187119) | Grasslands soil microbial communities from the Angelo Coastal Reserve, California, USA - 14_1009_09_30cm (SPAdes) (version 2) | ecosystem: Environmental > Terrestrial > Soil > Grasslands ... | reverse complement strand
CGCAATGATCTCGAGGCCGGCGTCGAGCGCGAGAAACAGGTTCGACAGGGTCTGCGCCTGCACCCCCTGGGAGGCGTCCACAACCAAGATGGCGCCCTCGCAGGCGGCCAGCGAGCGCGACACCTCGTAGGTGAAGTCCACGTGGCCCGGTGTGTCGATGAGGTTGAGCTCGTACAGCTCGCCGCTGCGGGCGCGGTAGCTCATGCGCACCGCGTTGAGCTTGATGGTGATGCCGCGCTCGCGCTCCAGGTCCATGGTGTCGAGGACCTGGTCGCGCATCTGCCGCTTGTCGAGGGTGCCGGTGAGCTCGATGAGACGGTCGGCCAGGGTGGACTTCCCGTGGTCGATGTGCGCGATGATGCAGAAGTTGCGGATGTTGGCTTGGCGCATTGGAGGAGGAATATACTCGCGGACGTCTGACGTCTGACGTCTGATGTCTGTACCTTTCAATCCTTGCCCCCCACCACCGGTTGGTTCGACCCCGCCCCCAAGGGCGGCTTCCTGCGCCGGGCGGCGAACGGCTACCTGCCGGCCTCCGGGGATCCGCCGGTGCGCCTCCAGGGCCTGCGGTGCGGCGACCTGCTGATCCTCGAGGACGGCCGCGTGCGCAGCGTGAACGGGCTTCCCCCCGAGAAGCTCGACGCCCGCCCGAACTTTCCGGAGATGGGCGCCGTCCACCCCAGCCGCCCGCTCACGCTCGAGACGCCAGGCGCCTCGAGCCCGCGCACCGCCGATATCCAGCGCGTGGTGGACCTCGTGTGCCCGCTCGGCTTCGGTCAGCGAATGCTCATCGTCTCACCGCCCAAGGCCGGCAAGACGATCATGCTGCAGGCCGTGGCGGAGGCGGTGGCGCTGAACTATCCCGCGGCCATCCTCCTCATCCTGCTCGTGGACGAGCGCCCCGAAGAGGTGAGCGAGATGATCGATTGGGGTCGGGGCGAAGTCATCGCGTCGAGCTTCGACCTGCCGCACGAGCGGCACGTCGCGGTGGCGGACATGGTGTTCGAGCACGCCCGGCGCCAGGTGGAGCTGGGGCGGGACGTGGTGATCGTGCTCGACTCGCTCACGCGCCTCGCGCGCTCGCACAACACCGCGAGCCGCAGCAGCGGCCGCACCATGACGGGCGGCATCGACGCCAACGCCCTCGCCGAACCCAAGGCGCTGTTCGGCGCGGCCCGCGCCGTGCCCAAGGGCGGGTCGCTGACGGTGATCGCCACCGCGTTGGTGGAGACCGAGAGCCGCATGGACGATGTAATCTTCGAGGAGTTCAAAGGGACGGGGAATGCGGAGCTGCGGTTGCTGCGCGCGCTCGCCGACCGGCGCCTCTATCCGGCCGTGGACCTCGCGGCGAGCGGCACGCGGCGCGAAGAGCTGCTCGGCGACGCCGCCACGGTGGAGGCCAAACAGAAGCTCCGGCGCACCCTGGTGGGGCTGCCGCCGGAGCGGGCGATCGAGGCGTTGCTCGCGCAACTCAAGCGCGCCAAGACGAACACCGAGTTGCTCGCCGCGCTCGCCTGACGCGGCGGCCGACGCTCAGTTGCCGGTGCGCTGCACGATCCTTCGATAGCTGTCGGGATTCCACTTCGGCCGCGCGGTGCGGTTCGCCACGTCGAGCCCGAGGTAAAAGTCGAGCTTGATGATGCGGCTCTCCTTCTCCCCGTCGATCTTGGCCACTTCGTCCGACACCTGGTGGTAATCGGCGTGCGTGCCGTTGAAAAAGAACAGGATCGGTACGCCCTTGCGCGCGAAGTTGTAGTGGTCGGAACGAAAGTGGAAGTTCTCCTGCGGCCAGATGTCGTCGATCGGCGTCATATGCAGTTCGGGGTGGGCCGCGGCCACGCGGTTCAGCGTCGCGCCCAGGTCCGAGTGCTCCTTGCCGATCACCGCGATCGTGTCCTTCCAGTTGCGACCGATCATGTCGGTGTTCAGATCCGCCACGATGCTGGCGAGCGGCACGGTGGGGTGTTCGCTGAAGTATTCGCTCCCCCACAGCCCTCGCTCCTCGCCGCTGACCGTCATGAAGACGAGCGAGCGCCGGGGGCGGGGCGTGAGCTGGGAGAACGCCTCGGCGAGCTTAACCACCGCGATCGTGCCCGAGCCGTCGTCGTCGGCGCCGTTGCAGATCGAGTCCGCGCCCTTGGCGACGCAGTCCTCTCCGGAGCCGGGCGTCCCGAGGTGATCCATGTGCCCGGTAAAGAAGAGGTATTCGCCCTTGAGGGTGGGGTCGGAGCCCTCGAGAATGCCGATGACGTTCGGCGCGGTCGCCCGTTCAGCGACCTGCTCCAGGACTCTGGCGTGGAGGGTCGTGCCGGCCACGGCCAGAGCCGCGAACGGCGCCTGCCGCGCCGCCTCCAAGGTGAGGCCGAGCTGGCTCAGCAGCGGCCGCAGGGCGGGCTGACGGAGGAGGAACTGCGGTGGGGCGGTGGTCGCGACGCCCGCTCCCGGCTGCCGCCAACCACCACTGCCGAATCGCCCGGCGATGAGCGGCCAGATGGAATCGGGCGCCGTCGAGGGGATCAGGATGGCCGCGGGGTTCCACCCCAGCAGGCGCCGGGCGCCGCGGCTCGGCCGCAGGACGAGGAGCATCTTGCCGGCGACGGCTGCGGAATCGATGCCGCCGCTGTCGGGCACGGCCCCGACGAGGACCAGCACCTGACCCGATATCGCGTCCGCCGGGGTGCGCCCGTCGACCTCGACGAGGTCGGTCCCATACGCCCAGCGCAGCGCGAGCGACCCCGTTGACCACACGGCCGAGCTGTCGGTCGCCAGGACGGCGCGCTCGACGGGGTAGCGCTGGAAGTATGTCCCGCGCTCGCCGCCGGGCCTCAAGCCGAAGCGCTGGAACTCCGCCGCGATGTATTGGGCGACTTGCTCGAGCTGCGGGCTGGGCGTCGCGCGGCCGAGCATCGAATCGTCCGCGATGATGGCGATGCGCCGGACCACGTCCTGCGGCGTGATGGAATTGACGGCGCGCTGCACCGACGCCGGCGCCTGCGCCGCGAGCGCGCCGGGAACCCCGGCCGCGATGAGGAGCCAAGAGAGTTTGGACACCATGCGTTCCTCGGGAAGAATAGATGGCTGCGACCGCAGGAACGTGAAACTACTGCGCCCGGCCGCACTGTGGTACGGCCGGGCGCATCGATCGGTTCCGCCGGCTTACGGCCGGCGTCGCCGCAGCTCGGGCTGCCCGTTGGACTGGGGCCTTTCCTTCGGCGGCGGATCGCGCCGCGGCTCCGCCCGCGGCGGCGCGCTGCGCGGCTCGTTGCGCGGCGCCTCACGCGGCTGCGCGCGCGGCGGATCGACGCGGCGCGGCTCGGGACGCGCCTCGGCGGGCTGCGGCCGCGACTCCTGCGGCCGTGACTCCTGCGGCCGCCCCAAGTCGCTGGGGCGATCGGGGCGCGCCTGTCGTTCCAGACGCTCGCCCGGGCCGGACCTGCCCTGGTCCCCAGGCCGATCGGGACGATCCCGCCGATCGGGCTGAGACGGACGGTCGGGGTGGTCCGGGTGGTCCGGATGATCCGGGTGATCCGGATGATCCGGGCGGTCGCGCCGCCCGGGGCCACGCCCGTCGTCGCCGTCACGGCCGCCGCCGTTGCCGGGACGGTCGGGGACCGGAGGACGCTGGCGCGGAGGCGGAATGATGCCCCGGCCTCCCAGGTCGGTGCCGCGCACGCCGCGACGCTCGGTATCGTTGACCGGCCGCTCGCGCTCGCGCGTCAGGAAGCCGTTGTTATCGGAGCCGCTCCGGTCCCTGAAGATGAAGCGTGGCTGGGGACGCAGCGGCCGTGTGAACACCACCCGGGTGCCGCCGTAGTAGCGGTACGGGTAGTAATAGGGGTCGTCGAAGACGACGATGCGGAAGCGCACGCACGAGTACGCATACGGATCCCAGTAGGACCAGCTGGCGTACGCGTGGCAGTCGTAGCAGAGGAAGCGGGGGTAGTCGTAGTGCCGCTCCACATAATACGGCACCATGTCGTAATCCCAGTCCGAGTCGTTCGCCGGGAGGATGCGCCCGGCCAGGTCGGTGAGCGCGACGTAGGGGTCGCCGCGGACGCGCCCGTCGGCGATCACGCGGTAGTCCCAGTGGTCGCCCGTCTCGATCGGGTCGTAGACGAACGGGTCGGCGGCGGCGACGGCGAACAGGTAGCCCACGCCGGGGTAATCGTCCACGGAGAAGGCGTAGCTCGAGGAGTAGCTCTGGACTTCGAACTCCTGCCCCCCGCGCACGAAGTTGTCCTCCCACGGATTGCGCGGGAACAGCACGCGCACGCGGCCGTCGGTGTCGACGCGGAACAGGGTGACGTAGGCGTCCTGGTCCGCCCGGATGTAGACGCGCGCGCCGTCGCCGCGGAAGAAGGGGTTGTCGCCCTTCGCGGTCCAGACCTCGACGCGGGGCTTGTAATAGCCGGATGGCCGGATGGCCGTAGGAGCCGTAGGCCCGGAGATCGTGGCAGCGAGCAGCGCGATGTGAGTCAGCATGGTTCCTCCTGACCCCCTAAGGGCAGGGACCGTGCCATCCAGCGGCAATCTCCAACACGCAGTGTGGGAGTTACTTAGCCTCTTCCCGTTTATGCCTCTGAGCGCCCCATTGTCCTCTGTTCCGGACACGATGACCTCGGTTAGCTTGCCCTCGCGATGACCGTCGCCGCCCCCTCCTCTCAGCGCTTCGACCTGCTGGATCCGGCGGAAGTCAGCCGTTTGGGCGGGATCGAAATCGTTGCCGAAGGTGTGGTCGAGGGGTTTCTGACCGGGCTGCACCGATCGCCGTTCCGCGGCTTCTCCGTCGAGTTCACCGAGCACCGTCCGTACCAGCCCGGCGACGAGCCACGCTACCTCGATTGGAAAATCCTGGCGCGGGCCGATCGTCTTTTCGTCAAACAGTTCGAGCAAGAGACCAACCTGCGCGCGATGCTGCTCGTCGACGCCAGCCGATCGATGGCGTGGCGCGGGGCGGAAGGACGCCTCACCAAGCGGGCCTACGCGGACCGTCTCGCGGCCGCGCTCGCCCTGATTCTGCTGCGCCAGCGGGACGCGACGGGCCTGGTCACCTTCGACGAAGCCGTGCGCCAGGCGATCCCCGCCCGCGTGAAGGTAGGGCAGTGGGGGCGACTGGTGCGCGGGCTGCTCGACACGCCGGATGGGCGTGGCACGGCGGCCGAAGCCGCGTTGCGCCGGCTCACGTCCCTGCTCGTGCGCCGCGGGCTCGTCATCCTCATCTCCGATCTGCTCTTCGACCGCGACCTGGCGCTCACCGCGCTGCGCTACCTGCGCCACCGTGGCCATCAGGTGATCGTCTACCACGTGATGGACCCCGCGGAGCTCGACCTCGGCGGGCCGCCCGAGGTGCGGTTTCGCGACCTGGAGTCGCCGGCCAGCGTGGTAGTGCGTCCGCGCGAGCTGGCGCGCGCCTACGGGGAGACGGTGCGGCGGGAGATCGCCGCGTGGCGCGCGACGTGTCGCCGGCACGGCATCGCCTACCACCACGTGACGACGGACTTGCCCTTCGGCCTGGCGCTGCGGCTGCTCACGTGAGTTTTCTGCATCCGCTGGCGCTCGCGGGGCTCGCGGCGGCCGCGATTCCCGCGCTGCTGCATCTGCTCGAGCGCCGCGTGCCGCCCGAGCTGCCGTTTCCGGCGGTGCGCTACCTGGCGGACGCCGAGCGGCGCAGCGCCCGTCGATTGCGGCTACGCCATCTGCTCCTACTCATGCTGCGGACCGCCCTCATCGTGGCGATCGTCCTCGCCGCGGCGCGCCCGCTCGTGCCGTCGCGCGGCACGGCCGGTACGCTGCACCCGCCAACCGCCCTCGTCGTCATCCTCGACAACTCTCCCTCCAGCGGCGTCGTGGTGGACGGCCGGCCGCTCCTCGACCGGCTGAAACTCGCGGCGCACGCCGCGCTCGCCCGCGCGGCCGCCGGGGACCGGCTGTGGCTGGTGCTCGCCGACGGCGTCGCCCGGGCCGGCTCGCGCGACGCGCTGCTCGCGGCCGTCGACAGCGCCCGCCCCGACTCCCGTCGCCTCGCGGTGGTGGCGGCGACGGCGCGGGCGGCGCGCCTCGTTGAGGCGGAGCCCGTGCCCGCCCGGGAAGTTCACTTGGTCAGCGACCTGCAGCGCACCGCGCTCGAGGGCACGGCGGATGCGCCGCGCGACGTACGCGTGCTGGCGCTCGCCCCGGCGGATGCCGCGCCGCCGAACCGGGGGATCGGGACGCTGCAGCCGACCGACGGTGGCCTGGCGGTCGCAGTGGTGGGAACACCGGGGACGCCGCCGGGGCCGCTGACGGTGCGGCTGCGCGGCCGTCCGGTCGCGCGGGCGATCGGCGCGCCGGGGACGACGGTGACCGTGTCGCTATCGGCGCCCGGTCCGGGGTGGTGGGCGGGTGATGTGGAGTTGGAGGCCGACGAGTTGCGCGCCGATGATGCACGGCCGTTCGTGTGGCGCGTCGCGCCGCCCGCGCGCGTTGCGACTGGTGCTGACGCCGGGCCATTCCTCACGGCCGCGATCGGCGTGCTGCGCGACGCCGGTCGTCTCGCCGCCGGCAGCGACGTGAGCTTCGGCGAGCGACCGGGTCCAGGCGCAAGCGTTTTGTTTCCTCCCGCGGATCCGGCGCTGTTGGGGCAAGCCAACCGCGCCCTCGCGGCGCGTGGGGTCACCGCGCGGTTCGCCGCCCCAGGGACCGCGGGGCCGATCACCGCCCCAGGGTTGCCGGGGCTCGCCGGCGTGAGCGTCGCCCGGCGTTACCGCTTCTCGGGGGTGGACAGCGCCGCCGTGCTCGCGACCGTGAACGGAGAGCCGTGGCTCGTGCGGGTGGGGAACGTCGTGCTGTTCGGCAGTCGACTCGACACGGCGTGGACCGCGCTGCCCGCGGCGCCGGGGTTCGTGCCGTTCGTGGATGCGCTCGCGAATCGGATCGTCCGTGGGGAAGCCGACGTGGATGAAGCCGAGGGTGCCGCGCGCGTGGAGTTCGTCGTGGCCGGGGCGGATACGACCGGGGCGACGGTCTTCCGGGTCGATCCCCGCGAATCGGACCTGACGCCGGCGCGCGCGGCGTTGGCGCGCCGCGCGCTCGGCGCGGAGCTCGCGCGCGACGCCGACTTCGCCGCCGCCGCGTTCGCGGGCCCGCGCCTCGCCGAAGTGAGCGGCCTGCTGCTCGTGGCCGCGTTGCTGCTCGCGGCCGCGGAGCTGGGTGTGGCCACCCTGACCCGCTAATGCCGCTCCAGTTCCTCCTCGACCGCTTCGACGACCTGCCCGCCACCGGGGCTCTGCTGGAGGGGTTGCCGGTGGGCGGGAAGCGGCTACCGCTCGCCGGCCTCCCGGGCTCCAGCCCTGCGCTGCTCGTCGCCGCGCTCGCGCGGCGGCTCCCGCAGCGGCTCTTCGCGGTCGTCACCGCGACCCCCGCCGACGCCGAGCGCTGGCTCGCGGACCTGCAGCAACTCGTGGGGGAGCGGGCGGTCCTGTACCCGCAACGCGAAGGGCTCGGCGCGGACGAGCCCCACGTGGAGATCGCGGGCGAGCGCATCGAGACGATCGCGGCGTTGCTGTCGGGCCGGGCCCGCGTGGTCGTCACGACGGCGCGCGCCAGCGCCGAGCGCACGGGAGTGCCGCGGGTGCTGGAGACGAGCCGTTTGGAGCTGGCAACCGGTGACCGGTCGCCGGTTGCCGGTCTCACGGACGCCGCGCAGCGGCTCGCCGACATGGGTTATGAGCGGGTTCCCGGCGTGACCGAGGTCGGTCAATTCAGCGTGCGCGGCGGGATCTTGGACGTCTACGGCTTCGGGATGGCGGTGCCGGCGCGCGTCGAGTGGTGGGGCGACGAGATCGTGTCGTTGCGCGGGTTCGACCTGGATACCCAGCGCTCGGCCGAGCCGATCGATCGTGTGAGCGTGCTGCCGATCCGCACCGGCGAGGGATGGGGGAAGCGGGATGAGGGATGGGTCCGGACGTCCCTGTTGGATCTGCTCCCGGCTGATACCCTGCTCGTCGTCGACCAGGAAGCGGCGGTCGAGCGCGAGGTGGAGCGTGCCTGGGCCGACGCGGCGCATCACCTCGAGGTCGCGCGGCGGCTCGGCGAGGAGCCGTCGCCGCGCGAGGAGTTGCTGCTCGATCCCGCCGCGTGGCGGGCGCGGCTCGCCGCTCGCGCGCGTCTCGCCCCCGGCGCCGCGGACGCCGCGCAGCGCTTTCCCGTGCTCGCCCCGGAGGCCGTGGACCGCGATCTGCGCCGCCTGCGGCAACTGGTGGCTGGCGAGCCGGCGACGGTGATCCTCTGCGACAACGAAGGCCAGCTCGAGCGCCTCGAGGAGCTGCTCGGCGCCAATCGCGCCACCCTGGTGGTGGGGGCGCTGGACGGCGGGTTCGTCCTACCCAGCCTCCGCGTGCTCACCGATCACGAGATCTTCCGGCGCGCGCGGCGGCTGCGCCGTCCGCGCCGCTACCGCACCGCGGCGCCAGCGGCGGCTGCCGGCGCGCTGCGTCCGGGCGACTACGTGGTGCACCTGGAGCACGGCATCGGTATTTACCGCGGCCTGCAGACGATCACGGTGGGGGAGGGCACACTCGACGTGGCCGCCGTCGAATACGAGGGAGGCGATCGCCTCAATGTGCCGCTGTACCGCCTCGACCAGCTGGAGCCGTACCGCGCGGGCGGCGACAGCGGCGCCGACGCGCCTCCTCCGCGGCTGCACCGGCTCGGGTCCACGACCTGGCAGCGCCAGCGGGAGAAAACCCAGGCGGCGATCCGGAGAATGGCGCTCGACCTCCTGGACCTGTACGCGCGCCGCCAGATCGCCCCGGGCTACGCCTTCCCCGCCGACACGCCGTGGCAGGCGGAGCTCGAATCCTCTTTCCTTTATGAAGACACGCCCGACCAGCGCCGCGCCACCGTGGACGTGAAGCGCGACATGGAGCGCGCCCGGCCGATGGACCGGCTCCTCGTCGGCGACGTCGGGTACGGCAAAACGGAGATCGCGATCCGGGCGGCGTTCAAGGCGGTCCAGGCGGGCAAGCAGACCGCCGTGCTGGTGCCGACGACGATTCTCGCCGAACAGCACGGCCGCACGTTCCGCGAGCGCCTCGCCGACTATCCCGTGCGCATCGAGGTGCTGTCGCGGTTCCGCGCGCCGAAGGAAGCCGCCGCCGTGTCGCAGCGTCTCGCCGAGGGCCAGGTGGACGTCGTGATCGGGACGCACCGGCTGCTGTCCCGGGACGTGGGGTTCAAGGACCTGGGACTGCTCGTCGTGGACGAGGAGCATCGCTTTGGGGTGCGGCACAAGGAGCGGCTCAAGGCGCTGAAGCTCAGCGTGGACGTGCTGACCCTCACCGCCACGCCGATCCCGCGCACGCTGCACCTCTCGCTGTCCGGCCTGCGCGACCTGACGCTGCTCGAGACGGCGCCGAAGGACCGCTCGCCGGTGCTCACGTTCATCGAGCCGTGGGATGACGCGCTGCTCGAGGAGGCGCTGGCGCGCGAGCTGGATCGCGGCGGCCAGGTGTACTTCGTGCACAACCGCATCGAGACCATCGACACGATCGCCGAACGCGTGCGGGCGCTGGCCCCGCGGGCGCGGGTCGCCGTCGCCCACGGCCAGCTGCGCGAGCACGACCTGGACGAGGTGATGTCGCGGTTCGTGCGCGGCGAGGTGGACGTGCTCGTGTCGACGATGATCGTCGAATCAGGGCTCGATGTGCCCAACGCGAACACGATGGTGGTGAGCCGGGCCGACCAGTTCGGGCTCGCCCAGCTCTACCAGCTGCGCGGGCGCGTGGGCCGCAGCCATCGGCGCGCCTATTGCTACCTGCTGGTCCCGGACCTCGTGGACGCCGCGGCGGAGGAACGGTTGCGCGTGCTCGAGCATCATACCGATTTGGGGTCGGGCTATCGCATCGCCCTGCGCGACCTCGAGCTGCGCGGCGCCGGCAGCTTGCTGGGCGGCGAGCAGTCGGGGCACGCGCAGGCCGTCGGATTCGACATGTACCTCAGATGGCTGGAGGAGACGGTGCGTTCGCTCAAGGGCGAGCCGGGAGCGGGGAGTCGGGAGTCGGTGGCGCCCGACGTCGTGCTCGATCAGCCGGCGCATCTGCCCGACGAGTACGTGCCCGACGACGCGGCGAAGCTCGATCTCTATCGGCGGCTGGCGCGGACGGTGGAGCCATGCGAGATTGCAGCCGTCCGAGCGGAGCTGCGCGACCGGTTCGGGCCGCTGCCGGCCGCAGCCGAGCGGCTCCTCCTCGTGACCGAGCTCCGCGCGCTCGGCGCCCGGGTGGGCCTCGACACGGTCCTCGCCCGGGGCGACGAGGCGCGGCTCGTGTTTCGGCGGGATGCCCAGCCGCGCCTGGCCGGCCTGACCGCGGCCCTGGAGGCCGTGCAGTTCGAGGCGGACGTGCGGCGGGCGCAGCCGCTCTCCCTGCGGCTCCGACGCCTGGGAGGCGAAGCGATCGGCCCCGGCCTCGTGCGCGCGCTCACCGCCGTTCTGCAGAATCAACCGGACTAGGAGATCGCATGCGTCGTTGTGCCATACTGCTGGTGGCGTTCGCGGCGGCCGGGTGTGGCTCGCTCAAGGACGCGTTCTCGACCCACCCGGCGGAGGCGGCGCGCGCCGGCGACCAGCTGCTCACCGTCGAGCGGCTGGCGGAGCTCGCCGCGCGCGTCAAGGGCATGCCGTTGCAGGGCGACAACCTCACCCGGCTGGCGGACGTGTGGATCGACTACGCGCTGTTCGGCCAGGCGCTGGCCGCCGGGCAGCGCTTCGACGACACGGCGACGCTCACGCAAACCATGTGGCCGGCGGTCTCGCAGCTGCGCTGGGACCGCTTCCACGAGCGGCTCGTGTCCGGGCGCGGGACGCTGACGGCGGCGCAGGTCGACTCCGCTTACCGCGCCGGGAGCGTGCGGCTGTTCCAGCACATCCTCATCGCCGTGCCCCCGAGCGCCGCGCCGACCGTCGCCCAGCAGAAGGAAAACCAGGCGACTGGCCTGCTCGGGCAGCTCCGCGCCGGCGGGAGCTTCGCGTCGCTGGCGCAGCGCTACTCCGAGGACCCGGGGTCGAAGACGCGGGGCGGGCTCCTCGCGGTCGGCGGGCGGGGGCAATTCGTGCCGCCGTTCGAGGACGCGGCGTGGCAGCTCGCGCCGGGCGGCATGACCGGTTTGGTGCGCAGCTCGTTTGGCTACCACATCATCCGCCGGCCGCCGCTCGCGGAGGTGCGGGACTCCTTCGCGCGCGGGCTCGAGGACATGCTCGGCGGCGCGCGGGACTCCCTGTACCTGTCGGATCTCGAGACCCGCAGCGCAGTCAAGGTCGTGAGCGGCGCCGTCGGAGCGGTGCGACAGGCGGCGCAGGCCCCCGACCCGGCGCGGAGGAGCGGCCGCGTGCTCGTCGACTACCGCGGCGGGGCGTTCCGCGTGCGCGACTTCATGCACTGGTTGCCGGCGCTCGACCCGCGCGTGCTCCCGGCGCTGTCCACGGCGACCGAGCAGCAGGTCGTGGGGCTGCTCAAGGGGCTCGCCCAGCGCGACATCCTGCTGCACCAGGCCGACTCCGCGCGGGTCGGGCTCAGCGATAGCGACTGGGCCATGGTCCGCGCGCAGCAGGACTCGGCGCTGACCACCGTCGAAGGACTGCTCAAGCTCACCCCCGCCCTCGTGCGCGACTCGGTCACGACGCCCGAGGGCCGCGCGCGACTGGCGATGACCCGAGTGAACGATTATGTCGACCGCGTGGTCGGTGGGGAGGCGCAGTTCGCGCCGCTGCCGCCGTACCTGAGTGAATACCTGCGCGCGCACGGCTCGTGGGGGAAGAACGACGCCGGGGTGCAGCTCGCGATCGAGCGCGCGCAGGCCATCCGCGCGCAGCTCGACTCGTTGCGCCCCACGCCGCGGCCCAACAACCAACCGGTGCCGACCATCCCGCCGGGCGCCCAGCCGATCACCCCGCGGCGCCGCACGCTGCGCTGACGTGATCGCCCTCCTCCGACTGCGCGGTCTCGGTCTCCTGGCGTGGGCGGCCGCCTTCGCGGCAGCGGCGCCGGTGGGAGCGCAGCGGACGGCCCGCCTCCCCGTGGACCGGGTCGTCGCCGTCGTCGGCATTCGGCCCATCCTCGCGTCACAGCTCGAGGAGCGGCTCGTTTTCAAGCAGTCGCAGGGCTTGCAGCTCCCGACGGATTCGGCGGGCCGGGAGGCCGTCAAGCGGGAGGTGCTCCGTCAAATGGTCGACGAGGAGCTGCTCGTGCAGCAGGCGGAGCGGGACACCGCGATCAAGGTGACGGACCAGGAGGTGCAGGACGCCGTCGAGCGCAGCGTGCAGGAGGTGCGGAGCCATTATCCGTCGGAGCAGGAGTTCCAGAACCAAGTGCGCCTGGGGTTCGGCACGGTGGAGACCTGGCGGCGCTTGCTGGCCGAAAACCAGCGCCGGCAGATCCTGCAACAGCGGTTGCTCGAGGGCCTTCAGCAGAAGGGCAAGCTCAAGCCGATCGCGCCCAGCGACGCGCAGATGCGCGAATACTGGGAGGCGAACAAGGGGCAGCTACCCAAACGGCCGGCGGTCGTGTCGTTCCGCCAGATCGTCATCACGCCACAACCCGACTCCGCCGCCCGCGCGCGGGCCCTGCAGCTCGCGGACTCGCTGCTCGCTGAGCTGCGCCGCGGCGCGGACTTCGCGTCGGTCGCCCGCCGTTTTTCCTCCGACAGTGTGTCGGCGGCGCAAGGGGGCGAGCTCGGCTGGTTCCGGCGCGGCCAGATGGTCAAAGGGTTCGAGGAGGCCGCGTTCAGCCTCCGGCCCGGCGAACTGTCCCCTGTCGTGGAAACGGCCTTCGGCTTCCACATCATCCAGGTCGAGCGCGTGCAGCCCGCCGAAATCCAGGCGCGCCAGATCCTGATCGCGCCGGTCATCTCCGTGGCCCAGGTAGAGCGCGCACGCCACAGCGCCGACTCGGTGCACCACGCCCTCGCGGCCGGCGCCGCCTTCGACGCCCTCGCGCGGCGCTATGCGGACGAGAACGAGGCCAAGCTCGCCGAAACGGTGCCGATCGCGCAGCTCCCGGCGCCCTACCAGCACCTCCTCGCCGCCGACTCGGCGACCGGGCTCAAGCCGGTGCTGCAGCTGGAAACGGGGCCGCGCCCCAAGTTCGCCGTCGTCGAGATCACCAAACGCCTCCCCGAGGGTGATCTGGCTTTCGACGACGTCAAGGACCGCATCCGCGCCAACCTGAGCCAGGACCTCGCGGTCCAGCACTATCTGGACCTGGTCCGCCGCCAGACCTACGTCGACATCCGGTTCTAACTCCTCGTCCGGTTCGCAACGCCCTCCTCCCCGTCTCGCGGTCACCCTGGGCGACCCCCGGGGGATCGGGCCGGAGGTCGTGGCCAAAGCGCTCACCGTGGCGCCGCTGGAAGCCGACGTCGTGCTGGTGGGGCCCGAGGACCAGATCGCGGCGATTCCCGCCAGGAGCCGGGTGGGTGTGGGGGAATGGGGGCGTGGGGACGGCGGCGATCGGCTCGCCGGCCAGCTGACGGCCCGCTCCATCGAGCGCGCCGTGTGGTTGGCGCGTGGTGGGGAAGTGGAGGCGATCGTCACCGGCCCGGTCCACAAGGCCGCGTTACATGTTGCCGGGTACCGATTCCCCGGAGTGACGGAGCTCCTCGGGAGCCTGGCCGGAGGCGCCGAGGCGGTGATGATGCTGGTGGTGCCCGGCCTGCGTGTCGTCCTCGTCACGACGCACCTGCCGCTGCGCGAAGTCCCCGGCCAGCTCACGACCGAGCGGATCGTCCGCGTCGGCCGCATCACGCTCACCGCGCTGCGCGATTGGTTTGCCATCGCCGCGCCGCGACTGGCGGTGTGCGCGCTCAACCCCCATGCCGGGGAGGCCGGGCTCTTCGGCGACGAGGATGAGCGTCTCCTCGCCCCCGCGGCGCGGACGCTCGGCGCCGCGGGGCCCCTGTCCGCCGACACCGTGTTCGTGCGCGCGTTGCGCGGCGAGTTCGACGCGGTCCTCACTCCCTATCACGACGTGGGAATGACGGCGGTGAAGGTGGCGGGCTTCGGCCACGGGGTGAACGTGACGCTGGGGCTGCCGTTCCCGCGGACGTCGCCGGATCACGGCACGGCGTTCGACATCGCGGGGCAGGGGGTTGCGGATCCTTCCTCCATGCGAGCCGCGCTGGAGTTGGCCGCGCAGTTGGCGAACCGGAAGGCGGCTCGAGACTAACTGCTTCGGGTGACGCGCACCTTTCCCACCCGCCGGCCCTCCATCTCCACGATCTCGAACGTGGCGCCCGGCAGCGTGATGCGGTCGCCGACCTTGGGCAGGCGGCCGAGGGTCCCGAACAGCAGGCCCCCGATCGTGGAGTAGTCCGCGTCGTCCAGGGCCAGGCCGTACCACTCGTTCACGTCCTTGATCTCCGTCGCGCCGGGGATGACCGGCGCCGTCTCCCCGGGCGCGGGCGCGGCGGGGGGGCGATCGTACTCGTCGTAAATCGGGCCGACGATTTCCTCCAGCAGATCCTCCATAGTGACCAGCCCGGCGGTGCCGCCGAACTCGTCGAGCACGATGGCGAGGTGCGCTTTGTGGCGCTTCATGTCGGCGAGCACGTCCTCCACCTTCCGCGTGCCCGGCACGAACAGCGGCGGTCGCATTACCGTCGCGACCGTGCTGCCACGGCCGGCGCGCAGCCCCGCGAGGATCGCCTTGGCGTGCACCGTGCCGACGATGTCGTCGGGCGATTCGCGCGCGACGGGATAGCGCGACCGCCCGGCCGCCGCGACCCGGTCCGCCGCCTCCTCCAGCGGCAGGTCGGCGGGGAGCGCGATCATCGCGGTGCGCGGGGTCATGACGTCGCGGGCGCTCTTCTCGCTGAACTCGAACACGCCCTCGATGAGGCGCGCGTCTTCTTTCCCGAGCGAGCCCGTCCGCCGGCTCTGCTCGACCAGCATGCGGATCTCCTCGGGGGAATGGACGCGGTCGATGTCGGACGGGGCGCTCTTGATCCCCAGCAGTTTGACGACGCGGTTGGCGCTCCAGTTGAGCAGGTCCGTCACCGGGCGGGTGATCCACGAGAACAGGATCAGCGGCGCCGCGACCCAGCGGCTGGTGCCTTCGGGGTAGGTGATGGCCCACGCCTTCGGGGCCTGCTCGCCGAACACCACGTGCAGGAAGGTGATCACCGCCAGCGCCACGGCGGACGCGACGCCGCCGCGCGCCAGGAAATTGAGGGCGGGCGGCAGGCTCGCGAACCAGTCCCGGAACAGGTGGGCGACGGTGTCCTCGGCGACGTACCCCAGCAGGATCGACGCGAGGGTGATGCCGAGCTGCGCCGCCGACAGCTGGCGATACAGGTCGTGCAGAGCTTTCTGCACCGTTTTCGCCTTCGCGTCGCCGCGGCGCGCCAGTGCCTCGATGCGCGTGCGCCGTGCCGCCACCAGCGCGAACTCCGCCGCGACGAAGAAGGCGTTCGCGGCGACCAGCAGCACGACCGCCAACAGACGCAGGGGAAGTTGAACGGGCATGGGGCGGGGAACCTAGCGGGGCGTTGCCTCCCGCGCGAGCGGCCGCATATGTTTCGCTTGATGGCGACGCTTCCCCTCGAAGCTCAGTGCACCCACCGCGCGCCGCTGCGCGCGGAGAGCGCCCAGCGCATGACCGTGGTGCTGGCGCTGTCGGCGCTGGTGATGATGGCCGAAGCCGTGGGCGCCTACCTCTCCGGCTCGCTCGCCTTGCTCGCGGATGCGGGGCACATGTTGGTGGACGTCGGCGCCCTCGCCCTCGCCCTGCTCGCGGCGCGCATCGCGCAGCGGCCCGCCACCGCCGAGCGCTCGTTCGGCCTGGTGCGCTTCGAGATCCTCGCGGCGCTGATCAACGGCGCGGTGCTCATCGCCGTCGCGGTCGGCATCGGGGTTGAAGCGTATCGCCGCTTCCAATCGCCGGGGACCATCCGGGCCGGCCTGCTCGTGGGGATCGCGAGCGTGGGGCTCGTGGCGAATCTCGGCGGCGCCACGATCCTGCACCGCGGCCATGGCCATTCCCTGAACCAGCGCGGCGCCTACCTCCACCTGGTGAGTGATGCCCTGGGATCGCTGGGCGCCCTCGCCGCCGGCGTCGTGATCCTGGCGACGCGATGGACGCTCGCTGACCCGCTGGTCTCGGTCGGGATCGCCCTCCTGATCCTCGGCGGCGCGTGGCGGCTCGTGAAGGAGTGCGTGGACATCCTCCTCGAGGCGACGCCCGCCCACATCTCCCTCCCCGCCGTCCACGACCGCATCGCCGCGGTCCCCGGCGTGGAATCGGTCCACGACCTGCACGTCTGGACGGTGACCAGCGGCGTCGTCGCCATGAGCGGGCACCTGGTCGTCAAGGACCCGACGGCGAACCAGCGGGTGCTGGAGGACGTTCAGCAACGCATGGAGGGGTTCGGTATCGCCCACGTCACGGTGCAGCTGGAGCGGGATCCGACCTGCGAGTAGCCCCACTCCGTCCCCGTTCTCCCCTTGACCCTGCTCGTCCCCTCCTTCTATACTGCCCCGCCCGACATGGACCGGTAAGAACTTGCAGATCCGCAATATCGCGATCATCGCGCACGTCGATCACGGCAAGACCACGCTGGTGGACCAGATGCTCCGCCAGGCGGGGGTGTTCCGCGCCAACCAGCAGATGATCGAGCGCGTCCTGGACTCGAACCCGCTGGAGCGCGAGCGGGGCATCACGATCCTGTCGAAGAACACGGCGGTGCACTGGGGCGAGACCAAGATCAATATCGTGGACACGCCCGGGCACGCCGACTTCGGCGGCGAGGTCGAGCGCATCCTGCGCATGGTGGACGGGTTCCTGCTGCTCGTGGACGCGGCCGAGGGGCCGATGCCGCAGACCCGGTTCGTGGCGTCGAAGGCCCTGGCGCTGGGGCTCAAGCCGATCGTGGTGATCAACAAGATCGACCGCCAGGACGGCGAGCCGCTGCGCGTGCACGACGAAGTGCTGGAGCTATTCCTCGATCTCGAGGCGTCGCCCGAGCAGTTCAACTGCCCGTTCCTGTACGCGTCGAGCCGCCTGGGGATCGCGACGCCCGACCTGGCGACGCCGGGGACGACGTTGAAGCCGCTGTTCGATTCGATCCTGGAGACGATCCCGCCCCCGTCGGGCGACGCGGACGGTCCGTTCCAGATGCTGATCTCCACGCTCGATCACTCGCCGTACCTGGGCCGCATCGGCATCGGTCGCATCGAGCGGGGCCGGCTGCACGTGGGCGACGCCGTGGCGCTGCTGCCCCTGGGCCAACCGGGTCCCGTCGGGGACGGGCCGTTCGAGCAGGCCCGCGTGGTGAAGCTGTTCGGGTTCGAGGGGCTGGAGCGCGTCGAGCTCGCGGAAGCGGCCGCGGGGGAGATCGTGGCGCTCGCCGGCGTCGCCGGCGTCGAGATCGGCAAGACGTTGACGGCGCTCGACTACCTGGAGCGGCTCGCCGGCATCGCCGTGGAGGAGCCCACCATTTCGGTGGACTTCAAGGTGAACGACTCGCCGTTCGCCGGGCGCGAAGGGAAGTACGTCACGGGCCGCCAGCTGCGCGAGCGCCTGTTCCGCGAGCTCGAGCGCAACGTGGCGCTGCGCGTGGAGGAGACCGACGATCCCCAGACCTTCACCGTCTCGGGCCGCGGTGAGCTGCACCTCGGCATCCTGATGGAGACGATGCGCCGCGAGGGGTATGAGTTCCAGGTGAGCCGGCCCCGCATCATTCCGCGGGAGGGGCCGCACGGGGAGCGGCTGGAGCCGTACGAGGAGCTGCTCATCGACTGCCCGGAAACGCTGCTGGGCGTCGTGATGGAGAAGCTGGGGCCCCGCCGGGCCACGATGCTCGACATGCGGAACCCCGGGCAGGGGATGGTGCGCATGCGCTTCCGCATCCCGGCACGGGGCCTGCTCGGCTACCGGTCGGAGTTCTTGACGGATACCCGCGGGCAGGGAATCATGCACCACCGCTTCCTGGACTATGGGGCCTGGGCGGGGCCGATCTCGGGGCGGAGCCGGGGGGTGATGGTGGCGGACCGGGAGGGGGTGACGGTGGCCTACGCGCTCTTCAATTTGCAGGAGCGCGGTACGATGTTTCTCAAACCGGGCGATCCGGTGTATGAGGGCATGCTCGTGGGGGAGAATGCCCGGGTCGACGACATGGAAGTGAACGCCACGAAGGAGAAGAAGCTGACGAACATGCGGACGACGGCGGCGGACGAAATGATCATCCTCGAGCCGCCGCGCCCGCTGAGCCTGGAGCTGGCCCTCGAGTACATCGAGGACGACGAGCTGATCGAAGTGACGCCGGCGTCGCTGCGCCTGCGCAAGCGGGCGCTCGGGGCGACGGAGCGGCGGAAATTGGCCCGTGACCGGAAGGCCGCGGAAGAGTCGTAAACCTCAGCCGGGGGTGACAATGCTGGCCGTGGCGACGTCGATGACCTGGTCGCTCAAGCGTCGGAGCGACAACATCGACGAGGAGTTCGAGGAGTTCGAGGAGGACAAGGAGCTGGACGAGGATTTCGACGACGAGCTGGACGACGAAGAGATGGACGACGAGGAGTCGGACGACCTCGACGACTACGACGATCTGGACGACGAGTTCGACGACGAGGAGGAGGAGGGCTTCCGGCCGCGCAAGACCCCACGCAAGGAGTGGGACTGAGCCCAGCCGGACGGTCGGACCGACACCGCGTAACGGTCCGACCGTCCGACGGTCTACATGCTCATCCAGTAGTTCAGCTTGACCAGCAGCACGTTGGTAGGGCGGTCGCGCAACAGCTCGCGCCGGAAATCCCGCTCCAGGTCGAACCCCGCATCATACGGCACGTACCCGGAACGACTCTGCGTCCACACGATGAACAGGGTGGAGCCCGGGCGGTACTCCCAGCGCAGCACCGCGTTGACCTTGACGGCGCGGGTGCGGAAGTCGGGGTCCGTGAACCGCAGGGTGTCGCCCGGCACCGCGCCGTCGGGTTCGACGACGTAGGTGTTGCCCACGCGGCCGATCGTCGAGCCGTTGTCACGGCCGTAGAGGTTGAACGCGAACGTTTTGCGCGCCCGCAATTCCTTGAAGTTCGAGTAGTCGCCTGCGAACGCGAATGGCTGGGCGTACAGCTGGAAACTCAGGGTGGGTGAGAACGTCGCGTTGGCGCGCAGCGTCACGTAGGCTTGGCGCTGCGACAGCGCCGCGAACACGTAGCGCGTGCCCAACGTCGCCGTGGCGGTGGAGTCCGTCGCCCGGGTGACGAACTGCGCGGCCGCCCGCCCCGCGACATAGCCGGCCGTGGCGCTCAGCGACAGCGCCGTGCTGGGCCGCAGCGTGAGCTGGGGAATGAGGTTCACGGCCCAGCCGCCCGCCTCGTCGCCCTGCACCGACGCGAACGCGTAGGCGGTGAGCACGCGCCGCGTGTCGGTGGTGAGGTCCGCGCTCGTGAACCAGCCCGCCGGCTTCATCGCGAGCGGGCCGCCGCGCGTAAGCCGGTCGTCGACCACCCGGGGCGTATAGGCGGCGGACCAATCGGCAAACCAGAAGTTCCGGAACTGCGCGTAGCCGAACGCTCCGATCTTGCGGTCGATGGGATCGCCGTCGTAGTTCCAGCTCGGCGCGACCTGGAGATAGGCGTTCGCCTGCCGCAGGGTCCTGCCTGATTTGGTCCACTTGTAGCCCAGCGCGGCGGCGGCGGAGATCCGGTCCACGCGATTCTGGAACCCGAGGTCGTTCACTTCGAACCCGGGGGAGGTGGTACGCCCGGCCAGCCCCCATCGCCAGTTCCCCGCGACCTTATTCAGGTACAGGTCGGCGCTGACGCCGGCGAGCGACGTGCGCGTGGGATCGTACCGGAAGCGCTGCGCGTCGGGGCGTTGAAAGTAGCGGTTGGACGAGCGCTCGACCTGCTGCAGCGCGGCGGGTTCTCCCTGGAGGTAGGAGCCGCCGACGCTGCCCGCCAGCGTGTAGCGGTTGTCGTGCCAGCGCTGGAAGAAATCGAGGCCGCCGGCGAACGCGTCGCGCGGCAGCAGGTCGAGCGCTGAGGTCGTGGGCCGCCGGTCCATGACGGTGGCGAGCAGGCCGATGCTGGTGTTGCCGCCGTTCAGATCGCGCTTCAGCCGGCCGGCAAAGTAATTGGTCGTCGGCTCGACCTCGTCGCGGTAGCGCGTCCCCGTCTTCGTGTCGAGCACGGTCGCGCGCTCGCGGGCGGTGAGCGCGTCGAGCAGCCCCACCGACCAGCCACCGGCCGAGCGCCCGGTGAGCTTGGCGGCGCCGAGGATGGTGGTGCTCTGGGGGACGTCATGGAAGGCGCCGCTCGACGACGGCTTTCCCTGCGGCGGCCGCCCGATGCGCCGGGAATAGAAGTACAGCGGCGGGTCGCTGAAGCGGATCACGCCGCCGCCGTTCCCTGCGAAATCGAAGATCTGAGTGCCCTCGATGAAAAACGGGCGGTGCTCGCCGAGGAACTGCTCGAAGGCCGTGAGGTTCACGAACGTCTCGTCGACTTCCACCTGCCCGAAGTCGGGGTTCACCGTCGCGTCGAGCGTCTGGCTGGAGCTGATGCCGTACTTCACGTCTGCGCCGGCGCTGCGACGGTACGCGCTCGGCGTGTCGAAGGGGTTGCCGAACCCGGTCGGCTGGTGGTAGGTCCCGCTCCCGACGGCGTAAGGCAGGACCTGGAGGTGCCTGCGGGTCTCGAGACCCGAGATCCCCACCAGCTGGGCGAAGCGGGAGGCCATGCCGCTCTCGGTCCGGGCGACGAAGGGATAGAGGGCCAGCTCGTTCTTCCGCTCGATCCAGCGGATGAAGCGCACGCCCCACACCTGGTCCTGCGATTTCGCGAACCGCAGCTGCGTGAACGGGATGCGAATCTCCGCCGTCCAGCCGAGCGAGTCCACCGCGGTGGCGGCTTCCCACACCGGGTCCCAGGACTTGTCGGAAAAGCTGCCGTCGCCACCGTAGAGCACGTCGGTGTGGACCCCCGCGGCATTGACGGTGAACTCGAACGCCGTGCGGCGGTCGTGGTAGCTGTCGAACAGCACCCGGAACTCGTCGCTGTGCGTCGAGGCGTCGCGCCGCGCCAGCCGCCGCACGATCCGGCTGGGCTCGGCGTCGAACAACCGGGCGCCGACGTACACGGCGTCCGCGTCGTAGACGATCCGCACCTCCGTGGACTCGGACACGGGGCGCCCCTCGTCGGGGACACTCTGGAGCAGGTCGCGCACCGGCGTGGCTTGGGCCCAGGCGGCATCGTCGAGGCGGCCGTCGAGCTGGGGCGCGCGGTCCACGCGCACCGCGGTGACGGTTGGGGCCTGCAGGGCCAGGACGGCGAGCAGGGCGATCAAGAAGCCGCCGCCAGCGCTTCTCCGCGGCGCGCCCGCTCCGCGGCGACGAGGATGTGCTGCGCCAGTCGCGCCGGGGCGTCCGGGACGCCTTTGTAGCCGGGGACGCTGGCGACGTCCACCACGTACGGCCGTCCCCCGCTCTCGATGATGTCGACGCCGTACAGGTCGACGCCGAAGGCCTGCCCGCAGCGCCGCGCGATGTCCGCGAGCTCTGGGCCGACCTCGAAGGGCTCGCCGAGCTTGTCGGCGTCGGTGCGTCGCGGGAAGATCTTCTTCACGCCGAAGAGCTCCGAACCGATGGCGTAGAGCTTCCGGTCGCGTCCCTGCGGCGTGTGGTAGCGCTGCGCGTACACCGGCTCCCGCCCGCTGACCGGCAGTGCGGCCAGCTCGACGGCGGTGCGGACGACATGCACGTGATGTCCGCCGGCGCCCAGGTACGGCTTGACGATCAGGGGACCGTCCTCCAGATGCGGCAGTAACTCCTCCGCGTCGGACGCGACGAAGGTGGCGGGCGTGGGGATCCCCGCCGCCTGGAGGACGCGGCTGCTGACGATCTTGTCGCGCAATGCCGTGGTGGCGGGGTAGGGGTTCAGAATGGCGGCGCCCAACTCGTGCAGCGCCCCGGCGATGCTGAGCGCGAACCCGCTGAGTTTGCGCAGGACATAGAGATCGTGGCCCACCGTGAGGGTCGCGAGCTCGAGCGCCCCGCGCGGCGGATGGACGACGTCCACGACAGCGCCCGATTCCGCGAGCGCCTGTGCCACGAGCGGCCAGTAGCTGCGGCTGCGCGATGAGTAGTGCGGCATCAGCAGTCCGATGCGGACCGTCATCGCAGCGCCTCCGTCAGTACCCGGGCCAAGACCCGCCTGGCGTCGAACTGCGTCGTGGCGATCTCCCGGGCGGCGCGGCAGTGGCGCTCGTAGTCGCTGTTGATGGCGTCGAACGCGGCCGCCGCCTGCTCCAACGTCCTAAACCGGAACAGCCCCTCCCCGTCGGGGAGATAGGCGCTCGGCCCGGTGTGCTGCACCACCGCGGGCTTGCCGCTCGCGAGGTAACACACTGTACGGTCGCTGACCCACGCATTCTGGAGCTTGACGAAGAACGGCTTGGCACAGCTCCACTCACCGCGCGAGCGCTGGATGTACGCCCGGTAGCCCTCCGGAGTGCCGGCGACTTCCCGGGCGTCGCGGATGCGCCAGCGGTGGCGCTCGAGCAGCGCGCGGTCGGCGCCGTCGCCGTCCGCCAGCAGCAGCGCCAGCTCGATCGGCTGTTTCGTCATCTGGGCGAGCGGCAGGCACTCCAGGAACGCCACCCGCTTGTTGTTGTCGTGGCAGACTTCCTTCCCGTCTTCGATCACCTTGATCCACTTGCCCGACCACCACCCGGCGACGGTGGTGAACGCCGTGCTCGACGGGTCATGGACGTACGGCCAGAGGTCGAGGCAGATGGGAGGGTGGATGAGCGTCCACTTGAGCCCGCAGTCCGGAAAGCGCGCGCCGGGCGCACCGACGGTCTCCCCGATCGTGAGGTAGACGTCGTGCGGCGGAACCTGCAGGGCGCCGGTGCTGATCCAGATCTGGGTCAACCCGGGGTCGATATCGACGAGCGCCGTGCGCCGGGCGCACGCCAACAGCCGGGGGTCGATGCCGTAATGGAAGTTGAGCACGAGGTCGGCTCGCCGTAGCACGGCCTCGGCCGCGGCGCGGGGCGCGTCGATAAAGTCGATGGGGCCGTCAGCGCCGTCCCGGCGCTCGTACAGCAGGACGTGCCCTGCCAGGCCGAACTGCTCCATGCGTTCGAAGAACGTGGCGAGGGCGCTGCCGTCGCCCCCCCCCCGGCCGGCCTTGCCCCGGCGGAACTCCTCGAGCCAGTAGACCTCGCACCCCAACCGCCGCAGCCCTTGGGCGTATTGCATGTACACCCAGAAGTGCCCGCCGCCACCCGGGAAGTTGGCGACGTCGAAGGCGGAGAGCACGATCGTGGCCATCAGACCCGCAGCACTGGCGTCATGGTGTCGAACCAGCGCTCGATCTCGGCGAGCGACTCCCACCCCCACGCTCCGCCCTCCTGCAGCAGCGCCGCGGCCGGCCAGATGACCCGGTTGGCGTACCGGGCGTACTCGGCGGTCTCGAACAGGGCGTTGAGCTCGGACGCCGGAGGCAGCAGCCAGCCGGCGGCGGCCACTGCCTGCCGATACCGCTCCAGGATCCACGGGCGGTCGGGGGGGGCGAACCGGTACAAGAAGGTGGAGAGGTCGTAGCTCACCGGACCGACCGCGGCATGATCCCAGTCGATGAGCCGCGCGTGCACCCCGTCGCCCGCCGCGCCGACAAACGTATTCGTCGTCCACAGATCGCCGTGCAGCAAGGTGTCGGGGCCGCCGAGCGCTTCGAGCTGCTGGGTGCGTCGGGGCAGATCGGCATGCAGCCGGGAGAGCCGGCTGAGCAGGCGTGCGCGCGTCGCAAGCTGCTCCGGTGTAGCGTCGACCCGGAGCGGGACCAGCGGCTCGAGGACGGCGATTGCGTCCCGCACGTTGGCCGCGAAAAAAGCCGCGCCGAGACCGCCACAGTAGTGGCGGCACTCGGGGAGCAGGGGGTGCCCGGCAGCGCGCACGTGCATTCCCGCGATCAGGTCCACCACCAGCTCCACGCTCCGGCGATCGGGACGCTCGGCGTCCACGGCGCAATCGCCGAGGTCCTCGTAGATGTGCCACACGGCGCGGCCAGGTCGGTCCGCTGCGGTCGCCAGCAGGTGCGCGCAACCATCCTCCAACCCGAGCGCCGGCAGCCAGCGTCGCACGACGAGCTCGTTGCGACGGGCGAGCCAGGGATCGTAGCTCTTGAGCACCAGCGAGCTCGCTCCGCCGTTCGATCCGATGCGGAGGCGATAGACGTGTTTCTTCAGTCGCTTGAGCTCCACGGGCTCGCCCACCGCGCCGGCCTCGCGCAGGGCGTCACCCAGGGCGTCGTACAGACCCGCGGTCTCCGGAATCGCGGAGCGCAGCGCGGCGTCCAGGGCGGTCACGCGGTCTCCTCCTCCAGCTGCCGCACGGCCTCCGCGAGGCGCAGCTGGTAAGCCCGGATCCATGACATCGGCCGCCGCAGGTACAACGGAGAGTCGTATCGCAACTCGGGACTCACCCAGTGGATCGCCACGAGCTGCAGCAGCACGCGCCCCACTGCAGCGAGCCGCCGCACGTGCTCGAGCTGCACGACCGGCCAGGCCGGTCGGACGGTCGCCCAATAGGTGGGCAGGTCGATTCTCGTGAGGTCCACCGCGGGGACGCCCCACCCGACGGTCTCCCAATCGATCGCGTACAGCGCGGGCCCGGCGACGCCGTGGCGGATGTAGGTGTTCTTACGCTGCAGGTCGCCGTGCACCAGAGTCGCCGGGACGCCGGCGCACGCGGCCTCCAGCCAGGACCAGCGGCGCTCGAGGCGGCCCAAGTCGGCGACGAGCGCGCACAGGGTCGCGAGGTCCTCTCCCGCGAGTGCGGGATTGTTCAGCGTGCCAAGCAGCTCGCGGGTGGCGCGCAGGTAGAGGAGGTAGCGGGGCGGCCCGGCCTCGGGCAGCTCGCGCGCCGCCGCGATGTGAGTCGCGCCGGTGTGTAGCTCCGCCACCCAGCGCGCCGCGAGCGCCCGGTACTCCGTATCCGTATCCGAGTAGCGGTCGTCGCCCACATCCTCGAAGAACAGCCAGGTGCACGCCCCGGGCTCCTCCCAGGCTCCGTAGTAGCGGGGGGCGGTGACCGTCAGGTGCGGCAGGATCCGCTCGTACACGGCGCGCTCCGGGGCCGCCTTCTGCGAGAGCGCCCGCTGGGCGATGACGGCGGTGCCGTTCGGCCCCACGCCCGCGAGCCGGTAGGTGGCGGACTTCTTGCCCTCGCGGAGCACTTCGATGCACTCGGGGCTCGCGCCGTCCCCGGCGAGCCCGCGCCAGGCCACCACGGCGGGATGCCAGGATAGCTTCCCCAACAGGACGCGGACCGGGGGCCGGCGACTCAGCGTGTCGGACATAGCAGCCCCTCCACGAGCCGCCCGCGCTCCAGTCGCAGTTGCACGTCGCAGGCGGTGAGGGCGCTGGGCCGGTGTGTGATCAGGAAGGCGGTCCGACCCCGCATCAGACGGTTCATCGCTTCGAGGATCGCGGCTTCCGTCTTCGCGTCCACCGAGCTGGTGGGCTCGTCGAGGATCAGGAGCGGCGCGTCCTTGAGGAACGCCCGCGCCAGGGCGATGCGTTGCCGCTCGCCCCCGGAGAGCTTCATCCCGCGCTCGCCGACGGGCGTGTCGTAGCCTTGAGGGAGGCGCCCAATGAACTCGTGGGCGTTGGCGGCCTGGGTGGCCGCGACGATCTGCTCGTGGCCGGCGCTAGGCGCGGCGTACGCGACGTTTTCGGCGATGCTGGCCGAGAACAGCACGGTGTCCTGGAGGACGACCGCGAACTGGCGGCGCAGGTCGGCCACCTTGTAGTCGCGCAGATCCACGCCGTCCAGCAGGATCGCCCCGGCGGTCGGGTCGTAGAAGCGCGTCAGCAGGCTGATGAGCGTGGTCTTGCCGGCTCCCGTCGCCCCGATGATGCCGAGACGCGTCCCGGGCTCGACCTCGAACGAGATGTCGTACAGTACCTGCCGGTCCGGCCCATAGGCGAAGCACACGTTGCGGAACGCCACGGCGCCGCTCGCGCGCTGCAGGGACCGGGCGTGCGGGCGCTCCGTCACGTCGGGGCGCTCGTCGAGCAGCGCGAACGCGCGCTCGGCGCTGGCGAGGTAAGACTGCAGCCCCGCCGCCTTGCCGCTCATCGTCTTGAGCGGGTCGTAGAGCTGCCCCAGGTACGTCAGCGCCATCAGCAGCTGCCCGAGCGTGAGCGCGCCCGCGCGCACGTGGCCCACCCCGATGAGCAGCACGGCGGCCGTGCCCGCCGCGGCCGTCAGCCCCACCAGCAGGCCGTACCGGCCTTCGAGCAGCGCCAGACGAATGCGGGCCACCATGCCTTCGCTCGAGCGACGCACGAAGCGCTCGGTCTCGCGGGCTTCCTGCCCGAACGCCTTCACGACACGCAGGGCCCCCAGCGTCTCCTGCACGATCGCGAGCGCCGAGGTTTCCAGCTTCTTCACGCGGCGCGCCTGACGGCGCATGCGGGGGCGGTAGACTGTGGAGAGCACGAACAGGGGCGGAGACACCGCTAGCCCCACGAGCGCGAGCTGCCAGTCGAGGCGCACGGTCACGGCGATCATCGTGACCAGCGTGATCGTCGCGGCCGCGAAGGGGATGACGCCTTCCACAACGATCTTATCGATCACGCCCGCGTCTTGGTGGATGCGATACAGGGCGTCGGCCGTGCCCTGCGCATCGTGATAGGACACGGACAGGCGTTGGGCATGGTCCACGAGCTGCGCGCGCAGCCCGAGGACCAAACGCTCGCCGACGTAGGTCTGCATGAACTTGTTGGCCAACGCCTGCAGCCGCCCGAGGACGGCAACGGCGAGGAGCAGGCCGATTGCGACCGCGAGGAGGGCGTTCGGGGACCCAGTCGCCGTCGCGGGGAGCACGACGCGCAGGAAGCCCGGCAGGGGCCGGGAGCCGAGCACCGAATCAACCACGATCTTCAGCGACACCGGGTTCAGCAGCGCGATGGGGCTTGCCACTAGCCCGATCCCGAAGACGACGCCGAGGTGGACCCAGTAGGGCCGCGTCTGGCGCAGCAGCCGCCGGAACAGGACGAGGTCGCCCATCAGCCGTCGCCGTCCCGCAGACGCGCGACCGCCTCCTGCACCGCGGCCATGGCGGCCATGCACTGCTGGACGATGTGCAGCGGGGGCAACAGGGCGCCGAGACCGAGGGCCGCGGCGGCGAGCCAAGCCTGAGCGTCCGCCGCGACGACGGCCAGCGCCGCGACCACCAGCGCGAACATCGGTCCGCGCGCGGGGACCCTTGGCCACCACCGCAACCGGATCAGCTGCTTGCCGCCGGCGTGATCCTCCACGCCCACGAGCAGTCGCGCTGCCCCGAGAATCCCGCCCCGGACCTCGAGGTCCCAGCCATCGTGTGCGTCGCCGCACAGCACGCAGGTACGGGCTGCCCGCAGCTGCCGCTCCAGCGCCCGCAGCCATTCGTCCTGCGACGCCCAGCGCTCGCTCCAGATGGCGGTGGTGACCGTCCATAGCGGGGCGCGCCGCACGTCGCCGTGCCGGCGCCACGGCGTGAGCCCCTCCTCTAGGCGCCCGCGTAGCCGGGCAATCGGCTGCAGCAGGTGCAGGGCGGCGGTCAGCAGTCGCCGGCCGAGACAAGCCAGGGGGGGACGCGCGGCGTCCGGGAAGCACGCGCCGGCGGCGCTGAGCCAGGCCTGCGCGACGGGCGGCAGGATGGCGCCGATAAACAACGGCAACGCCAGGCGCAGCGGGCTCCACACCACGCTCAACCCCGCCATCGCCCCTAGGGTCGCGGTCATTAGGTGCCACTCGGGCATCTGGGGCAGGTACGCGACCAGACTGGGCGCCGGCTCGTACAGCGACTGGAACGGCGCGCGACCCCAGACCCCGTGGTAGATGCGGGGCCGGCGCCACCCCAGCAACCGTGTCAGTCCGGGGCCGTACATCCGGCCGGCCCAGCGCACGTGCCCCGGCCCGTTGTACTTCTCCGGCCATTTGCGCTCGAGCATCGCCTCGGCGCGCCCGTAGCCGATCTGCTGCTTCCAGTAGGCGCGGACCGAGTTGCGGCGATGGTGCCACACCATGGCCCCCGGATGGAAGCCGATGGTCCAACCCCGCTCTTGCAGCCTCCAGCACACGTCGACGTCGTCGCCAGCCGCGTGGAACTGCGGATCGAAGCCGCCGATCGCGGCCAGGGCGGACCGCCGGAATGCCATGTTGCAGCCGGGGATGTGCTCCGCCTCGCGGTCGCTGAGCAGGACGTGCACCGGGCCGCCGGGCGCGCGCGCGACGCAGTCGGCGATGGGGCCGTCGCCCAGTGGGGCGATATTCGGCCCGCCCACGGCGGCGTACGTGGTGCTCATGAACGTCGCCGCGAGATATTTCAGCCACTGCGGGTCGGGGTACGCGTCGTCGTCGATGTAGGCGACGATCTCGCCGGACGCCACGAGCAAGCCCGTATTGCGCGCGTTGGCGAGGCCGCGGTTGCGGGTGCGGATCAGGCGGAAGTCGTACTCTTCCACGACGGCCGCGGTCGCGTCGCTGGACCCGTCGTTCACCACGATGACCTCGTAGTCGGGATAGTCGAGCCGGCGCAGGGCTTCACAGCAGTCGCGGATCGTGCGGGCGCCGTTGTGCGTGCAGACGACGACGGACACCCGCGGCCAGTACAGCTGGGGAGCGAACGGCGCCTCCGCGTACGCCTCGCGCACCGCCCGCAGCGCGGGCTTGGGCAGCCGGTCGCGGCGCGTCAGTCCGAAGTCCCAGTCCTCCACTTCGGCGCCGGCGCGGTACCACTCGTCGGTCCAGGCGTAGGCGAACGCGCCGGCGCAGCCTGCGGCGAACACGGTCCGGACCTGCCAGTCGAGGGTATGTGCCTGCACGTCCTCGCCGTTGCGTCGGCTGTCGAGCCCGACTTCGCTCATCACCAGCGGGCGATCGCCCACGAGGGAGTGGAGCCGCGCGAGGTATGCCCGCAGCCGGTCCTGTGACTCGAGGTACACGTTGAAGCACGCGAAATCGAGAAACCCGAGCCGCAGGTACTCGGTGGAGGGATAGTTGACGTAGGTGACGAGGCTGTCCGGGTCCTCGTCCTTGGCGGCCCGGTACAGCCGCTCCAGGTAGCGTTCCACGCGACGGGCGCCGAACCAGCGCGCCACCGAGGCCGGGATCTCGTTACCCACGGCGTAGCACAGCACGGCCGGATGGCCGGCGCAGGCGCGCACGCCCTCGCGCACCAGTTGCTCGACGTCCGGAGCCTTCTTCTTGTCGGCGAGGAAGCCGATGAACCGCTCAACAGGGAGGCCGACCATCACCCGGAGCCCGCGGCGGCCGGCGGCGTCGAGCAGCCAGCGCGGCGGCACGGAGTAAGTGCGCACGGCGTTGATCCCGTTCGCCGCCATCTGGGCGAAGTCCCACTCCACGACGTCGGGGTCGGGGACCTCCGTGCCGTCGGCACGGGGGCGGAACGTGCCGTAGGTGACCCCGCGGACGTAGAACTTTTCGTCGCCGAAGAACAGAAACTTCCCCCGCGCCCGGGGGCGGGGGAGTGGGGGCGGCTCGGGGGCGGTGTGGATAAGGGAAGGTCGAGCTCTGAGAGCTCTGAGCCCGACGGGCGTCGGGGTGCTCGGATGCGCAGCGCTGCGGGCGGGCCTCACAGTTCGTCCCCTCCAGACGAGCGTGTGGTGCGACTTTGGCGGAAGTGATTCTGACTAGGAGATGGCAAGACGTGTGCCCGAGTCAGCGAGGACCTACATGCGCGTTGTGGCAGCGCAATCACCGGGAGGGATGTAACCCGCGCACGGCGCTCGGGCGCGAGCGCCGTGGCGCGTGAGCAACGTCGAAGAACTCGACGGGTTACCATTGGCTTAGATGAGACTCTTTAAGGGTTTGCCGAGCGATGAGGACCGAACGACGGCGGGGCCAGGTACATTGATGCCGCCGGGCCTGTAGCTCAGGTGGTTAGAGCGCAGGCCTGATGAGCGGAGACGGCCGGCGCGAGCTCCCGCCGCGAAACGCTCCGGCCGGAACTCGTCGGGCCACTCCCAGAACTCCGGCAGCCGATGCGTCACATACGGGCATAGGGAAACCGACGCCCCAGCGGGCAGATCGTATCCACCCACCGTATCCGTGTCGATGGTCCACCGATTCGCCGACGGAGCCGCCGCGTGAACGGGACCGGGCGGATCCGTCTGCTTGACCGCTGACATTTCGGGGTCCATGTTGCGTCCGGTGGGAAGGGCCGTACTGGACTAAGATGAGCCCCATATGAGACCTGTCAAGGCCCACAAACCTGGCGGAACGCGCACCGCCGAACGACTGGCGGAGGTCTGTGCCGTGCTGGGCCCTGTGGGCAAGAAGTTGCCCCTCGCCTGGCTGGCGGATCTCGCCGAGGTGCCTCGCTCGACCTTGAAGAATGCCGCTTCGCGCGATAGCCTCTCGTACGACGTGGCGTGGCAGATTGCCGGGCTGTTCGATGACGACAGGGCGGCCACGGTCGAATGGCTCCGGAAGGGTACCCGCCGAGCCCCAACAAGACCCAAAATGGACTCAGTGGGATCCAGCGAGACTCAATCGGCAGGCGCCATCACACAGCGCCCGAACCGGGCGGAGCGGCTGGCGGGCATCGCCGCGCGGGCATTTGCCCTCGTGGTCCGGGCAGCCGACCGCCTCGAGGAGGGCGGCGGGACGAAACCCGGACAGCGACAGCTCGGCGATGCCCTGCTTGCCTTCGCCTCCGAGTTGATGCGCAAGGAGTTCGTGCACACGCCCGCGCTCATCGCCGTAGCGCAACGGTTGATCGAAGGTGCGAACCCACCGGATGTCGCCACCATCGCGGGCGCCGTCTACGATGTTCTCGCGAAGTCGCCGCGGGCGCGCACCGCGGAGGGACGTCGCGATCTTGCGCTGGCCCTCACGGGCCTGGCCAAGCAGCTCGCCGAGGCGCGGTTTCCGCGGACACACGGCCTGTTGGACCTGGCGAGACTCCTGCTTCACGAGGAAAGCGCAATCCTGTAGCCCCTCGGTGGCGCCGCGTACACGGTGGCCCGCTGGATGGGCCATGGCTAGAGTACCGGGCGGACCAGCACGCCGCTATTTTGTGGGAGCGTCTCTGGGCATTGTGGGGGCAGGGGTAGGGTTACGACACTGTTTCAGGCACCCCGCGGATCGACTGCGTAAGCTGAAGCAGCACAACGCGGGCCTGTAGCTCAGGTGGTTAGAGCGCACGCCTGATAAGCGTGAGGTCAGTGGTTCAACTCCACTCAGGCCCATGTCAGACCTGAAGCCCCGCCGGCGGGCGCCGCTGGCGGGGCTCACCACATAGGAGACCCCATGAACGTCCGCCCTGCGATCCTTACTTCGCTCGCCACCCTGCTGCTGGGCTTTCGCAGCGCCGGGGCGCAGGGGCAGCCCGCCCCCGCCGCCCCGGCCGCGCCCCCGGTGCGTGTCGCTGCCAGCAGTTTCGCGTCCGTCGAGGTGCACTTCAACGCCCGCCGCATCGGCCATCAGTGGTACGAGGAGGACGCGAGCCTCTCCGGCCCGTCGCGCATCGCCATTACCTATGGCCAGCCCCACGCGCGGGGCCGTCGCGTGGAAGGCGGCCTCATCCCCCTCGACACCGTGTGGCGCTTCGGCGCCAACATGGCCACCACGCTGCACGCCGACGTCGACGTGACCTTGGGCGACTTGAAGCTGTCGCGCGGCGACTACACGCTGTTCATCCTCTATACGCGATCGGGGTGGCAGCTGATCGTGAGCCGCGCCACAGGGCAATGGGGGACCGACTACGACGCGACGCGGGACGTGGGCCGCGTGCCGCTCGCGAGTCGCGCGCTGCCGGAGCTGGAGGAGTCGCTCAGCCTCTACCTCGTCCCCGAGTCGGGGCGCCCGACGACGGGGTACGCCGAGCTGCGCGGCGTGCTGAAGATCAAGTGGGG
>Ga0209689_1000312_pt1 | contig 31924 bp, 39 predicted proteins | sample GraSoiAngelo_149_FD_187119 | JGI IMG/M metagenome (GOLD analysis project Ga0209689, IMG submission 187119) | Grasslands soil microbial communities from the Angelo Coastal Reserve, California, USA - 14_1009_09_30cm (SPAdes) (version 2) | ecosystem: Environmental > Terrestrial > Soil > Grasslands ... | reverse complement strand
AGCCACGCGGCTGGGGCCTCTTCCTGATCAAGAACATGGTCGACGACGTGAACGTGCGCACCGACGGACCGCGGCGGGTGATCGAGCTCGTCGCGCGTCGCAAAGGAGGTCACGATGGCGACAGCGGGCGAGCGTCTTAAGGTGCGGTCGGCCGACGGCGCGGCGATCATCGACCTTCCCTCCGAGGTCGATGCCACGACCGAGACGGTGCTGCGCGACGCATATGTCGAGGCGGCCGCCGCGACGAGGACCATCGCGTTCAACTTCGGGGGCGTCGAATACATCAACAGCACAGGCATCGCGGTCATCGTCGGAATCCTCGCGAGGGCCCGCGCGGACGGCCACGTCGTGAGGGCGTTCGGTCTGAGCGACCACTACCGCGAAATCTTCGAGATCACACGGCTTTCGGATTTCATGGCGATCTTCCCGAGCGAGTCGAGCGCGCTCGGGCCGCGTTGAGGAGGATGGAAATGTCGAATACGACGACGGCGCTGGGCGTGCGCAGGATCGGCGATGCCGGACTCATGGACATCCGGGGCGACGTCACGGCGCAGAGCGAGCCGGCGCTCGCGGAGGCCTTCGCCGAGGCGAGCTCGGGAGGGATCCGCGCGGTCATCCTGAACTTCAGCGCGCTGGACTACATGAACAGCGGCGGGATCGGGCTGCTTGTCACGCTCCTTGTGCGGGCGAACCGCCAGAAGCAGCGGCTCTGCGCGTACGGGCTGAACGAGCACTACCGGCAGATCTTCGAGCTCACCCGCCTCGACGAAGCGATCGCGATCTTCGACTCCGAGCAGGCCGCGGTCGGGGCGGCGAGATGACCGGGCGCGACGAGGCGTACTGGGCCAAGCCGGTCCGGACGCTCACCGTCCGGACCGTTCCCGCGGACGCCGTCAACGCGAACGTGGCGGGTCGGCGCGTCGCGGGTGCCGCACAGGGCTTCGGTCAGTTGTGGCACAAGCGCTTCCGGGTCCGGCTCGACGGAGCCCGCGTCTCTCCGCAGGAGGTCATCCGCGTCTGGAAGGACCGCTTCGGCGACTTCTGGCCGAAAGGCGCGCGCGTGTTCCTCCCAGCCGCGGGCATCGCGCCGGGCGAGATCGGCCTCATCAACGCCGGCGTCCCGGGCGCGCCGACGTTCGCGACCGGGATCCTGGTGATCTACGCAGACGACGTGTCCTTCAGCTTCATCTCGCCCGAGGGGCATCCCTTCACCGGCCCGATCACCTTCAGCGCGTTCGACGACGACGGGACGACCGTGGTGGAAGTCGAGGAGTTCACGCGTGCGAGCGATCCCCTGTGGGAGCTCCTCATGATCCTGCCGTTCGTGGGCGGCAAGATCCAGAACGCTCAGTGGGTCGGGACGCTCGGAAATCTCGCGGCGCATTGGGGCGCTGCCGCCGATGTCGAGACGCGGATCGTCTGCCTCGACCGGGGGCGGCAGTGGTCGCAGGCGAAGAACGTCTGGCACAACGCCGGCATCCATTCCGCCATTCACGCGATCGGCGCGCCACTCCGACGGGTCGCCCGCCGCGTCGATTGAAGCGCGGCGAGGCCCGATGCGCCGATCGGCGTTCGGGCCTAAGCCTCAGGGTCGCTCGTCGCCACCTCGCTCGCGCCGTCGCGTCCGCCCCCGTTCCGTTCGTTCGCCTCGCTGCGGACCCTTCGCACGCCGCGGCGGCATCGGCTGCTTCGCGGTGGGCTCGCTGTTGGGGGCTCGACCATTCTCGGGCCCGCCCTCGGTTTCTTCGGTCCGTCGTCCAGGACATCGTTGCCGACCACCCGGCCGTGAGCCGTAGGTGCGGTCGAGCCGCGCGAAGTACCGCGCGTAGGTGACGGCCCAGAAGCCCAGGTACGCGGCGAGCCAGGCGCCCTCGCGCCGGCGGATCGAGCCGCGAAACGCGACGCCGGTGAGGCCCGCGCCGAGCGCGACCGCGAGGAGGCGCCACAGGCGCGCCGGGATGGTCCACGCGACGAGCTCGCCCGAGGGCAGCCCGCGTGCGCCGGCCTCGGCGGCGTAGACCTTGTAGGGGATCCCGTCGAGCGGTCCGCGCAGCAGCGCCCACCAGCCGTCGCGGGCCAGCTTCGTGGAGGCGTCCTCGACCATCGCCTCGCTGATGCCGGGGATCTCGACGAGGCGCGCGCGCTGCGCGCGCGAGTCCGCGTGCACCGCGAGGCCGCCGAGCATCGCGCCGGCCGTCGCCCAGAGCGAGGCGGCCACGCCGCGACGCACGCCGTGCAGCGCGATCCAGCCGACGAGCACGTCCGGCACGACGTAGAAGCGTGTCGCCTCGGCGAATCCCCAGAGCGCCGACGCGAGCAGGGCCGCGCGCGAGCGCGCGGCCGCGCGCAGCATTAGGCCGCGAGCTCGCGGATCGAGCGCGACGCGCGCCGCGCGGCCGTGATGAGCAGCAAGAGGAACAGGACCGCGCAGACCAGGTTCCAGTCCAGCGGGAAGACGAGCGACAGCAGCGACGCGACGAGGAGGATTGCGAGGCGATCGGCCTGGCCGGCGGGTCCGGTCCATTGGATCGTGCCGCCCGCGGCCGGCCCGAGCACGCCCGCGAGGTTCACGATCCAGGTCGCCGCGAGGACGAGCGCGACCCACGCGAGCTGCGCCTGGCCGGCGAGGCCGAGCAGGACGATCGCGTCGGCGACCTCGGTGACGAGCCGGTTCAGATAGGAGCCGAGCCGGGTCCGCTTGTCGAAGCGCTCCGCGACGTAGCCGTCAAGCGTCGCGAGGACCATCCGCCCGACGAGCCCGATCGCGGCGAGGACCCACCAGCCGTACCAGAGCGACACGCCGGCGAGCACCGCGGGGACGAGGATCGACACCGTCACCGCGTTCGGCTCCAGGCGCTCGAGCCCGGGCAGTCGCGCGAGCACGGAGCGGATCGCCCGCTTGCCTTCGTAGACCGAGAGGTCCGCTTTCACGCGTTCGCCCTCCAGAACTCACCGAGGAAGGCCGCGAGCTCCTTGGTCGGGACCTCGCCTGCCGGCTCGCCGAACGTGACGCGGATGCGCCGGAACGGTCGCCAGACCGCGCGGCCGACCGGCCAGGCTTCCGCCGTACCGGCGATCGCGACGGGGACGATGATCCAGCCGCTTTTCGCGAGGACGAACAGGATCGCGTCGTGCGCCTCGGAGCGGCGGCGGCTTCCGGAAGGGAACACGAGGAGGGTGCCGCGCTCCTGCTCGCGCAGGATGCGGCTCCAGCGCCGGAGCTCCGTGTACCGCGTGCGGTCGAACGAGACCGCCTGGGCGAAGAACGAGCCGCCGACCGCTGTCCGAAGGCGCTCGAAGAAGTAATCCTTCGCGGCGAGGACCGCGATCTCGCGGCGCCGGCGCTCGGAGATCGAGGCGAGGACCGCGAGCGAGTCCAGGTGGCTTGCGTGATTCGCGACGAGCGCGACGCGGTCAGCCTGCGGCGGCGCGCCGCGCACCTCTAGGGGGAACTGAAGCCTGAAGAGGAGGATCGCGAGCCAGCGCGCGAGCGTCCGCAGCGCGTCGAACGTCATGTCGGGAACGCGGGGGTACTGGCCGAGCCGCTCGCGGAGCGGCCGGTCGAGGTCAGGCATGGGCTCGTAGCGGAAGAGAAGCGACGGGGGGTCCGAGGGGGGCGGAGCCCCCATCGACTGTGGCGGGTCCGAGGGGTTGTAGCCCCCTTGACCGATCACGGGAACCCGTCGAAGAAGAAGCGCGCGAAGTGGAGGAATACGGGCGCGACGAGCGTGAGCGAGTTGAGGCGGTCGAGGATCCCGCCGTGGCCGGGGAGGAGATCGCCGAAGTCCTTGATGCCGATGTTGCGCTTGAAGTTCGCCAGCGTGAGGTCGCCGATCTGGCCGCCCACGCCGACGATGAGCCCGGCCGCGAGCACGCCCCACCAGGGAAAGCGCGGGAACGCGAGCTGCCAATTGAGGAACGCGAAGGCGATGCTGAGCGCCAGAGCCCCGAGCGATCCTTCGACCGTCTTGTTCGGCGAGAGGACGGTCCAGCGGTGGCGGCCGAGGAGCTTGCCAGTGAGGAACGCGAGGACGTCGTTCAGTTGCGTGGCGAGGATGACGTAGATGACGAGGCCGAGGCCGTCCTGCCAGATCGCGAGGTACGTGAGGTGGGCGAGGAACCACGCGAAGTACACGACGCCGACGACCGAAAGCGCGAAGCCCTGCAGCATGCCCTCGGTGCGATTGCGGACGATCGGCACGAGCGTGAGAAGACCGACGGCCCAGACCGGCGCGACCATGAAGAGGCCGAAGCGACCGAAGACGGCGGCGAGGTTCATCGCGACGATCGCCGCGTACACGACGAGGACGAAGAGCCGCTCGCGGTAGAGCCCGGAGGCGCGGGCGAACTCCTTGAAGCCGTAGACCGACACGACCGTCACGAGCGCCGCCCAGCCCCAGACGCCGAGCCAGAGCGCGGCGAAGACGACGGGGAGCATCACGAGCCACGTCCGGTACGGCGCCCAGCCCGCCGTCAGCCGCGTGACGCGCAGGACCGCGCCGAACAGGACGATGCCCACCGCGGCGAGCGCGGTGTAGGCCGGCAGCGGCTGCGCGAACGTCTCCACGCCCTTCCTCGGGCGGGATGCTACGTGGCGCTCCCAGCCGCGAACGTGGCACCGGTCACGTCGCGCCCATCCTCCGGCGCTGTGCGGCGAAATGCCGGTACAGAAGATACGAAACCACCACCAGCGGAAGGGTGAGGAGCACCCACTGGATGTAGGCCGGGCCGATGACCCGGCGGACGGCGGGGCCGAACACGACGCCGATCCCTGTCCACACCGACCAGTAGATGAGCGCGGCGCAGAAGACGGCGGACGAGAACACAGCCGGTCGAACGTTGGCGGTGCCCGCGACGATCGACATCGCGACGCGCGCGCCTGGGATGAGCCGTCCGACGAAGACCGCCCTGAACCCGTTGCGCGCGACGCGCGCGGTCCACACGTCCACCTGCCGCGGATCGACGTCGATCCACCGCGCGAACCGGCGCGCGACGGTCTCGCCGTAGCGCCGGGCGAGCGCGAAAGGGAGGAGCGTGCCGAGCGTGGAAGCGAGCGCGCACACGAGCACGACGAGCGCGAGCGTCAGCGGCTCGTCGCGCGCGCGGAAGCCGTAGAACGCGATGACGACGTCGCTCGGCGCGGGCAAAGGCAGCCCGGCCTCCTCGATCGCGACGACGGCGAACAGGACGACGTACTGATGCGTCGCCACGATCGCGAAGAGCCAGCGCGCGGCATCGCGGACGAGCACTGGCATAGGCTCAGCGTACGGGGGCCGGGGAGCAGCGCCCCCCGACCTCCACTAACCTTGCCGCGCCACAGGGGGGAGGACAACCATGCCTGCGAAGCGTCGTTCGACCACGTCCCGCCGCCGTTCCCTTCGCTCCGATGGAGCGACTCGCCAACCCGCGAATTTCTTCGACCGCCTCGAGTGGCGCTGCGCCGGGCCGTATCGCGGCGGACGCGTGGGCGCCGTCGCGGGCGATCCGCGCGAGCGCAACACCTTCTATTTCGGATCCACTGGCGGCGGCGTGTGGAAGACGCTCGACGGCGGCGTGTACTGGGAGAACACGTCCGATCGCTTCTTCAAGCGCGCGTCGGTCGGGGCGATCGCGGTCGCGCAGGCCGACCCGAACGTCGTCTACGTGGGCATGGGCGAGAGCTGCATCCGCGGCAACGTGTCGCACGGCGATGGGGTGTACCGCTCGACCGACGCGGGCAAGAGCTGGACGCACCCCGGTCTCGAGCGGACGCGGAACATCGCGAAGGTCCGCGTGCATCCCGAGGACCCGGACACGGCATACGTGGCCGCGCTCGGGCACGCGCACGGCCCGAACGCCGAGAGAGGCGTGTACCGCACGCGCGACGGCGGCAAGACCTGGAAGCGCGTCCTCTATCGGAGCGAGCGCGCGGGCGCGAGCGACCTCTCGATCGACCCGAACAACCCGCGGATCATGTACGCGTCCTTCTGGGAGGCGATCCGCCGGCCGTGGGAGCTCGTCTCCGGCGGGCCGGGATCGGGCCTCTTCCGCTCGAGCGACGGCGGCGACACGTGGACGGAGATCTCGCGCGCGAAGGGGCTGCCCAAAGGCCTGCTCGGAAAGATCGGCGTCTCGGCGTCCGCGGCGAAGTCCGGCCGGGTGTACGCGATCGTCGAGGCCGAGGACGGCGCGGTCTTCCGCTCCGACGACTTCGGCGACAGCTGGGAGCGCTGCAGCGAGGACCGCAACCTGCGCCAGCGCGCCTGGTACTACCACCACATCTACGCGCATCCGACCGACCCCGAGACGGTCTGGGTCCTCAACGTCAGCGCGTGGCTCTCCAACGACGGCGGGAAGACGTTCCTCGAGCTGTCGGTCCCGCACGGCGACCACCACGACCTCTGGATCGACCCGAAGGACCCGCTCCGCATCATCAACGGGAACGACGGCGGCGCGGTCGTCACGTTCAACGGCGGGGAGAGCTGGTCGAGCGTCTACAACCAGCCGACGGCCGAGTTCTACCACGTGCTCACCGACACGCAGACGCCGTATCGCATCTACGGCGCGCAGCAAGACAACACGACGATGACCGTCCCGAGCCGTTCGGCCATCGCCGGCATCACCGCGGCGGACAGCTTCGCGATCGGTGGCGGCGAGTCCGGCTACATCGCCGTGCGGACGGACGACCCGAACGTCGTCTTCGCCGGGAACTATCAGGGCCAGCTCACGCGCTACGACCGCCGGACGGGCCAGGCCCGCAACATCATGGTCTGGCCCGAGTCGAGCGCGGGCGAGGGCGCCGGGTCCGTGAAGTACCGCGTGCAGTGGACCGCGCCGACGGTCCACTCGCCGCACGATCCGAACGTCCTCTATCACACCGGGAACCACGTCTTCCGCACGACGGACGAGGGGACGACGTGGGAGCGCATCAGCCCCGACCTCACGCGCGACGACAAGAAGAAGCTCGGCCCGTCGGGCGGCCCGATCACGAAGGACAACACGGGAGCCGAGTACTACTGCACGATCTTCGCGTTCGCGGAGTCGCCGGTCGAGCGCGGAGTGCTCTGGGCGGGGAGCGACGACGGCTTGCTCCACGTCTCGCGCGACGACGGGAAGACCTGGAAGAACGTGACGCCCGCGGCGATCCGCCCGTACACGCTCGTCTCGATCATCGAGCCATCGCCGCACGACGGGGCGACCGCGTACGTGGCGGTGACGCGCTACAAGCACGATGACTTCCGCCCGTACCTCTTCAAGACGACGAACTACGGACGCACCTGGACGAAGATCACGAACGGGATCCCGGCGGACGACTTCACTCGGGTCATCCGCGAAGACCCGACGCGCAAGGGTCTCCTCTACGCGGGCACGGAGACCGGCGTCTACGTGTCGTTCGACGACGGCGCGCGCTGGCACCGGCTGGGCGGCAACCTGCCGGTCGTGCCGATCCACGACATGGTCGTGAAGGACTCCGACCTCGTGCTCGGGACGCACGGGCGCAGCTTCTGGGTCCTCGACGATCTCTCGCCGATCCGCCAGCTCGCCGCCCAGCGTGTAACGGGGCGCGCGCATCTCTTCGCGCCGCGACCCACCGTGCGCTTCCGGACGGACATGGGCTTCCCGCAGCCGCCCAAGCTCGGCAAGAACTACCGCATGACGGGCGCGACGATCGTCACCTACCGCCAGATCGAGAGGCCTGAAGGCGCGAAGGCGCAGGTGAACATCGACGCCGGCCAGAACCCGCCGGACGGCGTCCTCGTGTCCTACTGGCTGCGGGAGAAGCCAGAGGGCGAGGTCGCGCTCACCTTCCTCGACGCCAAGGGCAAGACGATCCGCTCCTTCAAGAGCGCGCCACCAGAGCCGAAGGAGACGCCGGACGCCAAGCCCCTCACGCCGGAACAACGGCGCAGCGAGGAGCTGAAGAAGGCGCGCGAGCCGAAGGTGCCCAAGGAGGCCGGGCTCAACCGCTTCGCCTGGAACATGCGCTACCCGGACGCGACGCGGGTCGAGGACGACCCGACGTGGGAGTCGGCCGAGGCGACGCTCGCCGGTCCGATCGCAACGACCGGCCGCTACCGCGTGCGCCTCGACGTCGCCGGCGAGCGGCACGAGGCGGAGCTCGAGATCCGCAAGGACCCGCGCGTCTCGGCGACGCAGGCCGACTTCGACGCGCAGTTCGCGCTCCGCCTGCGGATCCGCGACAAGCTCTCGGAGGTGCACGACGCGATCAACGCGATCCGCGCGCTCAAGACGCAGATCGACGGCTGGGAGAAGCGCGCGAAGGATGCGGGGGGCGCCTCTCGGATCGGCCGCGCCGCGGAGTCGCTCAAAGCGAAGGTGTCGGCGGTGGAGGAAGAGCTCATCCAGGTGAAAGCGAAGAGCCGCCAGGACACGCTCAACTACCCGGCGAAGCTGAACCTCAAGATCGGCGGCCTCGCGATGGCCGTCGGGAGCGCCGACTTCGCGCCGACGAAGGCGATGCTCGACGTATTCGAGGATCTCTCGCGGCGCGCCGACGCGCAGCTCGAGCGGTGGAGCGCGATCGCCAAGGCCGACGTGCCCGCGTTCGACAAGCTGGTCCGCAGCTCGGGCGTCCCGGCGGTCAGCGCGATGCGCGGGAAGCCGCCGCAGCCACGCGCGGAGCTGCGGCGTGTGGCGGCGCACAGCTAACGCACACGTAACTGGGGTCTGAGGGGCGGAGCCCCTCAACCGAGGCAATCGCGCAGCCCCTCAACCGAGGAGCGCGGCGAGGGACTGCGCGGTCATCCCGAGGCCGAGCAGCAGCACGGTGACCGCGGCGAGACTCGGCGCGGCGGCGACGACGGCGCGGAAGCGTCCGTGCTCGGCGAGCCGTCGCTCCGCCAGACCGCGCGCCCCCACGAGCGCCTGCCCGACCCCGACGAGCACCGTGGCCATTCCGACGCCGAACGTGAGCACGAGGACGAGGCCGAGCTCGCTTCGGTGGAGCGAGATCGCGCCCAGGAGCAGGACGAGGGCGGAGGCCGACGGCACGAGCCCGCCGGCGAGACCGAGGGCCGCGAGCGAGCGCCAGCCGAGCGCGGTCGTGGGTCGCTCGTGCTCGTGGGCGTGGCGATGCGCGTGCGCGTGACGGACGCGCGTCGCGACCATCCACGCACCGAGCGCGACGACCAGGGCCCCGGACGCCGTCGATAGATACGGATAGGCGCGCTCGGGGGCGAGCACGGCGCTCCCCGCGAGCGTGAGGACAGCGAGCCCCAACACACCGGCGGTGTGCGAGAGCGCCACGGAGAGCGCGAGGAAAAGCGCCTGACGGCGGGTGCCCCGGGTACCGACGAGATACGCGGCCAGCACCGTTTTGCCATGACCGGGCGTGAGCGCGTGGAACGCGCCGAGCCCGAGCGCGAGGAGCAGGGCGGCGAGCACGCCGACGGCGTCGTCCGGCGCCGGGATCGCGATCGGTAGCGCGTCGCGCGTGGGGAGCATGACCCGGGCCGCGCCCGAGCGGACGTCGAGCGGTGAGGCGACGAGCGATTGTGGGTACACGGTGAGACGGGCCGTGACGCTCTCGCTCGGCAGGGTCGTGCCGAGCGCCGTGCCCTCACCGCGCGCGACGATCTCGCGCCAGCCGATCCGGTCGGCGTGGTTCAGGTCTTCGACGTCGAGGACCGGCGAGGAGGCACGCGTGCCGAGCTCCGCGCGATAGCCGCACTCCAGGCGCAGCGTGTCGAGGCCGCCCTGCCCCGGCGGGAACGCGAGGCGGTCCGTCGTGGGCGTCGCGATGAGGCGGCGCCCGTCCAGGCGCACGCGGATGCCGTCGGCGAGATCGCGGCACGCCCGCGCCGGGTCGGCCTCGATGGCGGGGCGCTCCTGGAACGCGGGGATCTCCGCCATGTCGACGACGTAGTCGAGGAGGACGACGTCCGGGCGGACCACGATGCCGAGGTAATGATTGATGGTGAAGTTGCCGAGCGGGTGCGCGTCCGCGGCCGCCGGCGCGAGCGTGAGCGCGATCCCGAGCAGCAGCGCCGACCGCCAGCGTCTCACGGCGCGCTCGGTGCGGGGCCGAGATCGTCGAGGCGACGCGCCAGGTCGTCGGCCCAGAGGAGGGCGAAGCGCGGGTTCAGGTCGTGGGCGCGCCATAGCAGCTCGCGGGCGCGGTCGGCGTCGCCCGTCGCCTGCGCGATGACGCCCGCGTGATAAATGAGGAGCGGGTCCCGGCTGCCCAGGCGTAGCGCCTTGGTGCTGTGGCGGAGCGCGCTCACGGCGTCGCCGCTCTTCAGCTCGGCCCAGGCGAGGATGTCGGCGATGTGGACGCTGGGCCTGATCGCATACTCGGCCCGCGCGACCTCGACGGCGCGCGCGAGGTCGTGGCCATGGTCGGCGTCGAACAGCGCGAGGTCGACGTCCACGCGCACGCCGCTCGCAATGAGGAGCCGGCGCTCCACGTCGACGAGGGCGTACTCGCGCTCCGCCGCGGCCGCGTCGCCGAGCCGTGCGTAGACGTCGCCGAGCGCGCCGACGTATTCGGGGAGGGGGAGCCGCGCCGTGGCGCGCTCGTAGAGCGTCGCGGCCGCGTCGAGCTCGCCGCGCGCGGCGCGGACGCGCGCGAGACCGGCGTGGCCGTGGGCGTACGCGTCGACGCGCTTGAGCGATCGCTCGTACGCGCGCTCCGCCGCGTCGAGGTCCCCGGTCGCGAAGTAGAGGTTGCCGAGCTGGACGTCGCTCCACGCGGTCGCTTCGCCGGTCGGGGCGCCGGCCTGGATCGCGAGGCGCATCGCGTCGATCGCCCCGGCGACGTCGCCATGGAGCTCGCGCAGGTACGAGATGCGCGAGTACGAGGCGAGGTCGGGACGCAGGTCGACCATGCGCTGGGCCGCGGCGACCGCCTCGTCGTAGCGTCCGAGCTCGACGAGCGCATCGACGACCACGCCCTGCGCCGCGGGACGCGCCGGCCCGGCCGCGACCGCCCGCTCGCCCCAGTCGAGCGCGGCGGCGAAGTCGTGTCGCGAGAGGGCGAGGCTCCCCGCGGTAACAAGCAGGTCCGGATCGAGGGCCGCCGCCGCGAGCGCGACGGCGAGCAGCGCGTCCGCTTTCGAGTAATAGGTGGGATCGCCGGTCTCCCGAGCGCGCTGGAGATAGGCCGACGCGAGCCGACCCATCGCATGGGGGTCGTTCGGGGCCCGCAGGAGGCGAGCCTGCGCGTCGTCGACGGCTCGCTGCGCGGGCGTGCGCGGATCGGGTGACAGAGCGGCGGAGACCGGGTCGCCCGGGCCGTGGACCACTGACGAGATCGCGGCCATCGGGAGTGCCACGAGGAGCGACGCGATGACATAGAGGAGAAACCGTCGCGTGGAGATCAGGCGCACGCGGCGGCCGGGGAGCCGAAGCTCCCCGGCGTTCGCCGCCTGGTGCACGTGAGCTCGCAGGCTCGAGTCGGTCACTCGCGTTCGCCTACGGGTTCGCGTGATTTCGGTTGCGGCCGTCATGCGGTGATGCGAGGAACGGGAAGTGGTCGGACAGCGTCGCGTCGTTCGCGTTCACGCCGTCGGACGCGCGTGCCGCGATGTAGTTGGGTCCGCCGACGACGCGGATCGCGATGTCCGTTACGTCGTCCTTCGGTCTCCGGCCGTTCGGCCAGGCCGCCGGGTCCGCCGGCCCGGCGAGCGGTCCCATGCGCCGCTGGGCGGCGAAGGGTGTCGGCGGCACGCTGAGGTCGATCCGGAGCAGCTCGGAGAGCCGCTCGTCGCCGGCCTGGTACTTGAGCAGCAGGTCGCGCAGGTCGGTGCGGTTCGAGGTCGCCGCGGGGACTCCGAAGACGAGCTGCATCGCGAGCGCGAGGCGCGGGTTCAGGTAGTAGTCGAGGAACCTGCTTTCCTGCTCTGGATCGCGAGCGTTCCACTCGTCCTTGTCCTCGGTGCCGATGACGGCCTCGTTGATGAGCGGGTTCGCCAGGCGCTGGACCTGGATCCAGGGTCCGCTCGTCCGCTGGAGGTCGACGTCCTTGGGCTCACCCCTCGGTTCGCGCAGGACGCGCTCCTTGCGCCGGCTCGTGCTCGCGTACGCGCCGAGCTTTGTGCCAGCGTCTTTGGTCAGCATCGTCGACGGAAGCTCGATCGCGATGGTGTTGACGTTGAAGCCGCTGAGCATGTCCGTGCCGAACGGGTTCACGTTGTCGTTCGCGTCCTCCGCGGCCGTCTCGACCGGGGGAGTCCGTCGAAGGTTCAGCGTGTCGAAGATCGCCCCGAGGTCGATGTAGAAGGGGTCCTCGCGCTGGCCTGCGAAGACACGCACCCCGCCGCCCAGGTCGTAGATGCCTTGTGCGGCGAGCGCGTCGTACGACGGCATCGTTCGCGGGCCGACCCTCGACGGGACGGCGATGAGGCCGCTGCCGAGCACCTTGCGCTCGCCCTTCCTGACCATCGTGACCGTGTAGTGCTGGCGCAGGCCGAGGCCTTCCGAGCCCGGCCCGTCGAGCGCGGTGATCGGTGGCAGACCGTCGGCGCCGCCGACGTAGCCGAGGAAGAGGTTGAACTGGTCGACGATGCCGCGTATCTCGGTCGAGAACTGGACCTCGACGGCGACGTCGTCCGCGACGCCGTCCATGTCGTTGTCGATGTTGAACGCATAGCGCACGTTCGGGTCGAACAGGAAGTAGTTGGGTCCGGAGCTCGGCTCCTCGCCGGGGATCACGTTCATGACGAGCACCACCTTGTCAGGGTTGCCCGCCTCGTAGCTGCGGAACATGAAGAAATCCGTGATATCCGCGGCAGGGTCGAGCGAGATGAGCGGGGCTTCGCGGTGGCTCGCGGCGTCGGTCGCCTGAGGCGCGCCCGGGGGGATCGCGAGCGCGGCGGCGAGCGCGACGACGCCGAGCGCGCCGAAGGCGCGTGGAAGTCGCATGGGGTCCTCCTTGGTACGTCCGCTTCCTCAAGGTGAGCGCCTCGAGCACGCCCTCCTCGTTACGCGGCGTTTGCTCTCCAGCGAGGCATCTACGAAGCCGCTGGAGCGCCGGATGACCGCGGCGGTGCGGGCAACCGCTCAGGCACTCGCGGTCGAGAAGGCTTACCTCCTCGAATGCTCCCCCTCGACGTTCGCCTTCATCATGTTCAGCGCCTTCATGAAGTTCGGACGCACGGCGATCGGCAGGAAGATGAGCATCAGCGCCGTGCGCAGCGCCTGCTGCGCGAAGGGCAATCGCGGCGCGGCGAGGTTCCGCTCGACCAGGGTGCCGCCGTCCTGCGACGTGAACGTGAACGTATGGAACAGCGGTCCGCTCTTGTCGGTCGCCGTGAACGCGATCCGGCTCGACGGCGTCAGCGCGGTGACCTGGAGCTCGGACCGGTTGCGCTTGCCCTGGAGCGTGCCCTCCGCCTTGTAGGTGCTCCCTACGCGCGTCGGTCCGGGAGTCACCGCCTCGATCTTCATCTCATCCGGCGACCACTCGGGGTGACGGGTGAAGTCGGCGACGTACGAGTACACGCGCTCGGGCGGCGCGTCGACGTGGACGCGGAAGGTCGGCCCTTTGACGATCTCCATCTGTTCCTCCCCAATGTGAGCGGTCGAGCGGTCCGGATTATCGACGCTCGGGCAAGCCCGGGATCGACAGGGATGCGCCATCATCGGCGGGCGGCATGGAGCGGACGGTGGCCCCCTTCTACAAGGGCTGGCGACCAGCTGCGGCTCCGTCCGGGGCCGAGCCTCTGGAGCCCGGCGCCGAGGCCACGCCGTTCACCGGGCTCGGCGAGATCGACCTCTGGTCCGGCCTCTCGCGGATCGCGCCCTAGCTAACGCCTCTTCTTCGCAGCCGCACGCTTCTTCGGTGCCGCCTTCCTGGCCGCCGGTTTCGTGGCCGTCGGCTTTCGCCTGGGCGCGACCCGCTTCGGGCGCACCGTATCTTTCGGCGGCAGCTTCGCGGCGTAGCGGTGCGCGCGCTCGACCCAGCGTGCGAGGTCGGCCGGGCGGCGCGCGAATGAGGGCGGGACCGCGACGTACTCGGTCATCGGCCGTCCCGGCATCGGCTCGAACGGCTTCGCCCCTGCGGTCTCGAGCAGCGCCGCGCGATCGTCCTCCGCGAGCCGCACGACGATCTCGTCGCGGAACGTGCTCGCGAACATGTTGCCGTTCACGAACGCGGCGGGGTACCCGAACATCTTCTTGCGCACGACCGCCGGCGCGCGCGGCACCGAGTGCTCGAACGCCCTGACCGTCTCAGCCGGCGTCTTGGGCCAGCTCTTCATGAGTTCATTGTGGCGAGCCTCCTGCAACCCGCCTTCTCACGCTGGCTTCGCCAGCGAGAGCGCGAGCCGCGCGGCCCGGCATCTCGTGGCCGAGCTCGCTCGCCAGCCACGAGCTGATCGCCGCGAGCTTGCGCACGTCCACGCCGGTGATGATGCCGAACCCGTCGAGGAGCCACACGAGGTCCTCGGTCGCGAGGTTGCCGGCGGCCTGCTTCGCGAACGGCGAGCCGCCGATGCCGCCGGTGCTCGCGTCTACGGTGGCGACGCCGAGCTCGAGCGCCGCCAGCACGTTCGCGAGACCCTGCCCGTACGTGTCGTGGAAGTGCACGCCGATGCGGTCGGCGGGCACGCCCGCATCGCGATAGGCGCCGACGAGGCGCTGGACGTCGGCGGGGGTGCCGACGCCGATGGTGTCGCCGAGCGAGAGCTCGTCCGCGCCCATCTCCAAGAGGCGCCGGCCCGCTTCGACGGCGGTGGCGACCGGCGTCGGGCCGTCCCACGGATCGGCGATGACCATGGAGAGGTAGCCGCGCACGCGCAGGCGCGCGTCCTTCGCGGTGCGGATCACGCCGCGGTAGCCCTCGATCGCCTCGTCGCGCGAACGATGCAGGTTCTTCCGCGAGTAGCTCTCGCTGGCCGACGCGAAGACCGCGACCTCGCTCGCGCCGGCGCTGATCGCGCGCTCGAGGCCGCGCTCGTTCGGCACGAGCACCGGATAGCGCACGCCGTCGCGACGAGGGAGACGCCTCACGACCTCTTCCGCGTCCGCGAGCTGCGGGACCGCCTTCGGGCTCACGAAGCTCGTCGCCTCGATCACCGTGTGGCCCGCGTCGAGCAGACGCTCGATGAACGCGAGCTTCGTCTCGGTAGGAAGCGTGCGCTCTTCGGCCTGGAGGCCGTCCCGCGGACCGACCTCGACGATCTGCACGCGGTCGGGAAGGCGCGAGCGAAGCGGGCCCTGGGTCACGTCCGGGTATCGTCGCATTTCGCGCAATTGAAGGCGCGCCGGCGCCGCACGCTGCAGCATATGCATGCGGACCACGCCATGCGGGCCGCTATCTCGTCGACGCCGGGTTGCTGCGGCGCGAGCGTGGCATAGACCGGAGGGTCTGATGGAGCTCCAGGACGTCATCCGCAAACGCAAGATGGCCCGCAGCTTCGAGGACCGGCCGATCCCCCGGGAGCTCTTGGAGCGCATCCTCGCGAACGCGCAAAAGGCGCCATCGGCCGGCTTCAGCCAGGGCTGGGCGTTCCTCGTGCTCGAGGGAAAGGCCGAGACCGCGCGCTACTGGGACACGCTGTGGCCTGAGCCGAGGCGCTCGGAGTTCGGCTGGCCGGACATGTTCAACGCGCCCGTGCTCATCACCTGTTGCAGCGAGAAGGAGATCTACGTGTCGAGGTACGCGGAGCCCGATAAGGGCTGGACCGACCGCGACGAGAAGCGCTGGCCGGTGCCGTACTGGGACATCGACACGGCGATGAGCGCGATGCTCATCCTCCTCACCGCCGTCGACCTCGGCCTCGGCGCGGTCTTTTTCGGCATCTTCGACATCCCGCTGTTCAAGCGGACGTTCGGGGTCCCTGAGGATGTGAACCCGATCGGCACCATCGCGCTCGGCTATCCAAAGCCCCACGATCGGCCCTCGCCATCGCTCAAGCGAGGGCATCGGCCGGCGGCGGACCTCATCCATCGCGGGGCGTGGTGACCTAGCGAGGCACGCGGCTTGCGGCGCTTCCGCACGTGCCCGACCGCATCAAGCTCGACATGCACACGCATACCCAGTTCTCGCGCGACAGCCGCACGAGCCTCGAGGCCTTCGCGCGGCGCGCCGCGGAGGCCGGTCTCGGCGCGGTGTGCGTGACCGACCACGACACCGCGGCCGGCGGCCTGCGTCTCGCCGCGCTCAACCCGCCGTTCCGCGTCATCCCGGGCGAGGAGGTCACGACGCGTGACGGCGAGCTGATCGGTCTCTATCTGCGGCGCGACGTGCCGCCACGGCTTCCGGCCGAGGAGACCGCCGAACGGATCCGCGACCAAGGCGGCCTCGTCTACGTGCCGCATCCGTTCAGCCGCAATCGACTCCGACACCTTCACCGGCGCGCGCTCGATCGCCTCGTCGAGCAAAAGCTCGTCGACGCGGTCGAGGTGTTCAACGCGCGCGAGATCAGCGGGACGAGCAACGCGCGGGCCGTAGCGTTCGCGGTGCAGCACGGCCTCCCCGGGGGCGTCGGAAGCGACGCGCACCGCGTCCCGGAGGTGGGCCGAGCCTACATCGAGGTCGCCGACTTCGCGACGCCGGCGGAGCTCCTCACCGTCTTGGGCGAGGGGACCATCGTCGGGAAGCTCTCCGGCGCGGTCGTGCACCTCCGGACCTGGGCCGACGTGGCGCGCAAGCTCGCACGCAGGACCGTCTGGACGCTTACGTCGGGGACGACCCCGCCGCGAAGACCCTGAGGGCCCCGCGCACGCATTCGAAGGTGGCTGGCGTGCGTGCCACGAGCTGCCCGTCCGCGTGCACCGGCAGCGGCCGCTCCGCGCTGAGCTCGATCCGCTTGCCGCGATAGCTCACCGGCGAGCGGGCGTACGAGCCCGAGAGGAGAAAGCCGAGGACCGCGGCCGCGAGCTCGCGTCGCCGCATGCGCGCGTAGACCGCGACGTCGAGATAGCCGTCGTCCATGCGCGAGTCCGGCGAGACGTGGAACGCCCAGAGGTAGTACGGGCTGTTCGCGACGAGCGCCTGGTACGCGCGATGGCGGTGCGGCGTCCCGTCGACGACGAGGTCGAGGACGTACGAGCTCTGCGTTATGCCGCGCCAGAGCCGGCGGAGCGCGCGGCCCCAGCGTCCGCGCTCGGCGAGGCGTGCGGCACCGAAGAGCTCGGCGTCGATGCCGATGCCCGCCGTCTCGAGGAAGTGCTTCCCGGCGACCGCGCCCACGTCGACCGCGACGACGTCGCCGCGCGCGATCACGCGCGCCGCAGGGATCGGCTCGAGGGGGAGGCCGAGCCCGTTCGCGACGTTCATGTACGTGCCGAAGGGCAGGATCCCGAGCACGACGTCGGTGCCGAGGAGTGCGTGCGCGACCGGCTGCACCGTCCCGTCTCCACCGCAGGCGATCACCGCGTCGAATCCCTCGACGACCGCGGCGCGGGCAAGGTCGGCGGCCGATGGCTTCTCCGCCGCGGTCTCGCGCACCTCGAGCGCGAAGGAGGCGTCGCGGACGATCGCCAGCGCGCGGGCAAGATCGTCTTCGTTCGCGGTCCGCTTGCCCGCGGCCGGGTTGACGATGCAGAGCGCGCGGCGCGTCACAGAACGAGGCGCACCACCGCCACCGTCGCCACGCCCGCGGCGACCCCGGCAAGCAGGCTGCGCCGCCAGACGACGATCCCGACCGTGACGAGCGCCGCGACCGGCTCGGCGCCGTGCGTCGTGGCGCCCGCCGGCAGGACGACCGCGGGTCCCACGAGCGCCGCGATGATCGCGACCGGCAACGCCTCGAGGTAGCGCGAGAGCGCGGGGGGCACGCGTCCGCGATAGCCGACGACGAACGGAAGCGATCGCGTGAGGTAGGTCGCGAGGCCCGAGCCCAGGATCGCCGCCCAGATCATCGCCGCGCCGCCGCGATGACCGGTGCCAGGGCGCCGGCGGTCAGGACCGCGACGCTCGACGCGCCGGCGAGCGCGAGCGCCGAGGCGACCGCCGCGGCCGCCAGCGCGACGACCACATCGCTTCCACGCCGGACGGCGAGCACGACGATCCCGATGAACGTTGCGGTGATGGCGAAATCGATGCCGAGCCGCCGCGGCTCGCCGATCGCGCCGCCGACCGTCAGCCCGACGAGCGTTGCGCAGTTCCAGAGCGCGAACAGCGCGACCGCGAAGGTGGCGTAGTACCCCGTGCCGGTCCCACCGCGGCGGTACCAGCCCGTCGCCATCGCGAAGCTCTCGTCGGTGAGGACGTACGCGGCCGCGAGCCGCGATACGAGCGGCAGCCGGCCCAGCCGTGGCCTGAGCGACGCCGCCATGAGCAGATGGCGCGCATTGATGAGGAGCACCGTGCCGATCACGAGCGGGAGCGCCGCACCCGCCGCGAAGAGCTGGAGCATCGCGAACTGCGCCGCGCCCGCGAACACGATGAGGCTCATGCCCACGGTCTCGAGCGGATCTCGTCCGGACTGACGGGCGACGATGCCGAAGGTGGTGCCGACGACGACCGTCGTGGCGAGCACCGGCCAGCCCTCGCTGAGCGCGCGGCGCGCCGCGACGGGCGCGCCGACGTTGGCGCTCAGCGGGCCGGCTCGAATTCGGCCAGGCGCTGGCCGCGCTCGACCTGCTGGCCCTGACTCGCCAGGACGCGCGTCACCCGGCCGTCGACGGGCGCCTCGACACGGAGCTCCATCTTCATCGCCTCGACGACGAAGAGGAGATCGCCGCGGCGCACCGGTGCGTCCGCGCGGGCGTGCACGGCGAGCACGACGCCCGGCATCGGCGCGGCGACCTCGGCGCCCGCGGTCTTCTCGACGCTGCGCTCGCGCGGCGCGGTCTCGAGCTCCCAGGTCCCGCCCGCCCAGCCGACGTACACCGCGCTCCGCACGGCGGCCGCTGCCGCGGGCGCGCCGTCAACGGTCCAGCGATGCGGCTCGTCGGCGCGCGCGATGCGGCGGCCCTCGTGCTCGTACGGCCCCGTGCCGACCAGACGCACCGCGTGGTCCTCCGCGCCGTCGCGAACGAGCACGGTCGTCGACGGCGGCGCGCCGAGCCGCCACGGGCCGATCGCGGTCCAGGGGTCGTCGCTCCGCCGCGCGGTCGCGACGACGGCCGCGGCCGCGAGCGCGTAGGCCTGCGCCGGCGGCGCGCGGCGGCCGGTGACGAGCGAGGCGAGATCACGTTCGACGAGCCCCGCGTCCACACGACCCCCGCGCGTCGCCGGGTGATCGCAGAGCGCGCGCAGGAAGGCGAGGTTGGTCCGCACGCCGAGGATCTCCGTCGCATCGAGCGCCGCGCGGAGCGAGCGAAGTGCCGCGCCGCGGTCGTCCCCGCGCGCGACGAGCTTCGCCAGGAGCGGGTCGTAATGCCGCGTGACGGCGTCGCCTTCCTCGTAGCCCGCGTCGACGCGGACGCTCTCCGGCCAGCGAACATGCGCGAGGACGCCGGTCGCCGGCACGAAGCCCGCGTCCGGATCCTCCGCGTAGACCCGCGCCTCGATCGCATGTCCGGACGGCCGTACCGCCGGCGCGAGAGGCTCGTCGAGCGCGACGCGCAGCTGCTGCTCCACGAGGTCGATGCCCCAGACGAGCTCCGTCACCGGATGCTCCACCTGCAGGCGAGCGTTCACCTCGAGGAAGAAGAAATCGCCGCGCTCGTCGACGACGAATTCGACCGTGCCCGCATTGCGGTAGCCGGCGGCGCGCGCGATCGCGTCGGCCGACCGCGCGAGCTTTGCGCGCGTCGCGTCGTCGAGCGATGGCGCCGGCGTCTCCTCGAGGATCTTCTGGTGCCGGCGCTGCGCGGAGCAGTCGCGCTCGCCGAGCGTCGCGACGGACCCGTGCCCGTCGGCGAGGATCTGGACCTCGACGTGCCGTGGCCGCTCGACGAGCCGCTCGATGAGCAGGCGTTCGTCGCCGAAGGCGGCGCTCGCCACCCGTCGCGCGCGGGCCAGCGAGTCGCGCAGCTCACGCTCCGTGCGAACGCCCTGCATGCCGATGCCGCCGCCTCCCGCGACCGGCTTGACCATGAGTGGGTATCCCGTCGCCCGCGCGGCGTCGGCGAAGGCCTCGTCGCGCTGGTCCGCGCCGCGGTATCCGGGCAGGACGGGGACGCCCGCGCGCTCGGCGATGGCCTTCGCCTCGCCCTTGTCGCCGAGCGTCGCGAGCACCGCGGCCGGCGGACCGACGAATACGAGCCCGGCCGCGTCCACGGCGCGCGCGAAGTCGGGATCTTCGGCCAGGAAGCCGTACCCCGGGTGGACGAGCTCGGCTCGGGCCTGGCGGGCGGCGGCGATGACGCGGTCGATCGCCAGGTACGACTCCCGCGCGGGGGCGGGGCCGATGCGGATCGCGTCGTCGGCTTCGCGGACGAACGGTAGACCCGCATCCGCATCGCTGTACGTGGCGACGGTCCGCAGGCGCATCCGCTTCGCGGTCCGAAAGATGCGGCGCGCGATCTCGCCGCGGTTCGCGACGAGGAGCGTCGTCACCAGCGCGGCTTGCGCTTTTCGAGGAACGCGCGAAGGCCCTCCTGTCCCTCGGCGCTCACCCGAATGTCGGCGATGCGCGACACCGTGAGGTCGGCGACCTCGGCCGGCGGGCGGCCCTCGACCTCGCGCACCAGGCGTTTGGCGGCCTTCACCGCGGCCGGACTTCCTTCGAGGATGGCGTCGACGACGCGCCCGACGGCGGCGTCGAGCTCGGCGGGCTCCGCGAGACGCTCGACGAGTCCGATCTCGTGCGCGCGCGTCGCGTCGATGCGTGCCCCGGTTACGAAGAGCGCCGTCGCGCGGGCGGCCCCGACCTTCCGCACGACGTACGGCGAGACGACGGCCGGCAGGATGCCGACCCGCACCTCGGCGAACGCGAAGAAGGCCGCCGTCGAGGCGACCGCGATGTCGGCGACCGCGACGAGCCCGGCGCCGCCGCCGATCGCCGCCCCCTGGACGCGCGCGACGAGCGGCATCGGCAGCTCGTAGAGCACGCGATACATCGCTGCCAGGGCGCGGGAGTCGGCGGCGTTCTCGTCGCGCGAGCGGTCGGCCATGGAGCGCATCCACGCGACGTCCGCGCCGGCGCAGAAGGCATCGCCTTCGCTCGCGAGGATCACGGCGCGAGCGTCGCGGTCGATCTCGCCGACCGCGCGCGTGAGGTCCGCGATGAGCTGGGCGTCGAACGCGTTCTTCACGTCGGGCCGCGCGAGCGTCAGGCGCGCGATGCCGCGCGGCTCGTGCTCGAGGCGGACCGCGCTCACGCCCGCTCCAGCGCGACGAGCTGCCAGACGAGACCGCGGTGCGTCGCGAGCGGGCGAAGGCCGGCCGCGGTCGCCGCGGCGACGATCGCTCGCGGCTCGTGGAAGAACACGCGGAAGCGGCTTCGAAGCAGCGCCTGCACGGCGCTCACGGTGCGGAAGCCCGCGCGGACCCACCAGCGGTCCGCCGGAAACGTGAGGACGAGCCACCGCTTCGTGAGCCGCGCCGCCGGCCCGACGAGCGCGGGCATGTCCGGATAGCAACACACCACGCGGTTGAGGACCACGATGTCGGCCGCGCTGGCGCTCGCGTTGTCGACCGCGAAATCGGCGACCCGGCGCACGATCCGATCGGCGACGCCACGCTCAGTCGCGAGGTCGAGCGCGACCGCCTCGTACCCGGGGGAGATCTCGACGTTCTCGGCGTTGGACGCTCCCCGCCGCAGGAGCTCGAGCTGGATCGCGCCGATCCCACCGCCGACCTCGAGGACCGTCCGTCCAGCGATGCGCTCGCCCAGGAATTCGACGATGCGCCGCGCCTCGGCGTCGAGACCGTCCCGCCGGTAGCGCCGCGCCTTGGAGCGCGCATGCTTTTCGTCGAACATCCCGGTGAGGCCGGTCGGGTCGCAGCACGAGGACATGCCGCCGACTCTAGCGGGACGCCGCATCGGACCTTGATCTTCAGCGCGCAGGCCGCGTACGCGGCCCGATGATCCGGCTCGGGCACACGGCTCAGGCCAGCGGGACAGGGCGCAGGCCGACGCCGACGACAGCGCCGCGAGGACATCGCGAGGCGCTCACCCGCGAGATCCACGGGCTCGTGGAGAGACGCAGTCAGCGCGCGATCGGCCGCACCTCGGTCTCCGGTCGGAAGACGGACCAGATGAACCAGAACGTGACCTCGTGGTCGAGCGGACGAAGGTACCGGCCCGCGAGCGCCCCCGCGATCGCGACCCCGCTGACCGACCACGCGGTTTGCGTCTCACGATCGGTGAACGTCCTGTCTTTACCGGCATCGAATGTCAACGTTCGGCCGTCGACCGTGGGGTCGTAGAGGACCGCCTGCCCGATGTCGCCGCCCAGCGCCGTGGCGGCCGTGTCGAGTGGCGACGCGACCCCCCTGAGGTAGAGGAGCACGGTCGGGCGCCCGGCGATTCGGTCGTTCAGGGCGGCCGCGGACCGAAGGTCGTCCAGCCGGTAGGCGACGGGCGGGGTCGCGAACGTGGCGACTCCGACGCGTGCCTTCGGAGGCAGCCGAGCATCGAGAGCGCGATCGCCGAAGAAGCTCGCGATCGGCGGCGAGTCGGCGCGGTCGTAACCGACGTACGGGTTTTGGCCATAGCGACGTCCCTGCCCTGTTTTCGCGCGGGTCTCCGCGGTCGCGCCGTCGCGCGAGAGCACAGCGCCATGTGGGTGCGCGCGCTTGAACTCCTCGTAGGACAGGACCACGCTGGGCACGCGCGCAAGGCGCATCGCGGTCAGCTCGCCGACGATCGCTTCGCCGGTGGCCTGCTGCCACCACGATTCGGTCTGGCGGTCCCACATGACGAGGTCGCTATAGCGCAGGTCGCCGGTCGTGCCGAAGGTGAGCTCGCGTCCGCCCACGCGGCGGTCGTACACGAGCGAGGTGTTGCAGAGCGGGCAGAACGTCACGACGACGGGCCGGCCCGCGAGCGTGTCGTTGACGATCTCGTGCCAGATGAGGATCTGGAGCGGGTAGGCGCGCGCCTCGTTGGCCTCGGCCACGACGATCACCGGCTCCTGCGGCTCGAGCCATGTATCCGCGAGCGCGGCCTCGTCGAAGGTCGGTCGATCGAGCGGCGGGATCCCGTCCCGCGGCGGTCCACCCGAGGTGATCTCGGAGAGGGGCACGCAATGCCTCGCGAAGTCGGTCTTCCAGCCGGCGGTCCCGAACGCCGGTACGTCCGATGCGTTCGCGGGCGAGCCGACAGCCGAGTCGCACGTGATCGCACGCCAGGGCGCCGTCGCGGACGGTCCCGGCGCGCAGGCCAGCGCGAGGGCGAGACCCGCTACGAGAAGGCTCGCGCGCACGCCCTCCAGCGTACAGTTGGCTCCGGCGGTGACTGTGATGGCCATCACATGAGCAAGCTCTGGTTCCTCCGCCGGCTCGATCTCTTCGAAGGACTCTCGGACTCTGAGATGGAGCGGCTCGGCACCCTCCTGCGCATGCGCTCGTGCGGGACCGGGCAGGAGGTCGTCGTCCGACCTTCGGGGGACCGCATCTACGTCGTGAAGTCGGGTCGTGTCCGGGTCCTGCAGGATGAGGTCGCGGTCGCCGTCCTCGGACCGGGCCAGCTCTTCGGGACGTCCGCTTTCTTCGGTACGGCCGCGACGCACCAGCGAGTGGTCGCTGTGGACGACGTGGTGCTCTGCGAGGCGCCGGCGGCGCAGTTCCTGGCGGCGATGACGGTCCATCCGCGGCTCGCGGCGAAAGTTGCGCTCATCCTGGCACGGCAGCTCTTCGAGCTCGAGCAGACCGTCGAACGGTCCGCGACAGATCCCGTCTCGAGCCGCCTCGCGGAGCTGCTTTTGCGGGTCGCGCGGCGCGACGGCGCACGCCTCGAGGTGCGCGGCATGAGCCAGGCGGACCTCGCGCGAATGATCGGCAGCTCGCGGGAGAGCGTCTCGCGCCTGATCGCGGAATGGGAGCGCGCGGGATACCTCCGGAGCAGGCCGCGGCTCATCGAGGTCGAGGACGAGTCGGCGCTTCGCAGCTTCACGACCTGAGCCACTGCGGCCCGGCCAGTCATGTCTTCGGTCGAACACGCGGCCCTCTTCGTCGCGCCCAACGGGAACGCGCGAAACCGGGCGCGAGATTGCCCTTCCTGCCATCCGACATCGCATCGCGCGGGGTTCGCGGTATATCGATGTGACCCAGCGCACAGAGTGACCAAGGACAGGCTCGATCCGTGCACGGACGAGGAGCAGGTCAAGGAGGTCATGCGATGCAGATGCGCTACGCCGTCGGCGGGGTCGTCGCCGGACTCGTCGGCGGGCTGGCGATGGCGATCTACACGATGACGAACGAGCTGCTGAGCGGCCACAGCATCTTCACGCCGCTGTACATGACCGCCGCGCCCCTCGTCGGCATGGGCGCGATGGAGCGGGGGATGAGCGGCGGAGCACTTCACTTCGAGCTCGTTCCTGCGATGGTCGGCCTGGTCGTCCACTTCCTCTGGACGGCGTTCTGGGGCCTGCTGTTCGCGGTCCTGCTCTGGGCGACGCGTGCGCTCGGGTGGCCCGGCTTTGCCTTGGGGATCGCCTGGGGATACGTCGCGGGCACGCTCATGAGCGTGCTCGTCCTGCCGGCGGTCGGCCTCAAGCCGATGTGGGCGATGCCCGGTCCCACGGTCTTCGTGCTCGATCATCTGGCATTCGGGCTCCCGCTCGCTGTCTGGGCGCTGCTCTTCGTGCGCCCGGCCGACACTATCGCTGCCCGGGCGGCCCGCGGCTCGCGACATCGCGCCGCCTAGCTGTGCGTTTGGTCACAGCCGCGCCCGAGAGGCAGCCGGCCGATCGGGCCGGTCGTGCCTCGGAACCGCGGCTGTAGCGAGGCGGGCAGCGAAAGGAGGATCAAGGTGACAGGACAGGACTACAGGCGTGATGAAGACCGGCAAGAAGCGCTGACGCTTGGCGCCGACCTCGTCGTCATCGGCGCGGGGTCTGCGGGGAACGCCGCGTTCCTCGCGGCTCGGCGACGAGGCGCGAAGCGGGTACTCGTCGCCGAACGCAGCACGATCGGCGGCGACTGCTACAACGAGGCGTTCGCGCAGTCGGCGGCACGGCTACCCTGACGGCGTCGGGAGGGTGCGAGATGCCGTGGATCCGGACCGTGCCGGCGGAAGAAGCGACCGCCCAGCTGAAGCAGCTCTTCGAGGAATTCAAGATCGAGCGCGGCCGCATGTTCACGCCCTACGAGGTCATGACGAACAACGGCCCGGGGCTCGCCGCGGTGGCGCAGCTCAACAAAGCCCTCCGTTTCGGACCGTCCGAGATCTCGCGCGTCGAGCGCGAGATGATCGCCGCTTACGTCTCCGCGCTGAACGACTGCACGTTCTGAGTGCTCGCGCACGCGGGGTGGGTCGGTCGACTCACGCACGACGGAGGCCTGGCGGACGCGCTGATCCGCAAGGACCTCTCGCATCCCTCCATCTCCGAGGCTGACCGGGCCATGTTGCGCTACGTCGAGAAGCTCACGCTCCGACCTGGCACGGTCGAGCGCGAGGATGTCGACGCGCTCCGCGTCGCGGGCTTCAGCGACGCCGGCATCGGCGACATCGCCGCCCACGTCGCGCTCTTCTCCTTTATGAACCGCATCGTCGACGGGCTCGGCGGGCAGCTGGAAGGCGACATGGCCGAGCGAGCCCGCCGGTTCAGCCTCCCGCTCCACGCGGGGACGTACGAGTGAACTGCTGCTGCTGTCAGGGGCCGCTCGTGCGCGCGAACGAGCTCCCCGATGCGCGGTGGCTCCGGCCCGGCGATCGGTACTGCCGGAAGTGCCGTGTGGTCATCCCCCGCGAGCAGCTCGACGCGGGGTGGCCGACAGAGCCACGGCCGTGTCCGGATCACCGCGAACGGACACCGGAGGTGAGCTGATGCCGAAAGAGATCGGACGCGTCGAGGTACAGCGCCTCATGCAAGAGGGCGCGCAGCTTGTTGAGGTGCTCCCGCGCGAGGAGTACGCGGAGGAGCATCTCCCTGGCGCGGTGAACATCCCGTTGAAGGAGCTCGACGCCCGGACGACCGCGGGTCTCGTGAAAGACCGGCCGGTGATCGTCTACTGCCACGACTTCCAATGAGACATGAGCCCGCGGGCCGCGTGGCGGCTCGAGACGCTCGGGTTCATGGCCGTGTACGAGTACGCGGCCGGGAAGGCGGACTGGGGCGCGTACGGGCTGCCCCTGGAAGGAACGGTCACGAGCGTGTCGACGATCCAGCAGATCGCGCGGAAGGACGTGCCGACCTGCCGGCTTGATGAGCCGATCGCCCACGTGCGTGCACGCATCGGTGCATGGACGACGTGCTTCGTCCTGACCGAGGAAGGGATCGTGCTCGGCCGCCTCGATCAGAAGGAGCTCGCCGGAGATCCCGCCGCGACGGCCGGAGCGGTCATGCGGCCCGGCCCGAGCACGTTCCGGCCGAATGTGAGCGTCATCGAGATGCTCGAGTACATGCACGAAAACGCCCTCGACACCGCGACGGTCACCAAATCGGATGGCACACTCGTGGGCCTTGTTCTCCGGAAGGACGCCGAGCGCGCGGCTGCCGCGGTACCCAAGCGCGGACCACGCCGCGGCCTGCGCTAAGGGAAGATCAGCTCGTCGGCGCGCCGGTCAGGGCGCGAAACCTGGGCCTACCAGCGGGCATGAGAACCGCTTTCCATCCGCGGTCACCCAGCGCCCGCCGACGTAGCCGACGTCACCGGGACCGAACTGGGTCATGAAAGTCCCTGGACCGCAGATCGTCGAAGGCGTCAGCAGCTGGAACGGACCCTCGTCGGGTAGGGAATTCGGCGTGACGACCGATCCGTAGCAGAGCCCCTGGCTCGCGACGAAGACGACGACCCTCGGCGTCGAGGCGCCTGCCGATCCGGCGAGGCCGACCAGCACGAGGGCTGCCGACAAACCGGCCGTGAGCAGGTAATTGCGCATCGCTCGCTCCTTTCGCTGTCTTGGCGCGGCGACGCTAGGGATGGCGTATGACGCCCTGATGACAGAAGGGCGCGACTACCCGCCCGCGTGGCCGCTCGTCGGTGTGACGTATCTCACAGGGCGCCGGCAGCGCGAGGGATCCCGCGCTCGTGCCCGGCGCTGGGCGAACTAATGAAAGAGGAGCTCGCCGGCGCGGATCGGGACGCTGAGCCAGTTCTCTCGCGGCGGCAGCGGACACCGCCAGGAGTCGTTGTAGGCGCAGTACGGGTTGTACGCGCGGTTGAAGTCGAGCTCGTACTCGTCGCCGCCGAGCGGCTCCGCCTCGACGTAGCGTCCAGCGCCGTACGTCTCGGCCCCGCTCGTGCCATCGCGGAACGGGATGAAGAGCTCGTCGCCCTGTTCGAACGCGACGAGCTCGCCGCGCTCGCCGTCGACGTTGAAGCGGACGACGCCGACGCGGCGCATCTCGGTCGTCGATCCATTGCTCATCTCGACCTCTTCGACCCCGCCCGCGGCCGTGCGGTCGAGCGTCACGATGAAGCGAAGGTGCGCGTCCTCCGGGAAGTAGCGCAGCCCCGTGAAGCCCCGGCGCTCCTCGGGCGTCAGCGGTGAGTCGTGCGCGCGCCTGAAGTAGTCGTCCTTCTCGCGCCGTAGCTCGGCGACGTTCATCGCCCTGTCAACGCGCGGTCGAACGGGGCCATTCCGCCACCTAGACTCGCGCCGATGCCGCCGGCCGTGAGCGGGATCCTGCTTGCCGGCGGCGCGTCGTCGCGGTTCGGCCGCGACAAGCTCGTGGAGTCCGTCGGCGGCCGACCGCTGTTCCAGCTGCCGCTCGCGGCCCTCGCCGCCGTGTGCGACGAGGTCGTCCTCGTCGTCGGCCCGGACGCCGAGCCACCGGCGCTGCTGCCCTCGCCGGTCCCCATCCGGATCGCGCGCGACGAGCGCCGTCACGAAGGGCCGCTGGTTGCCGCGTCGGTCGGGCTCGCAGCCGTGGGGGGCGCGTTCGCGCTCATCGCGGCGGGCGACATGCCGGGGTTACGGCGGGAGCTGCTCACGGTGCTGGTCGACCGGTCGTCCGCCGCCGTGGACGCGGTCGCGCTCGTCGACGGCGAGCGCTGGCGTCCGCTGCCGTCGCTCGTCCGGGTCGGGCCCGCGCGGTCGCTCGCGCGGGGACTCGTCGACTCAGGAGAGCGCCGATTGCGCGCGCTCGTCGCCGGCCTGCGCCTGGACGCCGTGCCCGAGGCGGCCTGGCGCCCGGCGGATCCCGAAGGTGCGTGGCGCCGCGACGTCGACGTGCCTGGTGATCTCGCGGAAAGCGATCGCGAAGGCTAGCCGGTCGCCTCCACCTGGAGGCGGTCGAAGGCCCGGCCGACGTCGTCCAGGATCTGCGCGTTCAGCTCGTCGGCGAGCCGGTAGCGGACGATGTTCCCGCGCCGGGTCGGCTGGACGATGTCGGCCTCGCGGAGCACGCGGAGGTGCTGGCTGGTGGCCGACCGGCTCCGGCCGAGCACCCGCGCGAGATCGCTCGCCGCGAGCTCGTTGTCGTGGAGTGCCCGCACGATCTTCAGGCGCGTCGTGTCGCAGAGCACCTCGACGAGCTTGCGCATGCGGCGCTCGGACGCGCCGGTGAGCGTCTGCTGCTCCGCCGAGGCGACCGCCACGGGATCTATGGGATGTGGCGACATTGCTTCCATGCTTGGTCCTCAGACGATCAAGTCGTTCTTCGTGTCTGTCTGGTGCAGTCGGCATGCCGCCCGCTGGCATCGTCCGGGCGGTTGCTTGAGCCGCCGCGAAAGTTGCGATTTCGTTACCTAGGGAGTTAGGTACTGCCGGGATGCGGTGCCAGCACGTTAGGCCCGTGCGCTGATGACGACCGTGCTCGTGATCGATGACGACCAGATCATCGTCGACCTCCTGAAGATGGTCGTCGAGGATGCCGGACACGAAGTGGTGATCGCGAGCGCGATGGACCGCATCCCGCAGCAGATCGCGCCGGACCTCATCCTGACCGACCTCATCCCGCTCAAGTCGTACCGGCGGGACCTCGCCCAGGAGTGGATCCGCGACCTGCGGTCCCGCTATCCGCGCATACCGATCGTCGTCGTGACGGCCCACGCGGAGGCGGCGCGTGATGCCGGCCAGCTCGGGGCCGACGCGATCGTGGAAAAGCCGTTCGACGTCGAGATCCTGGGCGCGAAGATCGCGGAGCTGCTCTCTCGATAGCGCTCACATGCGGAACACGCCGTAGCGCGGCTCGGGGATCGGGGCATGGCGCGCCGCGGCGATCCCGAGAGCGAGCACGGTGCGCGTGTCGAGCGGGTCGATGATGCCGTCGTCCCAGAGCCGGGCGGTCGAGTAGTAGGGCGAGCCTTGGTCCTCGTACTGCTGACGGATGCGCCTGCGGAACGTTTCGCGCTCGGCATCGTCCTTGAACGTCCCGACGAGCGACAGCACCGTCGCGGCCTGCTCGCCGCCCATCACGCTGATCCTGGCGTTCGGCCACATCCAGAGCTGGCGGGGCGAGTACGCGCGTCCCGACATTCCGTAGTTCCCCGCGCCGAAGCTGCCGCCGACGATGACGGTGAACTTGGGGACGGCCGCGCACGCGACCGCGGTGACCATCTTCGCGCCGTCCTTGGCGATACCGCCGGCCTCGTACTCCTGACCGACCATGAAGCCCGAGATGTTCTGCAGGAACACGAGCGGGATCTCGCGCTGGTCGCAGAGCTGGATGAAGTGCGCCGCCTTCAGCGCGGACTCGCTGAAGAGGACGCCGTTGTTCGCGACGACGCCCACACGGAATCCCTGGATGCGCGCGAATCCGCAGACGATCGTCGTCCCGTAGAGCGCTTTGAACTCATGGAAGCGTGACCCGTCGACGATCCGCGCGATCACCTCGTGAACGTCGTACTGGGTCCGGATGTCTTGCGGCACGATCGCGTAGAGCTCCTCGGGATCGTGCGCCGGCGGCTCGGGATCGGCGGGCTCCTCGCCCCAGAGGAGCGGCCGCTCGCCGAGCTGGGCGACCATCTCGCGCGCGATCTGGAGCGCGTGCGGGTCGTCGAGCGCGAGATGGTCCGCGACGCCGGAGACCCGCGTATGGACGTCGGCCCCCCCGAGCTCCTCGGGTGTCACGTCCACGCCGGTCGCGGCCTTCACGAGCGGCGGGCCGCCGATGAAGATCGTGCCCTGGCCTTTCACGATCACCGTCTCGTCGCTCATCGCGGGGACGTACGCACCGCCCGCGGTACAGGAGCCCATGACGAGCGCGAGCTGCGGGATCCTCAGAGCGGAGAGCCGCGCCTGGTTGTAGAAGATGCGGCCGAAGTGGTCGCGGTCCGGGAAGACCTCGTCCTGCCGCGGCAGGAAGGCGCCGCCGGAGTCCACGAGGTAAAGGCAAGGCAGGCGGTTCTCGAGCGCGATCTCCTGCGCGCGGAGATGCTTCTTCACCGTGAGCGGGTAATAGGAGCCGCCCTTCACCGTCGCGTCGTTCGCGACGATCACGCATTCGGTCCCGCTCACCCGACCGATCCCCGTGATGATCCCCGCGCCGGGCGCCTCGTCGTCGTACATGCCGTAGGCGGCGAGCGGCGAGAGCTCGAGGAAAGCGGTACCCGGATCGAGGAGGCGCTCGACGCGCTCGCGCGGGAGCAGCTTGCCCGCCTTGGTGTGCCGCTCGCGAGCGCGCTCCGGCCCGCCCTCGCGCGCCTTGGCGAGCCGCTGCCGGAGCTCGGCGACGAGCCCGCGCATCGCCTCGCGATTCGCGTGCGCCGCGCCCGACGCCGCGTCGAGCGTGGTCCCGAGCAGGGCCATCGCGCCGATGCTAAGGCGGGACGAGCGCGCGTATGCTCCTTCGCGACGCAGCGCGTGGGAGGGTTAGGAAGCATGACACCCGAGCTCGATCGACGAACGTTCCTCAAGCTGGCGGGCGCGACCGCGGTGATCACCGCGTGCGGCGGGGCCGGCACGAGCACGGCGAGCCCGTCGTTCTCGCCGGCCGCCGGCGGCACCGTGGCTCCCACACCGAAGCCGACCGGACGCATCTCGGTGTACTCGGCCCTGAATCAGTCCACCAACGACGAGCTCTTCGGCGCGTTCACGAAGGCGACGGGGATCGGCACCGACGTCCTGCCGCTTGCCGCAGCCGGCGAGCTCCAGACCCGCATCACGGCCGAGAAGAACAGCCCGAAGGCCGACATCTTCGTCGGCGGCTCGAGCGAATTCCACGACCCCCTCGGGAAGCAGGGGCTCCTCGAGGCATACAAGTCGCCGGGCGCGAGGGACCTCAAGGCTGAGTTCAAGGAAGCGAACGGGCTCTGGACCGGCTGGTACACGGGCATCTTCGGCTTCATCTCGAACAACGACCGTCTCGCGAAGGAGCTCGGCGGGAAGAAGCCGGCGACGTGGGACGACCTGCTCGATCCCGCTTGGAAAGGCAAGCTCATCCTGCCGGATCCGATCAAGACGGGCGGCGGGTACATCTTCATGGCGACGCAGATCTTCCGGTTCAACCGCGACGAGGCCAAGGCCATGGACTTCATGAAGAAGCTCCACGCCAACATCGCCCAGTACATCCCGACGTCGCCGGGCGCGCTCACGCTCATCGACCAGGGGCAGTTCGTCGGCTGCCCCAACTGGAGCCACGACATCCTCACCGAGAAGGGGAAGGGCAACCCCGTCGACCTGACGGTCCCGAAGGACACCGGGTTCGAGGTCGGCGCGGTGAGCATCGTGAAGGGCGCGAAGAACCTTCCGGCCGCCCAGGCGTTCGTGGATTGGGTGCTCACGCCGGAGGCGGGCGCGCTCAACGTGAAGCTCAGCAACCGCGGTTCCACGCTCGCTGGCGTCGCGCCCGCTCCGGGCGCGCCGACGCTCACGCAGGTGAGCCTTGTGAGCTACGACCGGCAGTGGGCGACCGACAACAAGGACCGCATCCTGAAGCTCTGGCAGCAGACGGTCGGACTCTAATAGCGAAGCGCCGGGGGTCCTCGGGGGGCGAAGCCCCCCGGACATAGATGCGTAGCCTGCGGCGCGAGCCGGCACTCCTGCTCGCGCTGCTGGCCGTCGTCGCGCTCGTCCTCGTCTTCATCGTGTACCCG
>Ga0209689_1000311_pt1 | contig 31930 bp, 29 predicted proteins | sample GraSoiAngelo_149_FD_187119 | JGI IMG/M metagenome (GOLD analysis project Ga0209689, IMG submission 187119) | Grasslands soil microbial communities from the Angelo Coastal Reserve, California, USA - 14_1009_09_30cm (SPAdes) (version 2) | ecosystem: Environmental > Terrestrial > Soil > Grasslands ... | reverse complement strand
GGCGCCGATGCCGACTCGCCCACGCGCTTCGACGTAGTCGCCGACCTGCAGGTCGCTCAAGTGGAACGGCCGCAGCCGGAGGCTCGAGTCGTCCTCGAGCTTCGTCCTCGGGTCGGTGGTGACGGTGACTCCGAGTACGGTCAGCGTGCCGCTGGCCGGCAGCGCCTGCACCACGCCGCGCACGAGCGCTCCCCCCTCCGGCAACGCCTCGAGAGTCGCCGCGACGAGATTTCCGGAAGAATCGAAGGAGCCCTCGACCGCAACGCGCGCATTGACGCCGAGCGTCGCCCCATTGAGCGTGAACTGCGTGCCGGCGTCGGTCGTCACGTGCAGTCCGTTGATCATGAAGTCGGCATTGGAAGTAAAGGAAGTGATGATCCCCTCGACCTCACCCTGGCTGTTCGGCGTCGCTGCGACCGCCGGCGCCACCTCCACCGCGGTCGCCTGGAGAGCGCCACTCGCACTGAAACCACTCCCTTCGACGCCCACGATGCTGCCGTCGGCGAGCGTGCCGCTCGGCGTCACGGCGCTGTAATCCACCAACAGAGCGTTCACCTGAAACGTGTGGGCGGTGGTGTTGAGCGCCTGGGCGACGCCCTCTACGCGCAGCGTACCGGCGGCAGGCAGGAGGTGAATGTGCGAGGCGACCAGCTGACCAAAACTATTGGCGAAGCCGCTCACCTCTATGGACGCACCCGGCTTGATTCCGGTGATGTCGGCGGGCGACGTGCTGGCATCGAAAACGGTCGAGGCGGTGACGAGTACCGTCTGACCGAGCACCACGAGCGTCTGAGTCGGGACATTCACCTGATCGACCGTACCCGCGACATTCCCCCCGAACGTCACCTGGCTGGCAGTCCCGGTCTTTCCGTCCGCCTTCACCGTGCCCACCACGGTCACGACGTCGCCGACCGACAACTGCGCCTCCGTGCCGGGCTGTCCATCGATGCCGATCTGGGCGCCGGCGGTGGCGTACTCGACGCCGTTGACGAAAATGCTGCCGAACCCTGTGATCGAGCCGACGGTAGTGACCGGAGCCCCAGACCCCTCGATGCCCGCTGTCAGCTGCCCGCCCCCGCACGACGCGAGGAGCAGCGCGATGCCGACAAGGATGGCCTGGAAGGCTCGATTCATTCGTTGGTCCGATCAGTCCTGGATGTGGTAGAGGCCCGCGCCGAGCCGGACGACCCCGTGCGGGTTGTCCGACGCGTCGGCGCGGGCCTCATGCGCCGTGAGCCAGGCGTCGACACGTTCCAGGAATGCTTCACCCTCCTGCTCCAGAAATCTCTGAAAGTCGGGCGACGCGCTCGCGTTGACGCGGTCGTTCACCGCGGCGCGCTCGAACCTGGCCGGTGCATTAGCGGGGCGGGTGAGGTTATGAACGTAGGTCTTGGCCACATCCGTGATGCGCTTGCCCCACATGGTGATGAGCTTCTCGTCCATCGACTGCGGGACGTAGCTGCGCTTGAGTGGCTCGAGTCGTCCGTCGCGAGTCTCGCGCACGGCCTGCGCGCTGAGCAGCTCTTTCAACAGCGTCGAGGGACGGACATCGCCGGCTCCGCATCGCCGCAGCAGCGCGGCGAAGCTCACCCCCTCCCCCTCCAGGGGCAGCGGAAGCGGCTTGCCCCGCGAGTCGAGCAAGTCCGGATCCTGGTGCCAGGCGGAGAGCACGAGCGAGGCCTTGGTGACATGGCCTGCGAAGGTGTCGGTCGTCGCAGCGAGTCGCGCGCGCTGTTTGCGGACCTCGCGCCGCGTGAGGCCGGTGAGGACGGCCGTGCGCGAGACGTTCGTCGGGCGCCCTCGCTTGCCGAACTGGTGGCTCGCGACTTCCACATAGCTCCTGCGCGAGAGCTCTGCGAACTCCTTCCAGGTGACCCCGCAACGGATCAGGACATGCACCAGGGGCCTCAGCCATTGTCGGGCTGCTGCGAGGACTTGTTTGGTGGAGGCCGACCGCATGGACGGATGTCAAGCATCGCATAGGACGGCTGCGTCCATCCGGAAAACAAAGAAAGTCACCCCGGGCAGCGCCGCGGCTGCCCGGGGTGACTAGGCCTCGGCCCTGACTGCTCCTGCCTGTGCCCTCAGTCCTCATCCCCGGTGTGATCGTCGATCGAGATGCGGCTCGCCATGATGGTCGTGCCCGAAAGCGTGCCTTCCACCCGGACTTCGTGACCCGCCGCCTGGGTGAAGAACGTCGCGAGCGGCATCATGCCGCCGTGGCCGTCGTCGATGGTGGCCGCAGAGCCGTCGATCGTGATGCCGAGCATCGTGAAGTCGGGCGAGGTGCCCGCCATGAAAGGCCCCTTCACGATGACCGTCGGGCTCGGCGGCAGGCGCTCGAGGCGGGTGGCCGTGACCTTGCCGCTTCCGGCCGGGCTCTCGAATCCGTGCACCCGGACGGTATCGCCGGCAGTGACGTTGCTCAGGTTGAACATCGCCATGGAACTTGAGCCGTCGTCCTCGAAGCGCGTGCTGGAAGTGACGACCGTGACCTGTACGCCCAGAACGCTCAGCGTGCCCGCGGAGGCGCTCAGGTTCGCGGCCGGGCCCTGCAGCTCGATATCGCCGTTGTGCTCGAACGCAACCACCGAGGCGACCAGGACGTTCGAGCTGTTGAGCATGCCTTCGACCTCGACTTTGACGTTGAGGGCGAGGTCGGCGGCGGTGCCGTTGCGATACTCGGTCGAGCTCGTCGTGGTAACGGGCTTGTCGGCCACGTCGAAATCAGTCGCCGAGGCAAAGCGCGTGATCAGGCCCTCCCGCTCCATGTCGCGGTCGTCGCCGGCTTCCTCCTGGTCGGTCATTTCGCGCTGGACGTGGGTTGCGGTCAGCGTCTGGGTCGTGGCGTCGAAGCTCGTACCCTGCGCCTCGACCACGTCGCCGTTGCTCGGTGCACCGCTCGCAAAGCCGGTGAGATTGGCGCTCGAGTAGTCCACGGTGAGCGCGTTGATCATGAAGGTGTGCGAGCCTGCGTTGAGGCCGGCGACCGTGCCCACGACCTGAAGCGGTGAGCTCGCGCTTCCCTTCTCGATGCGCGTGGCAACGATGGCGCCGCTGGAGTCGGTCATGCCGGAGACATGGATGACATCGCCCGTCTTGAGCCCGGTGATGTCGGCCGGCTGAATGTCCTTACTGAAGGAGGTGCCGGCGTTGATCTTCACGATCTGAGCGAGCACGGTGACCGTGCCGGCCGTCGTGTCGATCTTGTCGATCGGACCGTTGACGGCCTCGTCGACGTCCACCTCGTCGGCAACGCCCGTGTCGTCGGCGTCGTTCTTCGAGCCCTTGATGCGGGCCACCTCGCCGACGGCGAGCTGCGACTGGTCGACCGTCTGACCGTTCTTGCGGATCGTGGCGCTGGTGGTCTGGAAATGGATGCCGTTGACGTAAACGCTGCCAAACCCGGTGATGGTTCCCGTCGCGATGAGTGGCGTCGCGCCGGAAGACTGGCTGATGCCGGAGCCCCCGCTCCCGCACGCCACTGCGACCATCGCGATGACAGTCGCGAGGAGGAATTGCCTGATCCTGAGCACGTTGACTCTCCTTGATCTTTTTGCCTGAAGGTTGCCTTCGCGCGCCGCGCTGGGAGTTAGCTGACTTGGGCGGCGGGGCCGTATATGAGCCACAATGTCCCACTCAAGGCAATATGTCGCCACATTGCGGCATGGCTTCCGATGAGCCTCGGTCTTGGGCGACGCGGATCTGAAGCCCGCTTCCCTCAGCGCTACGCCTCCCCTACTGCGTCGCCCGGTATAGCTCCCGGGTGATCCCGGCGATCAGCGCGGTGCTTTCCTTGGGATTCTCGAGGCCGCGTGTCAGCACGACCAGCACGAACGGCCGGCTCGCAAGGACAATCCCCGCATCGTGCCAGATGCGCGTGATGTCACCGGTCTTGTGCGCCACGCGCGTGCCGGCGGGAAGCCCGGCGGGTATCCCGTCATTGATCGTCTGGCGCTCGAGAGTCTCGAGCATCTGCCGGGAGGATTCCCGGTCGACGGCCTGACCGCGCGCGATCGCTTCGAGCAGCGTGAGCAGCGCCTGCGCAGTGGTCGTGTTGACGAGCCCTTGCTCGAATGCCTTCGCATCCTCGAGATCGCGCAGCACGTTCATGCCGTCGGCTCCGAGCGCGCGTACGCCGGCGCGGATGTTCTCGACGCCAAGCCTGTCCATCAGCAGGTTCGCGGCGAGATTGCTGCTGACCGTGATCATGAGCTCGCTGAGCTCTCTCAGCGTGCGCGTGCCTCCGCCCGCCCGATACAGATTCCTTTCCGAGTCGTCGTTGGGGTCCAGCGCGAACGCCGAGCCATCGACCAGACTGTGGAACTCATTCTTAACGCTCAAGGGATCGTCGAGCTTCAGCTTTCCCTGCCGTGCCTGGCGATAGAGCTCGATCAGGACCGCCACCTTCATGGTGCTGGCGGCGTGAAACGGCTCGTCGGGACGCCGCAGCCATTGCGTCCTGCCGTCGAGCGTCCGAAACGCCACCGCGACGTCCGCTCCGCTCTTCTTGATCGTCGATTCGATGGCGGGAATCGCGGCGGCGAGCCGCGGGTCCGGCGCGGCGGAGCCGTCCCGCCAGAGGAAGGCAGCGAACGCAAGCAGCAAAGTCCCCCGCATCAGGCGCGCCACGTCCGCCTCGGGCAGCTTAGCTTCAGCAGCAGCCCTTGAGGCGACCCTTTTCGGTGGCGTAGCGAGCCGCCTCACGCTCGCGGAAGAATTCCGGGTAGCTCATCACCGGCTCGCCCGGGTGGTGCGCCCGGCGGTGTACCACGTAGGTATCGTAGTCGGGGATGCCGACCATGAGACGGGCGGTCTGCACCGCCCTCCCCCACAACCGCGCGAGCTTAGCCATGGCCCACCGCCGCCCCGGCCGGGCCGCCGAACTCGATCGCGGTGTTCTGAGGCGTGGCGCGGGCGGCACGGATACGGACGATGCCGTATGCCACGACCGTCACCACGATGGCCACCGCGAGGGCCGCCAGGGCCGCGTCGAGATAGTCATTGACGATGACGCGGCTCATTTCCCGCAGCGACTTGGCGGGCGCGAGCACCTGGCTGTCCGCCAGCGCACGGCTGAACTTCGCCGCGTGGCTGAGGAAACCCACCTTGGGGTTCGCACTGAACACCTTCTCGAGCCCGGCGGTCACGGTGCAGACCACCAGCCACGCCGTCGGCACGATCGTGACCCAGGCGTAGCGCTCGCGCTTCATCTTGAACAGCACTACCGTGCAGAGCGTCAGTGCGATCGCCGCCAGCATCTGGTTGGTCGCGCCGAAGAGCGGCCACATCGTCCAGATTCCGCCATAGGGGTCGATCACGCCCGCATACAGCAGGTACCCCCACAGCGCACAGGCGAGCCCCGAGCCGATCACATTGTTGCCCCACGACCGGGTCTCCTTGAACGCGGGAATCGCATGACCGACCAGGTCCTGAATCATGAAGCGGCAGACACGAGTGCCGGCGTCGACGGTAGTCAGGATGAACAGAGCCTCGAACAGGATCGCGAAGTGATACCAGATGGCCATCAACGCGCGCCCGCCGAGGAAGCTCGAGAAGATCGTGGCCATGCCGACGGCCAGCGTCGGCGCCCCGCCGGTACGCGACAGGATGCTGATCTCGCCGACATCGTGCGCCACCTGATTGAGCATCTCGGGTGTCACGGTGAAGCCCCACGACGAGACGACCTCGGCCGCATGTGCCGCAGTGGTCCCGATCAGCCCCGCCCCGGTGTTCATGGCGAAATAGACACCCGGGTGGATGATCGAGGCGCCGATCATGGCCATGATCGCCACGAAGGACTCGGTGAGCATCCCGCCGTAGCCGATGAAGACGATCTGCCTCTCGCTCTCGATCATCTTCGGCGTGGTACCGGATGACACCAGGGAGTGAAACCCCGATACCGCGCCGCAGGCGATGGTGATGAACAGGAACGGGAACAGGCTTCCCGACCACACCGGGCCGCTGCCGTCGATGAACTGGGTGATCGCCGGCATCTGCAGCTCCGGGCGTGCGATCAGGACACCGATCGCGAGGAGTGCCACCGTGCCGACTTTGAGGAAAGTTGACAGGTAATCGCGCGGCGCCAGCAGCAGCCAGACGGGCAGCACCGAGGCCACGAAGCCGTAGCCGACGATGAGCAGCGCCAGCGTCGGCGCCGAAAGGGTGAAGACCTGGGCCAGCGCGGGCGTCTCTGAGACGGTCTTGCCGTAGAGCAGTGCCACGAGCAGCAGCGCCGCGCCGAGGATCGACATTTCCCCGATGCGTCCCGGACGCACGAAGCGCCCGTAGATTCCCATGATCAGAGCGATCGGAATGGTGCAGGACACCGTGAAGGTGCCCCACGGGCTGCTCTTGAGGGCATTCACCACGACAAGCGCGAGCACCGCCAGGATGATCACGCAGATGAGCAGCACGCCGACGCCGGCGATGGTGCCTGCGACCGGGCCCATTTCCGAACGGATCATGTCGCCGAGCGAGCGGGCGTCGCGACGTGTCGAGAGGAACAGCACGATCATGTCCTGGACCGCTCCCGCGAACACCACTCCCGCGAGAATCCACAGCGTCCCCGGCAGGTAGCCCATCTGCGCCGCGAGCACGGGTCCCACCAGCGGTCCCGCGCCGGCAATGGCGGCGAAGTGGTGCCCGTAGAGCACGTACTGATTGGTCGGCACGTAGTCGAGACCGTCGTTGTGCCGATAGGCGGGCGTCTGTCGTGCGGCATTCACGCCGAGCACGGTGTTGGCGATGAACAGTCCGTAGAAGCGAAAGGCGATGACGTAGATGCACAAGGCCGCAATCACCAGCCACATCGCGTTCACGGGCTCGCCGCGCTTGAGGGCCACGATGCCGAAGGACAAGGCGCCCAACGCGGTAATGGCGGCCCAGAGCAATTTGCTGCGGATGGACATGGCTCGCTCCCGGTTCTTGTACGCGGTGTCGCGGCCTGACCGCGTCGCGCCCGGCACTGCGCCAGGCCTGCGGAAAGCGGCGACCCTGTCGGCTCTGACGCCATTATGCGACGGAAAGCGCGGCGGGGGCATATTCCCCCGCGTGCTAGATCAGGATGATCCCGCGCTGGATCCCCACCATAACGGCCTCGGTCCGGCTGCTGACCCCCAGCTTCCCGAAGACCGACGACAGGTGGTACTTCACCGTGTGCTCCGAGATATGAAGGCGCCGTGCGACTTCCTTGTTGGAGAGCCCGTCCGAGAGCATCCGGAGCACATCCACTTCACGCGGCGTCAGCGGATCGTGGAGCTCGCCCGAGGGCGGCTTTCGAGCGGGGACCCTCTGCGGCTCCGTGCCGGCAAGGAGGCCGGGGGAGAAGACGATCAGCCCGGCGGCCACCGACTCGATGGCGGCGATGATCTCTGCCGGTCGCGCCGAGCGGGCGATGGCGCCCGCGGCACGGCTGCTCAAGAGCTCCCCCGCCCACTCCTCTGACAATCGGTCCGTGAGGATCAGCGTCCGCGCGGTGGCGGGAGCATACGGCGGGCCCGGCGACGAGGAGTCAGCGAACGGCTCGGGATCGAGAATGACGACATCGGGTGCCGCGGCGGACCCGGCGGATTCTTCGCGAAGCTCGAGATGAGGCGCTGCGGCGAGATCCGCGCGCAGTCGCGCGCGGATCTCGGCCGACTGGGTGATGATCAGGACGCTGATCCGCTTAGATTCCTCCGGCACTGACGGCACTCACGGACAAGACTGCCGTTGCGGGCGTTCGCCCACCACCAGAGTGACCTCCCGGCGATTCCCGCCGCGGACGAGCACCGCCTGCAGGAGTTGCTCGGGCCGCGTCCTGCCGAGAACGGCCAGGACGTCTTCCGCGGCGCGGCAGGGCCGGCCGTCGAGGCTGACGAGAATGTCGCCCACGATCACCCCGCCTTGCTCCGCGGGTCCTCCCGCCTGGACCGCCGCCACCAGGAGAGCCCCGCTCGAATCAGCGGCTCCCGCGCCGGCCGGCAGCTCAGCCGGCTGCAGCCCCAGACCCAGATAGCCCCGGAACACCCGCCCATGAGAGAGCAGCTCCTCTGTGATCCGGCCGACCGTGCCGACCGGAATGATGGTGCCCGACCGGCGGATGAAGGCGGAGGTGCACAGGCCCACGATCTGGCCACGTGCATCGACCAGCGGGCCGCCCGAGTAGCCGGGCCGCAGACCCCCGTCGAGCGCCACGAGCCGCTCGATCTCGCCGCCCTGCCACGTGCGCCAGGCCGGCCCTACGGCGGCCACCAGGCCATAGTCGAGGCTCACCTGACTTTCCGCAAACCGCGCGAGGGCCAGAGCGAAGTGGCCGACCCTGAGAGACCCCGCGTCCCCCCGCTCCGCAGGCGCGATGGCCGCCTGCGGTACCCGAAGAACCGCAAGGTCAGTGCCGGCGTCGCGACCGACGAGCGAAGCGTCGACCCAGCCGCGGCCGGCGAGCAGCACGCGTATGTCCTCCTCCCGCCTGATTGTGTGCGCCGAGGTCACCACCACGCCGCGGGCCCACACGATTCCGCTGGAGGGGATGCGACGGCGCGCGTGCACGCCCACCACCGTCTCGCCGACTCGCTCGGCGATATTGGCCACCTGATCCGATATCGCCTGAAGGGCGTTCAAGCTTGCCTTGGTCGCTGTCACTCGCGGACTCCTCTCTCCTCGCCCGGATCGCTAAAACGTCGCCCGATGGGTCCCAGCATTCCACCGCTCTAGAGCCCCGTGCCCCGCCCGAACGACCGGGTGACTACCGTTCGTAGGGCGCTAGCGGCCGTCCGTCGGATCGACGCGTCGATGTGACTTAACACAGCGTGCCGGCCGTCACACTCCGGTACATTACGTCGCATGAGGCGGCACGGGGGCTTCTCCATAACGGAGCTGATGGTGGTGGTGGCCATCGTCGCGATCCTCCTCGGCATCGGCGCGCCTTCCTACCGCTACATCACGAACTCCTACCGCATGTCCGCGGAGGTCAACGGGCTCCTCGGGGATCTGCAGTACGCACGGGCGGAAGCGATCCGGGAGGGCCAGCCCGTCACGGCCTGTGTCTCGAACGACGGCGCCTCCTGCACGCGCGGCGCCGACTGGGCGAACGGCTGGATCGTGTTCTCGGCTGGCGGTGTGCTGCGGGTGCAAGGCGCGTTCACCGGTACCACGCCGGACACCTTCATCGCCGACAGCAACGTCACCGCGGTCACGTATAACCGCGAGGGCTTTGCGACTACCGCCGCTGGCTTTGCCGGTACGACGCTCACGCTGCACGACTCAACCGCCAATTCGGCCTGGTCTCGCTGTCTGGTGATCACGGCCGTTGGCCTGATGACTACCCAGACGCACGTAAGCAACCCGGGGACCTGCACGTGATTCCGTTGTCGCCAAACGTCCGCTCGCGCGGCTTCAGTCTCGTCGAGGTCATGGTGGCGGTCATCGTGATCTGTGTCGGACTCCTCGGGATTGCCAAGCTGCAGGCCCTTTCGCTCTCGAACACGACCACGTCGCGCCTGCGGGCGCTGGCCGCGATTCAGGTGGCGAGCGTCGCCGCGGCGATGCATTCGAACCGTCAGTACTGGGGAAACACGCCCCCGGATACGGTGATCGTGACCGCGGCGGCGATTACCTCCACCGATGGAGCGCTACAGACACAGGCGACCAATGACCTGACGGGCACGAGTCCGAGCATGCCCAGCAACGTCTGCGTTGGCACCGCTGGCAGCGGAGCGCGCTGTAACACGCTGCAGCTCGCCGCCTTCGACCTCGCCCGATGGAGCGTGTCGCTCGCGGCCCTGCTGCCCAATCCGACCGCTACGATCAGCTGTCCTCCCACGCCGGGCGGAGGACCCGCCAGCTGCACCGTCCAGATCACCTGGATCGAGCAGGCGGTGTCGGTCAACCAGCAGGAAGCGGCCGCCACGGTGAACAAGACGGCCTGCAATAGCATCAATAACCCGCTCTTCCAGTGCCCGAGTTACATGGTGTACGTCGAGCCATGAGCGCCCGTCACCGCGAGCGCGGATTCACCTTGGTCGAGCTGATGGTCACGGTGGCCATCGCGCTCTTCCTCATCGGGGGCCTCCTCACCGTGCTGCAGAACGTGCGCGGCGCCTACAACAACCAGCAGCAGCTCACTCAGCTGCAGGACCAGCAGCGCTTCGCCCTGACGATCCTGGCGGACGTCATTCAGGCGGGCGGCTACTTCCCCGACCCCGTCGCCTGGCAGCCGGCGAATTCCCTGCCCGCGGCCAACGCGCCCGCGCCCTGTGCTGCGGCGTTCGTGGCGGGACAGGCGTTCTCCGGCTGCCATACCGCCGCTACTGCCCCCGACACCATCGAAGTCCGCTACCGGACCGCGCTCAAGGATGACGTGATCTTCTGCGACGGCAGCACCAACACTACGCAGGACCCGACGGGGCTCTACGTCAACCAGTTCACCGTGGCGCCGCCGGCCGGCAACACGCCCGGACAGCTTCAGTGCCAGCTCTCGGACGGGGCCACCGGGGCTGTCATCAAGCCTCCGGTCACGATCGTCAACGGCGTGGAGAACCTGCAGGTCCTTTACGGAGTCAAGCGCACTCCTGCGCTCAGCGACTACAACGTCGACACCTATCTCACGGCGGATCAGATGAACACTGCGGGCGTGAACGGCAACGATTGGAACAACGTCAGCTCGGTGCGGGTGATCCTCACCTTCACCAATCCGCTGTACAACCCGGCCAGCCCGGCCGGGCAGCCGGCGACCATCGCCTTCGAGCGCGTCATCCAGGTCATGGCGCGCGCGGGAGTGCACACATGAACGCTCGAGCACGCCTCGGAATCCGTAGCCTGCTGGCTCGCCGCGAGCGCGGTATGGCTTTGATCACGAGCCTCCTGCTGCTGCTCATCATCACCATCCTGGCGCTCAGCATGTTCCGCGGCTTCGGCTCCCAGGAAAAGATCGCCGGCAACCTGCGCGAGAAGGCGCGCGCCGTGCACGCCGCCGAGAGCGCACAGCAGTACGCCGAGTGGTGGCTGCTGCAGGGGAACAACGCCGCCATCGGCTCCGGGACGTGCTCAGCTCCCTTGCTCAACGCGAACCTCGGCCAGGGCGAGATCTGCAACCAGCCTCTGCCCTCTGCCGTGGATCTGCCCTGGAACATCGGCGTCACCTATACGCCTCCGAACATGAACGTCATTCCGAACCCCAGCAGCCTGACGGTGAACGTGAGCAACGAGCCCTACTACGCCCCGCCCGGCTTCTATATCGAGGATCTCGGCATCGCGAAGGACCAGGCGGGCGAGGCTTACCGGATTGATGCCTACGGCTATGGCGGATCAGCGACCACGGTCGCAATCGTCGAAAGCACTTACGAGGTCTCTCAGGGCATCGTCTGCCTGAGTTGTCAATGACATGAATCGAAACACCTTCGGCACCTTCCGCGCCCTGTTCGCCGCGCTTGCGGCGCTGGCGGCGCCGCTCGCGGCGCATGGACAGACGCTCATCAGCGAGGACTTTACCGGCACCACGACGAGCAACCCCTGGTTCTTCTTCGCCGACGCGTGCCTCACCGCCTCGAGCGCCGCCGGGGTGCAGCCCTCGGGTTCCGGCAACGGGCAGCTACCCGGGTGCGTCGCCATTCAGAGCACCTACAACGAGAATCTGGTCGGTGGTCAGAACGGCGTCGCCGGCTCCACCCAGACGCTTCCCGACCCTAACGGACAGGGGGCGCTGCGCTTCACGAACGGCAACCCCGGCGGCTACGCGCAGCATGGCGCCATCGTCTCCACGACGCCCTTCCCCACCGGTGCGGGAGTCTCGCTCACCTTCAAGACCGTCACCTACCGCGGAGACTCCGGCGGTGCGGGCGGGGATGGGGCCGACGGCATCAGCTTCTTCCTCATGGACGCGAGCCAGTCCCCGAACATCGGCTCGTGGGGTGGAAGTCTCGGATACACCTGCTCGAACGCGAACCCGCCGTACGTCGGGATGGTGGGAGCCTACCTCGGCCTCGGAATCGACGAGTACGGTAACTTCCTGAACGGCGCGAACTGGATGTCGGGCTACAACGGGCCCAATGCCGCGACCGGCGACAACACCGCGCTCGGCTACGGCTACAGACCCAATCGCATCGGCATGCGCGGAGCGGGCAACATCGCGTGGTCGTGGTTGAACGCGAACTATCCCCAGTACTACCCGAGCTCGTTTTCCGCCTCGGACCAGCAGGCCGCCGTCCAGGCCACCTGCCAGAGCGGCCTGGTGTGGGATTTATCGCATCACGGCAAGGCGGTCAAAGTCACCGGCGACCCGATCCCGCTCTACGACTACGCGCCGATCCCGAACGCCTATGTCGAGCTGCCCTCGACGATGCAGATCGCCAATGAGGCGGCGATGGCCCGGCCCCAGGCGACGCCGATCTTCTATCAGCTGAAGATCAGCCAGAGAGGCCTCCTCAGCCTGTCCTACAGCGTCAACGGCGGCGCCTATCAGCAGGTCATCAAGTCGCAGGACATCACCGCCGCCAACGGTCCGCTTCCGGCCGGCTTCCTGTTCGGCTTCGCCGGCTCGACCGGAGGCAGCACCAACATCCACGAGATCCTGTGCTTCAAGGCGGGTCCCGCGACGACCGCCGCGAGCTCCGCGGGCGCGAGTGAGAAGCAGTCCGCCAAGCTCGAGTCCGGAGTGCAGGCCTACTTCGCCTACTACGACCCGAATAACGGCTGGACCGGCCGCGTGACCGCGAGCAGCCTGGGCTTTGACTCGTTCGGCAACGTCGTCCTCTCCCCAACGCCGAACTGGGACGCCGCCTGCGCCCTGACCGGAGTGGGGAGCGGCGGCACCTGCCCCACCACCGGCGTGGCCGGACCGACGCCGGCCCAATCGCCGACCGGCCGCGTGATTCTCTCGTGGAACGGCAGCCAGGGCATTCCCTACGAGTGGGGCAATCTGACCAGCGCTCAGCAGACCGCCCTCAACGCCGGCGACACCTCGGGATCACCCTCGCTCAGCTCGCTGAGCTGCCCGACGAGCCCGTCGCCGACGCCATACGCGGCCAACGACCGCCTCGCGTTCCTCCGCGGTGACCGCAGTTGCGAGGTCAGCACCGCGGGCGTGGGCCTGTTCCGCAGGCGCTCCGACGTGCTGGGGGACATCGTCGACTCGAGCCCTGCCTGGGTGGGCCCGCCGATCGCGCCCTACACTGCGGTGTGGAGTGACCGCCTGTACCCCTCGGCTACCAACCCCGAGACCGCGAGCGGCTCCCAAACCTACACGCAGTTTGTCACCGCCGCGCAGACGCGCACGAACGTCGTATATGCCGGCTCGAACGACGGCCTGCTGCACGGCTTCCGCTCGGGCTCCTACGACGCCAAGGGCGCCTTCGTCGCCACCGGCAACGATGGCCAGGAGGTGCTGGCGTACATGCCCGGGGCGGTCGTGCAGACGATCCATTCAACCACCAACAACGTCGACTATGCGAACGTCCAGTACGGCCACAACTTCTTCGTCGACGCGACCGCCGCGACCGGCGACTTGTTCTACCGCGGGCAGTGGCACACCTGGCTCGCGAGCGGTCTCGGGCCCGGCGGCAACGCCATCTTCGCGCTCGACGTCACCGACCCGACGCCCGCGAACTTCGCCGAGTCCAAAGCCGCAAGTCTGGTGGTGGGCGAGTGGAATTCCTCGACGATCAGCTGCGCCTCCTCTGCGGGCGGGTCGAGCTGCGGCAGCAATCTCGGCAACACCTACGGCACACCGCAGCTGCGACGACTGCACGACGGCAAGTGGGCGATCATATTCGGCAACGGTTACGGCAGCGCAACCGGCGATGCCGGCATCTTCATCATGACCATCGACCCGAACACGGCGGCCACGACCTTCTATTACCTCAGCACGCAAACGGGTAGCGCGGCGAGCCCCAACGGCATCGCCTTCCCGTCCGCGGCCGATCTGGACGCTGATCACACCACCGACTACGTTTACGCGGGCGACCTGCAGGGAAACCTCTGGCGCTTCGACCTGACGAGCAACAACGAGTCGAACTGGGCCGTCTCGCCCGGGCCATTGTTCAAGACCGCCGCCGGCCAGCCGATCACGACCGCGATCGTCGTAGCCTCGGGTGCGCCGAGCCCCGGAATGCAGCAGCAGGTGATGCTGCTCTTCGGCACCGGGCAGAGGCTGCCGGTCACCAATGCCTCTCCCGCGACCTACGCCTCCGGCACGCAGAGCCTCTATGGCGTCTGGGACTGGAACATGGGCGCGTGGAATGCATACGCGAGCGTGCAGTACGCGAGCATGAATGCTGCCGCCACGGGCCTGTCGACCGCGAACTACTATCTGACTCCGTCCAGCCTGACGCAGCAGGTCGTGACGGTGAACGCTGCGACCGGGGACCGCGAGATCGCGGCGAACGCCACCATCTGCTGGGCGGGCCAGACTTCCTGCGCGACCAACGGGCAGTTCGGCTGGTATCTCAACCTGCCGGGCACCCAGGAGCAGATCATCTACAGTCCCGAGCTCGTGCTGCAGGCGCTGACGGTGAACTCGATCGTCCCGGCCTCCGCCAATGCGACCTCGTGCGCGCTTCCGAGCGACATCGGCTTCACCTACGTCATCAACGCGATGACTGGCGGCGCGTTCAATCAGGTATTCCTGCCCCCGAGTGCGGCGGCCAATCCGGCGTTCAGCACCAATCCGAAGTACACCGATGCGGTGGCGATCGCGATCCAGACCAATGCGACCGGCATGTCCTTCGTCACCACCAACGGCGCGGGTACCCGCTTTCTCGTGTACGAGACCAACCAGGTCGACACGGCCTCGAACAACATCGCTTCCGGCGCGCAGCCCCTCAACCTGCCAGCGAATAATACCGGGCGCCGCCTGAGCTGGATCGAGCGCCGCTAGTCATCGCCGCAACGCCCGGGAGAGGCTCCATGCAATCGCGCAGCGCTCACCGCCCGACCCGAGCGGCCGGCTTCACGCTGGTCGAGCTGATGGTGGTGGTCGCGATCGCCACGATTCTCTTCGCCATCGCGGTTCCCTCCTACATCACCTACGTGCGCCAGTCCCGGCGCACCGAGGCGAGAACCGCCGTCCTCGACCTCGCGGGTCGCGAGGAGCGCTTCTTCAGCACCAATGGGGCCGCCTATACGGGCGCCGCGAACCAGCTCGGCTATACCGCCTTCGGGGTTCCGATCGGCAGCGGTTATTACCAGCTCAAAGTCTGCACGCCGGCGGACGGCAACTGCGTCGCCAACCTGAATATGCTCAATCCCCCCGCAGCGCCCTCTTACACAGTCGTCGCCACCCCGGTTGCAGGTCAAAGCCAGGTCAACGACACGCAGTGCGGCGCGTTCGCGGTGGACTCGGTCGGACAGCAACACGCGATCACCTCGGCCGGCGCCGACAACACGGCCTACTGCTGGGCCAATTAGTCGAAGGCCGCTACTCGCGTCACACTGCCGAGACGACATAAAGCGGGGTACGCCTGCTTACAGTCCCTTCCGGCGACCGTCCGGGACCCGGTTGACGCCGCTCGTCGGACCGGTCCTTCGAGCGTGAACTGATCCTCAGGGTTGCAGCTGGCGAGTCCAGTAGATTGCACCAGCATGATGCCTGAGGAAAACATGTTGGTAACGGACCGATCGAGCGACGGCTCAGCGAGCGTGGGAACGCAACGGGGCTTTACGCTCACGGAGCTCATGGTCACGGTGGCGGTCGCCGGCGTCCTGGCGATGATGGCCGTGCCGAACATGCGCAGCTTCGTCCAGAACAATCGCTTGAGCTCGGCCTCGAACGACCTGCTGCGCTCCTTCAACCTGGCGCGCACGGAAGCGATCAAGCACCAGACGAATGTGGTCGTGTGCGCTGTGGCCGACCCCACGTTGGCGACTCCCCAGTGCAGCTACGGCCCGTTCAAGGGATGGATCGTCTTCCAGGATAGCGGTCCCACCCCCTGGCAATTTGATAACGGCGAGCCGATCTTCGAGCGGCACGTGCTTCTTGACAGCTCGGTAACGGTCAAAACCGACAATAACGGCATCGAGATGTACCTCGCGAGCGGATTCGCAAGCCCCGCCGGAGCCAAGACGCCGAGCCGCAACATCCTGCTGTGCGATATCCGAGGCAATCAGATGGTCGGCACAAATTCCGTCGAGCGGGCCGTGCTGATCACCGCCAGCGGACGCGCTCGCGTGAGCGCGACCAGTACGGATGTGGCCGCCGCCGGCACCTGCCCGTAGGAGATCGCAAGTGACCCCCACCTTGCAACCACGACGCCTGGAACAGTACCCCGCCCGGCCTCGGGGATTCACGATGGTCGAGATGCTGGTTGCACTGGTCGTGCTGGCCGTGGGCATGTTGGGAGTGGCAATCCTGTTCGGCATCTCCCTGCATTCCGGCAGCAGCGCGATCTCCCGCATGCAGGCCGTGAACCTGGCGGCCGATATCGCCGACCGCATCCGCGCGAACCGGCGCGCGGGCATCGCTCCGAACAACGCATACGGCGGCGCCGCCGCGGACAACGGCTGCACGGGAGCGGGCGCCGTCAGCTGCACTCCCGCACAGATGGCCGCCGACGACCTGTACCACTGGCAGCGGCAGCTCTCGCGGGCTATCGCCGGCGGCACGGCGACCGGCACGGTCGTGGTCACTCCTGGAACGCCTCAGACGTACACCATATTGGTCAGCTGGACTGAAAAGACCGGGACACTGCAGTACCAGATGCAGGTCCAGGCGCCCACGAGTTGAGGCCATGATGAGCCAACTGCGCAGCAATCACCGCTCTCTCAGTGTTCCCGGCCGGGCCGCCGGTCTGACGCTCGTCGAGCTCATGGTTGCGATGACGATCGGACTGGTGCTGATCGTCGGTGCGACGCAGGTGTACGTCGACAGCAGCGGCGCGTACCGGGTGAACGAGACGACGGCGCGTCTGCAGGAGAACGCCCGTTACGTGCTGAGCGTGCTCGAGCCCGACATTCGCATGTCGGGCTACTGGGGGCTCACGAACCACTCCGACACCATCGTCGGAAAAGCGCTGCCGACGGATGCTCAGAGTGCGCTCGGCGGGACCGCGGCCTCGACGTGCGGCGTCAATTTCCCGCTGCTGCTCGGGTTTCCCGTGCAGGGCACGAACGATTCCTATACCGCAACCTGCGCGGCGAACAGCGCAGCCATGCCCAACGCAGACACGATAACCGTGCGCCGGGCATCCGCGGTCACGGTGCCGCCAGCGTCGGCCTCGGGGCCGCTGCGCGTCTGCTCGACCCACACCTCAGGCCTCCTGGTCACGGACATCACCGGCACCTTTTGTCAGGACGTCGACGCGCAGATCAACAATCTGATCGTCAACCTCTATTACGTCGATCAGAGCTCGAGCCAGCCCGGCGTGCCCTCGCTGCGGCGCAAGGCCCTGACTGCCGGCCCCGGCCCCGCCTTTCAGCCCATCTTTCCGGTGCCGGACGAGGAGCTGGTGTCCGGCGTCGAGGACCTGCAGGTGCAGTACGGGGTCGATCTGAGCGGCGGCGGCGCAACGAGCGGCGCTGCGAGCGAATATCTCGACGCGGGCGCGACGCTGACGAACCTGTTGACCACCGCTACGCCTCCTGCGCAGAACCCTGCGCAGATCGTCGCGGTGCGGATCTGGATCCTGGTGCGCTCCGACAGCCCGGAGTCGGGCTTCATCGACGATCACACGTACGAGTACGGAGACCGCCTGACGAAGAACGGCACGACCGGCGACCTGACCAACGTCGCGGACAACGCGAAGGCTTACCAGCCTTCGCTCAGCGCCGACAACAGCTTTACCGGCGTGAAGCGCTACCGGCGCCTGTTGGTCTCGAAAACCATTCAGATCCGCAACGCGTTGATAAATTGAGCCAGAGGATGCCCGTGGTAACGAAGACGCATTTCAGGACTGGCGGCGGTGGCAGGCAGCGTGGCGCGGCGCTCGTCGTCGCGCTACTGCTGTTGCTCGTGATCACGCTGCTCGCCGTCGCCGGCATGAACGCAGCCGCCGTCGAATTCGTCATGGCGGGCAACGAGCAGCACCGGCAGAACGCATTCCAGGCCGCCGAGACCGGAATCGAGCAGACCATCGTGACCGGCGGTTTCATCCCGGGAGCGGCCAACGAGGTTCACAACAATGTCGCCGTGTTCGGCTCGAGCACCGACACGTACAACACCATCCTGCAGTCGGACCTCGGCGGGGCTGCACAGCCGGCGACCCCGGGCAACAGCTGGAACGCTTTCTCGACCTACGATTTCACCATCACGAGCCAAGGGAATTTCCTCGCGAACTCGGTGCGCGGCGCGCAATCCACGCACGCCCAGGGCATTGCCGTGCTCGCACCGGAGAGTGTCCCGACCCCCCCTCCGCCTGGCGGTCCGCTTGGACTGAATTGACGCCCGCGACTCGTGTCACCGCATTGTGAGGCCATGCACATGAATATCCGCAAACTACTGATCGTGTTCGCCGCGCTGACCGTTTCCGCGCTGAGCGCAGCAGCCCCCGCGGCGACCAAGGTCATCTCGCTCGAGCTCGGCATCGAGGCTACCACCGACACCACCACCCTGCCCGCGAGCAACACGGGTACGGTCGTGCTGAATTGCGCAACCTGCACCGCTCGTTCCTACCGGGTGACGTCGCAAACGACCTACTTCATCGGAGCGAACAGCGTCACGCTCGCTCAGCTGAATACTTTCGTCGGCACCAGCGGCAGGCGCTACCTCACGATCTTCGTGAAGCCGGACGAATCGGCGGTCACGCGCATCGTCGTGGCGGCGAATTAGGTCCCTCACCGGCAAGCCGCCCGGCGCGCCGAAGCACATCGGATATATCCCAAGGACTCCCCATGAGCCTGATACTCAAGCCCCGCTGGCAGAGCCTCATCGCAGCTTCGCTGTTCGTGATCGTTTGCGGCCGCAGCGCGCTCGCCGATGACAGCGAGATTTTCACCGGAAGCTCAAGTAGCGGCTCCCAGCCCAACATCCTGCTCATTCTGGACACCTCGGGCAGCATGGCTTCGACCGTCACGACACAGACGCCCTTCAATCCGACCACGACCTATGCGGGCGCCTGCAGCTCGACGCTCGTGTACTTTCAGGCGAGCGGCGGCAGCGCTCCGACCGGCTGCATTGGCATGAGCTCCTTCAGCACCGGCTACCAGAAGTGTCAGTCGGCGGTCAACTCACTCATCGATCCAGGCTTCTACACCGACCAGTTCCTCCAGTGGAAATTCAAGAGCCCCAAATACTCCTGGGCCAACACCATAGTCAGCGGCGCCAACCGCTACGAAGTCGCATGCAAGGGCGACTATTCGAGCACGGCGCCTTTTCCGACCACTTACAACGGCACGACGAACTCAGCGGCCAACGAATGGACCAACACCGCGAACGCGGCGAATTCCTATTGGGCGCAGAACGGCGCCTCGGGCGGGGGGTACACGCTCTACAGTGCCAACTATCTGAATTACCTCGCCTCGAATCCGCCCACCGTGAGCGGCACGCGCATCTCGGTGGTACAGCAGGCCGCGACCAATCTCATCAACTCGCTGTCGAACGTCAATATCGGCCTGATGCGGTATAGCAATAATCTAAGCAGCCCGGCGGGCCCCGCGGACCCGGGTAACGCCTACGACGCGTACGCGGCCGGCGGCATGGTCGCTTACCCCATCTCACCGGTCGCGGTCGGCACCAACAGGACGAACCTCGTGACCACGGTGAACAGCTACACACCCGGCGGATTGACGCCGTTGTCGGAGACGCTGTACGAGGCGTATCTGTACTACTCAGGCGGAAACGTCTTCTTCGGAAATACGTCACAGCCGACCAAGAGCGTCGCCGGGTCGCGGGTCGGAGGATCCGCCGCCTCCAATCAGTACCAGACGCCCGTGCAGTATCAATGTCAGAAGAACTTCATCGTCTATCTGACCGACGGACTGCCCACCGCAGATAATCAGGCCGATTCGCTGATCACCGCGCTGCCGAGCGAGGCGACGGTGGGCGGCGCGTGCGATGACACCACCAAATCGCCCTACAATGGCCTGGATGCCAACAATGTCGCCATTCCAGGCGGCTGGGATTATCCAGGGCCCTCGGGGAAAGCCGGCAAATGCATGGCCGCGCTCGCGAAGTACATGTTCAACACCGACCTGTTCCCGAGCATGCCGGGGCAGCAGAACGTGCAGCTCTACACTATCGGCTTCGGGGACGACCCGGGGCTCGCCGTGGCGAGCGGCTGGCTGGCCACGGCCGCCACGGCGGGCGGCGGGCAGTTCTACCAGACCGGCGATCTGAACGGGCTGCAGACGGCGCTCATGAACATCGTGAGCAACATCCTGAAGACGAGCACGACCTTCACCGCGCCGACGGTATCGGTGAACGCTTTCAACCGCACGCAGACGCTGAACGATCTGTACGTCTCGGTCTTCCAGCCCAGCCTCACGTATCACTGGCCCGGCAACATCAAGAAATATTCCGTGCAGAACGGCGTCATCGTGGATCAGAACAGCGTCGCGGCCGTGGATCCCACCACCGGCTTCTTCAAGAACAGCGCCCAGAGCTTCTGGTCGGCGTCCTCGGACGGATCCACGGTGGCTGCAGGCGGCGCCGCGAGCCAGATACCGGATTGGAATCCGGCGAACGCCGGCGCGCGTAAACTCTACACCTATATCGGAACCAATAAGCCGGCTAACCCCGTCGATCTCACCTCGAGCAACTCCTATGCGGTGACGACCACGAACCCCCTCATCACCAACGCGATTCTGGGCGTCGGCACCGCGACATCCCACGACAACACCATCAACTACGCTCGCGGCGAGGACCTGAAGGACGAGAACGCCAACGGAATCAAGACCGAGCCGCGCTACGCAATGGGCGACCCCCTGCATTCGCAGCCCGCGGTCGTGATCTACGGCGGCACCACCTCGAGCCCGAACATCAACGACGCCGCGATCTTCGCCGCCACCAACGATGGCTATCTGCACGCCTTCGACGTCACCAACGGGCACGAGTTGTGGGCCTTCATCCCGCAGGAGCTGCTGGGAGACTTGAACGCTATCTACTCGAACAGCCCGACCTCGCCCAAGCACTACGAGCTCGACGGCAGCATCCGTATCCTCAAATACGACATCAACGGGGATGGCATCGTCGATCCCGCGGCCGGCGATCGCGTCATTGCCTACTTCGGCAACGGACGCGGCGGGAGCATGTACTACGCGGTCGATGTGACCTACAAAACGACCCCGAAGTTCCTCTGGGCAATCGGCCCCACGACGAACGGGCTCGCGGAAATCGGCCAGACCTGGTCGACTCCGGCGATCACCCGCGTGAACATCAACGGGCCGCCGCAGAACTCACAGAAGTTCGTGCTGGTCTTCGGCGGCGGATATGACTCCGCCGAGGAAGGCACTTCGTACCAGACGGCGGACAGCTCGGGCAACTGGATCTACATGGTCGACGCGCTCTATGGAACGGTACTCTGGTCCGCCGGGCCCACTAGCGCGAGCCCGGCACCGAATCTGGCGCTGTCGCGCATGGATCATGCGATTCCGAGCGACGTCGCCGTTTTGGACATCGATGGCGACGGCTATGCAGATCGCATGTACGTCGGGGACATGGCGGGCCAGCTGTGGCGTTTCGACATCTCTAATGGCAGCAGCGCCCCGAACCTCGTCGCCGGTGGCGTGATCGCCTCCCTCGGGACTCATGACGACGTCACGCACACCGCAGCAGCGACCCGCCGCTTCTATAACCCACCCGATGTCGCGGCCGTCACCAAGCTAGGCGCCCCGCCCTTCTTCAACCTCGCGATCGGCTCGGGCTACCGGGGACATCCGCTGAATGGTGGTCTGCCGCACCCAACGCCGGATACGACCATCCAGGACCGCTTCTATGCGATCCGGGACTATCATCCGTTCGACAAGCTGACCCAGGCTCAATACAACGCGCTCACGGTCACTCACGATTCCGACGCCAATCTCATTGATATCACCAACAGCGTGCAGCCGACGATTCCGATGGGCGCGCTCGGCTGGAAGCTGTTGCTCGATCAGCCGAGCAACAGCTGGGTGGGCGAGAAGGTACTGGCGACCTCGACCACGTTCAACAATCAGATCCTGTTTACGACCTACACCCCGAATGCGAGCGGTTCATCCAACCCGTGCACGCCGGGAGCCGGAAACAACCGCCTCTATGCGGTGAGCGTCTTCGACGGCAGCCCGGTTGACAATCTGAGCAATCAGAGCAATCTCGCGACCGCCGACCGATGGATCGCGCTGGCGCAGGGAGGCATCGCACCCGGAGTGACCTTCCTGTTCCCTGCGGACGCCAACGGCAAGCCCGTGCTCACGGTGGGCCCCGAGATTCCGCCCATCCACCCCAGTTTCAACAGCCGCCAGAAGACAGTATGGAGCGAACAGGATGCCAACTAGAGCTCAAGTTGCGGCGGGCCTGCGGCAGCATCGCATGCGCGGCGTGACGCTGATCGAGCTGATGGTGGTGCTCGCCATCGTCGCTATTTTGTCGTCGCTCGCCGTTGGGAGCTATCGGCGCTATGTGCTGCGCGCGAACCGCACGGATGCGACCTCAGCACTGTTGCGCATCCAGGTCGGCGAGGAGAAATATTTCCTGCAGAACAACTCGTACACGGCAAATGCAACCGCCGCCCCGCCGACCGGGCTCGGCGTCGCCTCCCCCACTCCGAACGGCTTCTATATCATTGCCGTGACGGGCGATCCAAACTCGACCAACAACATCGCGACCTCCTTTCGGGCGACCGCCACCGCCCAGGGCACGCAGACGCAGGATACTTCCTGCCTTACCTTGACGATCAACGACCAGGGTCAGCGGACCTCACCTTCCACCACCGACTGCTGGCGTTAAGCCCCCGCTGCAGGATCGCCTGGTGCCCGCGATGGCAGGCGGCGATCCGGGTGCCGGGAGATCGCCGGCTGACAGGCCCGGGCGCAGCTACCGCCCGACGGCTGACGGCTAATCTTTGGCCATCAATGCCTTATGAGACAATAGTGATGCATTTCTCAAAAACGCGCCAAACGCGCCGCACCATCTTACTTAATGCTTGTTTTTGCTAGAGTCTGAGCTATATTTCGCGTGTAGCCGCTTGAGCGAGCTTGGATTCCCACAGTCACCCGGCAGAACAAGAACTAACCGACGCCGCCCGCGCGCAGGCCCCGTGCCGACGAACCTCGACGCAGAGGAGACGTCTCACACCGAGACAGTGATGAGCACTGCTTTGGAAGAGTTCGAGGCCGCCGCGCTGTCACTGGCGCGTTCGGGCCCCATCAAGGATCGGCTCACCGACGCCTATCGCAACCATCTCGCGCTCGTGAACCCGGAGGAGCTGCCTGCGGCACTGCGAGCGGAGCTCCACGCCTGCCACGATGCGCTGACGCGCGAGCGGCCCCTGCCCGGCGAAGACGCGGTGCGCGCGACGGTGCGCAAGATGTCGAACCAGGATGCCGACGAAGTGGCCTGCGCGGTGGTGCGGCTGTTTGCCGCCGTGGCGCGCGCGACGCCGGCCGAGAGGGTGCTCGCCATGCCGGAGGCGGTGTCGGACGGCGCAAGTTCCAACGGCGCGATCCCGAGCGGTGCGATTCCGAACGGCGCCAACGGAGCACGTGCCAAGCCGCGCAAGGGCGTGCCGGACGTCATCTCGCTGTACGCGGCGGAGGCGTAGCCGTACGCGCGGTGTGGGGTCCGGTGTGGGGTCAAGCGCGCTGCGGAAGTCTCTAGTCCAGTTTGAACTCGATCGTATCCCAGCGCGTCGTCTCCTCATGACGCGCCTGGCGGCGGATCGCATCCACCAACGCCCGCTCGTCCCAGTCCACCACTTCGTTCGCGAGGTCCCGTAACGCCTTGGGCACGTCCTTGCGCGCGCCGAAGGGCTTCATGAGGATCACCGGCTTGTGACTCGCCTGCGCGAAGCGCAGCTGGAAGGTCAGGAGCTCCTGATGCGCATCGAACAGGCTCGACAACCCGATGACCGCCTCCGATGGGGCGATCTGCTTGCGCAGACTCTCGCGCAGCGCCTCCTTGTCGCCCTGCGGGCGCTGCTCGGGGGTGCTGTAGTTGCGATAGAAGAAGTTCCGCTGACTCTCCAGATATTCGAATACCCGCAGGTAGTCGTCGCTGTTCTCCCAGCAGTGGGTCACGAAGATAAGGACTGGATTGGCCTGCGACACGAGTGGCAGTCTCGCACAAGCGCCCCCGCAGGGAAACTCGCGCAATTTCCCCGAGACCCGAGGCTAGAATGACGCCCTGCAGCGAGAGCTCCGCGAGGTCAAGTTTCCCCACCGTGCGCTTGCTCGTGTACAACATCCGCTATGCCACCGGCACGGGACCCGCCTTCCATTTGCCGGTGCCCGGCGCGGGCTACCTGCGCAGCAACCGCAAGGTGCTGCGCGGCATCGCCGAATTCATCCGTTCCGAGAGCCCGGACGTGGTCGGACTCGTCGAGGTGGACACCGGCTCGATCCGCACCGGGATGGTGAACCAGGCGGAGCACATTGCCGGCGAGCTCGGCCACTACTCCACCTTCCAGTGCAAGTACGGCGCCGGCTCGATAAATCAACTGATACCGATCGTCCGCAAGCAGGGCAATGCGTTCCTCTCGGCGCCGAACGTGCACGGCGAGCGCTTCCACTACTTCGATACCGGGATCAAGCGCCTCATCATCGAGCTCGAGCTCTCGGATGTGTGCGTGTTCCTCGTGCACCTGTCGCTCAAGTTCCGCCAGCGCCAGTACCAGCTGCGCTCGCTCCACGATCTGATCCTGCAGTCGGCGAAGCCCGTGATCGTCGCGGGCGACTTCAACACCTTCTGGGGCACGCACGAGATCTACCTCTTCATGCGCGCCGCGGGACTGCGCAGCGCCAATACTGCGGGCCTGCCGTCCTTTCCGGCACGCACGCCGCGCATCGAGCTCGACTTCATCCTGGTGAGCGAGGGCATCGAGGTCACGGACTTTCGCGTGCCGGACGTGCGCCTCTCGGACCATCGCCCGCTGGTGTGCGATTTCGAGGTCCGGAGCGGCACCGCCGCGCGCGCCGTCTCGGCCGCCTGAGCCGCGCGGGACTCCTGCCTCCCGATGGGAGAAGCGCACATGAACGATATTGCGAGCGGATCCTGGACGCTGGCGCGCGATGCCGAGGGTCTCGCCTGGCTCACGATCGACAAGCCGGGAACCTCGGCCAACGTGCTCTCGAGCGGCGTGCTCGCCGAGCTCGACGGGCTCCTGGCGGCGCTCGAGCGGGATCGGCCGCGCGGGGTGGTGGTGATCTCGGCGAAGAAGAGCGGCTTTATCGCCGGCGCCGACATCAGGGAATTCACCGGCATCACGGACGCCGCGAGCGGCTATGAGCTCATCCATCGCGGTCAGGAGGTCCTCAATCGCCTCTCGAGGCTCCCCTGCCCGAGCGTCGCGGCCATTCACGGCTTTGCCCTCGGCGGCGGCCTCGAGCTGGCGCTCGCGTGCCGCTACCGCGTGGGCGTGGCGGACGACCGACTCTCGCTGGGACTCCCGGAGGTGCAGCTCGGCATCCACCCGGGCTTCGGCGGCACCGTGCGGAGCGTACGCACGGTCGGCGTCCGGCCCGCGATGGAGATGATGCTGACGGGCAAGCCCGTGCGCGCCGAGAAGGCGCGGCGTTTGGGGCTCGTCGATCGGCTGGTGCCGGAGGCGGAGCTCCGCAGCGCCGCCCGCGAGCTGCTGCTCGCGGCTCCCGCGCCGCCGCCGCGGCGGGCACCGCTCGTCGAGCGGCTCCTCGGCAGCGCCCCGCTGCGGCCGCTGGTCAGGCACTCGCTGACGGGTCAGGTTGCGCGGCGCGCACGGCGTGAGCACTACCCCGCCCCGTACGCCATCATCGAGCTGTGGGCGCGCTACGGAGCGCACCGAGATGCGGCCTTGGAGGCCGAGGCACGCTCGATCGCCCAGCTTTTCACCACCGAGAGCTCCCGCAACCTCGTGCGCGTGTTTCTGCTGCAGGACCGGCTGAAGAGCGCGGGCGGCCGGAGCGGGGCCGACATCCGTCATGTGCACGTGGTGGGCGCCGGAGTCATGGGCGGGGACATCGCCGCCTGGTCGGCGCTGCGCGGCTTCACGGTGACCTTGCAGGATCGGGCAATGGAGCTCGTCGAGCCGGCGCTGATGCGCGCGCGGGAGCTCTTCGGCAAGCGCCTGCGCGATCCGGCGCAGATCTCCGCCGCGCGCGGGCGCCTCGCCGCCGACGTCGCCGGCGACGCGGTGGCGCGGGCCGACGTCGTGATCGAGGCGATCTTCGAGAGTCTCGAGGCCAAGCAGGAGCTGTATGCGCGAATCGAGCCGCGCATGAAGCCGGGCGCGCTGCTGGCGACCAACACTTCGAGCCTGATGCTGGAGCCTCTGGCGGCGAAGCTCGCCCGTCCCGAGCGCCTCGTCGGGCTCCACTTCTTCAACCCGGTGCCTCAGATGCCGCTCGTCGAGATCGTGCACGCCGAGCGCACCGACCCCGCGGTCGTGCAGACCGCGACCGGTTTTGCGCGCCGCATCGACAAGCTGCCGCTCCCCTGCCGCAGCGCGCCGGGCTTCATGGTGAATCGCGTGCTCACGCCCTACATGCACGAGGCCATGCTCGCGGCGCAGGAAGGCGTGCCCCTTCCCGTGATCGATGCGGCGGCCGTCGCCTTCGGCATGCCGATGGGCCCGATCGAGCTCATCGACGTCGTCGGACTCGATGTCGCCGCGCACGTCGGCGAGATCATCGCGCGCGGCCTGGGTCGCCAGGGTGTCGAAGTGCGCCGGCTCCGGGAGCTCCTCGCCGCGAAGCAGCTCGGTCGCAAGAGCGGGGAAGGCTTCTATGTCTGGCGCGACGGCAAGGCCGTGAAGCCCGCCGGCGCCGCTGCGGCCGCGCCGCCGGATCTGATCGACCGCCTGATCCTGATTCTGGTGAACGAGTGCGCGGCGTGCCTGCGCGAGCGCATCGTCGAGGACGCCGACCTGGTCGACGCCGCGGTGGTGTTCGGCACCGGCTTTGCGCCGTTTCGCGGCGGGCCGCTCCGCTACGCGCGCTCGCGGGGCGTGGCGGCGGTGGTGGCGCGGCTCAAGGAGCTCAGCGCGCGCTACGGGGAGCGCTTCCAGCCCGATCCGGGCTGGACCGCAATCGAGAGGGCCGTCACAGACTGAGCGCGGCCGGCGTGGATGGGCGTCACAGCCCGAGAGCCGCCGGCGGCGCGCGAAAAGGCGTGTGCTACCATAATTTCGCGCCTCGGGGCCCCCGCCGGGGGTAATTCCGGGCACCGGGTGGAAATGGCCGAAGATCAAGTAGCGTCGGCTCAATTGCTCAGAAATTTCGCGCCGCTCGATGCGATGAAGCGTGAGAATCTGGCTGCGCTCGCCAAGAAAGTCAGTGTGCGCGCTCTCTCGGCCGGACGCGTGCTGTTCAACCAGGGCGACACCGACAAGCGCACCGTCTGGCTGGTCAGCGGTGCCGTCGAGGTGAACGAGAACGAGCGCAACATCGGGGTGCTGCGCGCCGGCACGCCCGAGACCCGCAATCCGCTCTATCCGAAGCTGCCGCGACGCGTCACGGTGCGGGCGGTGGACGACATCACCTTCCTCTCGATCGAGAGCGACCTGCTCGATGTCATGATCACGTGGGACCAGACCGGCACCTACGAGGTCGAGGAGCTGCAGGCGACGCTGCAAGCCGTGGGGTCGGACGACTGGATGACCACCATCCTGCAGACCAGCGCCTTTCATCGCATTCCGCCGGCCAACATCCAGGCGATCTTCCAGCGCCTGCAGCGCCGGCCCTCCAAGGCGGGCGAGGTCGTGATCAAGCAGGGCGATGAAGGCGACTATTTCTACATCATCGTCAACGGCAAGTGCGCCGTGACGCGCGAGACGCCGCTGAGCCGCGACGGCATCAAGCTCGCCGAGCTCGGCGTCGGCGACAGCTTCGGGGAAGAAGCCCTGATCGCCGAGGCCAAGCGCAACGCCACCATCACCATGATGACCGACGGCGTCCTGATGCGCCTCAACAAGCAGGACTTCCGCGAGCTGATGAACGAGCCGCTGCTGCAGTGGGTGTCGATCGAGCAGGCCCGGGCCATCATCGCGCGCGGCGGCCGCTGGCTCGACGTGCGCCTGCCGAGCGAGCACCAGACGCTCAGCATCGAGGGCGCCGTCAACGTGCCGCTCTATCTGATCCGCCTGAAGCTCTCGACGCTCGACCGCAACACGCCCTACGTCGCCTACTGCGATACCGGCCGGCGCAGCTCCGCCGCCGCCTACATCCTGGTCGAGCGCGGCTTCGATGCTTACGTGCTGACCGGGGGCATGAACAGCGACGGTGGGCTGCCGCTGACGCGCGGCGGCCCCGCGCCGAAACCCTGAGTCCCCCTCGCCTTGCCGTTAAAGCCGGTCTGACAGCGTAGGCCTTTTGACCCACTGCCCTGAGCGAGCCGAGAGGCTATGCTTGGGGCCGCGGGCGCTCCGGCACAAGCGAACTATCCGAAGCCTAAGCGCCCCGATGGGGGAATACGCAGATGGGTGACGACTCTCCGGAAACCGTCGAGAGGCGGTCTGAATTCGCGCAGCTCCTGCGCGGCCTTGCGCCCGAGCTTCGCGAGGCCGTATGCCAGTTTCTTCGCGAGTACGAGCAGCTGACCGAGGAGCAGCGCGCGAAGGTGCTGAGACTCGGTGAGGCGCTGTTGCAAGAGGCTCGGAGCGAGGCGCTCGGCGATGTCTGTGAGGCCTAGCTTCTGAGGCCTGGCGCCGCCGGACGCGGCGCCCGCGACCGCGGTCCCCCGTTGCTTCAATGATCCTCTCGGATCTGGTGGCAACCACCATATAGCGCGCTGTGCCTGTCTGGGATACTACGAGCATCTGGCCCAGCGCGGGAGGGGCAATGGCGGTGGCCTTATCAGCCGACGAGCAAGCTCTGCTGATGCAGTTCCTGGCGGAATTCCGATCGCTGTCTCCGGCGCAGCAGATCGACATATGCGCCCGAATCGAGCAGGCCGTGAAACCTGAAAACGAACAAGAGAAGAACTTCTTCCGCGCCTTGGTGAGATGTCTGCTGAACATCGCCGAGGGCCCGGGAAGCGCTGGACCGCGGGCGCTTAAAGCTCGGGCTTGCGTTTAAACGGGATCGCTCAGGGTCTGAGCGGTTCCGGTCCGCCGCTACATGGTGTGAGTGGCCTTGTCGCCGGACAACGCGCCCGCGAGATAGGTCTCGATTTTCTTCTGAGTCTGGCCGCGGTCCTGCTCGCTGAACTGCACGCCGATGCCCGCGGTGCGCTTGCCCTGGTTGCCCTGGGCGCCCTTCGGCGTGACCCAGATGACGCGTCCCGCGACGGGCAGCTTCTCGTCCTCGCCCATGAGGTTGAGCAGCATGAACACCTCGTCCCCCAGGCGGTAATTGCTGTTGGTGGGGATGAAGAGGCCGCCGTTCTTCACGAACGGCATGTAGGCAAGATACAGGGCACTCTTGTCCTTGATGGTGAGGGTCAGCAGACCCGGCTTGTTACCCGCTCTCACGTTCTCCGACCTCATGACGGCGCACCCTGGCGGGTCAGCCGCCTGAAAAGAGCTTCCAGCGCCAGACCGCGGTTCAGCGGCACATCGAATGTGGCGCGCAACTCCCGCACTTCGTCCAGCAGCCCGAAGAGCTCGCGTATATTCAAGACCACGCCGCCCGCTGGCAAGTAGGGGCCAGCCCGCACTTCCGTGATCGGGGCCGCACTCGGTGTACGGCGGCGAATCTGATCTGTGAGCCAATTCTCAAAGCACCTGAGGCGCAGCGGCAGCGCCTCGCCCCGCGCCCAGCGCTCGGCCTCCGCGACCGGGTCCGCGGTCCCCTCGGCCAGCGCGTCGAGCGTGCGGCGCGCGTCGAGGCCCGTTTGAGCAATCTCGCGAGGCTCCGCTCGTGCGAGCAGCAACGGAGCGTCTCCCAGCACCTCGAGCGCCTCGCCCCACTCGCCCGTCCCCCGCAGCGCCGTCAGCCAGGCGATGCCCTCGGCGCGGGTCGGTGCGCGTACCCGCAGCCGCTGGCAACGACTGATCAGCGTCGGAGGCAGGCGCGAGGGCTGCGTGGCCGTGAGCACGAGAAGCGTGCCGGGCGGCGGCTCTTCGAGCGTCTTCAAGAGCGCATTGGCGGCAAAGCGGTTGAGCGCGTCGGCGGGCGAGACGATGCCGACCTTGTAGCCGCCCCCGTGAGCGGTGAGCGCCAGCTCGGCTGCCAGATCACGGACCTGTTCGATGCGGATCTGGCGCGATTCCTCCGTAGCGCGCAGCCAGGTCACGTCCGGGTGCTGCAGCGCCCAGACCCGGCGGCACCCGGTGCAGGCGCCGCAGGGGGCGCGCGCGGGCTCCCGGCACAGCACGAGTTGCGCCGCCCAGGTGGCCAACCATTCCCCGCCCGCTCCGGGCGCCTCGTGGATCAGGAGTGCGTGCGGCAGCCTCCCTGCCCTGAACGCAGCCCGAAGCGTCGCCCGTTCCGCGGCGGACCACTGCGGCGCCGCGCTCATTCCCGGCGCCGCGGAGGCGGCCGGGCCTGCACCGTCGTTCGCGGCGCTCACCGTTGCTCCCCCGGTGCGCGAAGCTCCGCGAGAATCTCGGTCACCCGCCGCTCCACCTCGGCGAGCGGAGCCGCCGCATCGATGACGCGGATGCGCTGCGGCTCGCGCGCGGCAAGCGCCCGATACGCCGCGCGGACTCTCTCGAAGAAGGCGACGCTCTCGGCCTCGAAGCGATCGGGGGCGCCTGGGGCGCCCCGCCGGGCGCGGGCGCGGGCGAGCCCGGCCTCGACCGGCAGGTCGAGCAGCAGCGTGCAGTCGGGCTCGAGACCCCCATGGACGCTGCGCGCGAGCGCATCGATCAGGCCCGCGTCCACCCCGCGCCCTCCCCCCTGGTAGGCCCGCGTGGCGTCGGTGAAGCGATCGCATACCACCCACTCCCCGCGCGCGAGCGCCGGGCGGATCAGGTTCTCGACGTGCAGCGCGCGGGCCGCGAACATGAGGAGCGTCTCGGTCACCGGCGACACGGTCTCGGTGCCGCGCTCGAGCGCGATCCGCCGCACGTGCTCGGCGAGCGGAGTGCCGCCGGGCTCGCGCGTCAGGCGCACGGCGACGCCGTGGCGAGTGAGCCAGGAGCCGGCGAGTTGCGCGACCGTGGACTTGCCGGCGCCCTCAATGCCCTCGAGCGTCAGAAACAAGGCCGGGCTCATGGGCGCCGCGAGACCGGCTTCGGGTCGGCGGCGTGCTCCTGGGTGCGCAGCCGCGCGAGATAGGCTTTCACGGCGGAATTATGCTCTTCCAGAGTGCGCGAGAAGTGATGAGCGCCGTCGCCGAGCCCGGTCGCCACGAAGTACAGCGCCTGGGTCTCCTCCGGCCGCACGGCCGCGAGCACCGACTCGCGTCCGGGCAAGGCGACCGGTGTGGGCGGGAGCCCGGCGCGCGTGTAGGTGTTGTAGGGCGTGTCGCGGAGCAGGTCGCGCGTGTGGATCGAGCCGTCGTATCTCGCGCCGAGGCCGTAGACCACCGTCGGGTCGGACTGCAGCCGCATGCGTTTGCGCAGGCGGTTGACGAACACGCCGGCGATTTGCGCCCGCTCGCTCTTGAGCGCCGCCTCCTTCTCGACCATGGAGGCGAGGGTCAGCGCCTGGTAAGGCGTGTCGTACGGCAGCCCTGGGCGGCGCTGCGTCCAGGCGTCGGCGAGCACGCGCTGCATGCTGTCGTAGGCGAGCGTGAGGATCGCAATGTCAGGGGTGTTGGCGGCAAATCGATAGGTATCGGGGAAGAACTCGCCCTCGGGACTCACCCCGGGGTGCCCGAGGGCGCCCATGATGGCGACCGGGCTCTTGCCGCGCAGCGTATGCAGCACGTGCGGATGCTGATCGAGCGCTTCGAGGAAATCGTTGAACGTCGCGCCTTCGACGACGGTGAGCTGCTCGAGAACCACCTTGCCCTGCTCGAAGAGCGCGA
>Ga0209689_1000306_pt1 | contig 32064 bp, 29 predicted proteins | sample GraSoiAngelo_149_FD_187119 | JGI IMG/M metagenome (GOLD analysis project Ga0209689, IMG submission 187119) | Grasslands soil microbial communities from the Angelo Coastal Reserve, California, USA - 14_1009_09_30cm (SPAdes) (version 2) | ecosystem: Environmental > Terrestrial > Soil > Grasslands ... | reverse complement strand
TGGTCTCCTCGCCCGGGAGGCCGTCGAGCATGGCCGCTGGATCCTCCCCGGCGTGCGCGACGAGGTCTACCTCAACAAGCCGCCCCTTTACTTCTGGGTCGTCGCGGTCTTCGCCCTGCCCTTTGGGGCTGTCACGGATGCCACCGCGCCCATCGCGTCCGTGCTGTCGGCCCTCATGGGGCTCCTCGGCGTGTTCGCCGTCGGGCGTCGATTGTGGGACGACGACACGGGGCTGGCCGCCGCCGTGGTGCTCGCCACCAGCCCCTTCTATTTCTTCATGGCGCACCAGGTGCTCACCGACATGATGCTGACCGCGTGGATGACCTGGGCGCTCTACTTCTACCTCGCCTCGCTGGACGAGGGCGCCCGGCGCGGCGCGCTGGTGGGCTTCTATCTGTGCGCGGCGGGCGGCCTCGCCGCCAAGGGGCCGGCCGCCCTCATGGTCCTGGTGGCCGCCATCGCCGCGAGCCTCGCCACGGACGGCGCGCAGGGGCTCAAGCGGCTCCGGCTGCCCATGGGGCTCGGCATCCTCGCCCTGACGGCGCTGCCGTGGCTCCTGCCCTATCTCCTCCAGCGGGAGAAGAGCTACGGGCGAGCCGTGGTGATGGCGGACTATCTCGGCTGGTACTTCAAGAGCGCGGTCGGCTCGAGGCTGCAGGCGATCGCCGGACACCTGCTGCGCTTCTTGCCGTGGGGCGCTTTCCTGATCCCGGCGGCGTGGTGGTGGACGCGGTCGCGCGACGTCGGCCGGCGGCGGGTTCTCGTGTGGGCCGCGACGCTCATCGTGCTGCTGAGCCTCTCGGGCGAGCAGCGCGCGCGCTACTTCCTTCCCCTCTGGCCCGTGCTGGCGCTCTTCGTCGGCCAGTTCTTCACGAGGGCCCCGGCCCGCCTCGTGGCATGGGCGAGCGGCGCCTATCTCCTGGTGATGATGGGAGCGGGGGCCTTTCTGCTCTGGGGGGGCGTGTCCGATCCCGACGCCGTCTTCCTTCCCGCCGCGCCGTGGGAGCGCTGGCTCGTGGCGGGCGCCCTCGTCATCGGGGCGGCGCTCGGGCTCTGGCAGCTTCTCCGCGGCGGCAACGGGTTCGCGGCGGCCACGTGGATGGCCGCCGGGCTCGGCATTGCTCTCGCGGTGACCGCCGTCGAGTATCCCGCTCGCTTCGCCCAGGCCAACGACTATCGCGGCGTGGCCCAGCGCTTCGTCTCGCGGCTCGACGCCGGCGCTCCGCTGCTCTCCTATCCGGACGCCAACCTCGCCTGGGACTTCTACATGCGACACCCCGTGCGCGAGGTGCGGAGCGAGGCTGAGGTGAAATCTCTCCTCGCCTCAACGCCCGGGGCGCGCCTCATGCTGCGCGAGGAGGACTGGACCCGTCTTCGCGCCGTCGCCCATCCCACCTGGCGCGTGCTGGACGAGGGCACGGTGGGCCGCCGCCACTTCGTGCTCCTCGGCGACTAGAACATCAGCACCGTGCGCGCGACCTCGCCCGCCTTCATGGCGCGAAACGCTTCGTTCACGTCCTCGAGCTTGCCGCGACGGGTGATCATCTCGTCCAGCTTGAGGCGGCCCTGGCGGTACAGGTCGATGTAGCGCGGCATGTCCACCTTGAAGCGGTTGGAGCCCATGCTGCAACCCTGGATCTTCTTCTCGCGGAGGAACATGGGGCCGTCGAGCTCGATCTTCTGTCCCACCGGGATCATGCCCACCACGGTGGCGGTGCCACCCGGCCGGATGCAATCGAAGCACTGCTCGGCGGCGATCTTGAGGCCGATGCACTCGAAGGAGTAGTCCGCGCCGCCGTTGGTAAGGTCGCGAATGGCCTTCACGGGATCGCCGGACGACGCGTTGACGCCGTGGGTGGCGCCCAGCTCGCGCGCCTTGGCCAGCTTGGACTCCACCGTGTCGACCGCGATGATCGTGCGCGCCCCCGCGATGCGGGCGCCCTGGATGGCGGCCAAGCCCACGCCACCCGCGCCGAAGACGGCCACGGTGCTGCCCGCTTCGATCCGGGCCGTGTTCAGCACGGCGCCCACGCCCGTGGTGACGCCGCAGCCGATGAGGGCGGCGCGATCCAGCGGCATGGTGTCGTCGATCTTCACGAGGGCGTTCTCGTGGACGAGCATCTTCTCCGCGTAGGCGGAGAGGTTGGCGAACTGGTTGACGGGCTGCCCCTTCCAGGACAGCTTGGGCGGATCCGTCTTGGCCCGCACGGGGCGCGTCTGGCAGAGATGGGTCTTGCCGGTGAGGCAGTAGTCGCAATGGCCGCAGAAGACGGAGAGACAGGCGATGACGTGATCGCCCGGCTTGAACTCGCCCACCTGGAGGCCGACCTCTTCCACGATCCCGGCGGCCTCGTGGCCCAGGATGGCGGGGGTGGGGAAGGGATAGAAGCCGTCGACGAAGTGCAGGTCGCTGTGGCAGACGCCGGAGGCGACAGTGCGCACGAGCACCTCGCGACCCATGGGCTTGTCGATGTCGACTTCCTCGATCGTCAGGGGCTGATGCGGGCCATGGAACATGGCAGCTTTCATGGAGGCCTCCTCTTGGATTTACGGGCCCGGGAGCGTCTCACCGGGAGCAGGCCCAGAGAGTGCGCCGCCGTGCCCGACGTGTCAAGCCGTGATCAGACGGCGCCCGACTCCGACCGCGGGAGACCGTCGAGATGGTCGATGGAGTTCAGCAGCCGGACTCGCCAGGGGGCGGGATAGTCGATGATGGTGAGGGCCGTGTTCTCCCAGCGCTCCGGCGCCTCCTGCCTGTCGGGCAGGATCAGGTGCCGCCCGGCCAGCGAACGACAGACGAGGCCGTGCGTGACGACGGCGAGGTTGCCCTTGGCCGCGGCGGCCGCCTGCTGGACGAGCGCCCAGGCGCGATCGACGCGAGCGTGGAAGACCTCCCAGCTTTCCCCGTTCGGCGGCGTGTAGGCCGGGGCGAACATGTCGAAGCGCAGCTCCGCGTAGGGCGTGCCGCGGATGTCGCCGAAGTTGCGCTCCTGGAGGAGGGGGTCATATCGCACGGGGGCGCCGGTGGCGCCCCGCAGGTAGTCGGCCGTGGTGACCGCTCGCGCAAGATCGCTCGAGAGGATGCTGGCGATGCCCTCTCGCTCGAGGCGCCGGGCCAGCCGCTCGGCCTGGGTCATGCCGCGGGGCGAGAGCGGGTTGTCGGGAAGCTGGACGGTGCGCGACGCATTGCCCAGCGTCTCGCCGTGGCGGATGAGGAAGATGGACACGAGGCTTTACCGACGAAGTGGGATGGTGCGACTCAGATCACGCGGTCACGACGAAGGCCCGCGATATCCCCCGCCGCATAGCCCAGGCCGGCCAGGACGTCGTCGGTATGCTGGCCGAGCTTCGGCGCCGTCACCCGCACGGCCACCGCGCTGTCGGACATCTTCACGGGCGTCCGGATGTGGGGCACGCGGCCGAGCTCGGTATCCTCGGCGTGCACGACCATCTCGCGGTGCAGCACCTGCGGATCGGCGAAGAGCTGCTCGTAGGTGTACACGGGCCCGCACGGCACGCCCGCGTCGTCCAGCGCCTTGATCCAGTGCGCGGTGGGCGCCGTGGCCAGGACCGCCGAGATCTCCTTCTCGAGGGCGAAGCGATTCTTCCGGCGATCGGGGCCGCGGCGGAAGCGCGGGTCCTCGAGCCACTCGGGATGGCCGAGGGCGGGCGCGCAGCGCTCCCAGATGCCCTGGCCGGCCGCGCCGATCATCATGTAGCCGTCCTTGGTCTCGAAGCGCTGGTACGGCGCGTTCTGCCGATGGCGGGAGCCCATTCGCGTGGGCTCCACGTGATCGGCGAGCCAGCCCGCGCTCGTCCACGAGGAAAAGGCCACCGCCGTCTCCAGGAGCGAGCACTCGACGCGCTGTCCCTGGCCCGTGCGCTGCCGCTCGTAGAGGGCGGCGAGGATGCCCTGCACTCCCCACATGCCGGTGCCGAGATCGCAGATGGGCAGGCCCACCGAGGTCGGAGGCCCGTCCGGCTCTCCCGTGACGTGCATGATCCCGCCCATGCCTTGCGCGATCAGATCGAAGCCGCCCTTCTCGCGATAGGGCCCATCAGAGCCGAAGCCGGAAAGCTGGGCATAGACGAGGCGCGGGTTCTTCTCCTTGAGCGCCTCGAAGCCGAGCCCGGCCCGCTCCATGACGGTGGCGCGGTAGTTTTCCACGAGCACGTCCATGCCGACGACGAGCCTGAGGAAGATCTCCTTGCCGCGGGGCGACTTGTAATCGAGCGTCAGGCTTTTCTTGTTGCGGTTGATGTAGCGGAAGTAGGGATTGCGCTCGCTGCCGTCGCCCATGGCGCGCGAGGAATCGCCCGCCCCGGGCCGCTCCACCTTGATCACGTCGGCGCCCATGTCGGCCAGGATCATGGTGCAGTACGGCCCCGCCATGTGCTCGGTCAGGTCGAGAACCTTGAGCCCATCCAGGGGCCCGCGCGCGTTCTTCTGGGCCATGTCACCTCCGTGAAAGTCACGTCTTCATGCCGGCCGCTCACGAAGCCGGAGGGCATCATAGCTTGCCCGCGCCTCTAACGGAAGAGATTGACCTTGGCCAGATCGATGATTTCCTCGCCGCGCCCGCTCAGCACGGCCTTGAGCATGAAGAGACCGAAGCCGGTCATCTGATCGAGCTTGATCGAGGGCGGCATGGCCAGCTCCTGCCGGTGGACGAGAACCTCGACGAGGGCGGGTCCGTCATGACGGAGAGCCTGCGTGATCATCGGCCGAACCTGTTCGGGCGCTTCCGCGGTCATCCCCAGGAGGCCGGCCGCCTCGGCCATCTTCGCGAAATCCGGGTTGTGAAGATCGGTGGCGAAGTCCAGGAAACCGGCGGCCTTCATCTCCAGCTCCACGAAGGCGAGGGCGTTGTTCTTGAAGACGATCAGCTTGACGGGCGCCTGCAGCTGCCGCAGGGAGAGCAGATCTCCCATGAGCATGGCGAGACCGCCGTCTCCAGACAGGGAGATGACCTGGCGTCGGGGATGACTGACCTGGGCGCCGATGGCCTGGGGGAGGGCATTGGCCATGGAGCCGTGATTGAAGGAGCCGAGCAGACGCCGCTGGCCGTTCATGGTGAGATAGCGCGCCGCCCAGACGGTGGGGGTGCCCACGTCGCAGGAAAACACGGCGTCCGGGGCGGCGATCTCGTCGAGCACCCGAACCACGTACTGGGGATGAATGGTTTTCTTGCCCGGCTCGCCCTGGGCCAGCTCGTCGAGGCTCTTCCGCGCTTTCCGATAATGGTCGAGCGAGGCTCGGAGGTGCTTGTCGTCTCCATTCTGCTCGAGCTGGGGCAGGAGAGCCCGGAGGGTCGTCTTGGTGTCCCCCACGAAACCGTGGTCGACCTTGGTGCGCCGGCCGAGCTGCTCGCCGCGGAGGTCGATCTGCACGACGGTCGCGTCCGTGGGAAAGAACTGCTGGTACGGGAAGTCCGTCCCGATCATCAGCAAGAGGTCACAGTTCATCATGGCGTGATAGCCGGAGGAGAAGCCGAGCAGCCCGGTCATGCCCACGTCGAAAGGATTGTCGTACTCGATGAACTCCTTTCCGCGCATGGCATGCACGATGGGCGCGTTCAGCTTGCCCGCGAGCTGGATCAGCTCGGTATGGGCCCCCGCGCAGCCCGCACCTGCCAGGATGGTGACCTTCTGCGCCGCATTGAGAAGCTTGGCCAACACGAAGATCTCCTCGGGCGAAGGAGACACGCTGGGCCTGGGCGGGGGGAAATGCAGGCGCGGGTGATCCGCGAGGGCGTCGCGCAAGGCGATGTCTCCGGGCAGGGCGATGACCGACACGCCGCGCCGCGAGAGCGCCGTCTGGATGGCGATCTCCAGGACCCGGGGCATGTGCTCGGGCTGGGACACCAGCTCGCAATAGTGGCTGCACTGCGCGAAGAGGTGCTCCGGGCGGGTCTCCTGGAAGTATCCGCTGCCGATCTCGTGGCTGGGGATCTGCGCGGCGATGGCGAGGACGGGCACCCGGCTGCGGTGACAGTCGTAGAGACCGTTGATCAGGTGCAGATTGCCGGGACCACAGCTGCCTGCGCAGACGGCCAGGCCTCCGGTGAGATGCGCGTCTGCGCCCGCGGCGAAGGCCGCCGTCTCCTCGTGCCTCACGTGCACCCACCGCACACGCTCCTGCCGGCGAATCGAATCGGTGATTCCGTTCAGGGAGTCGCCGGCTACGCCGTAGATCCTCTCGACTCCCTGGGCGACCAGAGTGTCGACGAGGAGATCCGCGATCGTCTTGGCCATGGCACCTCACGCTCCTTTTTTTCATGACGCAAGAGCCCGCCTTTCGGCGGTGGAGCTCGCGTTCGTTCTCATTGTAGTCCTGGCATCAACCGTCCGGGGCGCGCGGACGGGCCGGATCCGGTTGACGATGGCCTCCCCCCTGTGCCAGCGTGATGGCCCGTGAGAAAACAAGGCCGCCGTCCCCCTCTCGGGCGTGACGTGATGCTGTGCTTGCTCGCCTGGGCCGCGGGTATCGTCGACGCGGTCAGCTACCTGGGCCTCGGCCGCGTGTTCACCGCGATGATGACGGGAAACACGGTGTTGCTCGCCCTGGCCATCGGACAGGGGGAGAGCATGGCCATCTTGCGCTCGGCCCTCGCCCTCGCCGGGTTCAGCGTGGGCGCGGCAACGGGGGCGTTCATCGTCTCGCGGGGGCGGTCACGAGACGAGTGGCCCCCGAGTGTCACGGCCGCCTTCGCCTTCGAGGCGCTCCTTCTCGCGGGATTCACGGCGGTGTGGCACGTGGCGGGGAGCACGCTCACCACCGGTACGACCAACCTGCTCATCGTGCTCTCGGGTCTCGCCATGGGCGTCCAGGCCGCGGCGGTGCGCCATCTGGGGATTCCCGGGGTGGCAACGACGTATCTCACGGGCACGCTCACGAGCCTGATGGCCGAGCTGGTGGGCTGGGGGCGCGCGCTGGCAGGGGCGTCGCTGCGCGCGGCCTCGAGCGCCGAGAGGGCGATCGACGCGTCGGCGAGCCTGAAGTGGCCGCAGCGCATCGGGCTCCTCACCGGGATTTTCTTCGTCTACGCCCTGGGCGCGCTCGTGGGCGGCGCGCTGCACGCGCGCTCATCGACGCTGGTAGCCTGGCTGCCCTTCGCGGCGGTCGTCGTGGTCGTGGTGAACGGAGTGATGCGTCATCGACATGCCGGGCACGGCTCCCGAGGAGGAAGCTAGCCATGGGGCGGCCCGGGCGTTTCCGTGCGTGAGGTGTTTTCGGTCTGCCACAGCCTGACTCAACCGCCAAGGCATGCCCTTCACGGCTCCTCCCTATGGATATATACTTCAGCGATTGGCAAAGACGATGGAAACGGACTCCGCCCGCCCCCGGCAGACCGCAGACGCCCTTCAAGGCATGATTCTCGACGCCCGCCGGGTCGAGCTCGAGCTGGTGGAGGAGCTGACGGACGGTCAGATGCTGGGGGCCAGACGGCATTTCGTGGAGCCACCGATCTGGGAGATCGGGCACGTCGGCTGGTTCCAAGAGTACTGGATCCTGCGTCACCTCGACGGCGCTTCTCCGCTTCTGTCGGGCTCGGACGGAATCTACGATTCGTTCAACGTTTCCTACACACGCCGCTGGGACCATCGCTTCCCGTCTCGTCGGGCGACGCTTGCCTATATCGGGGATGTGCTTCGACGGAGCGTGGACCGGCTGGGCTCGCGCGAGCCGAGTCCCCAGGAGGCGTACTTCTACACGCTGGCCACGCTGCACGAGGACATGCACGCGGAGAACCTGACCCTGATCCGGCAGACGCTGGGCTACCCCCGGCCCGCCCTGTCGAGCCTCGATCCGGGGTCGGCGGCACCCGTGATCGATCCGACGTACCAGCCTCGCGACGTCGAGGTGCGCGGCGGCGCGTTCATGCTTGGCGCCTCGCCCGACGAACCCTTCGTCTTCGACAACGAGAAGTGGGCGCATCCCGTGGAGGTGGCTCCCTTCCGGATCTCCTCCACGGCCGTGACGAACGCCGAGTACGAGGCCTTCGTCGACGACGGCGGCTACCGCCGGCGTGAGCTGTGGGGCCGCCGGGGCTGGGATTGGCGACGGCGCGAGCAGGCCGAGCATCCGCTGTTCTGGATCCGCGGGGATGACCGCCGCTGGCGCGAGTGCCGGTTCGGTCTTCCCGCTCTGCTCGAGCCGTGGCACCCCGTTGTCCACGTCAACTGGTACGAGGCCGAGGCGTACTGCCGCTGGGCCCGCCGCCGGCTTCCCAGCGAGGCGGAGTGGGAGATGGCCGCCACGCTCGATCCCGCCACGGGCGGCAAGCGACGCTTCCCGTGGGGCAACGAGCCGCCCACGCCCGAGCGGACCAATCTCGACTACCGGGCGGGGGGAACCATCGACGTCCGCGCTCTGCCTGCCGGCGACAGCGCGGTTGGCTGCCGACAGATGATCGGCAACACGTGGGAGTGGGTGGCGGACACCTTCGAGCCGTATCCCGGGTACATCTGCGATCCCTACCAGGAGTATTCTCAGCCGTACTTCGGCCAGAAGAAGGTGCTCAAGGGCGGGGGCTGGACGACGCGCTCCCGCTTGATCCGGAGCACCTGGCGCAATTTTTACAAGCACCACCGCAGGAACATCTTCTCGGGGTTCAGAACCGCCGCGAGGTGACGGGCCTCGCGCGCACGGAAGCCCTCGCCGGCCCACGAGCGGTGCGCGCGGCTATTTCCTCCGCCTCGCCGCGGCTTCCCGTCTGATAATGGCCGCCATGTCTCGTAGGGCACCGCGCGCAGCGACGCCCACGGCGAACGCCCGCACCCGCGCCCCGGAGATCCGGGCCCTGTCGAGCATCCGCGGGATCCCCGTTCTGCTCATCGTGCTCTTCCACTATCACGAATGGAATGGGTACCCGTTCGAGTTCTGGTACGACGCCATCGTCGCGAAGGGCTATCTCTGGGTCGAGTTCTTCTTTGCGCTGAGCGGCTTCATTCTCTTCTACGTGTACGGGTCGCAGGGCGCCGAGCTCCTCAGGGCCAGGCCGCTGACCCGGTTTCTCGTCACGCGCCTGTCGCGCATCTATCCGCTGCAGCTGGCCACGCTGCTCGTCATTCTCGGCATAGACGTCTGGGACAGGACGGCCGCTCCCCACCGGCCCGGCGCGTCGATCTTCGACGTGGCGAGCAATCCAGAGATGACGGTGGGGACGTTCCTCAGCAACCTGGCCCTGATCCAGGCGTGGAACATCCACGACAAGTTGAGCTGGAACTCGCCAGCATGGTTCGTGAGCGTGGAAGCGTTCCTGTACCTGGCGTTTCCTGCCCTCCTCACGCTGGCAGGCGCTCGGTTCGGCGGACGGACGGTCGTGGTCGGCGCGGCGAGCGCGGCGCTGCTCGTCATCCTCGCGGTGACGTCCGGGATGGGCATGGACCTGGCCCATCGCAACGGCGTCCCGCGCGGTCTGGCGGATTTTGGCATCGGCCTTTTCCTCGGCGCGCTGTTCGTCGAGATCCGGAGGAGAGGCGCCCGCTGGAAGCCCCTACCGTCGAGCGTCCACACGCTTCTCCAAGTCGCGGTGGTGGCGGAGCTGGTCGCCGGCTTCTATTCGAGCGGGGCCCCGCGGACGCCGCGCGATCTGATGATCGTGGTGCCCATGTACCTCCTGATCTTCCTGCTCGCCTTCGACCGAGGCCTGATCGCGGAGGCCTTGCGCGCGCGATGGCTCAGAAAGCTCGGAGAATGGTCGTTCGCCATCTACATGGTCCAGTTCATCGTGCTGATCTTGCTGCCCTTCGCCGGCCTGCGGTCGATCCGCTGGGCGGAGGCAACCGTGGCCGTGCTCGGCGCGGCCGTCGCGGGTGGCCTCGCGCATCGGTTCATCGAGCGACCGGTGGGCGAGCTGATGCGCGAGCGGCTCCTGAGCGCCAGCGCGGGAAGCATCACGACGGGTCACGCCCCTTCCAGCGGCGGCGCGGCCAGCCCGCTCGACCGTCGCCCCGCTCGGCGGCGGTAGATCATCCAGAGGACAAGGGCGGCGAGGGCGAGCGGGCTCAGCTGAGCGACGAGCACGGCGGCGGCGAGGGTGAGGCTGAACGCCGTGGACCAGCCCTCGGCGAAGGCCTGCTTCACCTGCTCGACGAAGCGTGGGAAGAGCCCGTCCGGGGGGGCGACGAGCGGAGCGCGAACGAGCGCGACCTGGATGGTGGCGAGGTCCGTGCGGGCCTTGAGGAAGCGCAGGCGTCCTGCCGTGCGCTCGATCTCCCCGCGCACGCGGGCCAGCTCGTTCTCGAGGCTCAGCAGATCCTGCACCTTCTGGGCCTTGCCCATGAAGCTCAGGAGCTGCCCTTCGTGGCGCTCGAGGTTGCGGATGCGGGCTTCGAGGTCGACGAACTCCTCGCTCACGTCCTGCCCGCCGATCTGGCGACCGGTCACGCGCCCGACGCCGTCGAGATCGCCCAGCACTCTCGCGAACTGAGCGGGCGGCACGTAGGCCGTGATGGTCGCCCGCGCCGTGCCTTTCTGGTCCACCTGGCTGTCCGTGGAGCTGATGAAGCCGCCGGCGGACTCGACCACACCGGTGAGCCGGGACACGCCCTGGTCGACATCCGCGAGCTCCACGCGGAGGGTGGCGTGACGGATGATGCGCCGGCCCCAGCCTTCGGACACGGGCGCGGTCGCATTGACGGCCGGCGCTGACGACGGCAGGACCACACTTCTGCTCGCGACCATGCCTTCGAGCTTTGCCCGCTCCTCGGCGAAGCCCCGAGGAGACGGCTGGTAATCGGCCGGCGACGGGCCCGCGCGATGAGCGTCGAAAACTCGGAGCCCCGTGACCGCGGCAAGGCTCGCGAGCCCGATGATGACCAGAGCGAGGCCTGGTCTCGAGCGAATGATCCTGAACAGGGCGACAGCAATGGAAGGAACGGGCTTCAGCCAGGGACGCACCGTGTGTCCTCCTAGCCCCTTAGACCGACAGGGCCGGAGGAAGTTCCGGCGGTCCGGCGCCGACTCGGCCGGCCTTCAGCTCAGGACGGCGACCTTCTTCCGCTCGATGAGGCCGAAGTCGATGACGGCGCCGAGCCCGGGGCCCTTGAAGGCGTGGACAAGGCCTTGCTTGTCGACCTCGATGTCCTCGGCGAGGCCGTACTTCTGGGCCCCCGCCGGCAGCAGCACCTCGAAGAACTGGCAGTTCTCGATGGCCATGGTCACGTGGAGGTTGGCCACGTTGTTGAGCGAGTTGCCGCCGTGGTGGATCTCGAAATTCATGTGGAAGGCCTCGGCGAGGTGCGCGGCCTTCACGAGGGCCGTGATGCCGCCCTTCACGGCCACGTCGCCGCGGAGATAGTCCGTGGCCTGGTGAACGAGCCAGGGCGCGAAGGCGGTGAGCCCGCCCGGCGAGTATTCGGTGGCCAGGATTGGGATGGACAGGTGCTGCTTGAGCTTCACATAGCTCAGCAGGTCGTCGTCGGCGAGCGGGTCCTCGTACCAGTGAAAGCCGAGCTCCTCGACGACCTTGCCCACGCGGAGGGCCTCCGGGTACTGGTAGGCCCAGGTCGAGTCGAGCATGACGGTGAAGCCGTCTCCCACGGCGCGCCGGACGGCGCGACAGACCTCGGCATCGACGACGGGATCGGTGGGCGGGTGGATCTTGTAGGCCGTCCAGCCTTCGGCCTTGAAGCGCGTCGCTTCCTCCGCGTACGCTTCCTTGCTCGGCAGGACGGCGGAGCTGGCATAGGCGGGCGCGCTCTCGCGGTACGAGCCGAGCAGGCGGTATATGGGCAGCCCCGCCACCTTGCCCGCGATGTCCCAGAGAGCCACGTCCATGGCCCCGATGGCGCGATAGGTGGTCTGGCGGTTCTTGTGCCACATCGCCCGGTACAGGCGCTCGCGCTCGAGCGGGTCCTGGTTGACCACGACGGGCTTCAGGTACTGGATGAGCGATTGCCCGTCCATGTGCGCGCCACGCATGGAGGAGCCGAGGAAGGCGTGGCCCTTGACGCCCTCGTCGGTCTCGATGGTCACGAGGCCGAGCTGGCTCTTGCCGCTGAACTTCCCCGTGTGCCGGCCGTACGTGGTGGCCGGAATGTCGTCCCAGCCGAACAGCGTGAGATGGACGTCGGTGATCTTCATGGTGGGGGGAGACTACCACAGGTGCTGTTACGCCGGCCCCTCACCCTGCCCTCTCCCCTCTGGGGAGAGGGTAGGGTGAGGGGCGAAGCTCGTACCTACTACGCTCCCATCTCGACCGCGCGGATGGACTCGATGCGGATTTCCTCGGTGAGGCGCGCCTTGTACGCGGAGAACTCCGGGGTGGTCTTGACCGTGTAGTGACGCGGGTGAGACAGGTCGATGGCGATGTCGCTCTTGATCCGCCCCGGGCGGGCGGTCATGACGGCCACCCGGTTGCCGATGAAGATGGCCTCGTCGATGTCGTGGGTCACGAAGAGGACGGTCTTGCGGTCCGCTTCCCAGATCCCGAGCAACAGCTCCTGCATCAGCGCGCGCGTCTGGTTGTCGAGAGCGCCGAAGGGCTCGTCGAGCAGGAGCACCTTCGGATCGTTGGCGAGGGCCCGGGCCAGCGCGGTCCGCTGCTGCATTCCGCCCGACAGCATCCGCGGATAGTGGTGCTCGAAGCCGCCCAGGCCCACCCGCTCGACGTAGTGCGCGATGATGCGCCGGCGCTCGGCGGGGGCCGTGCCCTTCTCGCGCAGACCGAACCCGATGTTCTCCGCGACGGTGAGCCAGGGGAAGAGCGTGTAGGACTGGAAGACCATGCCGCGCTCGGCGCCCGGCCCGGTCACGGGCTCGCCATCGAGGAGCACGCGGCCCGTGGTGGGGCGGTCGAGTCCGGCCACGATGCGCAGGAGCGTCGACTTGCCGCAACCGGAAGGGCCGAGCAGGCAGATGAAGTCGTTGTCGGCGATGCGGAGGGAGGTCGGCTCGATGGCCCGGGTGGGCGGTCCTCCGCGCACACCGGGAAAGGTGCGGCCCACATCTTCGATGGCGAGAGTGGGCACGCTGCCCACGCTCAGGCGAGGCTCCACGGAAACAGCCGCTGGTTCAGCGTCTTGAACAGGTAGTCCGAGACGAGCCCGATCACGCCGATGACCACGATGCCGAAGATGATCTGGCCCGTGTCGAGCAGGGCCTGGCTGTCCGTGATCATGTGTCCGATCCCGCTGGAGGCCCCGATCAGCTCGGCCACGATGACGTACGTCCACGCCCAGCCGAGTACCAGACGCAGCGACTCGGCGATGTCCGGCGCGCTCGAGGGCAGGAGCACGCGCCGGACGATGCCGCCCGCGCTCGCCCCCAGGGTGTAGGCGGCCTCGACGAGGTCTCGCCGGGTCGAGCCCACGATGACGGCGACCATGAGCACGATCTGAAAGAACGAGCCGATGAAGATGACGGCGAGCTTTTCCTTCTCGCCGATGCCCGCCCACAGGATGAGAAGGGGGATGAAGCCCGAGGCAGGCAGGTAGCGCGCGAAGGAGATGAAGGGCTCGAAGAAGGCCTCGATCGGCTTGTAGGCGCCCATCGCCGCGCCCAGGGGTACCCCGATGACGGCGGCGATGACGAAGCCCCCGACCACGCGCCAGATGGTGACGCCGATGTCGACATAGAAGCCGTGGAGGACGAGGAGCCGCCAGCCCGAGACGATCATGGTGATCGGGTCGGCCAGGAACGTACGGTTGACGAAGCCACCGAGGGTGGCCACGCCCCACCCGAGGAAGAAGAGCGCGAAGAAGGCGAGGCCGAGGGTGATCTTGGCCGCGCGCGAGACGGGAACGAGCGGCGTCAGCGTCGGGCCCGCCGGCCGCTCACTTGATGAAGCGCGTGTCGATGGTGGAGGCGACGTCCGGCTGCGTCTTGATGATGCCGAGCTCGAGGAGCAGGTCGGTGGCCTCCTTGCTGAAGGCCTGGATCTCTCCCGCAAAGAACTTGCGGTTCGCCTCGCGATTCTGCCAGCGGAGATACGACTGCGACTTCTCGAACTGCTCGCCCGTCTGCTTGACCACGGCGCCCATGATCTCGAAGCTCTTCTTCGGCTCGCGCCCGATCAGCTCGACGGCCTCGAAGTAGCTGTCCACCATGCCCTGGACCAGCTTGGGGCTCTCCTGGATGAACTTCGGCGTGCAGCCGAAGGTGTCCATCACCATCGGATAGTCGAGGGTGGTCGCGATGATCTTGCCCGCCTCCGGCTTGTCCCGCACGCCGGAGAGATACGGCTCATAGGTCATGGCCGCGTCGTTCTGCCCCGCGATGAAGGCCTGGGCGGCGGGGCCGGGCTCGAGGGTGGCGATGGTCACGTCCTTCACGGAGAGTCCGTTCTTCTTGAGCATCCAGGCGAGCGTGAAGTAGGGGGCCGTCCCCGGGGCCGACGCTGCCACGGTCTTGCCTTTGAGGTCCGCGATCCTGGCGATGTTGTTCCGGACCACCATGCCGTCCGCCCCGTACGACTTGTCGAGCTGGACGACCTGCCGGGTCGCCACGCCGTTGGCGTTCCAGAGGATCCACGTCTCCACCGTGGTCGCCGCACACTGCACGTCGCCCGAGGCAATGGCCAGATGCCGGTCCTTCTGCGGGATGAACTTGATGGTGACGTCGACGCCGTTCTTCTTGAAGATGCCCGTCTTCTCCGCGAGGGACAGCGGGGCGAAGCCCGTCCACCCACTCATGGCCACGGTGACCTTGGGCAGATCTTGAGCGGGGGCGACGGCGATGGCCGAGACGGCGAGGAGACCGGCAATGAGGCTCGTGACGGCGCGCATGGGATCCCTCCTGAACGATTCATGAGCACTGAGGCGCCGATCCGGCCCGACATACCTGAGCCGTTCACGGCGCCCAGAGAATACTACACGCGCCACAAGTGGAGGAGCGGGAGCTAGCTGGTCTGCTTGGTCATGCGGAAGCGAAGGTGAGGATTGCCGGGATTGATCATCATGCCTTCTATGGCAGCGCCCGCCCGTCGCCCCCAGAGAACCACCTGACATGCCGAAGCTTCCTCGCCCCAGGGCGTGACGCGGCAACCGTTGGCCGGCGTCATCTCCACGCCGTCGCAGAGAAGCGTTCGGTCTCTCACCGTATAGCGGCCCGAGTAGCGGTAGAGCGCATCGCTGCCCGAGAGACAGCGCTCGTCGTCGAGAATGACCACGCCCTGGTTCCTGTCTCCAGTCCACGTCAGGTAATCGATCGTCCACGTGCCCTGCCAGTCGCCTGTCTGCGACATGAGCTTGGCTCCTTTCTGGCCCACCGGATCCTCTTAGCTAACATACAGCATCTTGTGGGGCATCCGTCAAGAGAACCCTACTGATTGTACCGGAAGGGAGACCGGCTCGGAGCCGGGCCACGGGCACCAGGTGCGGCGTAGCTGAACCGCCGTCGGCCGGCCGAACCGTCGCCGCTCGCGTACACTCCCCGGGGAGGCGTTCGCCCGGGACCGGAGAAGGGCCAGGTCGGGCGCCTCCGAGGTCGACATCAACAGAACATCCAACAGGACATCCAACAGGACAACAGGGGGGAGGTTTCGCATGGGCTTGCTCGAGGGAAAGGTCGCGATCGTCACGGGAGCGTCCAAGGGCATCGGGCGCGTCATGAGCCTGCGCTTCGCGCGGGAGGGGGCGCGCGTGGTCTGCACCGCCCGCTCGGCCGATCTCGTCAAGGAGACGGCGGCGCAGGTGGGCGCGGCGGGAGGCAAGGCCATCGCGGTGATGGGCGACGCCGCTGTCGAGGAGGACGTGCGCCGCCTCGTCGCCGAGAGCCTCAAGGCCTTCGGGAAGATCGACGTCCTCGTCAACAATGCGGGCGACGGCGGAGTCACCAAGCCCGTCCAGGACTATTCGATGGAGGACTGGCGGTACACCATCGATTCCTGTCTCACCAGCTCCTACCTCTGCACCCGTTTCGTGGTCCCGGAGATGATCAAGGCGGGCGGCGGCGCCATCGTCAATATCTCCTCGGGGGCGGGCCGTCGCGGGCTGCCCTATCGGATCGGCTACTGCTCGGCCAAGGCGGGGCAGGTGGGCATGACGTACGGCATGGCCCTCGAGCTGGCGCCTCACGGCATTCGCGTCAACTGCGTCGCCCCGGGCGCCGTGGATGGCGATCGCATCGACCGGGTCATCGCCGGCCAGGCCTCGGTCAAGGGGATCTCCGTGGAAGCCCAGCGAAAGGCGATGATCGAGCGCATGCCGCTCAAGCGGTTCGTGACGGCCGAGGACATCGTCGACGCCACGCTGTTTCTGGCCAGCGACATGGCGCGGAGCGTCTCGGGCCAGGTCGTGGCCGTCAATGCCGGCGAGCCCGCGGGCTGAAGGATCGCGCCTAGCTGGAGGCGCGTTCGATCGGCGAGCGGGCGCGCCACTCCGCCACGACGGCCTCGACATCCAGAGGGCCAAGGCGAGAGGGAGGCCCTTCGGCGCCTCGCGAGTTCACCTTTGCGATCTCGGCGTTGAGGGCCTGCAGCCGCCGCCTGACCTCGGCTTCATCACGTAGCCGCGGGAGCGCCGCCAGCTCGGTTTCGACCTTGCGCAGAAGCTGGAGCGTCGCGGGCAACGCCGATATCTGTTCTCTCTGCATGAGCTTCTTCTGCCACCACAGGGGGTCATAGGGCGCCGTCAGATCGGGCAATGGCTTGCCCACCCCGGGAAGGTGATCGAATTCGCCCTCTTCCTGGCCGCGCCGAATCTGCTGCTCGATCCAGGACTCCCACGAGGTGCCCGGAGGCTTGCGCTCGGTCATGACCCTCGTCTCCCCTTTCAGGATAGCAGATTCATTCCTTCTTGCTCGGGGGGAGGCCGGAAAGATTCGCCAGCGCGTCGAACATCACCGCGAAGTCGTACTGAGCGAGTCCGAGCCCACGCGCCATGTTGAGGACCTCGTGGGTGAGGGTGGTCGAGGGCATGGTCACGCCGAAGGTGTGGGCGAGGTCGAGAGCCAGACGCAGGTCCTTCTGCATCATGTCGACGTCGAAGAGCGCCTCCGCGGGCATCCGGAGAACGAAGGGGCCGCGGTACTTGACCATGGGCGAGGCGACCACGCTCTTCATGAGCGCCTCCACGGCCCGCTCGCGTGTGACGCCGGCCTTCTCGGCGAGGAGGACGGCCTCCGAGAACGCGAGCATCTGGACGGCGAGGCCCAGATTGACGGCGATCTTCATGGTCACGGCGAGGCCGAGCGGTCCCACGTGGGTGATGGTGGGGCCGATGGCGAGCAGATACGGACGCACGCGCTCGAGAACGGCGGGATCGCCACCGACCATGAAGGCGAGCTGGCCGGCTTCCAGCGTGATGGGGCTGCCCGATACGGGTGCGTCGAGCATGGCCGCCCCCCGCGCGGCGACCTCGCCGCCGAGCCGCCGCGTCACGTCGGGGCTGACCGTGCTCATCTCGACGTAGGTCTTGCCCGGCCCGAGGCCGGCCAGGATCCCGTCGGGTCCGCCCGTCACGGCCTCGAGGGCCGCGGAGTCGGTGACCATGGTGAAGATCGCATCCGCCTGCTCGGCCACGTCGCGTGGCGATTTCGCCAGGCGCATGCCCGCATCCACCAGCCCCTGGGCCTTGGCCGCGGTGCGGTTGTAGCCCACGAGCGGGAAACGGGCGTCGAGCAGACGCTTCGCCATGCGCCCGCCCATGGCACCCAGACCGACGAAGCCAGGAGTCACGATCGGCGCCCTGTTGGCGTGCGCCGGGTGAGGCGGCGCGGGCGAGGCTTCTTGGTGGGCGCCGAGTCGGCGACGGCGATGGCGCTGATCTCGATCTTGCAGTCGCGATGAGTGGCGAGCCTCGAGACTTCCACCGTGGTCGTGGTGGGGAGGTGACCGGCGAGATAGTCGGCCCACACCCGGTTCAGATCGTCCTGCTCGCTGATGTCGGTGAGATAGCGCGTGGCGGACACCACGTCGCCCAGCGTGCAGCCGGCCGCCGAGAGCGTCTTCTTGAGGTTCTCCATGGCGAGCACGGCCTGCTCGCTCATGGTCTGGGGCAGGGCGAATTCCTCTTCGCGATGCGGGTGGCTGTGGTAGACGGGCGCCGCGGTGACGCCCGAGAGGAAGACCAGGCTGCCGCGGCGGACGAGCAAGGCGGGGGCATAGGGCATCGTCACGTCCCGCCGGCGGTCGGCATGGTGCACGGAGCGCACGTCTTTTGCCATGACCCCGGCATGATTCCCGTTCCGCGGCGTCACGTCAAGCGATTCGGCGATCTGCCGGGATCAGAGGCCGAGAAAAGCCTCCCGGACACGCGCGTTCGCCAGGAGCTCCCGTCCGGTGCCCGCCAGGACCACCCGGCCCGACTCGAGCACGAAGGCCCGGTGCGCCAGAGCCAGCGCGTGCTCGGTGTTCTGCTCGACGAGCAACACCGTGACGCCGGCGCGGTTGATGTCGCCGATGACCCGGAACATCTCCTCGACCATGATGGGGGCGAGCCCGAGCGATGGCTCGTCGAGCATGAGAATGCGCGGACCGGCCATGAGGCCACGGCCGATGGCGACCATCTGCTGCTCGCCTCCCGACAGCGTGCCCGCAAGCTGACGGCGGCGCTCGGCCAGCTTCGGGAAGATCGTGAAGACCTCCGCGAGCCGCCGAGGCCGTTGGGCCCGCGCTGTGCGCGGGTAGCCTCCGATCAGGAGGTTGTCGAGCACCGTCATCTCGGGGAAGAGCTTCCGCCCCTCCGGCACGTGCACCACACCAAGGTCCACGATCTGGGCGGGCGAGAGGCCGTCCAGCCGGCGATCATCCAGGGATATCCGGCCGCCGGTGGGGAGCAGAAGACCCGAGAGGGTTTTCAGGGTCGTGGTCTTGCCGGCGCCGTTCGCGCCGACGACGGAGACGATCTCGCCGTCGGGGATGTCGAAGGTGACGCCCCACAGCGCCTGCATCTTGCCGTAGGCGACCTCGAGATCCTCCACGCGTAGCATGCTAGGCCACCCGCGTGCCCAGATAGGCGGCGATGACGTTGGGGTCCTGGACCACGCGGTCGGGCGGGCCATCCGCAATCTTCTCCCCATGGTGGATCACGACCACGCGGTCGGAAATCCGCATGATGGCCTTCATCACGTGCTCGACGAGCACCACCGTCACGCCGTCGGCGCGAATCTGCTTGACGAGGACGGACGCCTCATCCACCTCGCGCGGGTTGAGGCCCCCCATGGGCTCGTCGAGCAGGAGCACCCTCGGACGGGTCGCGAGGGCGCGCGCGACCTCGAGGCGCTTCTGCGCGCCGAGCGTGAGATCGGCGGCGGGGGCGTCCAGCCGGTCGCCGAGCCCCATGCGCTCGAGGAGCTGGCCGGCCAGCTCTTCGGCGCGTCTCCGTGTCGGCTCGTGAGTGAATGCCGCCAGGGTGACGTTTTCGCGCACGGAGAGCCGGGGGAACGGCTTGACCAGCTGGAAGGTGCGGGCAATACCGCGCCGGATGACCGCGTGGGGGCGCAGGCCGACGATGCTCCGGCCCTCGAGGAAGATCTGGCCGGAGGTAGGGCGCAAGAACCCTGTGATCAAGTTGAACACCGTGGTCTTGCCGGCGCCATTGGGCCCGATGAGTCCGAGAATCTCGCCCGGCTCGACCGCGAAGGAGAACCGGTCGACGGCGCGGAGCCCCCCGAAGTCCCGGGTGAGATCGGAGACGGTCAGGAGCGCCACGGCCCGACCCTCACCGTTTCACCGCCCAGACGCGCCGCACGCCGCCCCATATCCCCTCGGGCAGGTAACGGATGGCCAGCATCATGAAGAGCCCGTAGAAGATCAGATGACCCACCTGGAAGCGCTCGCGAAACAACTCCCCGAGGGTCGTGAGGAAGACCGCTCCGATCACGGGCCCGATCACGGTGGCGAGGCCACCCACCACCGCGATGAACACCATCTCCACCGAGAGGGCGATCGGGAAGACGGCGTCCGGGTCCACGTAGCGGAAATACAATCCGTAGAACCCTCCCGCCAGCCCGGTGAAGAAGGCCGAGAGCGCGAGCGTCAGCACCTTGGCCCGCACCGTGTCGATGCCGACCGACTCCGCGGCATCCTCGTCTTCCCGGATGGCGAGGAGATAGGCTCCCAGCCGTGCCCGGGACAGCCGCCAGGTCGCCAGCATGGCGAGCGCCGCCAGGGCGGCGATGATGAAGTAGAAGGGAGCCTTGCTTTCCCAGTCGAGCACCCGACCTCCGAGCCTCACCGGGGGCAGGGCGGTGATCAGAAGCCCTACCGGGCCGTTCGTGAGCGCATCCCAGTTCAGCGCGATCAGTCTCACGATCTCCGCCACGGCAAGCGTGGAGAGCGAGAAGTAAGGCCCGCGCAGGCGGAAACAGATCAGCCCGATGGGAAGCGAGACGAGCACGGCGGCGGCGCCGCCCAGGGCCATCCCGTACCAGGGCGCCAGACCGAGCCGGAGGTAGAGGATCATCGTCGCGTACGCGCCCACGCCGAAGAAGGTCGCGTGCCCGAAGGAGACCTGACCCGCGAAGCCGCCGAGGAGATTCCACGACACGCCGAGCAAGGTCCAGAGCAGCACCGTGATGGCGAGATGGAGGAGGAACTGATTCGACGTCAGGAAGGGCGGGGCCATCATCAGGACGGCGACGACGGCGACGGCGGCCGCGCGCCTCATGACTTGCCGACGCCGAACAGGCCGGAGGGCCGGAAGAGGAGCACGAGCAGGAAGATGACGAAGCCAATCGTGTCCTTGTAGGCGACGGAGACGTAGACGGCGCCCAGCGACTCGACGAGGCCGAGGAGGATCCCGCCCGCGATGGCCCCCGCCACGGAGCCCAGCCCGCCCAGCACCACGATGACGAAGCACTTGGCGATGAGGATCTCGCCCACGGTGGGATACAGATAGAGCGAGGGTCCCAGCAGCACGCCCGCGGCGCCGGCCAGGGCGCTCCCCAGGCCGAAGGTGACCATGGCGACGCGCCCGATGTCGATGCCCATGAGGGCGGCCGCCTCGGCATTCTGGCTGGTCGCGCGAATGGCGCGTCCGAGGTCGGTGCGCGCGAGGAAGAGGTACAGGGCCAGGGTGATGGCGGCCGCCAGGACGAAGGCGAGGGCGAGCGGGATGGGCACGGCAATCCCGAAGGGCCGCAGCGGCGTGATCGCGTACGGGAGCTTGATCGTGCGGTAGTCGCCCGTCCACGAGAAGAGCGCGAGATTCGCGATGAGCAGCGAGAGCCCCGCCGTGTAGAGCAGGGTATTGAGCTCGCCGCCCGGGATGATCGAGCGGAGAAGGAAGCGGTAGATGAGCATGCCTCCCAGGAACATGAGGGGGACCCAGAGGAGGAGGGACACGAAAGGGTCGATCCGCCACAGGACGTGACTCCAGAACGCGCCATACATGCCGAGCATCACCAGGTCGCCGTGGGCCAGGTTGATGATCCGCATGACGCCGAACACCACGGTGAGCCCCACGCCGATCATGGCGTAGAGCGAGCCGGTCAGGACGCCGCTGACGAGGCTCTGGACGAAGGTTTCCACTTGAACGGAGGCCGACGGCGGCGGAGGGCTCCGTGGCTCAAAGAGCCATTTCGCCCGAAGCTCTCCGCCCGCCGTCGTCCGGAGTTAGCGCTTGACCGTATTGTCCGGGAAAACGTAGTTGGTCTCGGCGTTGGCCTTGGGCCAGACGTTCATGAGCTTGCCGTCCAGCCACTGCGCGAGCACCGAGTGGTCGGGGGAGTAGATGTTCTGGTTCGTGTACTTGTCGCCGAGCGGACCGGCCCAGTTCCCGAACTTGACCTTGCCGAACACGGTGGTCATGTCGGTCTTGAGCAGGGCCTGGCGGATGGCCTCGCGATCGGCGTCCAGATTGCCGGTGAGCGACGAGCGCCGCAGCGCGTCCGCGAGCACGTAGATGATGGCGTAGCCCTCGACCTCGTGCTCCTTGGGCCAGATGCCGTACTTGTCGTGGAACTTCTTGTAGAACTCCTTGGCGGCCGGGTCATTGGGGTTGCCCGACCACGCGGCCGAGGAGAAGACGTTCTGGCTCTGCGGCCCCAGCTCCTTGGCGAGATCCTCGACGCCGAACCCGCCGCCGAACCCGACGAAGGCGCGCGGCGCCACGCCGATCTCCTTGGCGTGCTTGGTGAGGAGGATGGCGTCGGTGGTGGCCACGGCAACCATCAGGAGGAAGTCCGGGTTGCTCGCCTTGACCTTGGTCATCACCGGCTTGAAGTCGAGGCTGTTGACCGGGTAGGCCTCGTCATTGACGATCGGCACGTTCTTCGACTTGAGGAACGTCAGCGCCGAGTTCGCGATGGTCTTGCCGAAGACCGTGTTGTCGTAGACGACGGCCGCGGACTTCGGCATGGCGCCCGGCACTTCCGTGATGAACTTGTTGAACGCCTGCGGGTAGATGGACCCCGTGGGGTTGTTCCGGAACACCCACTCGAATCCCTTCGAGGTGATGATGTCGGCCGAGGGGTGGTCGACGACGTACGGTGTCTTGAGCCGCTGGGCCACGGAGGCGATCTCGACGGCCTGGCCCGAGGCGCGGCCCCCCGTGAGGACGAGCACCTTGGTCTGGGTGATGAGCTTCTCGGCCACAGTGGCGGCCAGCGCGTTCTTGGCCTGGTGGTCGTCGATGATGACCTCGATCTTCTTGCCGTTGACGCCACCCTTCGCGTTGATCTCCTCGGCGGCCATCCCGTACGCCTTCTTGAACTTGTCGCCGAAGGGGGCGTCGGGCCCGGTCATGGGCTGGGGCGCCCCGATCTTGAGCGTGTCCTGCGCCACGGCGGGCGCCGTCGCGGCGGCGACGAGAAGCATCCCTGACGCGAGGCTGAGAACAAGGCTTCGTCGCATGACCAGTGCCTCCTTGCACGGTGACTGGGTGATGGGCGGGGAGACTGTAGAGTCGGGCCGGAAGGATTGTCAAGGCTGGGCATCGTCTCTCCGCGATGGTTGCCGAAGGGCCCGCGGCTACGTCACGTCCTTGCTCCAAGCTCGCGGCGCACCATCTGCGCGCCTTCCACGAGGGCGCGAAGCTTGGCGCGGGCCGCCTGCCGGCTGCGCGGCACCAGGCCGCAATCCGTGCAGGGAAAGAGCCGGCCGGGCTCCACGTGCGGCAGCGCCTTCCTGATGCGCTCGGCCACGAGGGCGGGCGACTCGACCTCCTCGGTGCCCACGTCGATGACGCCGAGGAGGATGTCCTTTCCGCGCGCCTCCGCGAGGAGGGCCACGTCGACCCCGGAGGCCGCGCACTCCACCGAGATCTGAGCGATCCGCGTCTCGCGAAGGAGCGGAAGGGTGACGGCGTACTGGCCCCATTCCGTGTTGGCTTTCTTCCAGGCGAGCACGCGGGGGATCCCGTAGCTGTAGCAGATGTGGATGGCCGTGGTGCAGCTCACGCCTTCGATGGCGGCCTCGAGAGCCCGGATCCCCCAGGCCTTGACCTTGTCGAGATAGATGTTGAAGCACGGCTCGTCGAACTGGATCACCGCCGCCCCCGCCGCGGCGAGGTCGCGCGCCTCGGCGTTCAGGAGCGCGGCGAAGCGCATGGCCAGGCTCTCCTCGTCCTGCCCGTAGTGCTCGTCGAGCGTGGTGTCGACCATGGTCATGGGACCGGGCAACGCGACCTTGATCGGGCGACGGGTGTGGGCCTTTGCGAAGGCCAGCGCGGGGCCCATGACGGGCGCGGGCCGCGTCACCTCGCCGACGATCCGCGCCACCTCCTGCTCGGCGGCGTAGCGGCCGCCGCGCGTGCGCTTCTTCCCGAGCCGCTGCGTGTCGGTCCCCGTCAGGCCGTCGAGGAATCCCCAGATGTAGTGCCGGCGCCGCTGCTCGCCGTCGCTGACGATGTCGATGCCCGCCTCCTCCTGGTCGAGGAGACAGAGCCGCACGGCGTCGTCCTGGGCCTCGCGCAGTCGATCGGCGGGCGGCCCCCACGGCGCGAAGAGCTGAAGACGTGGATCGGCGAGCCAGGGCGGCTTGGGAAGGCTGCCCGCGAGCGTCGTGGTGAGCATGGCCGGGCCACAATAGCGGGGCGCGCGGGATGAGTCAATTCACGGATCGGCAACGTTCGCGTGGCACGACACGCGCTATAATCCCGGCGCCATGACGAGCCGCCGTCCCGTGCTTCAGAGGACCACCCACCACCGGAGGAGCGAAGGATGAGACGAGCGCTTGCCCTGCTGCTGATCGCGGGTCTTCTCGGCGCGGCTGGCCCGGCCGTCGCCCAGGGCCCCATCGTGGCCCAGTTCTGGTACTCCTTCGGGGGCAAGAACCGTGAGGTCACCGAGGCCCACATCAAGAAGTTCAACGAGTCGCAGTCCAAGTACCGGATCGAGGGAACCTTCCAGGGCGACTACTTCCAGGCCCTGGCCAAGATCCGCGCGGCGGCGGCGACCAAGACCGCCCCCGCCGTCTTCCACGTGATCGGCGAGGCCATGCCTCAGCTCTGGCAGGCGGGGCTGTTCGAGAACCTCGAGCCCTATGCCAAGGGCGCCAACGGCACCAATCTCGAGGACTTCCTTCCCGGCCAGACCCAGCACACGTACTTCGATTATCTCGGCAAGCCGCCCGCGCCGCTCTTCGCCCTCCCGTTCTTCCGCAGCACGCCCATCCTCTACTACAACGCCGAGATGCTGCAGGCCAAGGGCGTCAAGGTGCCGACGACCTGGGACGAGCTGCACGACGTCGCGGGCAAGCTGACCGTGCGTGAGGGCAGCGATGTCAAGGTCTACGGCTTCGAGGTGCCCATCGACTGGTGGTTCTGGTACGCGATGCTCCACGAGGCGGGCGGCAGCCTGCTCACCGCTGACGGCAAGAAGGCCGCGTTCCGCGAGAAGGGCGCCGAGGCGCTGCAGTTCTGGGTGGACCTGGTCAACAAGGACAAGACCATGAAGCGGCCTCCCGGCAAGGACTACAACGCCTGGGAGGTGACCAACACGGATTTCCTGAACCAGCGCGTGGCCATGATCTACACCTCCACCGCCTTCCTCAACTACATGACGGAGAACGCGAAGTTCAAGTTCGGGACCGCCTTCCTGCCCGGGAAGGCCAAGCAGGCGGTGCCGACGGGCGGCACCTTCTTCGTCATCGCCAGGGACGCGCCCGCGCCGCAGAAGGAGGCGGGCTGGGCCTTCATCAAGTGGATGACCGATCCCGCCCAGACCATCTCGCTCTCCAAGGCCACGGGCTACATGCCCATCCGCACCTCGGCCGTGAACTCGCCGGAGATGCAGGATTTCTACAAGCAGAACCCAAACTACAAGACGGCCATCGACCAGCTCCGCACGGCCCAGCGCTTCCCGTTCTCGCCGGGGCTCATCGAGATCCAGCGTGAGGTGATCCAGCCGAACCTCGAGGCGGCCGTCCTCGGCATCAAGACCTCGGCGGAGATCATGCAGGCGGCCGAAGCCAAGGCCAACGAAATCCTGGGCAAGCAATAGGCTGCTGAAACCTGCGCGCGACGCGTGGCTGGGATGGGGGCTTGTCGCGCCCTCGCTGCTGCTCTTCGCGCTCGTGTACCTCTACCCTGTCGCCTACTCGGCGTGGGTGAGCGTTTACGAGTGGGATCTCGCCACCCCCGCGCGCTACGTGGGCCTCCAGAACTACCGCGCCCTGTGGTCCGCGGAGTTCGGCGAAGTCGTCGCCAACACCGTCTGGTATTCCGTGGGCGTCGTCGTCCTGTCCCAGGCCCTGGGGCTGGCTCTCGCCCTCGCGCTCAACAACCGCACGCGACTCGGCGCGCTCTTCCAGGCCTCGATCTTCAGCTCATACGTTGTCTCCTGGGTCGCCGTGTCGCTTCTCTGGATCTGGCTCCTCGACCCGCAATACGGGCTCGTCACCTACGTGCTCCGGCTCGTCGGGCTGCCGTCGGTGAACTGGCTCGGCGACCACCGCATCGCGCTCTGGTCGCTCGTGCTCGTGACGGTGTGGAAGACGGTGGGTTATCCGCTCGTGATCTATCTCGCCGGCCTGCAGGCCATCCCCGGCGACCTCCTGGAAGCGGCCGCCCTCGATGGCGCGGGCAGCTGGCAGCGCTTCCGCCACATCACCTGGCCGCTCCTCGCCCCCACCAGCCTGTTCCTCTTGATCACGCTCACCGTGGCGAGCTTCCAGGGCTTCGACATCGTCCGGATCATGACCCAGGGCGGGCCGGTCACCGCCACCATGATCTACGTCTACTACATCTACGAGCAGGCCTTTCAGTACTTCAAGCTCGGCAAGGCGTCGGCGGCCGTCGTGATCTTCTTCGCACTGATCGTGGGCCTGACCTTCCTCCAGTGGCTGCTCTTCCGGCGGCGCCTTCACTACACGGCATGACGAGCTCGAGTCCTCTCATTCGCGCGCTCACCATCGCCGGGCTCGCCGCGGTGGCGCTCGTCGAGGTCTTCCCCTACCTCTGGATGCTCAGCACGTCGCTGAAGGACCTTCCCAGCGTGACCCAGTTCCCGCCCACGCTGCTTCCGCATCCGCCCCGCTGGGACAACTACGCCAAGGCCTGGAGCTCCGGGCCGTTTCTCCACTACGCGATGAACAATGTCATCCAGACCCTGGGCATCCTCGTGCTCCAGCTCTTCTTCGGCTGCCTCGCGGGCTACGGGTTCAGCAAGACCCGCTTTCGCGGCCGCGACGCCTGCTTCCTGATCGTGATCGCCTGCCTCGTGGTGCCGCCCCAGGTGCGCTTCGTCCCCCTCTACATGCTCTTCAGCAAGGTCGGCCTGCTCAACACCTACGCCTCGCTCATCCTGCCCTATGCCGTCTCCGCCCTCGGCACCTTCCTCATCCGCGAGGCCTTCATGCAGATCAGCGACGATATCGTGGATGCCGCGCGCGTGGACGGGGCGGGCGTGCTCACCATCATCTTCCGCATCATGGCGCCGATCGCCCGACCCACCCTGGTCGCCTTCTCGCTGTTCAGCGTGGTCTATCACTGGAACGACTTCTTCTGGCCTCTCGTGATGACCACCAACGAGGCGGTGCGCACGCTGCCCATCGGCGTGGCCATGCTGCGCGAGGAGGGGACGGGGGCGCGGTGGCACATCATCATGGCGGGCAGCATGTTCGTGGTCGCCCCGGTGCTCCTGGTCTTCGCGGTCGCCCAGCGCCACATCATTCGCGCCTTCACGTTCACATCGCTCAAGTGATCGGGGAACCTTGACAGGTCACCGCAAGTTTGCTAAAAGAAAGGGCAATTCCGAGCTGACCCGACTCATTCCCGAACATTTGAGGAGGACCCGAATGACCATATCGCTGTGGAAACTCGCGGGCGCCGCAGCCGTGACGGTGCTCTTCGGCATATCCGAAGTCGAGGCGCAGGCCCCGCTCAAGATCGGCGCCTCGCTGTCGTTGACCGGCACCTACGCCAAGCCCGGCACGTACCAGAAAGAGGGCTACGAGATCTGCGCCGACGAGCTCAACGCCAAGGGTGGGCTTCTCGGGCGCAAGGTCGAGTTCGTGATGTACGACGACCAGTCCTCCACCCAGACCGCGCAGCGGCTCTACGAGAAGCTCATCACGGAGGACAAGGTGGAGGCGGTGATGGGCCCGTACTCCTCCGCGATCACCGAGTCGGTGGCGGGAATCAGTGAAAAGTACAAGAAGGTCATGGTCTCGCCCCTGGCCGCGACCACGTCGATCTTCCGGCAAGGGCGCAAGTACATCTTCATGGTCATCTCTCCGGCCGAGTTCTACCTGGAAGGGCTCGTGGACATGGGGGCCAAGCGCGGGCTCAAGACCATCGCCATCGTCAACGAGGACACGCTCTTCCCCAAGGCCACCGTGGTGGGCACGGAGGAGCTGGCGAAGAAGCGCGGGCTCCAGGTCGTCCTCCGGGAGGCCTACCCGAAGGGGAACACGGATTTCTCGGCGCTCCTCGTGAAGATCAAGGCGGTCAATCCGGACATCATCGCGGCGGCGACCTACTTCGACGACGCCGTCGCCATCACGCGGCAGATGAAGGAGCTGAACGTCAATCCGAAGATGTTCGGGGTGACCGTGGGTGGCGACATTCCCGAGTTCTACACGCTCCTCAAGCAGAATGCCGAATACGTGTACGGCTCGACCCAGTGGGACGAGGTGCTGCCGTATCCGGGACAGAAGGAATTCCTGTCCGCCTACCAGAAGAAGTTCAAGCACGAGCCTTCGTACCACGCGGCCGCGGGCTACGCGGGCTGCCTCATCTATGCCGAGGGCGTCAAGCGCGCGAAGAGCCTGGATGCCGATCTCGTCCGCGCCGAGCTCTTGAAGCTCAAGATCCGCACGGCCTTCGGAGACTACACGGTGGACCAGGACGGCTTCCAGACGGCGCACAAGATGGTGATGATCCAGTGGCAGGACGGCAAGCGGGTGGTCGTGTGGCCGGATGACCTGGCCAGCGGCAAGCTTCGCTTCCCCACGCCGCCCTGGAGCCAGCGGTAGCCTGAGCCCTTGTCCGTCATCACGCCCGCCATGCTGGGCCAGGTCGTCATCTCTGGCCTGCTGGCGGGCGCGCTGTATGCCATGGTCGCCCTCGGGCTCGGGCTCATCTTCGGCGTGATGCGCGTGCTCAATGTCTCCCACGGCCCGCTGCTCATGCTGGGGGCGTACACGACGTTCTGGCTCTTCCAGTGGCTCGGGCTGAACCCCTACCTCTCGCTCCTTGTCACGATGCCGCTTCTCTTCCTGGTCGGCATGGCCTTGCAGCGTCTCTTCGTCCGACGCGTGGTGGACGCCCCCGAGCTCTCCTCGCTCCTCCTCACGTTCGGGGTGTCCATCGCCATCGTGAACCTGGCCCAGCTCGCCTTCACGGCCGACCTCCGTTCCGTGGAGTACCTGACCGGCTCCTTCGTGTGGGGACCGTTCGCCTTCTCCAAGTCGCGCGTCATCGCCTGCGCCTTCGCCATCGTCATCACCACCGCCGCTTTCCTGTTCCTCCGGAAGACGCGTCTCGGCAAGGCGGTGCGTGCCGTCTCGCAGAGCCGTGAGGTCGCCCAGGTCTGCGGCATCGATGTCGGCCGCATCCACATGCTGGCCTTCGGTATCGGCTCGGCCCTGGCCGCGGCGGGCGGGTCGCTGGTGGCCGTCATGGTGGCGATCCAGCCCGAGATGGGGCAGGTCTACACCTTCAAGTCCTTCCTCGTCATCGTGCTGGGCGGGGCGGGGAACTATCCGGGGGCGCTCCTGGGCGGCCTCCTCCTGGGACTGATCGAGCAGCTCTCCTCGCTCTTCCTCACCACCCAGGTCAATGAAGCGGTCGCCTATGTCCTGCTGGTTCTCGTCCTGCTCGTGCGTCCCACCGGCCTCCTGAAGGGCCGCGCGTGAAGCGTTGGCTCTCGTCCGGCTTCTGCGTGCTGCTCCTCGGGCTCGCCCTCTATCCCTTGGCCGGCACCGGCTACGGCATCCGCTTCATGCTCCAGCTCTTCATGTGGATCGCTCTCGCCCAGTCGTGGAACCTGATCTCCGGGCTCACGGGCTATGTGTCGTTCGGTCATATCGTGTTCTTCGGCATGGGCGCCTATACCGCGGCCATCCTCATCGCCAAGCTCGGCTGGCCCTGGCTCCTGGCCAGCCTCGCCGGCGGCGTGGGAGCGATCGTGCTGGCCACCGTGATCGGCTGGCCCTGTCTGCGCCTGAAGGGTCCCTACTTCGCCATTTCGATGCTGGGGCTCAACGAGGTCCTGCGCGTGGCGGTGTCCTATTTCGAAGGGCTCACGGGCGGGGGCAGCGGGCTCTCCCTCCCGTCCCTCTACGCCAGCGTGGCCATCTACTATTCCATGGGGATCGTGGCGCTGGCCGTGACCGCCCTCGCCTATGTCGTCGTCACCTCGCGCTTTGGGCTTCGGCTGATGACGATCCGCGAGGACGAGATCGCGGCGGAGGCCATGGGCATCGATACCTTCCGCTACAAGCTCTACGCGTTTCTCCTCTCCGCTGTCGGCCCGGGTATCGTGGGCGGCCTCGCCGCGCGCGATCAGAGCTATATCGAGCCGGTCTCCGTCTTCCCGCTCATCATGACCATCACGATGATCGTGATGGTGCTCTTCGGCGGCAAGGGCACGATCTGGGGGCCGGTGCTCGGGGCGGTCCTGCTCTTCACCCTCCAGGAGATGATCTGGTCCCGCTTCATCTATGTCCACCAGCTCCTCTTCGGTGCCATCATCGTCATCGTGGTGCTCTTCATGCCCCGCGGCATCCTGGGCGTCCTGCAGCAGAAATACAATCTCCCCCGGACCATCTGACGAATGTCTTCTTGCAACGGTTCGTCGGCTGGCCGCGGCGAGTGGGGCAGGGGGCATCCCCCGCGGACCCGTATCTTCTGCGCGCCGCCGAAGCCGAAGACCCGAGTCTCGTGGCTCCTTACGAGACGACGCACCAGGTTGCGAGTCAGCGTGGTCCGCGGGGGATGCCCCCTGCTCCGCTTGCCGCACTGCCGGCACGTACAACGCTGATGCCCATTCTAGAAGTGGACCGGGTCGTCAAACGCTTCGGTGGCGTCACCGCCGTGGATCACGTCTCCTTGAGCCTGGAGGCCGGGCACATCTACGGCCTGATCGGCCCCAACGGCTCGGGCAAGACCACGCTCTTCAACTGCATCACCGGCGTCGAGCAGCGTGACGAGGGCGAGATCCGCTTCAAAAGGCGACGGATCGACGGGCTCAAGCCGCATCAGATCTTTCACGAAGGCATCGGGCGCACCTTTCAGATCATCCGGGTCTTTCCCGAGCTCACGGCGCTGGAGAACTTGCTCGTGGTCACCACCGATGACTACGCGCAGGCGCGCGAGCGCGCCCGCGAGCTCCTCCGCTTCGTCAAGCTCGAGGGGTTGGCCGGCGAGTACGCGGGCAATCTCTCCTACGGCCAGCAGAAGCTCGTGGAGTTCATCCGCGTCCTCATGACGGACCCGGAGCTCATCCTCCTCGACGAGCCGGCGGCGGGCGTCAACCGCACCCTCCTCAACGACCTCCTGGATGCCGTGCGGCAGCTGCGTGATCGAGGCAAGACCGTGCTCCTCGTGGAGCACGACATGAAGGTCGTGATGGGACTCTGCGAGACGGTCTTCGTCCTCGACCACGGCGAGAAGCTGGCCGAGGGACCGCCCGGCGTCATCCAGACCGACGAGCGAGTGATTGAAGCCTATTTTGGTCGCTAGCGCCGGCCTCGCCCTCTATCTCGTCTGGCGCTCCCTGAGCTGGCCGCTCATCCACGATGCCCCCCTCATGCACTACGTCGCCTGGCTCATCACCCAGGGCGCGGTGCCGTACCGCGACGTCTTCGACATGAATCTCCCCGGCGTCTACCTGGTTCACGTGGCCGTGATCAAGACGCTGGGGGAAGGGAGTGTGGCCTGGCGGCTCTTCGACCTGGGGTGGCTCGCCGCCACCGCCGCCGCGCTCTGGGGCTTCTGCCGGCGCATGGGTGATGACTGGAGCGGGCTCGGCGCCGCGCTCCTGTTCATCCTCTATCATCTTGCCGGCGGCGCCTGGCGCGCGGGCCAGCGCGATTTCCTGCTCGCCCTGCTCCTCGTACTGGCGGCCTGGGGTGTGGCGCGGAGCTGGGAGACGGGTGAAACCCTCGTGCCGCTCGCGTGGGGGGGTCTGGCGGCGGGCGCCGGCATCATGATCAAGCCCCACGTGGCGGCCTTCTGGCTCGCCTGCGCGCCCATCGTGATCCTGGGCGCGAGCCGGGCGCGCCGCTCCGCCGTCGCCGCCGTGGCCGTCTGGACGGGCGCCGGCCTCGCCGTCCCCGTGCTCGTGCTCGGCTGGCTCGCGATGCGCGGCGGGCTCGGCACCTTCGCCGACATCACCACCGGGTATGTCTTGCCGCTCTACAGCCGAGTAGGTGGCGAGCCGATCTGGCAGGTGATGCGCTGGCACGCCTACGGCTGGCAGATCTGGATCTGCCTGGTTGCCCTCGCGCTCCTGGGGGCGGCCCAGCGCATCCCCGCGCCGTATGGAATCAGGCGCGCGCTCGCCGTCCTGGGCGCGGTCTATGGCGGCTGGCATTTCACGAGCCAGGGCAAGGGATGGGAGTATCACCTCTACCCGCTGGCTGTCTTTCTCTGCGTCCTCGGCTCCATGGCCCTGGCCCCGGCCTCTCGGGCGACGGCGAGCCGGTGGAACGTCGCGCCGGGTCTGTCGCGGGCGGCCAGCCTGGCCGTCCTCGTGACCGTCGTGGCGTTCCTTGGCCTCAAGGGCGTGGA
>Ga0209689_1000305_pt1 | contig 32152 bp, 26 predicted proteins | sample GraSoiAngelo_149_FD_187119 | JGI IMG/M metagenome (GOLD analysis project Ga0209689, IMG submission 187119) | Grasslands soil microbial communities from the Angelo Coastal Reserve, California, USA - 14_1009_09_30cm (SPAdes) (version 2) | ecosystem: Environmental > Terrestrial > Soil > Grasslands ... | reverse complement strand
GGGCTGTCGCGGAGCTTGGCGACGATGCCCTCCAGCCGCTTAGCCTTGGCCGCCCGAAAAAACGCCTTCCCCTCACCGACCACGTGGTCGGAGTACTTGAGTAGCGAAGTTTCCTTGATGGCGTCGTGGAGCAGACGCTTGCGGTCGTCAAGCGGCACCTTGAAGAGTTGCTGACCGTCCGCATAGACGATGTCGAAGACGACGTACTGGAGCTGGACAGGCTCGCGTCCGCGGTTCTGGAGCAGCTGGAAGGAAGGCCGGCCCTCGTCGTCCAGTGCCACCACCTCGCCGTCCAGGACCGCCTGTTTGAGGTTGACCGACCGGGTGATCGCCTGTAGCTGCGGATACTCCTGGTCGACCACCCGACCCGCGCGCGTCTGCAGTGTCAACCTGCCATCGGCGATGAAGCTGACCAGGCGGATACCGTCCCACTTGACCTCGAAAAGCCAGCGATCGTCGTCGAAAGCCTCATCGACCAGTTGCGCCTTCATCGGATCCAGGCTCTTGGGCATGGGGCCCTTTTCCGCCGTGGCCAGGTCGATCAAACCGCCCTGCCCGGGCTCGCGCCGGCTGGACCAGACAGCGTCCTTGCCCTGCTCGATCTCTTCCCTGGTGCGCCCGGTCTTCACCGAGGTCGCGAGCGTCTCGATGTTGAAGTCCGCCTGGGCGGCCTCATCCTTCTTCTTGATGAGCAGCCAGTCCTTCTCGGAGCGGGTGCGCACCAGCGCGTAGCGGCCCTTCAACCGCTCACCGTTCAGCCGGAATTTGACCTCGCCCCGGCGCAGCGATTCCGCCGGGGTCGACTCCTCGAGATCGTAGGTCCCCCAATCCCAGACCATCACGGTGCCGCCGCCGTACTCGCCCTTCGGGATCAGTCCCTCGAAGTCAAAGTAGCCCACCGGGTGATCCTCGACGTGGGCGGCCAGCCTCCGCTCGGCGGGGTTGAGGGTGGGTCCTTTCGGAATCGCCCAGCTGACCAGCACCCCCTCCATCTCGAGCCGGAAGTCGTAATGCAACCGGGTCGCCCAGTGCTTCTGGACCACGAATCGATTCTTGCCGCTCGGCTCCGGTGTCCCTTTCGGCTCCGGCGTCTTTGCGAAGTCGCGCTTTCGCTGGTATTCCGTCAGGGATCGGGGCATGCAAATTCAGTTTGCCAGAATAAGTCGATGCCGCTCGATCTGGGGACCGAGGTCAAGCGCCACGCGGCTGACCTGCTGGAGCGGCGGCGCTGGTTTCATGCGCACCCCGAGCTTGCCTTCCAGGAAGTCCAGACCTCGGGGATGATCGCGGACCACCTCGAAAGCTGGGGCTATGCCGTCGAGCGAGGCGTCGCCACCACAGGGGTGCTGGCCACACTCTCTGGCGGCCGCGACGGCAGGCATGTGCTGGTACGAGCCGACATGGACGGCCTGCCGCTGCGCGAAGACTCCAGCCTCCCCTTCAAGTCCACCCACGACGGCGTGATGCATGCCTGCGGCCATGACGTGCACATGGCCATCGCCCTGACCGCCGCCCAGGTGCTGGCCGCCGGGCGGGAGCAGTTGGCCGGCACGGTCCGATTTGCATTTCAGCCGGCGGAGGAGGTCGCGGGCGGGGCCCGACCGATGGTGGAGGCCGGTGCGCTCGAGGGGATCGACCGCGTGGTGGGCCTCCATGTCTGGGCCGGCCTCCCCAGCGGCAGCCTGTCGATCCGAAGCGGCCCGATGATGGCGAGCGCGGACTGGTTCACTCTGCGGATCGAGGGGAAGGGCGGGCACGGCGCAGAGCCGCATCGCGGCGTCGATCCGGTGGTGATCGCGGCTGCCGTCGTCACCGCGCTTCAGACTCTGGTCAGCCGGGAAACCGCGCCGATCGCGCCCGTGGTGCTGACCCTGGGCACCATTCGTGGCGGGACCGCGCACAACATCATCGCCAGCGATGTGACGATCGAGGGAACCTTGCGCACCTTCGACTCCGTTCTGCGCCAGGAGCTGCTCAGGCGGATCGAGGAACTCGCCCAGGGGGTGGCCCAGGCAATGCGTGGCAGGGCCAGGTTTACGCTACAGTCGGGCGCGCCGCCGGTTGTCAACAACGAGCAGATCGCGCGGCTTGTCGACGAGGTTGCCCGGCAGGTGGTCGGCCCGCAAGGCGTCATCCCGTTCGAGCCGCTGATGGTGGGAGAGGACGTCGCGTACTTCCTCGAGCAGCGGCCGGGCTGCTTCTTCTTGTTGGGCGGGGCGCCGGATGGTCCGGCCGTGGTCCATCACACGGCGGATTTTCGAATCGATGAGGGCTGCCTTGTGGTGGGGCTTAAGGTCCTGACCGCGGCGATCCTGCGGCTGGCCGAGCCCTAAAACCTTGGCTTGCGCAGGCTGGGGCGGACGCTGAACCCGATCAAGCCCAGGCTCAGGAGGAGGGCGGCGAGCATGCTCAGGAGGTTGAGCGGCAGGCCGGCAACCGCCCCCAGCAGCCCAAGCGCAGAGCCGAGCAGCATCGCCATCCCGACCAGCCGGATGGCGCGGTTGAACCCGCTGCGGTAGGGAAACCAGATCCGGGCGGGCAGCACCGGCTCGGCTGGGGCGGACGTCTGTGAGCGCGCGAGGTTCTGGGCCAACTCCGCCACATATAACGTCGCCGGGGCGATGTTGGCCGTGACGCCGCCGTCACACTCGGCCGTCGAAGGGGTGACGCCGACCAAGGACCGCGGGCGAGAGTGTGCGGCCGACCGATACCTATAATCTCGTTCTGATGGCCACCGCAACCAGGGAGGCATCTACCGTCGAGCGGGCCATGTCGGATCAATTTGCCTTCTGCTTCCCGAGCACCAGCCTGGCGCAGGCGGCGCGAATGATGAGCCAGAATCGCGTCTACGAGCTGCCGGTGATCGTCGATCAGCGCTGCCTGGGCTACATCTCCTACCTCGACATCCTCCAGGGGTATGTGAAGGCCAGGGTGGACGGGAAGGCGGCCGACATCATCCGTACCCCGCTCCCCGAAGTCCGTCTAAAGACCCCCTTCGCCGAGGCGGTGCGAGTCCTTCGCGAGAGCGGCCGGCAGCTGGTCGTGGTCAGCACCGAAGCCGGAATGCCGGTTGGCGCGCTCACTCTCAAGGATGTAACCCGCGCGATCGCGGGCAGCGCCTGATGCCCAGCCTGAGCAAGATCCTCCTTCCGATCGCCGCTCCCTGTCCCGCAGACGTGAGCGCCGCCGACGCCGTCCGGCGGCTGGCTGCCTCGGGAGCGGAGATGCTGTTGATCGAGAAAGGAGACGTCGTGGTCGGCCTTTTTTCCCATCGCGAAGCGCTGGCGGTGTACGGCGACGGGGCGGGACCGGTGGAGAAATACATGCGGCGGCCAATCCCCGGACGTAACCTGGCCGACTCGATGGAGGCTGGGGCGGAGATCATCTACCGGGAAGACACTCCTTACGTGATCCTGACCGAGGACGAGGGACCGCTCTTCCGCAAGACCTCGCGCCCGGTTGGGCTGGTGGATGCCTTTGACATCCTGGCCGAGATCGGGAAGACCACGACGGACACCGCCTCGAACAAGGTCTTCACTGGTCGCAAAGACCTGGGCCTGAGCGTCCCGGTCTCGCCCTGCCAGCGGGCCTGCCCCATCCACCAGGACATCGCGGCTTACGTTGACTATGTCTCCCAGGGTCGCTACCTCGACTCCTGGCTGGTGATCCACGAAACCAACCCGTTCCCGTCCATGCTCGGGCGGCTGTGCAACCACCCGTGCGAGACCGACTGCAAGCGCGGCTGGGTGCAGGGACCCGAGAACGCGGTCTCGATCAAGTCTCTCAAGCGGTTTGCGACCGATTACGCGTGGGCCCGCCGGATGAAGATCAGCTACCAGATGGCGCCCGAGAACGGGAAGCGGGTGGCCGTCGTCGGCTCCGGGTGCGCCGGCCTGACCGCCGCGCAGGATCTGCGCCTGATGGGATACGCGGTTGACCTCTACGAGCGGGAGGCGAAGCTGGGCGGACTGCTATCGGCCAGCATCCCGCATTTCCGTTTCGAGCTCCCCCAGCTCGAATGGGAAATCCAGATGATCATCGACACCGGAGTCAACGTTCTCCTGAACAAAAACGTGGGGAAGGACGTCAAGCTGGAACAGCTGCTTGCGGACTATGACTCGGTCTTCGTCTCCGTCGGGATGATGACCGGCCGCATCCTTCCCGTGCCCGGTTCCGACCTGCCCGAGGTGATCTCGGCGATGGAGTTCCTGCGAATCCGCTCTTATGACATCGTGCCGGACAATTTCCCCAAGGGCGGCGACGTGGTGGTAATCGGTGGCGGTGCCGTGGCGACCGACGCCGCGCAGACCTCGATCAAGACCGGTGCCCGCAAGGTCTGGATGGTTTCGATCGAGCCCGCCGACCGGCTGCCGGCATTCGGGAACGAGCTGGTCGAAGCCCGAGAGATCGGGCTGCAGCTGCACACCGGGGTGATCGTCAACGCCATCAAGGCGGACAGCCGCGGCCATGTCAGCGGCGTCGAGTTCATCCGGGTCGACGAGAGCAAGCTGCAGTTCGACCCGGAGAGCGGCAAGCTGCTGATCAACAGCGTGCAGAAGCTGCCCGGGACCGAGCACGTGATTCCCTGTCGCTACGCGATCTTCGCCTCGGGCCAGATCATGGATTTCCCTCAGGACCAGGGCGTGCCGCTTACGCCCCGCAAGCTGATCGATGCCAACACCGGCGGGTACACCAGCGTCTCCAAGTTGTTTGCCGGCGGCGACTGCGTGCAGGGGCCGTCATTCATCGTCGACGCTGTCGCCTGGGGGCACCGGGCCGCCCGATCCATCAATGAGTTCCTCGGGGCCTCGGTACCGCGGGACGCGAAGCCGCTGACCGTGATCGAGACCACCGATGACCACCGGGAGGCCGATTACTACCTCCGTGAGGAGCCACCCATCCTGCCGGCGGAGAAGCGGATGGATATGTCGCCGGTGGAGTTGCCCTGGAACGATGAGCAGGCGATCACGGCCGCCCTGCGCTGCTTCCAGTGCGACACCGTGCATCACGTGGACGAATCGACATGCATCCTGTGCGGGGCCTGCGACGACGTCTGCCCCGAGAAGGCGCTGGACGTGGTGGTCTCCGGGGAGCCGCGCGACACCTCGAGTGGCGGCTTCGTCGAGATTTGCAACACCGTCCTGGGGGAGGACTTTGGCGGCAAGTCGGGCAAGATCCTGGTCAACTACGACCGGTGCACCAACTGCCGGATCTGCGAGGACCACTGCCCGGTGAACTGCATCACCTTCCAGCGGGTGCGCTTCCGCGATGACACCATGCAGATGATCCCGCTGACCCCCGTCGCCGCGCCGGCCCGGGCCAGCAAGTAAACCGGATGGCGAGGCTGACCGTGGGCGAGCCGGCAAGCGTAACAGCAGCAGCGGTCGAGGTGCGGCGTCCGTTCCTCGCCTGGAGGCTGATTCCGCTGGCCTTCTACCTGCTCGCTTTCGCTCTTGTCCGCGGCGACCTGGCTCACTTCCCCGCAGCTCCGGCTGACCTATCGCTCCACCTCTACTTCGGCGCCATGCTGCTCTACCTGGGTGGAATGCTTTTCTACTTCGCCTACTTTTCCTACCGGCGCGAGGGCCTGCGCTGGCTCGGCCTGATGCTGGTCGTGCCGGGTGCGCTGATCCACTTGGGCGCGATCGTCGCGCGTGGCTTTGCGGACGGGCACTACCCGCTGGCCAACATGTACGAGTACAGCTCCATGCTGGCGCTGGTCGCCGTCACCGTGTTCGTGCTCCTGAGCGTCCGTTATCCGGTCGCCTCGCTGGGCGGTGGCGTCGCCCTATTCGTGGTAATCGCGCTGATGGGGATCGGCTACGGTCTCTACCAATCGCCCGAGCCGCTCGTCCCGGCGCTGCAGAGCTACTGGCTCAAGATCCACGTGACCAGCATGATGACCTCGTCCGGGGTGCTGGTCTCGAGCTTCGTGTTCGCCGCCCTCTACCTGGTGAAGGACCGGAGCACGTACATCAAGTCCTGGCTCCATGGCTCGGCGGTCGCGGCGCGCCTGCCCTCCCTGGAGACACTTGACCGGCTCACCTTCCGTGCCATCCTGCTCGGGTTTCCAATCTGGACCTTCGGCACCATGGCGGGTGCCATCTGGGGGGAGCATGCCTGGGGGCGCTGGTGGGGTTGGGATCCCAAGGAGACCTGGGCGGCCATCACCTGGATCGTCTACGCGATCTATCTGCACGCCCACGGGCTGCGCGCCTGGCGCGGCCGGCGGACCGCCCTGATCGCGACCGCGGGCTTCATCTCGATCATGATCACGCTTTACGCAGTCAACCTCTGGATCGTCGGACTGCACAGTTACGCCCGCGGAGCGGGCTAGCCGCGCTGCGGCACTCACACGTCCCTTCGCACAGAGACTGAGCGGGCGGTTGTGCTCCGCACTCGCCGGAAGCTAAAGGCCGCGCCTGCGGCGCGGCTGCGCCCTGCTAAGCCATGAGATTCAGGCCGAAGATCATGAGCGCGCGGCCGAGCCACGTTTCCGGGGACGTGAGCCCCAGCTGGCGCACGAGCCTGTACGCGACCTGCCTGGCGCAGGGGACGGCCATGGTTGCCTTTGGCTTCGTCCTACCATTTCTGCCCCTCTACCTGCGGGAGATCGGCGTCGGTCCGGAGAGCGCGGTCGTCTTCTGGTCGGGAACGCTGGTCACCAGCACGGCGGTTGCGCTTGCCATCGCCAGCCCGATCTGGGGGGTGATCGCCGATCGTCGCGGGCGAAAGGTGATGGTGCTCCGGGCGATGATCGTGGGCGGCGTGATCCTGGCCCTGATGGGGGCGGTCCAGAATGTCTTCGAGCTGCTCGGGCTTCGGATCCTCCAGGGCGCCTTCACCGGGACGATCGCCGCGTCGACCGCGCTGGTCGCCACCACCGTCCCCCGGGAACGGCTGGCCTACAGCATGGGCCTGCTGCAGACGAGCGCCTACCTTGGGATCTCGGCGGGCCCGGTGCTCGGTGGCGTGATCGCTGAGGCGGTGGGGATCCGAGGCAGCTTCTTCGTCGCCGGCGCGCTGCTGGTCGGGGCCGGCCTGGTGGTGTGGCAGCTGGTGCACGAGCACTTCCCCATGCCGTCGACCCAGGCGCGGCCGAGGTTCCTGCGCTCGCTGGGAGCGGGTCTGACCTCGCCGACGCTGATGCCCCTCCTGGTGGCGCTGCTTCTCATCCAGCTGAGCACCGCCGTCGTCTTTCCCATCCTGCCCCTGTTCGTGGAGAAGATCTCCTCGGCGGGTGACCCGGTCAAGCTCTACTCCGGTCTTGCCTTCGGCGCGACGGCGGTTTTCAGCGCGCTGGCGGCGCTCTCCTACACCCGCGTGGTCGGCCGCACGGGCTACCGGGGACTGCTGATCCTGGCCTGCCTGGGGGCAGCCTGCTTCATGCTGCCCCAGGCCTTCGCCCGCAACATCGGCCTCTTTCTCCTGCTCCGCGCCGGGCTGGGGGTGTTCTTCGGCGTTCTCATCCCGGCGACCAACGTCATCGTCGGCCTCTCCACGCCCGGCTCGATGCGCGGATCAGCTTACGGGCTGACCAGCAGCGCCACCGCGGTTGGGAACGCCATCGGTCCGCTGCTCGGGTCGGCTTTCGCTGCGTCCCTGGGCCTCCCCTCGATCTTCATCGTGACCGCGGTCGTGCTCACACTCCTGGGCGTCTGGGTCGCCGCGCTCGTACGCGAACCAGCGCCCCAATCGTAGGCTGGCTACACTTTTCCAGAATGCCTCTCGTTGACCAATCCCTCGTAGACAGCGTGATCAAGCGCGCCCTCGCATCCGGCGCGGACTTCGCCGAGCTCTACGTAGAGCGAAAACGCAACCAGTCGATCAGTGTCGAGGAGAGCAAGGTCCAGCGGGTCAGCTCTGGCAACGATCGGGGCGCCGGGCTGCGCATCATCCACGGCGGCGTGGTGAGTTACATCTATACCGAAGACCTCTCCTCGGACGGTCTGCTGAAGACCGCCGAGCTGGCCGCGGCGGTGGGTCAGCGAGGTGGCGGGCGATTCGCCCTGGGCCAGGTCACGGGCACCCCCCATGCCCCGCAGCCGGTCGAGGTGCCGCCTGAATCCGTCGATCCCGAGGCGAAGATCGAGCTGCTGCTCGAGGCAGACCAGGCGGCCCGCGATGTTTCGGGCTCGATCCGGCAGGTCGCCGTCGCGTACGGCGACAGCGCCCAGGAGGTCCTGGTCGCCAATTCGGAGGGCATGCATCACGAGGACGCTCGGACTCGAGTGCGATTGATGGTGCATGCCGTGGCCGAGCGCAACGGCGAGATCCAGACCGCCATGGAGGCGCCCGGCCTTCAGCGCGGCTTTGAATTTTTCGATGAGACTTCGGCCGCCGCCTTCGCCCGGGCGGCCGCCGAGCGGGCGGTCATGCTGCTCGACGCAGCTCCGTCGCCGGCGGGTTCGATGCCGGTGGTGGTTGGCAATGAGTTCGGGGGCGTCCTCTTCCACGAGGCATGCGGTCATGGGCTCGAGGCCGACTTCGTGAGCAAAGGCTCCACCGTCTTCGGCGGAAAGCTTGGCCAGGCTGTGGCCAGCCCGATCGTTACGGCCATCGACGACGGCACCATGCCCAGCCGTTGGGGAACACTCGGTGTCGACGACGAGGGGGTACCCACCCGCCGAAACGTCCTGATCCAGGACGGCGTCCTGGTCAGCTATATGTTCGACCGGCTTCGAGCCGGCCAGCAGGGCCACCAGCCGACGGGGAATGGCCGGAGGCAGTCCTACCAGCACCTGCCCATCCCCCGGATGACGAACACTTTCATCTCAGCCGGAGCACACTCGGTGGGCGACATCATCGCCGCCACCCCACGCGGCCTCTACGCGAAGAAGTTGGGGGCCGGTCAGGTGGACGTCAGCAGCGGCGACTTCGTGTTTGCCGTGACCGAGGGCTACCTGATCGAGGGCGGCCGGATCGGGCGTGCGGTGCGCGGCGCCACCATCGTGGGTAACGGCCCGCGGGCTCTGCACAAGATCGACATGGTGGGTAATGACCTCAAGCTCGCGCCGGGGAGCTGCGGCAAGGAAGGACAGATGGTGCCGGTCTCGGTGGGGCAGCCCACCATCCGGATCAGCGAGCTAACGGTGGGGGGCACCGGCGTCGTACGACCGGGCGCCATGCAGGTGTGACCCCGGCCAGCCGGGCGGCGTGAACCGGGTCGCCGAGTATCTGATCGACCGCTCCCGGGCTCAGGGGGCGGAGGAGGTCGAGGTCTTTCTCTCCAGAGGTACCGAGTTCACGGTCAGGGCTTTCCAGGCCGAGGTCGAGTCCCTGGTCGCGGCCACCAGTCGAGGGTTTGGCCTGCGCACCCTGCGTGAGCATCGGGTCGGGTTCGCCTACACCTCGGAAAGCGATCCGCCCGCCCTCGACGCGCTGGTCGACGAGGCCCTGCGCAACGGACGGTACAACCATCCCGACGAGGCGAATGTCCTCCCGGAGAGATTACCGGTGCCCGAGCTCGAGGGGTTGGTCTCGCCGCATTTTGAATCCGCAGACCCTCAACGAAAGATCCAGTTCGCCCTCGACCTGGAGCGCCGCGCCATCGCTATCGACCCCCGGGTCCGGCGGGTCAGCGACGCCGTCTACAGCGACGGCTCCGGGCACGTCGAGATCTACAACAGCCGCGGTCTGGAGGCGCAGTTCGACCGGACGATCGCCTATGGCGTGGTCGATGTGATCGCCGAGCAGGACTCAGAGATGCAATCAGGTTTCGCCTTCACCCACGGCCGCGACATACAATCCCTCGACCTCGATGCCGCTGCCAAGGAGGCGGTAGAAAATGCGGCCGGGTTGCTGGGGGCGCGGCCGGTGCCCACCGCCAGCGTCCCCGTCGTGCTGCACCCGCACGCGGCCGCCATGATCCTGGGCCTCCTGGGCGGCTCCTTCAGCGCCGAGGCCGTGCTCAAGCGCCGCTCACTCCTGGCCGGAAAGGTCGGCCAGGCGGTCGCGGCAGAGATGGTCACCATCACCGACGACGCCCGCCTGCCCGACGGCCTGGCCAGCCGCCCCTTCGACGGCGAGGGCGTGGCGTCCCAGCGAAACGAGCTCATCCGCAGCGGGGTGCTGCAGGGCTATCTCCATAACACCTACACGGCGCGACGCACCAAGGGGCAGTCGACGGGCAGCGCGGTCCGTTCCTACAAGAGCGTTCCCGAAGTTGGCGTCAGCAACCTGGTCCTGACCCCGGGGTCGATCAGCCGGGAGGCGCTGCTTGGACAGGTGGCCAATGGATTGCACGTCTCCCAGCTGCACGGCCTGAACACGGTGAACCCGGTGTCCGGTGATTTTTCGCTCGGGTTGACCGGCCACTGGATCGAGAATGGCCAGCTGACCAGGCCGGTGCGCGAGCTGACCGTCGCCGGCAACCTGATCGAGGTGCTCAAGAAGGTGGTGGCGGTGGCCAGCGACATTCGCTTCATCTTCGCCGGCGGGTTCTGTGGAAGCCCGACCCTTCTGATCGAGGAGCTGCCCGTCGGCGGAACGTAGAAGCGTCATTCTGCTGGCGCTCCTCTGGCTGGTCGGTGCAAACCTGCGCACCGTGCTGCTGGGAGTCCCGCCCACGCTACCGGCGCTACATCGCGGACTGGGGCTGTCTTACAGCGCCGCCGGGCTCCTGACCGCGATGCCGGTCTTGATCCTCGCCCTGGGCGCCATCCCCGGCGCCTATCTCGTGAATCGGGTCGGTGCCCGCCGGGCGGTGACCTACGGGCTTGCCATCCTGACCCTGGGCACGGCCCTGCGCGGCGCCCTCTCGCTACCGCTCACCCTGTTTTTCTTCACCGCCCTGCTGGCGCTGGGCATCGCCATCAGCCAGCCGGCCATGCCGGCGCTGGTCGAGGTCTGGTTTCCGCGACAGATCGCCCGGGCGAGCGCGATCTATACGAACGGCCTGCTCGCCGGCGAGGTGATCGCAGCCACAATCACGCTCCCCTTCCTGCTGGGCGCGCTCCACCTGGGCTGGCAGGCGGGCCTCTCCTTCTGGGCTATTCCCGCGGCAGGCTGCCTGGGTCTGTGGCTGCTGATCGTGCCCAGGCTCGGACAGACGGGAACGGCACCGCCCTTCGGAAACTGGCTTCCGAACGTGCGCAGCTGGGACATGTGGCGGATCGGGCTCCTGATGGGAGGTACCAGTCTCGTTTACTTCGGGATGAACAGCTGGATCCCCGACACGCTCGAGGTCCGCGGCGGGCACCATCTGATTGCGCTCAGCCTGGGACTGCTGAACTTCATGCAGCTGCCGGTCAGCGCCGCCCTGGCGGTGGCCGGCGATTCGCTGCTGGGCAGGCGCTGGCCGTACGTGTTTGCCGGTCTGCTGAGCCTGCTCGGAGTGTCGGGCTACCTTGCCGGTCCGCTCGACCTGGCACCGATATGCGCCGGCCTGATGGGGGCCGCTTCGAGTCTCGTCTTCATCATGAACCTGGGTCTGCCGGCCGTGCTCGCTCCCGGCGAGGTGCCGCGATTCAGCGGCTTCATGTTCACCGTCGGATATGGCTGCGCATTTTTCGGGCCTGCCCTGGGTGGCTTTGCCTGGGACCTGACCGGGCGCTCGGCCTTCGCGGTGCTGCCAATGGGGATCGCGGCTCTCTCCATCGTGGCGCTGGGGGCCAGCCTGCCTCAGATGCGGAGCGCGGCGGGCGGCGTCTCGAGCAAGGTGGTGTAGGTTCGAAGGCCGATCAGGATGTCCCTGCGGTCGATGTGCGATCGGCTCTCGCGCCGCGCCCGCGACATCGCGATCACCTGGGCGCTGAAAATCCCGTAGCTGGTCAGGATGCTGCCCCGGACCGGGTGCAGTTTCTCCGACGTCACCTCGGCCTCCACCGTACCCAGCAAGCGGCCCGCCCGCCGAAGCAGCGGGTAGGCATTGTCACGAGTCAGCCGGACTTTGCGCAGCCTATGAAAGTACTCGACATCGGGCTCGACCACCGCGCCGGCCGTCAGGAAATCCTCCCCGGCCATGAGCAGGCGCAGCATCGCCTCGTAGACGGTGTCCAGGCGTTGCGATCCGGTCCGCTGCTGGGTGTAGCCGTAGTGCCAGAGCAGGACCGCGTCGGCGAAGGAGAAGAAGGCATTTCGATAGAGCGTGTCGCCCGTGAAGGTCGACGCGAAGGCGTTGCGCAGACCTGCCCGGGCCGTCTTCAGAAGCGGCCGGTCGAAAAGGTCGTCGACCAGGCCCGCCCACTGGGGCCGGGCAGCGAGTGACGCTGCCGCCATCACCTTGAAGGCTTCGATCGAGGAGAGCTGCTCGATTGCGGCCGCCACCCCGGTGGCGTCGCGACCACCCAGCTCGAGAAATGCCGCCCGAGCCTCGACCAGCGGCCCGCTGGTCATGCTTGTCGCTATCCCGCCTGCTCCAACGCCGGCCAGATGATCCGTGGCCGCAGCCGTTCCAGGTAGCGCGGGTCGATCATCCGGCGTGGCGGCTCGTAGGCCTCACCCTTAAAACCATGAAAGTCGCTGCCCACGGTCATCATCAGGCCATGCTGTCGGGCCAGCTCCTCGTAGACCGGGATCTGCTCCGGCTTGTGGCGGCGGGTGTAGACCTCCAGGGCATCGACCAGGGGAAGGACCTCCTTCATCAGGTCCTGGTCCGGGACCGAGCCGGGGTGGGCGTGGACGGCAAGCCCGCCGGCTGCGTGGATCGCGTCGACTGCTTCACGCGGTGAGGCGAGCGCCGCATACACATCGCCGGGAAGGAAGTCGACCGCCTGCCGCACGCTCTCCCAGGCCTGTTTCTCGGTCATCAGCCCGTGCTGGAGGACGAGCTTGAGGATGGCGCCGGGCATTGCCACCGGCTTGTGGGCAAACGCCTCGAGGCCGAGCTCACCTGCCATGCCCTGCTGGCGGAGGACCGCGATCCAGGCCTCGCTCTGACGGCGCAGGACGGATTGGTTGCGCCGGAGTAGCGCCTGCAGTGTGGGGTGCTCGACGTCGACACCGTGGCCGAGGATGTGGCGGACCTGGGTGTGCGGGTAGGTGGTGATCTCGACCCCGGCCACGTAGCCAAGCCCTCGCGCCAGGGCTACCGCCCGGGCGCGCACCACGCCGTAAAAGGAGTCGTGGTCGGTCAGGGCCATGACCCGCATGCTGTGGTCGGCGGCCAGGGTGGCGACCTCGTCCGGGTCGCGCCATCCGTCACTCACAGTGGAATGCATGTGGAGGTCGACGAGCATCCTCTTAGTCTACGGGCGACCCCAGGCGCCCCTTTGCGCGAGTTGTTGCGCGCGCTTTGTGCCGTCGGCTCTGGCCCTTATCCGAAGGTGACGGTTTTTCTCGGGCCGACCGTTGGGGGGATTAAGAGCAGTCGGCAATCGCTTGAAAAACATAGGTGGTTGGGATGCTTGGGGAAAGAGAGGTCGTTCGTCTGATTCAGGACAATGAGTACCCCGCGCGGCTGATCGAGGCCGGCCTGGTCTGGCTCGAGCTGGAAATTACCGACGCAAAGACCAACACTGTCCGGCGCCAGAGACTGTCCAAGTCGGCGTTCGCCGACCTGATCCTGGACTGGCGGGACCGGCGCAACCGGAGCGCCCGCGAGCTGGCCCCAGCTCTACGCAAAATCGGCATCGCCGCATAGCCGCGCCGCAAACTGCAACCCGCCGTCTTAGTTTCTATGCGAACGCGCTAGTTAGTTTCTGCGGCTGAAGAGTCGCAGCAAGATCAGGAATAGGTTCAGGAAGTCCAGGTAGAGGCTGATCGCCAGCATCAGGGCGTCGTCGTCGCCCGCGCGCTGGGCCTTGACCCGCCAGAAGTCGAAGAAGGTCAGGCCGATGAAGACGACGCCCAGGAAGACGTCCAGCAGCAGGCGGTCGAACGGGATGAAGATGGCCGCGACACTGCCGATGATCCCGACGATGAGCGCCCCGAAGAGCCACTTTCCCCAGGCCGCCATGTTCAGGCTGGTCATGTAGACGATTGACGCCGCCACGAAGAAGATGCCCACCGTGCCGAGTAGGGCGTTGCCAACCGTGTCCGGCTGCGCCTGGAGGTAGGCGAGGACCAGGGGTCCGATGAAGAGGCCTTCGGTGACGGCAAAGGCCGCGAACAGGCCGATAGCCAGGGGATGCCGTCCCGACCGCTCCGCAAACTGGGTGGCGATCAGAAGGCCGAAGGCAGCCAGCGCGACCAGCCACCATAAGCGCACCAGCTGGTCGGCATAGGAGCCGCTCAGGTAGACGCCCACCGTCGTCAGGACCAGGGAGACGGCGAGCCAGCCGAGGACCCGGCTCAGGAGCGAGCGCTCGACCTGGACCTGGCTCTGTAGCGCTTCGTGCGGCAGCATCTCGAAGTCCTCCTAAGCCCTGTCGGGTTTAGTTATAGTTATCCTGTCAATATGGGCTCGAACGTCCCACAGCTAAAACGGCTGGGCGCGCTTGCGGTAACGCTCATTGTATTGGCAGGCTGTGGGCAGATCACGAGCCCGGCCACGCCCACGCCCACGCCAACCCCGAGCCGGCCGGGCCCGGCGCTGGTCCAGGTCGAGAACTCTGTCCTGGCTCGGCCGCTCTCCGGGCTCCAGCACGCTGACATCGTTTACGAGTACCTGGCCGAGGGCGGCATCACACGGATGACTGTCATCTTTTTCAATCCCTCGGGGACGGAGCGGATCGAGCCCGTCCGGAGCGCCCGGCCGATCACGCTGCTCTTGCAGAAGTCCTACCAGGGGGTCATCTTCTTCTCGGGGGCGTCGAGCAAGGTACTCGGCCAGATCAGAGACCAGCAGATCCCGGCCCTCTCGGAGGGGAGCGACGGAGGCGTCTATTTCGCGCGCGACCCGCAACGCAGAGCCCCTCACAACCTCTATACAGACGGCGACCGGCTGCGCCAGGGGCTGGATAAGCACGCACCCCGAGTCACCTACCAGCTACCGCCTTCGGGTAGCCCGCCCGCGAGTCCGTCCCCGGCTCCGGCGAGCAGGATCGACTTCCGCCAGACCTCCTTTCACCGGGTCACCGACATCTACTCTCCCGCCGAGAACGCCTACACCTATGTCGCGGACGGCAGTCCCCTGATGGACACCGATACCGGCCATGCGATCAAGCCGGTGAACGTGATCGTGATCCAGGTCGCACACCACGATGCCGGTTTCACCGATGTGCTCGGCGCCCCGGCCCAGGCTTTCGACCTGCAGGGGACGGGAAAGGCCGATGTCTTCAGCGGCGGCCATCACTTTGCGGCGACCTGGGACCTGTCGACTCCGGACCAGCCGGTTCGCTACCTGGGTGCGGATGGCAAGCCGATCCGCTTGCCCCAGGGCCTCACCTGGGTCTACGTGGTCGACCCCGGCACGACGATCGCGTTTTCCTAACCACCGCCGCGTTTAGCCCACCACTGGGGTATTCTCTCCACGGTGCGGCAGCTGATCGCGACCAAAGGGCCGCTCAATGAGCCCACCGCCGACGCACTGGCGGCCAGCTTGCAGGCCGGCACGCAGGCTTTCTGGCTCGACATCGAGGATCCGGACGAGTCGGACTACACCCTGCTCGAGCGGACCTTCGGCTTCCACCACCTGACTCTAGAAGACATCCGGCACCAGAACCAGCGTCCCAAGCTCGAGGAATACGAGGGGTATGTCTTCGCGGTCATGTTTGCCGCCGACTGGGACGGGGCCGACCTGCGGATCCGCGAGCACCACCTCTACATCACCCGGCTCTACCTGGTGAGCGTCCACCTGGAGCCGTCGGCCGAGCTGGCCCAACTCCGCGAGCGGTTGCGCGCCACACCGGAGCTCACCAAGCGCACCCCGGGTTTCCTTTTCTACCTCGTCGTAGACAAGCTGGTGGACAGCCTGTTTGTCGTGCTCGACCGGATCGACGACGAGACCGACGTTCTCCAGGACCAGATTCTCGAGCGCCCCACCAACGACATCCTGAGCAAGATCTCCAGCCTCAAGCGAGCGGTGGTCAACTTGCGAAAGGTGCTGGGGGCGCAGCGGGACCTGTTCCAGCGCTTGACCAGTAGCAACCTGGGGGAGCCGGAGACCGCCATCTACTTCCGAGACGTCCACGACCACATCGTCCGGCAATACGAGACGGTCGATTCGCTTAGGGACATCCTGACCGGAGCCATGGACATCTACCTGACCACGGTCTCGCAGCGGCTGAACGACGTGATGAGGCGGCTGACGGTGATCGCCACACTGTTCATGCCGCTCTCCTTCATCACCGGTTTCTTCGGGATGAACTTCGGCTGGTTGGTGGCGCGCATCACCGAACCCGGCGCCTTCGCTCTGGGGATAAGCCTGATGCTGGCCACCATCGCCATGCAGTTCCTCTACTTCCGCCGGCGGGGCTGGGTCTAGCCCGCTACATTCGTCGATTGTCCGGCGGCCAGTTGACGAAAGAAGCCTCCGCGACGGCTGGATCCTCCCGGGCTGCTCGCATAGCCGTCGATTCGGTGCCCGGGGCCACCGGAACCGTAAACCACCAACGCCCAAAATGATCCTGGCCGCCGCGCCTCACGTAGGCGTCTGGGCCGGCAATTCGCTGCGCGGTGGCAAGCGGATCGCCGCCTGCACGTAGGACAAAGACGATAGCCTGGGTGGCGCCTGGTGGAGGAGACGGGTTTCGCCAGGACATCACACCACCCGTCGTGACCCAGCTCCATCCCATCGAAAGCAGAAATAGAGCAGCCATCAGACCGATTAGGGCAGCCACCAGTCTGAAGCCCGTGCGGCGTAGCCGGCGCACGGTGGGATCCGGCCCAGTTCGCTGACCCATAGTGATGTGACGTGCGGCAGGCAGAAAACCGCGTGGGTCGTAAGCCACGCCTCCATACGTGTCGGTTCCACTAGACACTCCGAGTTCAGGGTGCTATACCTTGCTGAGGCAGGTTTGGTTCGGCCCGCCGGGGCCGGCTCTTTGGGAGGCTCGGCATTCATGGCAGGAGGTGCACATGAGGCGCAAGGTTTCCATGACCATCAACGGCACCCAGTATGAGCACGAGGTCGAGCCGCGGCTCCTGCTCGTCTATCACATCCGCGAGAACGCCGGGCTGACCGGTACCCACATCGGCTGCGACACGAGCAACTGCGGCGCCTGCACGGTCGAGATCGACGGACACAGCGTCAAGTCGTGCACGGTCTTCGCCGTCCAGGCGGAGGGCGCCCAGATCACCACGATCGAGGGCCTGGCGAAGGGCAACGAGCTGCATCCCATCCAGCAGGCGTTCTGGGATGAGCATGGTCTGCAGTGCGGCTACTGCACCCCCGGCATGATCATGGCCGCCAAGCAACTGCTGGAACGCAACCCGAACCCGAGCGAGCGAGAAATCCGGCTCGGGATCGAGGGCAACCTCTGCCGCTGCACCGGCTACCACAACATAGTCAAGGCGATCCAGACGGCGTCCAAAGTGATGGCGACCGGAGCCGGCAAAGAGGCGAAAGCGCCCGCCACGGTTTCCTAGGAGGAGGTGAGCTGATATGGCGATCTCCCAGATGGTCGGCGCGTCTATCAAGCGCCGCGAAGACCCCGAGCTGGTCACGGGCACGGGCAGCTTCGTCGACGACCTGCCTCAGACGGGCCTGGCCTACATGTCCATCGTTCGCAGCCCAGAGCCCCACGCGCGCATCGTCAGCATCGAAACCTCCCGCGCCCGCGAGGCCGACGGGGTGGTGGCGATCTTCACCGGCAAGGATCTTCGTGCCGAGTTCCAAGCCCCCATGCCGGTCACACCCACGTTTGTCCCGGACAAAAAGGCTCCCGACCAGTACCCGATAGCCACGGACAAGGTTCGCTACGTGGGTGAACCGGTGGCCATCGTCCTGGCCACCAGCAAGGCCGCAGCGGAAGACGCGGCTGAGCGGGTCGAGGTCCGCTATCAACCCCTGCCCCCGGTAACGGACATCGAGAAGGCGATCGAGACAGGCGCCTCGCTGATCCACGAGGACCTGGGCACCAACCTTTCCTACGACACCAAGTTCGCGGCGGGTGATATCGAGGCGGCCTTTCGGGAAGCCGACATCCGGTTCAAGCAGCGGCTGGTGCAGCAGCGCCTGATCCCGATTGCGATCGAGGGCCGCGGCGTGGTGGCCGATTACAAGAAGTTCGCCAACACGCTGACGGTCTGGTCTTCAACCCAGATCCCTCACTTCGTGAAGGTCTTCCTGGCAGTGCTCCTAGGCATTCCCGAAAGCCAGGTCCGGGTGGTGGCTCCAGACGTCGGAGGAGGGTTTGGCTCGAAGATCCGGGTTTATCCGGAGGAGTTTCTGACGGCGCTCGCCTCCAAGAGACTGGGCCGGCCCGTCAAGTGGATCGAGGACCGCAACGAGAACATGCGTGCCACGCATCACGGCCGCTCGCAGCTGTGGGACGTGGAAGTCGCCGCCAAGAAGGACGGCACGCTCCTGGGTGTCCGCGTCACCCAGTGGCTCGATCTCGGCGCCTACTGCAGCCAGTTCGGGACCTTCATGGTCATCGGTTTGCTGGTGGCCCAGGGCGCCTACCGGATGAAGGCGTTCGACGGTCGGGGGATCGGCGTATTCACGAACCGCACGCCGACCGATGCCTATCGAGGCGCGGGGCGCCCGGAGGCCACCTTCCTGATCGAGCGGGTCATGGATCTGCTCGCGCGCGAGACAGGCCTGGATCCGGTTGAGGTCCGGCGAAAGAACTTCATCCGAAAGGAGGAGCAACCATTCACGGCGCTGCTCGGCCTCACCTACGACTCAGGCGACTACGAGTTGACCCTGGGCAAGGCACTGGAAATGGTCGGATACGGCCAGCTGCGCAAGGAGCAGGCTGAGAAACGCAAGCAGGGGACCTATCTCGGGATCGGCCTTGCGACCTATATCGAGATCTGCGGGCTGGGACCCGCGGCCGCCACCCAGGCGGCGTCCGGGGTGTCGCTCTGGGGCATGTCGGTGGTCCGGCTGCACTTCACCGGGAAGGCGACGGTGATCATCGGTAGTTCGCCGCACGGCCAGGGGCACGAGACGACCATGGCTCAGGTGGCTGCCGACGTCCTCGGTCTGCCGATCCAGGACATCGACGTCCAGCACGGAGACACAGCCATCGGTCCGATGGGGATGGACACCTACGGCAGCCGGAGCATGGCTCTCGACGGGACAGCGGTGCACCTGAGCGCGGTCAAGGTCAGGGAGAAGGCGAAGAAGATCGCCGCGCACCTGCTGGAAGCCGCCGAGGAGGATGTCGTGTACGAGGGTGGCCGGGCCTTCGTCAAGGGCTCACCCTCGAAAGCCATCACCATCCAGGAAATCGCGGTGGCGGCCTTCCAGACCAACCGGATCCCCAAGGGGATGGAGGGCGGACTCGAGGCGACAACCTTCTTCGATCCAACCAACTTCGTCTGGCCGTTCGGCGCCCACATCTGTGTCGTTGAAGTCGACAAGGACACCGGAGCCGTACGGATCCTGCGGTACGTTGCCGTGGACGACTGCGGCATCCGGATCAACCCGATGGTGGTCGATGGGCAGCTTCACGGCGGGATCGCCCAGGGAATTGGCCAGGCGCTCCTGGAGGAGGGAATATACGGCGAGGACGGTCAGCTGAAGTCGGGCACACTGCTCGACTACCTGGTCCCGACCGCCGCTGATCTGCCGTCGTTCGAGCTCGAGGCAACCATCACCCCGAGCCCGGTAAACCCGATCGGGGTGAAGGGCATCGGAGAGGCGGGCACGATCGCGTCGTCGGCGGCGGTTGTGAACGCCATTGTCGACGCCCTGCAACCGTTCGGCGTCAAGGATATCGACATGCCGGCGAGCCCGGAAAAGGTCTGGCACCTGATGCACAAGAACGGAGGGAAGCAGCGATGATCCCAGCGGCCTTCGATTACATCGCGCCCAAGACACTTCCCGAGGCCGTGGCCGAGCTGGTCAAGCACGGGGACGAGGCCAAGGTCCTGGCGGGTGGCCACAGCCTGATCCCGCTGATGAAGCTGCGGCTGTCCACGCCGTCGTTCATCGTCGACATCGGGAGGATCAAGGACCTCAACTACATCCGGGAAGCGGACGGTCACATCGCGTTCGGCGCCCTGACCACACATCACGACATCGAGTTTTCCGACCTGGTCAAGCGCCGGCTGCCGGTCCTGAGCAGCGCCGCATCGCAGATCGGCGACCCGCAGGTCCGAAACCGGGGAACCATCGGCGGCGCCGCCGCCCATGCCGATCCCTTCGGCGACTTCCCGGCCTGCCTGCTTGCTCTGGACGCCGAGTTCAAGGTGGTTGGGCCGCGCGGCGAGCGCACCATCGCGGCAAAGGACTTCTTCGTCGAGACCTTCACCAACGCTCTCGAACCGCAGGAGGTGCTGCGCGAGATCCGGGTGCCGTCGCCGCCCGAGGGGAGCGCCGGAACCTACCTCAAGTTCAGCCGGCGTTCCCAGGACTGGGCGATAGTCGCGGTCGCGGCCCAGGTCACGGTCAAGGGCCACGCCGTGGAGCGGGTCGCCATCGGGCTGACCGGCATGGGCAGCCGTCCCTTGCGCGGCAGCGCCGTGGAGCAGGCCTTGCGGGGAAAGCCTGCGCACGCCGAAGAGATCAGGGCGGCGGCCGACAGGGCGGCCGATGGAAGCGATCCGCCCCAGGATCTGAACGCGTCCCCGGAGTATCGTCGGCACCTGGCGACGGTCCTGACCCGGCGAGCGCTGGAACAGGTGACCGGGCACCACTAGACTTACGGCAACAGGCGCTCGTTGAGACCGGCGGGCAACCGCCGGTCTCGTGTTTGCAGGTTGTGGGGCGGTCCTACAATTCAATCGTGCAGGACCTCCCGCTGTTCACGATCGAAGAAGTCGAACGCGAGCTCCAGGGCCACCGATACATCGCCGGCCGGAGCCTCGCCACAGCCGTCTTCCTCGCCCTGACGCTGCAGAAGCCGCTACTGCTGGAAGGCGAGGCCGGCGTCGGCAAGACCGAGGTCGCCAAGGTCCTGGCCGATATCCTCGACACCCGGCTGATCCGGCTGCAGTGTTATGAGGGGATCGACGTAAACAATGCCGTGTACGAGTGGGCGTACGCCCGGCAGATGCTGCACATCCGGCTGCTCGAGTCGGCGGGCGCGGACCGGGCAGCCATGGAGCGCGAGATCTTCAGTCCCCAGTTCCTGGTCAAGCGTCCGTTGCTGCAGGCGATCGAGAGCGACGGCGCCCGTCCCCCTGTGCTACTGATCGACGAGATCGACCGCTCGGACGACGAATTCGAGGCATTTCTGCTGGAGCTGCTCTCCGATTTCCAGATCTCTATCCCGGAAATCGGAACCATCAAGGCGACAGTCCCGCCGGTCGTGATCATCACCTCGAACCGCACGCGTGAGATCCACGATGCCCTGAAGCGCCGCTGCCTGTATTTCTGGATCGACTACCCGTCAGTCGATACCGAGTACGCCATCGTCAAGGCCCGCGTCCCTGAGGTGCCCGACAAGCTGGCGCGGCAGGTGAGCAATTTCATCGGCAACACCCGGCGGCTGGATCTCTACAAGCTGCCGGGGATCGCCGAGACCCTGGACTGGACGCGCTGCCTTTTGGCCCTGGGCGAGCGCGAGCTCGAGGATGGAGCGGTCCAGGCGACCCTGGGCTCCATCGTCAAGTACCAGGAGGACCTGGAACGGTTGCGAGGCGAGCCCGCCCGCGAGCTGCTCGCTCGCGCCGTCAATGCCTGAGCCCCTACCCCCACCCTCCTCCACAGTGGGAGGGATGCGGGGGCGGACGCTCACCCGAAACTGGCTGCACTTCGGCCGGCTCCTGCGCGGCCTGGGATTCGACGCCGGCCCGGCCCGGATGCTGCCCTTTCTGCGGACGCTGACCGCGATCGATATGAGCAAGAGCGATGACCTGCAGACCGCGGTGCGGGTCCATTTCGGCCGGCGGCGCGACGAGCTGGCCCTGCTGGACCGGGCACTCTACGCCTTCCTCAACAGTCCCGGCGACGTAGATGCGGCTCGGGCCGGGTCGGGGACCACTGCCCGCGAGGAGGGACCGGGCGCCATCCTCGGCAGCCGCCAGCTGAGCGTGCTCGACGATTCGGATGCGCCCGATGCCCAGGACCTGGAGGTGGCGAGCTACTCACGGGTGGAAGCTCTCCGCCGGCGCGACTTCGACGGGATGACCGAGGAGGAGATGGCCGAAGTCCGCCGGTTGATCCGGATGATGCGGGTCCCGGCAGGGGTCGCCCGCTCGCGACGGCAGCGCCGCGGTGGCGACGACCGGATCGACATGCGCAGATTGTTGAGAGCAAGTTTGCGGTACGGAGGCGAGCCGCTGGTGTTCCCCTGGCGGGGCCCGACCGTCCGGCCGCGGCCGCTGGTCCTGCTCTGCGATATCAGCGGCTCGATGGAGCGCTACACCCGGGTTCTGCTCAATTTCGCCTACGCCATCCAGAACGCCAGCGCCCGGGTGGAGGCCTTCGTATTTGCCACTCGGCTGAGCCGGATCACGCGCTTGCTGCGCAGCCACGACCCGGACGCCGCGCTGAACCGGGTGATGCGCACGGTCGAGGACTGGTCCGGCGGTACCCGCATCGGTGAGGCGATCGAGACCTTCAACCGGCGATACGCGCGCCGTGTTCTCGGGCACGGGGCGACCGTTGTGATCATCAGCGATGGCTGGGACCGGGGCGAGCCCGACCAGCTGAAAACCGCCGTCCTGAGACTGCAGCGAGCCTGTCACCGGCTGATCTGGATGAACCCCCTGAAGGGCGCCCCGGGCTACGAGCCGCTGACGGTCGGGCTGCGGGCCGCGCTGCCCTTCGTCGACGATTTTCTCCCGGCCCACAACCTGGCCAGCCTGGAAGCCCTGGGCCGTCTGCTGCTGGAGACCGCCGACCGCCGTCCGGTGCGCCGGCAGGCGCCCATCGCCGCTGCCTGACATCCAGGTCCGCGCCTCGATACACTCGATTCATGCGCGATGTCGTGACCGATGTGAAAGCGTGGCTCGCGGACAACGACCCGGTCGCCCTGGCCACCGTGGTCAGTACCTGGGGCAGCGCTCCGCGGCCGGCCGGCTCGCGGATGGCCATCAGCCGGTCGGGAAAAATATCCGGGTCGGTCAGCGGCGGGTGCCTCGAGGGCGAGGTGTTCGAGCAGGCTCAGGCAATCCTCCAGGGCAAGCCATCGGCGCTATTTCATTACGGGGTCAGCGACGACCTGGCCTGGACGGTCGGTCTCAGCTGCGGCGGTGAGGTTGACGTGCTGGTCGAACCGCTCGGCCAGCCGCATCACGACCTGATCCGCGCGCTCGATGAGGAGCGGCCGGTGGTTCTCAAGACCGCGCTCGACGAGCGGCCGGGCGCGCGAGAGCTGATCCCGGCGACGGATGCAGGGGCGGAGAGCCTGCTGCGCCGGGAAACCCCCGAACGACGCGAAGGCTGGTTTCTCGAGCCGTTCCCGCGTCCGCCGGAGCTCTTCATTTTCGGCGGATCTCATGTTGCCATCCCCCTGACCCGGCTGGCTCACGAGCTCGGCTTTCGGGTCAGCGTTGTCGACGCGCGGTCGAAGTTCGCAGGCCCGGAACGGTTCCCGCAGGCGCGCGAGGTGATCCACGCCTGGCCCGACGAGGTCCTCAAAGACCTGGCGATGGATTCATCCACCTACGTCGTCATCCTGACCCACGACCCTAAATTCGACGACCCGACAATCCAGGCAGCCCTCAAGGGACGGCCGCGATACATCGGGGCGATCGGTAGCCGCAAGACGCACCGGGAACGGGTGGCTCGGTTGACCGCGGCCGGGGTTAGCGAGGCGGAGCTCGCCCGCGTACGCGCGCCGATCGGCCTCGACCTGGGGGCCCAGACCGCCGAAGAGACGGCGCTCGCCATCCTCTCGGAGATGGTCGCGGTGCGTCACGGGAAGATGGGCGGGCCGATGGCAAGCACCACGCCGGCGGCTGCTGCGTGAAGCCGGAGGCCCTCTCCGGCGCCAGCCTCACCCCGGAGGCCCTGGAGGGCGCGGTGCTGGCGCAGACGCTGCTCGCACCCGCCGATCACCACCGCGTGCTCTTCCTCAAGGGAAAGATCCTGAGCCGCGAGGACTGGGCGGTGGTCGGCAGTGCTCAGGTCGGCGAGCTTCACGTCGTCCGGATGGAGCCGGGCGACCTGCACGAGGACGAAGCCGCGCGCCGGCTGGCCGGCCTGGTGGCGGGCTCAGGCGTATCGCAACATGGTCCGGTCGAGAGTCAGGTCCGCCTGAGCGCCGACACGAACGGCATCTTCCAGGTGGATGTGAAGAGGCTCGAGGAGCTGAACGGCGTGCCCGACCTCTCGATCTTCACGCTCTTCGACGGTCAGCTGGTCTCGAAGGGCAAGACGGTTGCCGGGGTAAAGGTCACGCCCTTCGTGATACCCGCGACCCGGCTTCTCGAAGCCGAGCGTCTCTGCGCTGGTTCGGAGGGGGTGGTGCGCGTCCTCCCGTTCCTGCCGATGCGCGTCGCGGTGCTCGTGCGTGAGCGCCTCGAGACGCCGCAGCGCGAGAAATTTCAGGCGTCGATCCAGCTGAAGGTGGGCTGGTTCGGCTCTACCATCACGGAGATTCGTTACGTCGCCGATCACGTCTCCGCAGTGGAGCGGGCGCTTGAGGATCTGGCCGAGGGCGCAGACTTACTGCTGACTGCGGGAGCGAATGCCACCGACCCGCTCGATCCGACCCTGCTCGCCCTGGACCGGCTGGGCGCGAGGATGGAAAAACAGGGAGCGCCCGCGCATCCGGGCAGCGCTGTCTGGCTGGCCTACCTGCGAGACAAGCCGGTATTCGGGGTCGCGGCCTGCGGCATGTTCTCGCGGGCAACGGTGCTCGACCTGATTCTGCCCCGCCTCTTCACCGGCGGCCGGGTCAGCGCGCAGGACTTCAACCGTCTCGGACACGGCGGCCTGCTCTCGAAGGACATGGCCTTTCGGTTCCCCGCCTACGGCGCATTCGATACGCTAGACCGGTGACGATCACCACCAAGTTCAGCCTGGACGCCCCGCTCGACGTGGTCTGGCATTTTCTCCTGGACATCCCCAAGATCGCCCACTGCGTGCCGGGCGCCCAGCTGCTCGAGGTGATCGATGAGCGCACCTATGCCGGGAAGATCGGGGTCAAGCTCGGACCGATCGACGTCGGCTACCGCGGTCGTATCCAGATCCAGGAGATCGATGAGGCCGCCCACACCGTCAAGGCCACGGCGGAAGGGGCCGAGGTGCGAGGCCGGGGTGGCGCGACCGCAAACGTGACCTCGGCAATGTTCACCGAGGACGGAAAGACCGTGGTCACCCTGGATACCGAGCTCTCGGTCAGCGGGATCGTGGCGCAGTTCGGACGCTCGGGCATCATCCAGCAGGTCTCCCAGCACCTTGCCAACCGATTCGCCGAGTGCGTGCAGCAGGAACTGAAGACCGCAGCCACCCCGGGCTGATCGCCGGGATCCTGCTGGCGGCCGGCACCGCCAGCCGGTTCGGGGGTCCCAAGCTACTCGAAGAGTGGCGGGGCGAGACCCTCCTGCGCCGGGCTGCCGGCACGCTTTCCGAGGCAGGCATAAATCCGTTGATCGCCGTGCTTCCCGGCGATGAGAAATTTCGCGGCCAGCTGGCCGGGCTGGCCGGCATCCTGCTGGTCAACCCGGCGCCCGAGCGAGGGATCGGGTCGTCCATCGCGCTCGGGATGGGCGCCCTCCCTGCTGGTGCCGAGGCGGTGCTGATCGCGGTAGCCGACCAGCCGCTGCTATCTGTCGATGCGGTCCGGTCGCTTGTCTCCTCGTTCCGGCCCGGGGCCATCGTGGCGCCGCGGTACGGACAACATCCAGGAAATCCACGGATTTTTGACCGGCGATTCTTTTCCGAGCTCGCCTCCCTGACCGGAGACCGAGGTGGCCAGCTGGTCGCCGACGCGCACCCCGAGGCGGTCCTGGAGGTCGCTCTGCCGGAGGCACTCGGCCGGGACGTCGACCTGCCCTCCGATTGGGCGCAGCTGGAGGACGGGCCCGGATCAGAACCCTAGAGCGAGCTAAGAGTTTCGGCCCCGGGCCTAGCCGGCGCTACGAGCGTCCGCCACCGATTCCGTCCCGGTCGACTCGACCAGCGGCAGGAAGCGTTCGACCAGGCTGGCATCCCACTGCTTGCCGGCGTGCTCGCGGAGGATCTTCAGCGCCTCCGCCCGGGACACGCGGGCGCGGTAGGGGCGATCGCTGGTGAGGGCGACGTAGGCATCGGCGATGGCGATGATGCGGGAGAAGATCGGAATCGACTCGCCCGTCAGGCTGTCCGGATAACCGGCGCCGTCGATGCGCTCGTGATGGTGGCGAATCGCCGGCAGTAGCTGATCGGCGCGCGGCAGGGGACCGAGAATCTCCTCAGCCACCGCCGGGTGGCGCCTGACCTGGCTCAACTCGTTGGGCTCGAGGCTGCCTCGCTTGGCCAGGATGGCGGCGGGTACCGCCAGCGTCCCAACATCGTGGAGGAGGGCGGCTTTGTAGAGCAGGTTGAGCTCGTCCTCGGGAAGGCCGATCGCCGAGCCGAGCTGCATCGCCCAGTAGGCGACGCGCTCACTCAGCCCCGGGCTCCGGCCGTCACGATCGTCCACGGCGCGGGCGAGCGAGACCACCACACCCTCCATCTGATCGACCTGCTGCTTGAGGCGGCCGATCCGCAGCAGGGCTTTGACCAGGGCGAGCACGGCCGCTTTTTCGACGGGCTTGACCACATAGTCATCGGCCCCGGCCTTGAGCGCCCGCTCCCGCTGAACGTCGTCATCCGCCGCGGTCAGCAGCACCACCGGGATGTCGCGGGTGGCTGGCGCCTGCTTGATCGCCCGGCAGACCTCGAAGCCGTCCATGTCCGGCATGCTGACGTCGCACAGGACCAGGTCGCAGGGGTTCGACGCCAGCGTCCGAAGCGCCGCGGCGCCGTCGGAGGCTGTCACCACCTGGTGCCCGGCGGCCGTCAGGTACGCGCGCAGGAGCCGGACGTTGGCGGGTGTGTCATCGACGACGAGAACCGTGGCCGGCCCATCCCGCAAGGGTACGGGCGTCTGCTGGCTCATCTTTTCCGAACGGCGACGGCGGCGGGAAGCTTCGAAAAGTCGCGGTCCGCCATCAGCCGCATCAGATCGAAGGCGCGGTCGAATTCTCCGCGGCTACGAAGCACCTCGGCATATGCCGCGCCCACCTCGGCAAGCTTGCCCGACGCGTGACGCTCGATCAGCATGGTGACGGCGCGCTGAAAGCAGCGGTCGGCCCGCTGGTGCTGTCCCTGGAGGTCGAGTGCCTGTCCTTCGAAGGCCAGAGCACGAGCGAGGTGGAGGTGGTCGTTCGCGCGCTCGGCAGCGGCCTGGCTCTCGTGGGCAAACTCGATCGTGGCATCGAGGTCTCCTCGCCCCAGGGCATACCGGGCCAGCTCGGCAGCGGAAACACCGACCTCCAGGTCGTCGCCCAACTCTCGGGCGCGCCGAAGGCAGCGATCCTGCGCCTGGGCGGCCTCCACCGACCGACCCGCCGCGAAATGGACGTCGCCGATGTTGTTGAGCACGCGGTTTGCGGACCGGTCGTGGCCGATCCGCCGGTAGAGCTCGAGCGCGCGGTTGCAATGTTCGATGGCGCGGTCGAGGTCGCCAGTAGCGCGCGCACCAACGCCCAGGTTCATATGCGCGTTGGCGATACGAAACAAGCTCTCGGCGTCGGTCGCGGCCAGCAGGGAGCGCTCGAAGTAGTCCATCGCCTCGCCGGTCTGGCCGAGCGAATAACTGGTGCGGCCCAGGTTGGTCAAGACCCTGGCTCGCAATCCCGGTTCCGCGTGCTTGCATCGGTCCAGCCAGTGAAGGCCTCTCATGCTGGCCTCGATCGCCGCGTTGAATTGCTCCTGGGCATGCAGGACCGTGCCGATCTCGACGTATATGGCCGCGTTGAGCTCCGGATCGTCGCTCGGCGCGGTAGCGGCCGCCAGCTGGTGGGCAGCGAGCGCGTTCGGAAGGTCATTCAGCGCGTCATATGCGGTGCCGCGTACGCGGAACAGGTCGGCGCGCTCGTTGGCCGTAGGGTGAAGCGCTAACCCCTCGTCGACCAGGGTCAGGGCGCGGGCGGGCTCGCCCGCCTTCACGGCCAGCTCGGCGCTCTTGCGCAGGTAGGTCAGCTCCGCCGGCGGCCGCTCTCCCGTCAGGTCGCCGATGGGAAGGCCGAGTCGCTCGGCGAGTATCCGAAGCTTGGGCAACGACGGGGTGGCGCGATTCCGCTCCACCTGGCAGATGAAGCCCTTGGTCGCCACCCCTTGCGCCAGCGCCTGCTGGGTCAGGCCTCTGGCCAGACGCGCTGCCCGCATCCGTTCTCCGAGTGAGTTCATTTTTGCCCCCAAGGTATAGCTTTACTCAACTGCGCCACTCAAAGTATATTGACACCAAACTAAGGCGGGTGTAACTTCGGCCGTGGGGCCGGGCGCCCGCCGAAAAGGAAGGTGGGTGCCGTGTACTACCGTTTCGCCGCCATCGTCGCCGCCCTGCTGGCCGCCGTTCTCGCCGTTGCCGATACGACGTCCGGCGGGCACTAGCGCGTTTTCCGGGGGGCTTGGACTCTATGGGCGCCCTACGGGGCGCCTTTTTCTATGGACAGGAACCGCCTGGGAAAGTGTTTGTAAGAGTGAGGAATGCTCGGCTACAGACTGTCCGACCTGCTGAAGAAGAGGCTGGCCCAGACCCGCCTCCCTGCCTGGCTGTCGCGCCAGGTTGGGCCGGCCGACGACCCGATGGGCATGGTCGCAGTTGGCACCATCCTGATCGCCATCGGGTGGCTATCTTTCCGGTTCTGGCGGGGGCGTCGGGTCAGTGGGTCGCGGAGGGGGAGGCGCTCGCGGAGGGGGAGGCGGAGGGCGTGAGCCCCTGCAGCTGCTTGAGGATGCGCCCCATATCGTCGACGTCGCGCTGGTAGGCAGCCAGGTCGCCGTTGCGCAGGTCCTGCTGGGACTTCACGTAATCGGCGTTCGCCTGGGCGATCAGCTGCGCCTGGGTCCCGCTGGGCGGCGTGCCCGAGGGTGAAGGCGAGGGGGTGGTGGCGTTCCCTAAAAGGGTGTTGAGCGCTTTGTCCAGGGTGTCCTCCATGGCCACCCGCTGCCCGGTGGCCACGATCACCTTCTTGAGCTGCGGGATCTGGACCGAGCCCGAAGACTGCAGGTAGATGGGCTCGATGTAGAGCAGTGAAGTCTCGATGGGCAGGACCAGCAGGTTGCCCCGGATGATCCCCGATCCCTGCTGGTTGAGCAGGGTGAACTGGGAGGAGATGGACGGTGTCTGATCGATGTTGGAGTCCACCTGCTGCGGGCCCACCACCAGGCTGTTCTTTGGGAAGTGGAAGTCCAGCAGCTTGCCATAGTTAGGCGCGTCGGACCGGGCGGCCAGGTAGGCGATCATGTTCGTCTTTCCGTTAGGCGTGTAGGGGAGGATGGTGAAGAACTCGTCCGTTGCCTCACCCGGCAACCGCATGATCACGTAGAAGGGGCGGATGGGGACCGCGGGTTGTCCTGGTTGAAGGGTCTCGGTGGCGATGTTCCAGAAGTCGCTGCGAGTGTAGAAGACCGTGGCGTAATCCGGGCTGGCGGGGGAGACGTGGTAGAGCTGGAACATGGTGGCCTGGGCGCCGAACATGTCCCTTGGATAGCGGACATGCGCCTGCAGGCCGGCCGGCATTGCCGAGAAGGGCTTGATCAAACCGGGGAAGATCGAGGCGTAGGTGTTGATGATCGGGTCGTTCGGGTCTGCCTGGTAGAGGTTGACGCTCCCGTCGTAGGCGTTGACGACGGCCTTCACCGAGTTTCGAATGTAGTTCTGGCCTGAGAACTCGGGGAAGGTCGGGTCGTCGGGCGCCACCTGGCTGTAGGGATAGTGGTCGCTCACGGTATAGGCGTCCTGGATCCAGTAGAGGTGCCCATCGACGACCGTGACGTAGGGGTCCGAGTCGAGCTGGAGGAAGGGGGCCAGGGTGGCGATCCGTTCCTGGACCTGGCGGTGGAAGAGCACCTGGGTGTCCGGGGTGAGCAGGTTGCTAAGGATCATGTTGACGTCACCGAACCGGAGGGCGAAAGCCAGGCTGCGTAGCCCGGAGCTGAGCCGGACGCCACTGTTGCCGGTCCACTTCGTGTACTTGTCCGCCTCGGCGGAGTAATCGAATTCCGGCTGCTTGGAATGGGCCAGCACGTAGTCGGTGGTGAGCCGCCCGAAATAGATCTCGGGGCGGGTGACCTCGGGGACACCGGTGGGCGGGATGTTCTGCAGGGTCAGCACCGGCAGGCCCTGGTCGGTCGCCTGGTTGGCCCGGGATGCCACCACCCCGTAGCCATGCGTGTATTGCAGCTTCAGGCTTACCCAGCGCTGGGCGGACGGCGGCAGCTTGCCGGTATTGAGCTCACGCGCGGCGACCAGCATCTGCAGGTACTGGCCGTTGATGTGGTAGCGGTCAACCGCGACGTCGGAGAAGTCGTAGTAGGTCCGCAGGCTCTGGATCTGCTCGAGGGTTTTTGGCAGGGCGAGCTGCGGGTCCCAGAGCCGGGCGTTTTCCACCGTCAGCGGGTTGCGCTGGATAGCGTCCGCGGTGACCGTATCCTGGGGCGCGAACAGGGTGTCGTTGACCCCACTCAGCCCGTAGGCCTGGCGGGTGAAGGCGATCTCGTTCTGGATGTAGGGCAGCTCCTGGCTGAGCTCCGACGGCGCTACCTGGATGCGCTGTACCAGGCTGGGGAAGATGACCAGCAGCACGAAGGCGGCGCCCAGCCAGGCAGCCACCGACACAGGCAGCGGTGTAAGCCGCCCGAGGTTGGCGTTGACCAGCAGGGCGATGGTGATCCCCGCCATCAGGACGACCATGATCCAGTAGGCAGGGATCCGGGCATGGGCGTCGGTATAGCCGACCCCGTAGACGATGCCGTTGTGGCTGAGCAGCAGCTCGAAGAGGTCGAGACGATAGTGCACCAGGAGGAGGGCGGCGAAGGCCGCGGCCAGCACGGACAGGTGCCGGATGGCGCGGACCGGGAGGACGAAGGCCTGCAGGCCCGCCCGGTAGGCGTACAGCCCGAGGCTGACCAACCCCATCAGGATGACTACCCCTAAAAACCATCCCCAGAGAAACCGGTAGAAGGGCAGGGTGAAGACGTAGAAGCCCACGTCATTCCCGTTGATCGGGTCCTTGATCCCGAACGGCTTCTGGTGGAGGAAGGCAAGGATGGTCTGCCACTGGCCGGCCGCGATACTGGCGAAGATCAGGCCCACCAGGATGACGCCGACAAGCGAGAGCACGGTTGCGGGGGTGGCCAGCGCCCGCTGGCGGATGCCGATCGATGAGAGCCGGCGGCCACCGCCCCCTGATCCGAGGGCGACCAGCACGTTGGCGGCGCCGATCACCCAGAAGATGAGCGCGAAGACGATGAAGGTGACGATCTGGGCGCGGACGCGGACACCGAAGACATTCCCAAACCCAAGCGCCTGGAACCAGAGCCAGTCCGTGTAGAGGGTGGCGAGCGGCTTCAGCACGAAGATCAGTAGCAGGGCCAGCCCGATGATCACCACCCAGATCACGGCGCGCCGCGAGATCCGCAGGGTGGGGAAGCCGGGCTCTAGGGGCAGGCGGCTGAAGGGCGACTCGCTGTCAAAGAAGCCACGCGGCGGCGGTCGCCCGCTCATGGCTGGTGGAATACCGCGCGCCCGGGGTAGCGCGCCGCGTCGCCCAACTCCTCTTCGATGCGCAGGAGCCGATTGTACTTGGCAACCCTCTCCGACCGGGAAGGCGCACCGGTTTTGATCTGCCCGGCGCCCGTCGCCACCGCCAGGTCGGCGATGAACGGGTCCTCGGTCTCCCCTGAGCGATGGGAGATGACCGTGGTGTAGCCGGCGCGACGGGCGGTGTCGATAGTCTCCAGCGTCTCGGTCAGCGTGCCGATCTGGTTGACCTTGATCAGGATGCTGTTGGCCGCGCCGGTTTCGATCCCCCTCCTGAGACGGACCACGTTGGTGACGAAGAGGTCGTCCCCAACCAGCTGCGTGGTTTTTCCCAGCCTGCTGGTCAACCGCACCCAGCCTTCCCAGTCGTCCTCGGCCAGCCCGTCCTCGACGGATACCAGCGGGTAACGGCCGGCCCAGCTCTCCCAGACGCCGATCAGTCCCTCGGAATCGAGAGTCCTGCCCTCGCCCTTCAGCTGGTACCGACCCTCCCGGTAGAACTCGCTGGCAGCCGGGTCGATGGCGATGAAGAC
>Ga0209689_1000303_pt1 | contig 32180 bp, 32 predicted proteins | sample GraSoiAngelo_149_FD_187119 | JGI IMG/M metagenome (GOLD analysis project Ga0209689, IMG submission 187119) | Grasslands soil microbial communities from the Angelo Coastal Reserve, California, USA - 14_1009_09_30cm (SPAdes) (version 2) | ecosystem: Environmental > Terrestrial > Soil > Grasslands ... | reverse complement strand
CTGAAGGCTCGTCGGTAGGCCGCGCGCGCCCACCCCGTTCGGCACGCAGACCGCGGGCAGACCCGCCCCATTGCCGACGGCGCCCATGACGTCCTTCGCGGTGGCACGGATCGCGCTCCTGAACTCCTGACCCAGCCGGGGCGCCTCGTTGATCCGGCCCGGGGCCACCAGCGCGTCGTACCGGCTGATCACGCGGTCGATCTCGCGCGCCATCACCCCGCGCAGCCGCACGGCCTTGAGGTAGTCGTGGGCGAGGATGGCCTCGCGCGCGTAGGGGGTGAAGCGATCCTCGGGAGCGGTCAGCTCCGCGATGCCGCCGCTCTCGATCAGGTCCTCGAAGGCGCTGACGGCCTCGACCTGGAGAATGGTGCGCGTGATCTGCTCGTAGGGCAGGTCGGGCAGCGTTACCTCCTCCACCATCCCGATCTTCGCGAGCTCCTCGAGGGAGCGGCGGAAGTTCGCGACGACCGCCTCCTCGCATCCGTCGGTGACGTCCGGAATCACGCCGAAGCGAAATCCCCGGCGCTCGGCCACCTCATAGCGATAGGGGCGCTCGCTCGCCGTGGGGTCGGCGGAGTCGGCGCCCGCGATCGCCTCGAGGACGAGCCCGCAATCATCCGCGGTGAGGGCGAGCGGCCCCAGCTTGTCGAGCGTCCAGCACAATGCCATGGCCCCATGGCGGCTGACCCGGCCGTACGTGGGACGCAGCCCCGCGAGACCGCAATAACCCGCCGGGGAGAGAATGGAGCCCCAGGTCTCCGAGCCGATGGCAAAGGGCACCAGTCCTGCGGCCACTGCCGCTCCCGACCCGCTGGACGAGCCGCCCGTCCAGGCATCCGTGTCCCACGGGTTGATGCAAGGTCCCGTGAACGATGCCGTCGGCTGACGATAGCCCATGCCCCCCGCCAGCTCGATCATGGCGAGCTTGGCGCAGAGGACGGCGCCCGCCTCTTCGAGCTTGCCGATCACGGTGGCGTCGAAGTCGAACCGCTGCTCGCGATAGGGCGCGGCGCCCCACGTCGTGAGCGTGCCCGCGGTGGCCAGGAGATCCTTGGCGCCATAGGGAATGCCGTGAAGCGCGCCCCGGTACCGCCCCGCCGCAATCTCCCCTTCGGCGCGCCGCGCCTGGCTCAGCGCGCGCTCGCGGGTGATGGTGACCACGGCGTTGTACTTCGGGCCCAGACGCTCGAGCCGATCCAGGTAGAGCTCGGTCAGCGCCACGGGCGAGAGCTGGCGCGCGCGCACGAGGGCGGCCAGCTCGCGCACGGGCTTGAAGAGCAGCTCCGAGCTCACGGCTGTTTCACCCCTCTCCCCTCAGGGGAGAGGGTAGGGTGAGGGGTGGTGGCGCCACTCCTGAACGCCGCAAATTGCTGAAAGGGCTCGTCGGCGTTGCTGAGCCGGACCGCGCGGAGCGCGCGCGCCGCCTCGACCTGGCCCTCCACCATCTTCTTGATCTCGTCGAGCTGCTCCGTGGTCAGCCGGTCGCCATATCGATTCGCGACGAGCGCGAAGAGCGTCACCACCTCGGGATTCGGTGTCTCGGGCATGGTCACCTCAGCGGAGGCGGGGGTCGAGCGCGTCGCGCAACCCGTCGCCCAGGAGATTGAAGCCGAGCACGGTGAGGAAGATGGCCATGCCCGGCAGCGCCGCCACGTGCGGCGCGACGTTGAGATACTGGCGGCTCGCCGACAGCATGCTCCCCCAGTCGGAAGTCGGCGGCTGGACGCCCAGGCCGAGAAAGGACAGCCCGGCCAGGGCGGTGATCATCCCGCCCACGTTGAGGGTGATGGCCACGATGAGGGGGGCGAGGCAGTTGCGCAGGACGTGGGTGAGGGCGAGACGCAGCTCGGAGATCCCGAGGGCCCGCGCGCTCTCGACGTAGTCCGTCTGCTTCACGGAGAGCACGGTGGCCCGCACGATGCGCCCGTAGAACGGAATGTTCACGACGGCGACCGCGACCATGCCGTTGACGAGGCCGGGCCCGAGGGCGGCGATGATGGCCACGGCGAGGAGAAAGTACGGGAAGGCGAGCAGCGTGTCGATGGAGCGCATGATGAGCTGGTCGACCCAGCGCCCGATGAAGCCGGCGAGGAGCCCGCAGAGCGAGCCCACGAGCGCGGCCAGGGCCGTCGCGGTCAGTCCCACCACCAGGGAGATGCGCGCGCCGAAGAGGAGCCGGCTCAGGAGATCGCGCCCGAACTCATCGGTGCCGAGCGGATGCCCGGCCGTCAGGATGGGCGAGAGACGCCGCGCGGTGTCGATGACATCGGGGTCGCGCGGGGCGATCCACGGCGCGAGCACCGCGAGCACGGCCATGACGGCCACGAGCCCCAGGCCGAAGAGGGCCGAGCTGCTCTTGCGGAACATGCGGACGAGATCAGTCATAGCGGATGCGCGGATCGAAGACGGCGTAGAGGAGATCGACCACGAGGTTGACGAGCACGAAGGTCGTGGCGATGAGGAGCACGCCGCCCTGGACGAGCGGATAGTCGCGGGCCTGGATGGCCCGCACCATCATGGAGCCGAGCCCCGGCCAGGAGAAGACCGTCTCCGTCAGGATGGCCCCGCCCAGGAGAAAGCCCACCTGCAGCCCCAGCACCGTGATGATGGGATTGATCGCGTTCTTGAGCACGTGCCGCGCGATGACGGCGCGCTCGGCCAGACCCTTGGCGCGCGCCGAGCGGACATAGTCCTGCCGGATGATCTCGAGCACGCTGGAGCGCGTGAGACGCGCGAGGGCGGCGGCCGAGGCGGTGCCGAGCGTCACCGCAGGCAGGACGAGATGCCACAGCACGTCGGCCACGCCGCTGCCATAGGGCGAGCTCATCCCGCTCGAGGGGAACCAGCGGAGCTGGAGCGCGAACAGGATGATGAGCATGATCCCCGTCCAGAAGACGGGCAGGCTCACGCCGGTGACGGCCACCCCCATGCTGATGCGATCGAGCCACGTGTACTGCTTGACCGCCGACACGATGCCCGCGGAAAGACCCAGAAGGATCGCGATCAGGAGCGCGCCCGCCGTGAGCACCAGGGTGGCCTTGAAGCGCAGGAGCACCTCGGGGAGGACGGCCCGGCCCAGCGGGATGGAGCGGCCGAGATCCCCCTGGAGGACGTGACCGATCCACCGCACGTACTGGACGACGAGCGGCTGGTCGAGGCCCAGGTCGCGATGGAGGCGCACGACGTCCTCCTTGGTCGCCTGGGCGCCGAGCATGATGGCGGCGGGATCCCCCGGCGCCAGGTGCAGGACGGCGAAGACCAGCACCGAGACCCCGAACAGCACGGGGACGGCGAGGAGCAGGCGACGGAGGGCGTAGGCGGGAAGTCCGCCACCCCCTACTGCAGCCACACCTGCGTCAGCACGAGGTCGAAGTTCGGGTGGAGCTTGAAGCCCTGCACGCGCTTCCGGTGGATGATGATCTGCCGCCCGTGGTCGATGAAGATCCACGGCGCCTCGTCGCTGATGATGCGCTGGGCCTCCTTGTAGATGGCCGCGCGCTCGCCGTCTCCCACCGTGGTCCGGCCCTTGCGTAGGAGCTCGTCGACGCGGGCGTTCTGATAGAAGCCCGCGTTGAAGGCGGGCGGGAACCGATCCGAGGAGAGGAGCATGTAGGTGACGTGGTCGGGATCACCGATGGAGGGATTCCACGACATCTCCGCCATGTCCGGGCCGTCGAGGTACTTCTTCAGGTACGCGCCCCACTCCATGGTCTGGATCTTGGCCTTGATGCCCACGGCCTGGAGCTGCGCCTGGATGACCGTGCCCATCTCGACGGGCTGCTGCATGCCCGAGCCCGACTCGGGAACGAGGAAGACGACCTCGAAGCCGCCCGCGTAGCCCGCGTCCTTGAGCAGCGCCTTGGCCTTCTCGGGGTCGTACGGATAGCGCGTGGTCTTCTCCTCGTGGAAGGGGCCGTAGACGGGCGACATCGGCCCCGAGGACACGATGGCCGTCCCCTTGAGGATGTCACGAATGATCGCTTCCTTGTTGATGGCGTAGTTCATGGCCTGGCGCACGCGCTTGTCCTTCAGGACGGCATGGCGCGTGTTCAGCGCGATGTACCACACGGCCGAGGAGTTCGACTCGGCCACGGTGATGTTCGGGTCCTTGCGCAGGCTGTCGAGGCTGTCGGGGGGCACGTCCATGGTCAGATCGATCTCACCCGTCTTGATGGCGGCCAGCCGGGCCTGGGCCTCGATGATGGGGACGTAGATGGCCTGGCGGACCTTGGGCGCCCCGCCCCAGTACTGGTCATTGCGCGCGAGGACGACCTTGACCCCGGGCTCCCACGTCTCGAGCTTGAAGGGACCCGTGCCCACGGGGTTCTTGACGATGTCCTTGCCGTGCTTCTTGAGCGCCTCGGGGCTGTAGATGAAGAGCGACTGGTGCGCGAGGTACTGGAGAAACGGCGTGAGCGGCGCCTTGAGCTTGATCTGCACGGTGAGGGGGTTGACGACCTCGACCCCCTGCACGTTGCCGAGGAAGCCCTTGACGTAGGGATACGTCCCCGTCTTGTAGTACGGCCCCTGCTCGTTGAGCTGGCGCTCGAAGCAGAACTTCACGGCCTCGGCGTTGAACGGGGTGCCGTCGTGGAAGGTCACGTTCGCCCGGAGGTTGAACGTGTAGATCAAGCCGTCCTTGGAGATCTCCCAGGAGCGCGCGAGGCCGGGCACGAGCTTGTAGGAGCCCAGCTCCTGGGCCACGAGCCCCTCGAAGATGCGCTTGGTCACCCGCGCCGAGTTGAGATCGGTGATCTGCGGCGGGTCCATGGTCACGGGCTCGGCGAGAAGGCCGATCACGATGGCGTCCTTGGGCGGCGCGGCGCCCGCGCCGGAGACGAGCGCGATGGCCAGGATCAGCGCGGCGATCATCCAGGTTCGGCGAGTCGTCATGGGGTGCTCCTCCGTTGGTCGGGCACTCGAGGTCTGCTCCTGGCGTCGCCTGACGCGACTCGATGACTGGCCGGCATCTTGCCTCAACCAGCCCGCGCGCGCAATCCCGGCAGTCGGCGCAGTTGTCCCGCCCCTAACTTCTCCTCTCCGCGATTCTCGCCTCGATCGCCGACCTGTTCCGCGCCTCTAGAACAGGATCACCGCACGGAGGCCGGGGACGACGACGTCGCGATTGCGCCGGCCGCTGACCAGGTTCGGGCCGGAGAGGATCCACTGCACGTTCCCAATGATCGAGCAGCAGTCCGCCAGCGAGACGTTGTAGTAGGCCTCGGCCGCCTGCTCGCGCCCTTCGGGCTGGCGCAGGAACGAGTAGCCGACGCCGGCCAGGTCCTTCGCGCGGCCGAGCCACGAGGGCGTGTGCTGCACGCCCGCCGACCACGCGTGCGACGTCAGCGACTCGCCCTCGCTTCGGCTCAGTCCAGCGCGCACGAAGACGCCGGTGCCGGCGGCCACGAGCTGATCGATGCTGACGCCCGTGCCCCACGTGACGTCGTCGCGGCGCTCGGGGACGGAGCCGACGCGTGCCCACCAGCGGTAGTGGCCGGCGAGCGCGAAGATGTGGCGGCGGCCGAGTTCGGCGATGAGGTACGGCAGGCCCGACAGGTCGTCGTCCACGTCGCCCGGCGCGTGCACGCCGAACGCGTAGCGCCAGTCGCCCTGGCTGATCCGGAGCGACGTGCCCGGACCGTTTCGCGGCTGGCCGAGCAGGGGGTTGCCGACGAGCGCGGCGTTCAGGAACTGCCGTGTCTCGTCCTCGGCGAAGAAGTTGCGGTCGAAGTAGTGTGTGACGTCGAGCTTGCCGACGTTGAACCGGATGGACGCGTCGCTCGACTGCAGACGGATCCACGCCTCGCGCAGGAAGACCTTCGTGTCGTCACCGAAGAGTCGCTCCGTCTCGGCGTTCAGGAGCGAGAGGCTGCCCAGCGCCGCGTCTGGCCCGGGGCCGACGATGGTCTCGACGTCCACGAGCAGCGTCACGTTCGGCGTGGGACGCCCGACCAAGACGAGGTCGAACGCGCCGAAGCCGAAGACGTCGTCCTTCGCCCGTGGGGGGTTCACGATCCACTGCACGCCGCCGCGCAGCGCCCCGTTGACGGAGAAGACGGGAGGGATCGGCGCGGGGGGCGGCAGCGCCTGGCGCCGGTCGAGCCCGGCGCGCGCGGCCGACTCGGTCTGCGAGGCTTCCTGGGCCGGATCCTGCGCTGAGCTCGTCGCCGGTGCCGCGAGGAACAGGAGCAGGAGGAGGAGGACCATTCTACGAATCCTGGGGGCTGTACGGCGCAGTCCGCCCGGCCTTGATTGATGCGACCGTACCCTCCGGAGACACTCTGTCGGCACGAGCACGCTAGAAGACCAGATAGCCGCCGTCGATCACGAACGTATCGCCCGTGTGGTAGCTGGACGCCGCGCTCGCGAGATAGACGGCGATGCCGCCGAAGTCGCTGCCCACGCCCCACCGGCGCATGGGCACACGCGGGAGCACCTTCTCCGTGAAGGCCTCGCCGTGCAGGTGCCCCGCCGTCATGGGCGTGTCGATCCAGCCGGGCACGATGGTGTTGGCGCGGATCTGGTGACGCGCAAGCTCCACGGCCATCGAGCGGATCATCGCCGTGACGCCGCCCTTGGTCGCCGAGTAGTGCTCGTTCCGCGCGGCACCCATCACCCCCGCCAGGCTCGCCGTGGCGACCAGCGAGCCCCCGCCGCTGCGCTCGATCATGTGCCGCGCCGCCGCGCGCAGCGTGAAGAACGCGCCGTCCAGGTTGACGTTCATCACCCGTCGCCACTCCGCCGTCGGCATCTCGGCAAAGCTCCTCGCGCGGCCTCCGCCTCCCACGCCCGCGTTGGCGAAGCACGCGTCGACGCGGCCAAGAGCCCCGACCGTCTCGGCGAAGCATCTCTCCACCGCCGCCTCGTCCGAGACATCGCAGCGAAGCGCCATGGCCTTGGGGCCGTGGCCCTTTAGCCTGGCCAGGGCCGCGGCGTTCTTGTCCTCATTCGTGCCCCAGATGCAGACGGCGGCCCCGGCCTGGGCCATGGCCTCGGCCATGCCGAGCCCGATACCACTGTTGCCTCCCGTGACGAGCGCCACCTTACCCGTGAGGTCGAATCCCGGATACGCCATGCGTGCCCTTTCGTTTGGTGAATGCGCTCAGCCGGTGAGAAGCCGGCCGGCGGCGCGGATCTGAGACGCGTCATACGGCGGCTGGATCAGGAGAATGAGGCGGTCGACCTGGTGGCGTGTGAGCGTGGCGCGGCTCTCGGAGTCGGAGCGGAGCCAGGCGGGGGCGAGGCCCGCGAAGACACTCAGACTGAAGCGCGCGGGGTCTCGGCCTGATGCCGCGTGCGCGTCACGCGCGATCCGCGCCAGATCGGCAAGCTGCGGATGGCGCGCCTGGGTATTGAAGCCGTCGCCGTGGGTGCCCGCGATCGCCGCCATGCGAGGACCGAAGCCTCCGATCACGATGGGCGGCGGCGGGTCGGCGCGAAGATAGCCCGCGGGCCTGTCGAGGCGATAGTGTGTGCCCGCGAAGCTCGAGGCATCGCCCGACCAGAGGCGGCGCAGGACCTGGGCGGCCTCGGCCACACGCTCCGCGCGTACCCCATCGCGCTCGACGGTGAGGCCGAGCGCTTCCTGCTCTCGCGCATAGGGCGTCTGCTTGCTGCCACCCGCGCCGAGGCCGAGGATGAAGCGCCCGCCCGAGATCTGCTGGAGAGTCGCCGCCATGTTGGCGAGAAGACCTGGGTGCCGGCTGGACACGTTCAGCACGAGCGGCCCGAGGGTCACGCGCGTGGTCACCTCGGCCAGGGCCGCGAGCGTGGTCAGGCACTCGGGGACGCCGGCGGGGTCGCCGTCGGGATCGCGCAAATGGTCCCAGGTCCAGAGACCGTCGAAGCCCGCTTCCTCGGCGGCCACGGCCGCCGAGCGCATCTCGGCCCAGCGCGCGCCCATGGGGATGAGAAGGAGGTCCGTCTTCACCGCGGGGAGTATAGCCCGGCGCGAACTTGCTACACTACCGCCGTGAACGCAGTCCTCGAACGGGAAGGAGCCCGGTCATGAGCCTCAAGGATTCGCCGCAGTACTACCACGAAGTGCTCAAGCGCATCCCCCCGCGGGCCCAGCCGCCCTTCGAGGACGACGCCATGCAGGCGCGCGTGTGGGGGCGCCGCTGGGGCGTCTACAACGACGTGGGTCCCCTCAAGATGGTGCTCGTGCATCGTCCCGGCGACGAGATGCGCGTCATGTCGAACGACAAGTACGATCCCGCCATCGAGGCGCTCATCGACGACGAGCAGCAGTGGTACTACCGTCACGACAAGGCCCCCGACATCGCCAAGATGCAGTCGGAGCACGACCAGATGGTGGCGGCGCTTCGGAGCGCGGGCGCCGAGGTGGTCTACGTGGAGGGCGCGCGCACGGACCCCAAGGCGATGTACACGCGTGACAACGTCGTCGCCGTCTCCGGCGGCGCCGTCGTCTGCCGGATGGGGCCCGTGGGCGCCAAGCCTGGCCACGGCCGCCGCGGCGAAGAAGCCTACGTCACGCGAAAGGTCGCCGAGCTCGGCATGCCCATCCTCCGCACCATCCACGGGAGCGGCCTCTTCGAGGGAGGGAGCTTCTGCTGGCTCAACGAGCACACGGCGCTGGTCGGCCTCTCGTATCGCCAGAACGAAGAGGGCGTGCGTCAGGTCGAGGAGGTCCTCGCCGCGCAGGGGGTCCGCCTCGTCAAGGTTGATCTCGCCGGCTATGCGATGCACATCGATGGGGAGATCCTCATGGTCGACCAGGACGTCGCCCTCGTGAACATCAACCGGGTGCCGTGGCGGCTCCTCGACACGCTCAAGGAGCTCAAGATCAAGTGGATCGAGGTTCACCACGCCGACAACCCGCACGTGGTCAACCTGCTCGCCCTGCGCCCCGGCAAGGTCCTGCTCGCCATCAACAACGGCGATGCCACGGCGGAGCGCCTCGTCAGCCACGGCATCGAGGTGGTGCCCATCGACTACGGCGAGTGCGAGAAGAACGGTGGCGGCATCCACTGCTCCACCGCGCCCCTCATCCGCGACCGCGACTGAGGTCCTGGGCCAGGACTGAGGTGAGAATTTAGGTCGCGGCCTCGAGGGCGGTCAGAGCAAGAACGCGCGTGACGAGGAAGAGCTCGTCGAGGTCGGTGTGGACGTCGTGGTAGTCGGTGTAGCCGCCCCCCGGACCGTACAGACAGCACGGGATGCCCGCCTGCCAGAGGTGCGTCGTGTCGTTGCCCGCGTAGCTCTGAGGCAGCCGCACGCCCAGGTGCTCTGGCTCCTGCCCTGACAGCGTCCTGAGATTGCGCTTGACCATCTGGACGACGGGCTCGGTGACGGGCACGTCTACCGCCGCCTTCGCCAGGCGCCCGAGGCCGCGCGACGGCTCGGGCGGGAACTCGATCTCGTACTTGAACTCGGGGTCCTCGGCCGCGAGCGCATCCAGCGTGCGCCGGAAATCGGCCACGATCGTCTCGCCCGACTGGCTCGTGTTGAACCGGATGTTGACGTAGCAGGAGCAGAAGTCGCTGACCGTGTAGGCCCCGCGAAGGGTGTAGCTGCGCCCCCGCCCGCCGATCACCGAACCGACGTTGAGCCGGGGCAGTCCCGGCAGCTCGGGGTCGTGCGTGTGCGTCAGCTTCATGGCGTTGATCGCCGCGATCGCCCGCATCATCTTGGAGATAGCGTCGACGCCCTGTTCTTTCTTGCTGATGTGGGTGGCGCGGCCCAGCGTGTGCACCACGAGGTCCATTGTCCCCGTGTGCTTGGTGATGATGGTCCGCGCGCCGTACGGCTCCGCCACCACCGCCATGTCCGTGCGGTAGCCGTGATTGATGGCGTGGATGGTCCCCACGCCGCTGTTGAGCTCGGCAGCCACGCACGTGACCACCACATCGCCACGAAGCCGGACCCCTGAGCGCTTGAGGGCGAGGGCGGCCATGATGCACGCGGTCACCCCCGCCTTCATGTTGTAGATGCCGTGGCCGTAGAGCCTGCCGTCGGCGATCCAGGGCTGGAAGGGATCGCGCGTCCACCCGCCGGCGAGCGGATCGATGTCGATGTGGCCGTTCAGCATGATGGAGCGCCCGCCGCCCGTGCCGTGGAGGCGCGCCACCGCCTGCTTGCGCCCCGGCTCGATCTCCTGGAGCTCGGCCGCCAGCCCCTGGTCGCGGAGATAGTTGCCGAGCCATTCGGCGCACGGCGTCTCCTCGGTGGTGAAGGACGGGATGCGGATCAGGTCGCAGGCGAGCCGCACCACCTCGTCCTCGTCGATACGCGCGAGCACCTGTTTCTGGACATCGGTCGGCGGGGCCTGAGCGATCGCCACTGCATCTCCTCTCTCCCGCGAAGTGCCGAGCAGTATACGCCGCCTTGCTACACTGGAGCCGTGAAGAACAGCCGGTCCGTCTACTCCACGGACAAGGGACGTTTGAGCGAGCCCGAGCCGCGGCGTTCGGCCGCGACGCCCGCGCCGAGCGTGCCGGAGGACGGCGTGGTGCGAATCTTTCGCGAGCGCGGCGGGCGCAACGGCAAGGTCGTGACCGTGCTTCGCGGTCTGCCGCCCCGCGAGCTCGAAGCTCGCGCGGCCGAGCTCAAGCGCCTGTGCGGGGCCGGGGGCGCCGTCAAGGAGGGCGTCGTGGAGATCCAGGGCGACCATCGCGACCGGATCGCAGCGCGTCTCCGCGCCCTCGGCCATCGCGTCAAGCTCGCGGGGGGCTAGCAAGGCTTGACAGCCTTGCGCCCTCGCGGGATCATCCGCCAGTCATGAACGGCGTCCACGACCTCGGCGGCAAGCACGGCTTCGGTCCCATCCAGCGCGAGGCGAACGAGCCCGCCTTCCACGCGGAGTGGGAGAAGGCCGTGCTGGTGATGAACCTCATCGGCATGGTCAAGCGCATCTACAACATCGACGAGTTCCGCCATGCCATCGAGCGCATGGGGCAGCAGCGTTACCTCGACACGAGCTACTACGAGCACTGGCTGGCCTCGGTGGAGACACTTCTCGTCGAGAAGGGCGTGATCAAGCGCGAGGAGCTCGAGGCGCGGACCAACCATTTCGAGGCGAATCCGACCGAGCCCCTTCCCGACCGCAAGGATCCCGAGCTGCTCGCCCGAGTGATGAACGTGGTGCGCAAGGGCATGGCCGAGAAGAGCGAGCCCGACCCCGCCCCCCGCTTCAAGCCGGGCGATGCCGTGATCACGCGGAACTGGCAGCCCCGGGGTCACACGCGGCTGCCCGGCTATGCGCGCGGACATCGTGGGCGCATCCACCTCTTCCACGGCGTCTACATCCTGCCGGACGCCCATGCCCACGGGCGCGGGCGCTGCCCCGAGCCGCTCTACAGCGTGAGCTTCGAGTCGGGCGAGCTGTGGGGTGACGCCGCCGAGCCGAAGGCGCGCGTCCACATCGATCTCTGGGAAAGCTACCTCCAGCCCGCGGAGAAGACCTGATGGGCAGCCATCATTCCGAGCCCGAGCCCTGGGTGGTCCACCGCGTGCGGGCGCTCGAGTCCCTCCTCATCGAGAAGGGCCTCCTCTCGACGGAAGTGGTGGACAAGGTCGTGCAGACCTACGAGAAGGACGTGGGCCCGATGAACGGCGCCAGGGCGGTGGCACGCGCCTGGACGGACCCCGCGTACAAGCAGCGGCTCCTCGCCGACGGTACTGCGGCCCTTGCCGAGCTGGGAATTTCCGGCCGCGGGGGCGGCGACAAGATGGTCGTCATCGAGAACACACCCGCCGTGCACAACATGGTCGTGTGCACCCTCTGCTCCTGCTATCCCTGGATCGTGCTGGGGCTGCCGCCCGTCTGGTACAAGGCTCCCGCCTATCGCTCGCGCGCCGTGCTCGAACCACGCGTGGTCCTGGGAGAATTCGGCGTGGAGCTGTCATCCGATACCGAGATCCGCATATGGGACTCGAGCGCCGAAATCCGCTACATGGTGCTGCCCCGCCGCCCCGAGGGCACCGAGGGGCTCTCGGAGCCCGAGCTGGCGGCCCTCGTCACGCGCGATGCCATGATCGGCGTGGCCCTCGTGCAGGCTCCCGCCCCTACGCGCTGAGCATGCGTAACATCGTCAATCGCGCCGACGGCCGGCGCATCCACGTCGCGCGCATGCTGGGCCAGCTCTTCGTCTGCGCCGACGGCTGCTGCTGCGGGCGCGTCCAGGACGGCTACGCGCCCGTCCCGCGCGACCTCTATCACCGCGAATGGGAGCGGCGCGAGCTTCGCAATCGCGTCCACCTGACCATCGGAGGTTGCCTCGGCCCCTGCGCGCTCGCCAACGTGGTGATGCTTCTCTTCGACGGTCGCCAGGCCTGGTTCCACTCGATCTCCTCCGACGAGCAGGTCCTCACGCTCTATGACTGGATCGAGCTCATGGTCGACGCGCAGACGTGGTCGCCGCCACCCGCCGCCCTCGCCGCCTATCACTTCACCGCGTCGACCTGGGAGGAGCGGCCCGACGGCCAGCCCGTGACCGACCTTCATCTGCGCCCCGGCGCGCCCCAGCCCGCGGCCTGCCGCGTGCCTCCGCCCGCGGTGCTCTTGGATGGCACGCGGCCCGAGCGCCTCGTGGCCAACATGACCGGGCCGGTGGCGGTCCCGCGCAAGAACGGTGAGCTCGTCTTCGAGGAGCCCTGGGAGGGACGCATCTTCGGCATGGCCGTTGCGCTGCACGACCAGCGCCTGTACGGCTGGGAGGAGTTTCAACGCAGCCTGATCGCCACCATCGCGCAGTCGGAGTCGCGCGGCGAGGACTCGCGCTACTACGAACGCTGGCTCGCCTCCTTCGAACGGCTCCTCGCCGACAAGGGCCTGGTCACCCCCGAGGAGCTGCAGGACCGCACTGAGGCCTTCGAGTTCGGCGAGCGCGACGAAGTGTACTGACGAGCAAGAGAGCGGCCGGCACAACTGTCCCTGCCTACCGCAGCGATTACAAGGTGTTCCGCATCACCCGCGACTTCATCACCAAGGTCACACATAAGGAGACGCCCAGGCCTCGAAGACGCGTACAGTGAAGTATGGTTCGTTTTGCGCTTGCCCTCGTGCTGCTCGCGACTGCCGTCCTGCCCGCGATGGCCAGTTCCCCAGGGCCGACCCTTCCGCCCGGCGAGAACCTTCTTTCGGCTGTACCTCTCGGCTGGAAGCTCAGCGCGAAGAGCCCGGGAAATGTCGATGGGCCCATCGAGTTCGTGACCGAGAATCAATCCGTGGCCAACTGGACCAGGCTGATCGCGGTCGAAATTCGACGAGACGGCACCTCGCTCTCGGAGTACGAGCGAAGAGAGACGAACACCCTCCGGGCGACGTGCCAGGGTGCGCAGATCTATCCGCGTGATCCCGTCACCGTGAGCGGGCTCCCGGCCAGCCGGTTCTTCACGCGGGTCACGCAGTGCGCGGGCTCGACTCAGCCAGAGAGCGCGCTCTACCTGGTCATCCAAGGCAAGGACGCGCTGTACGCGATCCATCTTGCCTGGCGACCCTACCCGCCCACGGAGAACGAGTTGCAGGCGGCCCTCGCGTACCTCGCCACGGTCCGGGTGTGCGACACGCGGGCCGGGAGCTGCGAGAAGGAGCGGCAGGAGGCAGAGGCGGGCGCGACCATGTTCGCCGCAGACCAGACCGCCGTGTGGCAGAAGACCATGGACGATGCGCGCGGGGCTCTCCGTATCAAGCACTACGTCCGCGCCGAGACGCTCTACGGAGAGGCGCTCCAGGAAGCGTTCCGGATGGACCCGATTCACCCGCTCCTGGCCAGGACGTACGATGCCCTTGCGGAGCTCTGGCGCGCGCGCTTCCGGCCCAGCGTCGTCAAGCAGATGCAGGAAGCCGCGGCGGCGATCCGCGCCAAGAATCCTCCGGGCGCGCCGGAGCCCACGAAGTAGCTCAGTCCCTCTCCCTTCGTGACGAGGGGGAGAGATGGCCCGGCACGGCGGGGCGGCCCTCGAGGCGCCGGCGGAAAAGCCCCTCGGCATCCTCGACGCGGCCCGCCCGCAGATACGAGCTCAGCAGCGTCTGCTCGAAGACGTCGCGCTGGGCGCGGCTGCCTCCCACGCGCACGATCTCCTCGAAAACCGGCTGGATGAGACGGATCGCCTCGGCATAGTCGCCCCGCGCATAGGCGGCCATGCCCTCGGCGACGTCGGCGACGACGGGGCCGGCGGGCTGGCGTCCTTCGCGCTCCATGCGCCGCAGCTCCGCGAGACGGCTCTCGACAGCTGCGTGGTCGCCGGCGGCGGCCAGCGCCATGACGATGTGGGCCTCGGCGAAGGCCGTGCTCGGCCGCGGAAAGGACCGCGTCGCGAAATCCCGGATCTCGCTCCAGGGAAGCTCGGGAGGCCCCACTCCCCAGAGCTGGCAGCGCCACAGGAACGCGCTGCTGTCCGCCACCGCCCCCGTGGCCGCGGAGCGCGCCACGCCGGGACGGATGCTGTCCTCGTAGACGGCGAGCGCGCGCTCGCCGCGCCCCGCCCCGAGCTCGAAGAGCGAAAGATGCCAGGAGAGATGGCAATGCAGCTGGGCGGTGCGCTCGTACCCCGGGATCCACCCATTCACGAAGTCCGCCCCGCCGAGACTATCGCCCTCTTCATAGAAGACGTGGGCGAGGGCATGGGCGGCGTTCGCGTTGCGCGGCCGGAGCGCGAGCGACCGCTCGATCTTGCGCCGGCCCTCTGCCGGGCTGCCCGACTCCGTGCAGGCAAAACCGTGCATGCCCAGGAACCACCAGTCGTCCTCGTAGGCGGACGCGACTCCGTCGAGCAGATCCCGGAGCAGCTTGTCGCGATCCCGCCGGCCGCTGGCGCCGACGAGGCTGTAGACCCCGGTGACGAGCGACAGCACGAGGGCATCGCGCGGCGTGTCGGCGAGATGCTCGCGCACGAGGGCAAGGCCGCCCGTCAGATCGCCGTCGATGGCGAGGGAGAGCGCCTCGATGTGGCGGCGCTCGCGCGGCGTGACGGCGGCCGCGAGCCCGCGGGCCCGGCCGATCGCCTCCTTGGCGGCGGGGACGGCGCCGCGCGCCTGGAGGGCCCGCGCCCGCGCGGCATGGCCCAGCGCGAAATCTGGATCCGCCGCGAGCGCCGACTCGAACGCGTCCTCGACGCCCGCGCTGGCGGAGAGAAACGCGTCGACGCCACGCCGGTAGTCCTCGGCGGCGCGCTCGGAAGTGGTGGACAGACGCAGACCGCCGCGGTCCTCAAACATAGCCGGGGCCCTCGATCACGGGGTGAGCAGTCAGAAAAGCCTCGTCGATCTCGACCCCGAGGCCGGGCTTCTCCAGCGGCCGCACGCAGCCGTCCGTGCCGATCCGGTAGGGCTCGCTGCCGAGCTTGTCGCGGAAGAGGTTGTACCTGGAGACGTCGGCCTCGAAGTAGCCGGCATTGTCGATGGCGGCCAGGAAATGGATGCACGCAGCCATGTTGAGGCCGGTCATCGAGGTATGCGGGTTGATGGAGAGCTTCCACGTCGAGGCGAGGGCCGCGATGCGCAGCCCTTCCGTGATACCCCCCGTCTTGGAGAGATCGGGCTGCAGGATGGTGATCACGCGGTCCTCAACGACCCGGGAGAACTCGAAGCGCGTGTAGTGGTTCTCACCCGCGGCCAGGGGCACGCGGGCAAAGGTGGCCGCCTGCGCATAGCTCCGGTGGTCGTGGGGCGGAAACGGCTCCTCGAGCCAGCCGACGGCGTGCGCCTCCAGTCCCGGCATGGCCCGGCGCGCATCCGCCACGGTGTAGCCCGTGTTGGCGTCGGAGAGGATGGCCAGCCCCTCGCCGAAGGCCTTGCGCACCGCCGCCACGCGCTCGAGATCCCGCGTGGGAGAATCGCCGATACGGAGCTTCACCGCCCGGTAGCCCGCCTCGACGTGGACGCGCGCCTCGTCGACGAGCGCCGCGGGCTCCTGGTAGCCGAGGGAGACGCCTCCCGCGTACGCAGGGATGGGGTGGGCGGCGCCGCCGAGGAGACGATAGAGCGGCCAGCCCACCGCCTTGCCGCGGATGTCCCAGAGCGCCATGTCGATGCCGCTCATGGCGATGGCCGTCGCCGCGCCCATGCCGTGGGAGCCCAGCTGCATCTTGTAGATCTTGGCCCAGACGCCGACCACGTCGGCGGCGTCCATTCCCATGACGAGCTGCTTGAGCGTGGTGTTGGCGTGATGGGCAACGGCGCCGGGGGAGCGCCCGTGATGCGATTCGCCCCAGCCCACCAACCCTTCGTCTGTCGTCACCTTGACCACGACGGCGTCGCGCTTGACCGCCGTCCCGATGCCGAGCGAGACACGGGCCTCGGGCGGCACGGGGAACGACGTCGGAAACGCGCGAACGTCTACGATCTTCATTCCGGGTTCCCGATGCCCGGCATCAGCAGTTCATGTACTTGCCGCTCACGAGCGATCCCACGGTGCCGTCCGCGTCGAAGACGTGGCGCTGGAGTCCCATGAGGTCCTTGCCGTAGACGTGGATCTCCAGCGTGTCCTTGGTGGTGGAATTGTGCATGGCGTGGATCTCGTCGTGGGGAGGCACGAGACGCGACACGGCGCCCGCCTTGTGGCGGAGCACCTCGCGGACCTCGAGAGCCACCTTGCCTCCCAGAGAGCGCGCGCCCCTCGAAACGTAGCGCGTCTCCTGGATCTCGTTCTCGACCACCCCCACCAGCCCCCACGTCTCGTGATCGTGAGAGCGCGCTTCATCGCCCGGTCTCCAGATCACGGAGGTGACGTTGAATCGCGGGCCTCGGTGGAGGATGTAGCGGCCCCGCTGGCCCGCGGGCGCGGTGCGATACTCGGCGGGAATCGCCTCCGGATTGCCGCAGAGCTTCGCGAGGAGCGGCGCGGCCCGGCGCGTGATCACGTCATGGTCCTGCGAAGCGCTCGTGATCGCCTCGAGATCCTCGATGAACTGCTTGAACGTGTAATCCAAGAGAGCGCCTCCTCAGAGCTCGACGGGCGTGTCGGCGCGGCCGCCCCACTCCGTCCACGAGCCGTCATAGACCGCGACCTTCTTGTGCCCGATCACGTGAAGCCCGAGGGCCAGGATAGAAGCCGTCACCCCCGAGCCGCAGGTGGTCGCCACCGGCTTGCGCGAATCGAGCCCCGCCTCGCGAAAGACCTCCTTGAGCCCCTCGGGAGGGAGGAGCGTGCCGTCTGGCCGGTACAGCATGTCATAGGGCAGGTTGAAGCTGCCCGGGATATGGCCAGGGCGAAGCCCCTGGCGGGGCTCGGGCTCGGTGCCGTAGAAGCGGCCGCGCGAGCGAGCGTCCAGCACCTGCTCGCGCCGCGTCTCGATGTTGCGTCGCATCTGCTCGATCCCGCGCACGAGGGCCGGCCGGAGCTTGGCGCGGAAGCGACGGGCCGCGGGCGTCGCCGCTCCCGTGGCGAGGGGACGGTTCTCGGCCCTCCACTTCTTGAGCCCGCCGTCGAGCACGGCCACCCGGTCGTGCCCGAAGGCCCGGAAGGTCCACCAGACGCGGGCGGCGCTGACCACGCCGCGGGTGTCGTAGACCACGATGAAGTCATTGTTCGACAGGCCGAGGGCGCTCATGTGGCGCGAGAACTCCGCCGGGGTGGGGAGCATGTGGGGAAGCGCCGTGGTGCGGTCGGCGATCTCGTCGATGTCGAAGAAGACGGCCCCCGGGACATGCGCCTCCTCGAATTCCCGTCGCGCGTCCCGCTGCAGCTGCGGCATGTGCCAGGTGCCGTCCACGACGCGCACGCGGGGATCGTGCCCGCCCCCGCGAGGACCAAAAAGAGCCGCGGCGAGCCACTCCGTGCTCACCACGACGCCGGGACTCTTGAGGGCGGCCGGCCCGCGGGCCGCCTTCCTGCGGGGCGCTGTCTTGCGAGCTGTCGGTCGCGCGGCGCGCTTCCCGCGGCGGTGTACCGTGACCGCGCGACGCCGAGAGCGGCGGGATCGAGATCGACTTCCCATTTCAGGTAGACCTCCTCGTCTTCGCGCCGTTCGGAGACGCCTCGAGCACCGCCCGCTGTTCGAGCTGAGACGCTCGCCTCGAGTGGCGAGGCGAGAGCTGAGTATCGTCGGTCCGGGTCACTGCGTGGCCCCCGCCTGAGCCGTGTAGCGGAACTTGGAGAGCTCGGCCAGACGCTCGAGCGGGAGGACGCCCTCGTGCTTCTGGCCGTTGATCATCCAGGTAGGATAGGCGTGCACACCCGCCTTCACGCAGCGCTCATCGAGAGTCTTGTGATCCCCGAGTGGATTGCACTCCACGTACGGCAAGCGGTCGGCGGCAGACCCGAACCGGGCCTTTTGCTCTTTGCACGCGGGTCACCAGTAGGCGCCATAGAATATCGCCTGGTTCTTCTTGAGGTGCTCCGCGAGGGCGACCCGGTAGCCCTCGGGCGTAGAGAAATCGGCAGCGAAGATGAAGGCGCCGACGAGCACGGCCGCCACTCCCGCGGTGATCCCGAGCCCGGCCAGCCGCTTCAGGGTATAGGCCTGGGCGGCCCTCCCCTGGGCCACGGGCCGCCTCACGAGCATGGTGACGAGAAGCAGGAGCGAGATGACGCCCGAGGCGAGGCAGTACGGACAGGTGGCGCCGATCGCGAAGACCGACAGGTACGTGAGGTAGATCGAGAAGGCGACGGCGGCCGCGGCGAGCATGAAGGCCATCTGCCAGCGCCGCACGGTCCGCGGTATCACGCTCAGGACGAGGATGGCGGCGTAGACCGCCGCGCCCCAGAGAGCGGTGGGCACGCCGGCCAGGAGCGAGTACCGGCTGGCCTGGACGATGTCGCAGCCGCTGCCGTCGCGGCAGAGGAAAGCCTGGTTGCCGCCGAGCTTGAGCGCGGTCAGGTAGCCGGCGACCGCGAGTCCGACGAGGGCCAGCCCCACGATGATCCAGTCCGGCCTCGAAGGGGCGGGCGGCGGCGGTGTTTCGCGCGGCTTCTTCAGCTTCGGCATCGAGGTCCTCAGGCTCCGCCCGCGACCCGGCGGGCGTTTGCGTGGGAGGATTATCGCACAGGAGGAGCGGCGGCGCCCGTCGCGCGCCGCCTCGCGGGTCGCGAGGCTTGCGACTATACTTGCCCCCAATCAGGAGGTGTCCCATGGCGAGATCGAATCGACGCGAGTTTCTCTCGGGCGTGATGGCGGGGGCGGCAGCGGCCGGGCTCATGGCGCGGGCCGGTGAGGCCGGCGCCCAGGGCATGGCGGGCAAGATCACGCCGGACGATCGGGCCCTGCTCGTGATCGTGGATGTCCAGAACGACTTCATCCCCGGCGGCGCTCTGCCCGTCAAGGAGGGAGACCAGATCGTCCCGCTGGTGAACAAGATCGCTGCCGGCTTCCGGCATGTGATCCTGACCCAGGACTGGCACACACCCGGGCACATCTCCTTCGCCTCGACGCATGCGGGCAAGAAGCCCTTCGAGACGGTCGCGCTCGACTACGGTACCCAGGTGCTGTGGCCGGATCACTGCGTCCAGGGCACCCCGGGCGCTGACTTCCACAAAGACCTGCGGATCCCGCACGCCGAGCTCATCATTCGTAAGGGCTATCGGCAGCACATGGACTCCTACTCCGCCTTTTTCGAAGCCGACGGCAAGGCGACCACGGGGCTGCGAGGCTATGTCCGCGACCGCGGTTTCCGCACCCTCTACTTCGTCGGCCTCGCCACCGACTTCTGCGTCGGCTGGTCCGCCCTCGACGCACGGAAGGTCGGCCTGCAGGCCCTGGTCATCGAGGATGCCTGCCGCGGCATCGACACGGAGGGATCGCTGGCCAAGGCCTGGACGGCGATGCAGAAGGCAGGCGTCAAGCGGATCCAGTCCAGCGACCTCACGGCCTGACCGTGCCGGGCCCGGCTGCGTCGAGCGAGCCGCAATATCTCTATCTCACGACGCGGGGCCGGAAGACGGGCAAACCGCGCGAGATCGAGATCTGGTTCACGCGGCGCGGCCGCTGCTTCTATCTCGTTTCCGAGCGCCGGCTGCGCGCGCACTGGGTGCAGAATCTGCTGGAGGAGCCGCGCGTGCGCTGGAGCGTGGACGGCCGGAAGTTCCGCGGCCGCGCCCGCGTGCTGCGCGCGGCGGGCTCGCCCGAGCTGGTGCGCGACATCCAGGCCCGCTCGAAGAGCAAGTACGGCTGGGGCGACGGTCTCGTAGTCGAGCTCGACCCCGGCGCCCCCGCCGAGCGTCGCCGTCCCCACGGCCAAGCCTGAGGCGGCTCAGCGCCGAGGGTTTTGTTGAGCGTGGCGAGTGCGGATGTCTCGCGCACGCTCCTCGACCTCGAGGGCCTCGGCGTCCCGCTTGGCTCCGCGGAGCACCGCGGCGTAGTTGTCCAGGAGCGCGGCCAGCGTCGGATGATCCGGGCCCAGCCGCTTCTCCGCGATGGCGATGGCGCGCGGATAGAGGGGGACCGCCGCCGCGTAACGTCCCTGGGCCTTGTAGACCTCCGCCAGATTGTTGAGGGTGAACGCCACGTTCGGGTGATCAGGCCCCAAGGATCTCTCGAGGACGCCGAGGGTGCGCCGGAAGAGGGGCTCGGCCTCGGCAAAGCGGCCCTGGTACTGGTAGAGCACGGCCAGGTTGTTGAGGCTCGTGGCCACCTTGGCGTGATCGGGGCCGAGGGTGCGCTCGCGAATGCCGAGCGCCCGCCCGTACAGCGGCTCGGCCTCGGCGTAGCGGCGCTGGACGCGATAGACATCGCCCAGGTTACTCAGGTCGGTCGCCACATCGGGATGCTCGCGCCCGGGTGGCCTATCGTCGATGGCGAGAGCGCGCTTGAAGGCTGATTCCGCGTCGGCGTAGCGGCCTCGATCGAAGTCGAGCAGACCAAGGTTGGCAAAGACCACCGCGACGCTCGAGCTGTCCGGCCCGAAGACCCGCTCGCGAATGGCCAGCGACCGGCGATAGAGCGGCTCGGCCTCGGCCCAGCGCGCCTGCGCGCGATAGAGCTCCCCCAGCTCGTTGAGGGTGGTGGACACCGCCGGATGCTGGGGGCCGCGGGTCTTCTCCTGGATGGCGAGCGCGCGCGTGAAGAGCGGCTCGGCCTCGCGGTAGCGTCCTTGCGCCGCGTAGAGGGCGGCCAGGCTCGCCACCGGGAGCGCCATCTGCGCGTCGCTCGCGCCGAGGGCGCCCTCGACGATGCCGATGGACTGGAGATAGAGCGGCTCCGCCTCCCGGAAGCGCCCCTGCTCCTTGTAGAGCGTTCCCAGGCTCGCCAGCGACTTCGCCACCTCCGGATGGCCCGCGCCGAGCGCCTTTTCGTAGATGCTCCGGGCGCCGCGGAAGAGCGGCTCCGCCTCGGCAAAGCGGGCACGCGCCATGTAGATCTCCGCGAGGTTTGCCATGGATGCCGCGACGGCCGGATCGTCGGCGCCGAGCGTCTTCTCGGCGATGGCGAGGGCGCGACGGTGCAGCGGCTCGGCATCGGGCGCGCGTCCCTGGAGCCGCCACATGGTGCCCAGGCGATTCAATCCCGGCACCAGCCCGGGATCGCCGGCAGGAAGCGCCTTTTCGAGCGCGGTCAGGGCCCGGTCGTAGAAGCGCGCCGCGTCGGCATAGCGTCCCTGCGCGCCGTGCAGGTCGCCGAGCGCGGTGAGGCTCTGCTCGATGCGCCGATCTTTCTCGTCGAAGCCCTGCGTCTTGGCGATGGCCGCGGCATAGAGCTGCTCCGCGTCGCCCAGGCGCCCTCCTTCCTCGGCGCGTTGGGCCGCGCTCATCAAGCTCTCCCAGTCGGGCGTCTGCGCCATCACCCAGGCGGGCGCGACAAGGAGGATGACGAGGGCGACCGCGAAGCTCACCGCGCCGAAGGAAAGGACGGGGCGCGCTTCTCGCGTATGGCGCGGGCGCCTTCCTTCACATCCTCGAAGCCGAAGCACAGCATCTCGAGGGCCAGGGACTGGTCGAAGATGGGGCCGGCCTGGCGCAGCCAGTTGTTGAGCGCGCGCTTGGTGAACCGGATCGCGTGCTGGCTGCCTCCGGCCAGCGCCTCGGCCACGCCCAGCGCCGTCTCCATGACCTTGTCCGCGGGGACGCAGCGGCTGACGAGCCCGATGCGTTCGGCCTCACGGCCGTCGATGAAGTCGCTCGTGAGGAGATAGTACTTGGCCTTGGCCATGCCGCAGAGGAGAGGCCAGATGATGGCGGCGTGATCGCCCGCAGCCACCCCGAGGCGCGTGTGGCCGTCGGTGAACCGGGCCGTCTCGGAGATGATGCTGACGTCGGCGAGGAGGGCGACCACGAGGCCGGCGCCGACGGCCACCCCATTGATGGCGGAGATCACCGGCTTGTCGAGATTGATCATGTTGTAGACGAGGTCGGCGGCCTCGCGCAACGTGCGGGCCACCGCCTCGTGATTCGTCGTCATCTCCTCCACGAGCGAGATGTCCCCACCCGCCGAGAAGGCGCGCCCCGCCCCCGTCACGAGGGCCACACGCGCCGCGGGGTCGGCGTCGATGGTCAACCATACCTGGGTCAGCTCCCAGTGCAGGCGCGCGTTGGTGGCGTTCATCACCTCGGGGCGATTGATGGTGATGAGCACGACACCGTTCGGACGGCGGTCGAACAGCAGGTGCTGGTAGTCGGCGTAGTCCATGAGGGCCTCCCGGTAGGGTCTCGCGCGATGCTAGGGGGGCCCGCCCCGGCTGTCAAGGCAAGCTCGCATTCGCGCAGCCGACGGGTGTAGACTAGGCCCCCCAGGGAGGTGAGGACATGAGCGAGGATCTGGCGGCCAAGGTGCAGGAGCTGATCGACTCGACCATCAATCCGGCCGTGGCGGGCCATGGTGGCTTCGTCCAGCTGATGGAAGTCAAGGACAACAAGGTCTACATCCAGATGGGCGGCGGCTGTCAGGGCTGCGGCGCGGCGGACGTCACGCTGAAGGCCGGCATCGAGCGCCTCATCAAGGAAGAGCTTCCGGAGATCGAGGAAGTGCTGGACTCCACCGATCACGCGTCCGGCACCAACCCTTACTACACGCCAGCCAAGTAACGACCAAGGCTCTTTTACTCAGCCCTCGCCTCGTCGCTCGAAGCGAGCGTTTCAGCTCGAACCGCGACCCTCTCCCCCAGTGGGGGAGAGGGTTCGTGTTTTAACGCTTTCGAGGCGAGCCGCTTCCGTCCCCAGTCCCAGAGGCGCACGGCGAGCAGCACTCCGAGCACGATGGCGTAGTAGTAGGGTGTGGTACGGCCCTTCTTGGCCAGCCACAGGAAGTGGAGGACCCCGAGCACGCCCGCCACATAGACGAGGCGGTGGAGCAGCCGCCATCGGGCGCCGCCAAGGCGCTTGATCATGCCCTGCGTCGAGGTGATGGCGAGCGGGATGAGCAGCGCGAGGGCGAGCACGCCCACCGTGATGAAGGGCCGCTTGAGGACATCCTGTCCCATGCGCTTCCAGGCAAAGAAGTGGTCGAGACCTATCCAGACGGAGAAGTGCACACAGATGTAGAAGAAGGCCAGGAGGCCGAGGAGTCGCCGGAGCTGGATAGGCCAGGACCAGTGGAACAGGATGCGCAGCGGGGTCATGCCGAGGCTGGTGAGAAGCAGGACGAGGGCGGTGAGCCCCAGGGTGCGCGTGACGTAATCGATGGGATTGGCGGTGAGATCGTCCGCGAGCCAGCCGCGCACCAGCACCCCGAGCGGCCAGAGGCTGGCCACCCAGACGGCGGCCTTGAGGACGACCCGACCGCGATACGCCACGCGAGCCCTAGTAGAACTTCTTCAGGTCCATCCCCGTGTACATCGACGCGACCTGATCGCCGTACCCGTTGAACATGAGGGTCTCCCGGCGACGCACCTCGGGAATGCGCCGCTCCGTCGCCTGGCTCCAGCGCGGATGATCGACCTGCGGGTTCACGTTCGAGTAGAAGCCGTACTCGCTCGGGGCGGCCTTGTTCCAGGCGGTCTTGGGCTCCTCCGCGGTCAGGCGGATCTTCACCAGGGACTTCGCGCTCTTGAAGCCATACTTCCACGGGATCACCACGCGGAACGGCGCACCGTTCTGGTTCGGCAGCACCTGGCCGTAGAGCCCGACGGTCATGAGGGTGAGCGGGTGCATTGCCTCGTCGAGCCGGAGCCCCTCGGTGTAGGGCCAGTCGAGGGCGAAGCCGAAGAATCCACGCTTCTGCCCGGGAAACATGTCGGGGTTGACGAGGGTGGTGAACTCGACGTACTTGGCCTGGCCCGTGGGCTCCACGCGCTTGAGCAGATCCCTCAGGGGAAAGCCGATCCACGGAATGACCATGGACCATGCCTCCACGCAGCGGAGCCGGTAGACGCGCTCCTCGAGGGAGAACTTCAGGAGCTCCTCGATGTCGAAGGTCTTGGGCTTGGCGCACTGCCCCTCGACCTTGACCGTCCACGGTCGCGTCTTCAGCGAGGCCTGCAGACGCTCCGGGTCCTCCTTGTTGGTGCCGAACTCATAGAAGTTGTTGTAGGAGGTGACGTTCTTGTAGGAGGTCAGCGCATCGGGCAGCGTGAAGGCCGGGTTCTTGGCCGCCTTGAGCGGGGCGAGATGATTCTCGGCTCTCACAGGGGACGGGGCCAGGGCCAGCGCGGCCGCGCCTGCAATGAAGGCCCGGCGGTCGAGATAAAGCCGCTCCGCGGTGATCTCCGAGGCCGGAATGTCCTCTCCGCGCAGTTTCCTGTCCTGGTCACGCTTGATCAGCATGGGTCGACCTCCCTCCCATTTGACTCCTCATTATCCTAACAGGTTCGCGCGGGAACAGGTTCGCTCGACCGGGAAAGGTTGGGCCTGCGCGCCCCCATTGAGATAATGACCAGGTGATCCGGCCCCGACCATGGGCAGGGTGGGCGCTCGCGCTGACGCTTCTCGCTCCCGCTTCCCGCCCGGCTTTCGCCTCCCACGCCCAGCACCCTCCGGAAGCGGAGTTCAGCTGCCCGGGGACCGCCCGCTTCTCTCCTCATGGCGGCGCCGAGGCCCTCGTCGTCGACACTCTCACCCAGGCCCGCGTCTCGGTGCGCATCGCGATCTACGGGCTGACCAGCCGCAAGATCGAGCAGGCGCTGCTGGATCTCGCCCGGGCCGGTGTCCGCGTCTCCATCAAGGCCGACCATCTCCAGAGCGCGGGCAAGACTCAGGCCGCGCTCCTGGCACGGCTACGTGCGGCCGGCATCGAGGTGGAAGTCTCCCGCGTGGGGCGACTGCTCCACGACAAGTTCGCGATCGTGGACGGCCGCTGGGTCGTCACGGGGAGCTTCAACTGGACCGAGGGGGCGGAGGGTCGGAACCGGGAGAATATCCTGGCCTTCGATTGCCCGGCCCTGGCCAGTGCCTTCGAAGCGGAGTGGGAGACCATCCGTCCCGACGACCCTTAGCGCGGCACTGGGTTTTCTTGATTATGAGAAGGTCCGGGCGATAGGATGTTCCTCCCGATGCGACAACGCGCCCTGCTCGTGATCGTCGCCGTGGCCGCCTGGTCGGCCGGCTGTGCCTCCCTGCCCGTGGGTACGTACTATCCCTCGCCCGCGGATCCGAACACCGTCCGCGTCGCCCATATCCTGCACCGCGCCGCCGTCGCGGCCGGTGACGATCCCACGCGTTATAGCTTTGCCTTCATCAAGAGCCAGCATGCCGCGGCCTATACGGACGAAGACGCGACCTTCTACATCACGGACGGTCTGGCCCGGCTACCGAGCCAGGTGCTCGAGGCCGCCGTCGCCCACGAGGTCGCCCACGAGGTGCTCGATCACGTCGGCACCCGCCGACGCCTCGCTCTGTCGCTCAACGCGGGCTTCGGCACCGCGGGCTTCTTTGCCCCCGGCGTGGGACTCCTCGACTTCGTCGTCAATCCTCTCGTGGTACGCGCCTTCTCGCGCCAGCAGGAGCTCGCCGCCGACCAGCGGGCCATCGAGATCCTTCGCGCCATGGGCAATCCCTCGCCGCGCCGGAGCCTCGCCGAGTCGCTTCGCGCGGTGGACGCCGTGCTCGTCCGCACTCGCGACGAGGGCGGGAGCGTGCTGGACACCCATCCCACCCTCGAGGACCGGCTCAAGGCGCTCGAGCCGCTCGAGCCGGCCGCCGTCGCCGAGGTGCCCTCCAAGAAGCGGTGACGGGCGGGGCGTCCGTCAGGCGCTGAGCCGGTGCTCGATCACCGCCGGCGCTTCCGGCTCAGACTCCGCCACCGCGCGCGCCGAGCGCGCGTCCACCACCCGCGTACCCGCGAGCATGTCCGCCAGCCCGCGTCGCTCCGGCGTCACCAGGATGCCCACATACCCCAATCCCAGGGAGGCGGCGGAGAGAAAGCCGCCCAGGCAGCGGAGACATGCCGCCGCCGCGCCGACGGGACCGCCGTCGCGGCGCACCACGATCACGCCGACGGCCATCTTGCCCAGCGTCTGGCCGCACGCGACGAGCATGAGAACGTGGTAAGCGAGGTGGAGAACCACCGCGAAGGCAGGCACGGCCAGGGCGAGCACGAAGATCTCTCGAAGATCGCTGGGGGCGCCGCGAAGCTCCCAGACGCCGATCAAGAGCCACATCGAGCCCAGGAGCCAGGCGCCGAAGCCGACGAGACAGTCCAGGAAGTGCGCGGCGAGGCGGCGCCAGAAGCCGGCTGCCACCAGCTCCGTCATGGCTTGACGTTCCCTGCCGCCGGAGCGTAGAGACGCCGATACTCTTCCCAGGCGAGCATGACGCGCCGGACGAAGCGGCGGGTCTCGTCGTAGGGGATGAGCTCGACCCACACCTCGAGATCCTCCGTGGGCCGGCTCTTCCACCACTCGCGCACGCTCGTGGGGCCGGCATTGTAGGCGGCCACGGCCAGGCGGGGCTCGCCGAACTCCTTCATGAGCACGCTCAGGTAGGCGCTGCCCAGGACGAGATTGACCGCAGGGTCGTCCAGCGACTCCTCGCTCGTGGGAAGCCCGCGGCTCCGGGCGAGCGGGCGCGCCGTGGCGGGCATGAGCTGCATGAGCCCGCGCGCCCCCACGCGCGAGCGTGCCTGGGGGTAGAACGAGGACTCCTCGCGCACGATGGCCGCCACGAGGTACGGATCGAGGACCGCTCGCGAGGCGGCGTCGGTCAGCTCGTTGCGCCATCCCATCGGATAGAAGAGATCCCAGAAGGTCCGCGGCGCGGGCGGCGCGCTGCGCGCCACCCCGAGGAAGTTCCGCTTGAGAATGCGCAGGGACAGGTAGAAGCGCGACTCCTGGGCATAGGCGGCGGAGAGCGCGTAGAGCCGCCGGGGATTATCGGCCGCCCGTCGCGCCATGGAATCCATCTCGTCGTCGGCGTAGTCGCCGAGCCCCACCGCCCGCAGCGCCTCGACGCGGGCCCACGGCGCCTCGGCCTGGAGCAGCTCGCGAGGGTCCGCGGGCAGCGATGCCGCGAGCTGGGCGGAGGCGGGATTGCGACCAGGGCTCGGCTGGACGTGCGGCGCCCGGCGGGAGGCAAGGATCCCGTAGTAGCTGCGCGGCGCTTCCGCGATGAGCTGAGCGAACTGCCGGGTCGCGGCCTCGATCTGGCCGAGCTCCGCGTGGGCGCGGCCGATCCAGTACGCAGAAGCGTCGCGGTATCCCTGGCTGGCCGCCCGGACCGAGGCGATACGACTCCACCGCTCGATCGCCTCTCCATAGTCGCCGCGCAGCCAGGAGAGCCAGCCGAGCCGCCAGGTCGCGGCCAAACCCTCGTCGCTTTCCGGATAGCTCTGGGCCAGCTTGACGTAGACGGGCTCCGCCGACTTGGGCGCGCTCCCCGCTCCCAGGAGCCGCGCCTTGAGCAGCAACGCCTCCGGTGCCTCGGCGCTCTTGGGCTCGGCGGCGACGAGCCGGTCGAGCTGGACGATGGCGCCCTCGCGATTCTTCTTCTGCTGGATCTTCGCGGAGTCGAGGATCCAGGGGGCGCGCTTGTCGGCGGGGGCAAGGGCGAGGGCCCGGTTGACGGCGAGGAGCGCGGCGTCGTCGCGATTGAGACGCCGCGAGGCGTCCATGACCACGTGAAGGGCGCGCAGGGCCACGTCCGTGGAGGGCTTCTCCGCGAGCAGAAGCTCGGCCTCGCTGCGCGCGGCCTCTGCTGTTCCCGCCGCCACGAGCCGCTCGGCGCGCTCCACCCGCTGGACAGGCGTCAGCGCGGCCAGGGCGACGCCGCGGCCCTCGAGGGCGCGCAGCTCGCGCGCCGCCGCCTCGCCCTGCGGGGACGCGGGGAGAAGGAGCCACAGCTCTCGATACGCCGCGGCAGCCTCGCCGAGACGCCCGGCATTGCCGAGGGCCTGCGCCCAGGCCAGACGCGCGCGCGGAAGATCTGGCAGATCCGGGAATCGATCGAGGACACGGCGCCAGAGGGCCGCGGCCCCTGCCTCGTCGCCCGCGCGCGAGGCCTGCTCGGCAGCGAGGATGAGGGCGGCGGATACGGCACGGCTGTCGGGCCACTGATCGGGAATCTGCTGGGCGACCAGGCGCGCGTTCGCGGCGTCGCCCAGGCGGGCCAGGCTGTCCGCGTGATAGAGGAGCGCGTAGTCGGCGATGGGGGCCGCCGAGCGGGCGAGATCGGCAAACTCGCGGGCGGCGGTCGCCCAGTCGGCCGCCCGATGGCTCTGGAGGGCCGCGGCGAAGCGGTCGCGCGCCTCGGGAGTCAGGCGGACGGGCGCGGGGCCCGCCGCCGACGACGCGGACGCGAGAAGCGCCACGAAGAGAACACACGTCACGGCCGTGCACGCGCGCCGCATATCGCGAGTCTACCGCAGCGTCAGATCCCGGGCGATCCGGCGCGTGTAGATGATGCGCTGGACGGCCGTGACATTGGTGAGGACGGCGAGCAGCACCATGATGGGCGTGAGCACGAGGAAGGTGGCGCCCGCGATCAGGGCGATGAGCCGCTCGGGGCGCTCCATGATGCCGACCTCGCAGCGGAGACCGATGGACTGGGCCCGCGCCTTGGTATAGCTGACCATGAAGGTGCCGGCGAGCGTGGCCATGGTGGCGATGGAGCCCGTGGTGTCACCGCGCGTCTCGTAGTAGACGAGGATGCCCAGGAGCACGGCGAGGTCCGAGTAGCGGTCCACCACGGAATCCAGGAAGGCGCCATAGTCGCTGTCCGAGCCGGCGAGGCGCGCCACCGCGCCGTCGAAGAAATCGAAGAGCCCGGCCACGGCGAGAAGGACGGCGCCCCAGCGCAGCCGCCCCATGGAGAAAACGTAGGCCGCGGCGATGCTCACGCCCAGTCCCGCCACCGTCAGGTGATTGGGGCGGAGGCGCGCCCGGAAGAGAAGCCGCGCCACGGGATCGAAGAGCCGATGGAGCGGGGCCTTGTAGTGGCCTAGCACGGCTTCAGCAGGGCCTCTTCCAGCGCCGCCCGGATCCGGGCCATCTCGTCGGAGTCCTCGATGCGCCGGCCCCGCCGGTCCACCACGTAGAAGGTGTCGAAGGCGTGGTCGATATCGGTGGCGATGCGCGCGCTCGCGATGCTGAGGCCGAGCTTCGAGAGGGTGACGGTGATGAGGTACAGGAGGCCGACGCGGTCGGGGCACTTGACCTCGACCACCGTATGCGTGTCCGAGAGGTGATTGTCCACGGAGACCTTGGGCGGCCCCGGCACCGCGGCGGGCTCCGATCTCGCCCCCTTGCGCGCCGCGAGCAGCGCCTCGATGGACTGCTCGCCCAGCACCACACGGCGGAGGGATTCGAGCGTGCGGCGCCAGCGCGCCTCCTCGGTGACGGCCTCGCCGAACGGGTCATTGACCTGGAAGGTATCGATGGCGATGCCGTCGGCCCGCGTGTGGATCTGCGCGGAGAGGATGTTGATGCCGTGGGCGGCGAGGCTGCCCGCGATGAGCGAGAAGAGCCCCGGCACGTCGCGGGTGACGATCACGAGGTCGGAGGAGCCAAGATCGTGGTGATGGAAGAGCTCCGTGGCCACGGGATCCTCTTCCAGCCGCTCGATCAGCCGCATGTGCGCGGCCATTCGCGCGGGCGCGGTGGTGGCGAGGTATCGCTCGGAGACCATGGCCAGGTGCCCCGGCACCGCGCGTCGAAGTGAGGGATCCATCAGCTCCGCGGCCACGCGCTGGCTCGCCTCCTCCCGCGTCAGGGGCTCCGGACGGCCTCCCGTCAGTCGCCGCATGGCGCCCGCGTAGAGCTCCCAGAGCACCTGCGCCTGCCAGCCCGTCATGACGCCGGGACCCACGGCGCGCATGTCGGCGAAGGTCAGGAGGTAGAGCATGCGCAGGCGCTCCGGGGTGCCGCACATCTCCGCCAGAGTCTCCACGGTCTTCGGATCGTTGACGTCCCGCCGCTGCGCGACGTGCGAGAGGGCCACGTGCTTGGCCACGAGGAAAACCACGGCGCCCGCCGCCTCGCCGGCCAGCCCCAGTCGCGCCGTCAGCTCCTCGGCGAGCGGGATGCCCTTGGCGACATGCCCGTGCCCCTTGCCCTTGCCGATATCGTGCAGGAGCATGCCCAGCATCAGGAGGTCGGGATGCTCGACCTCGTTGAGCACCTGCGCGAGACCCTGGGTCTCCGTGGAGGCCCCGGGAGCCAGCGCCTCCAGACCTTCCACGGCGATGAGCGAGTGCTGGTCGGCCGTGAACTTGTGATAGACGTCGTACTGCACCAGACAGGTGAGGGCGCCGAACTCCGGCAGGTAGCGCCCGAGAAAGCCCAGGTGGTGCATGGACCGGAGGGTCTGGGCCACCCGCCCCCAGCTCCGGCAGATGTCGAGGAAGAGATCGCGCACCTCGGGCGATCGGCGGAAGCGGTCGTCGACGAGATCCAGCGCCTCCTCGACCGCCCGCTCGGCGCCCACGCCAAGGTCGAATCCCAGCCGGTGGGAGTGCCAGTAAATCTTCATGAGCCGCGTCGGGTCCTCGCGCAGGTCGCGGCCGTCGGGATGCACGAGATGGATGCGCTCGTCCATGACGTAGAGCCCGTCGGCGAGCGCCTCCTGTCGCAGGCGCCGCTGGACGGTACCGCGACGCGAGAGCGTCTCCTGGCAGCGCAAGATCAGCTGGCTCGACACCCGGTGGACGACGCGCGCGTGGAGATAGTAGTCGCGCATGAACTTCTCGACGGCGAGGGAATCGTCGTCGCTGACGTAGCCGAAGTGCGCGGCGATCTCCGGCTGGATGTCGCGCGAGAGCACGTCGTTCTTGTGGCCGGAGAGGAAGTGGAGCTCGTTCCGTACCCGCCAGAGGAAGGTGAGGGCCTCGTCCGTCTGCCGCTGCTCGCGCTCGGTGATCATGCCCTTCTCGAAAAGGTCGCGGAGGGTGCGCGCGCCGAACTTGGTCGAGGCGAGCCACATGGCCGTGTGGAGGTCGCGCAGCCCGCCCGCGGACTCCTTGACGTTGGGCTCGCCCATGTACGGCGAGCCCCCGAACTTGCGATAGCGCTGGTCGCGCTCGGCGAGCGCCGTCTCCAGGAACTGGCCGAAGTCCTTGCGGTAGACGTTGGCCGAGAGCACCTTGCGGAAGCGCTGGAAGAGCCGCCGGTCTCCCACGAGGTACCGCGCCTCCTGCATGGAGGTGCGCGAGGAGAAATCCGTCGTGGCCATGGCCACGCAGTCGGGCAGGCTGCGCACGGAATGTCCGACGGTGAGGCCCAGGTCCCACAGGGTGTAGAGGAGGCCCTGGGTGGCGCGCTGGATGAAAGGCTCCATGACACCGTCGTAGATGAGCATGAGGTCGAGATCGGAGAGCGGGCCCAGCTCGCCGCGCCCGTAGCCGCCGAGGGCAACCAGGACGAGCGGAGCCGGCGCGATGCCTTCCCGCTTGGCGTCGTCCACGGCCAGTCGGAAGAGGGTCGAGAGGAAGCCATCCATGAAGGCGGCGTGGGCCTGCACTGATTGCTGGCCCGACGCGCCCCCGAGGTGGGCCGCCTTGAGAAAGTCGACATTGGAGGTCAGGTGCTGGCGGAGGAGCTCGAGCCGGAGCCGCCGCTTCCTTTCCGCACGCTCGGTAGACGACCCGTCGAAGCCCCTCTCCGCCTGTGCCTCCACGCGTTTCACCTGGCGGAAAAGGTCTGTGGACATGACGAAACGGTACATGCCGGTATTAGGGATGTCAAATCTGGCGCGGACTTGGACGGCGGGATAGAATGACTCACCATGCGACGGATCTGGCGACAGGCGCTCGAGGCAGTGACGCCATATGAGGCAGGCAAATCCCTCGAAGCGCTGTCTCAGGAGCTCGGATTGCCGGCCATCGTACGGCTTTCGTCCAACGAGAACCCGCTCGGCCCCTCCCCTCTGGTCATCGAGGCGCTGAGGCAGGAAGCGGCGCGGGCCCATCTCTACCCGGACGGG
>Ga0209689_1000302_pt1 | contig 32187 bp, 35 predicted proteins | sample GraSoiAngelo_149_FD_187119 | JGI IMG/M metagenome (GOLD analysis project Ga0209689, IMG submission 187119) | Grasslands soil microbial communities from the Angelo Coastal Reserve, California, USA - 14_1009_09_30cm (SPAdes) (version 2) | ecosystem: Environmental > Terrestrial > Soil > Grasslands ... | reverse complement strand
GCTTCCCCTCTCGCTTCGCGAGCGTCTCTAGGTACGCCAGGCAGTACCTTGCGAGGATCAGGAACAGGACGGCCATGGCGACGAGGATTCCCAGTTCCGTCGTGACGCTGAAGATCCAGAAGTTGCCGCCGAAGGCCGTCGAACCGAGCGTGAGCTGGCGGAGCGCGTCGAGGCCGAGCGAGGCAGGAATGAACGAACCCGCGATCGCGATGGCCGGGCCCCATCCGGGAATCTTCAGGAGGCCGCCGAGCGGAAAGTAGAACCCGCTCGAGAAGAAAATCGGTTCCTCCATGAGCGCGGACAGGTTCCACGCCTCGCGGCCCCAGAGCAAGTACAACGAGGCGAACATCATCCCGAGGCCGTAGAGGGCGATCAAGGTCGCAAAGAAGACGGCGAGGAGCAGCAACGGGCTGGCGACCTGGAAGACGACGCCGAACACGAGGACGCCGGCGACCAGGGTCGAGACCGCCCGCATCGACGTCATGACCATCCCGCCGACCGCCATCCCGCCGAGCAGGGCCATCCGGTTCATCGGGGCCATCATGTAGAGCTGCAGGTTCCCGATTTCCTTCTCCCAGTACAGCTGGCTCGCCATCGACCAGAGGACGTTGAGCCAGAACGCGACCATCGTGCCGCCGAGGACCACCGAGGCCACGAGGGCGTTCGTGTTCGCGCCGACGGCGGCCGCGGCCGCGGCCTGCGCGGCCGCGTTCGCGCACGGATCATGCCCGCACATGCCCCAGGGCGCGGCCGCGGTTTTGGTCGTGATCGCCGCGAGCGCCTGGCCTCCGAAGAACTGATAGATGAACACGTATGCGGCGATCCCGAGCAGCGGAAGGAGGGCCTCGAAGAAAATCCAGGACGGCTCGCGGTTCGCACCGACGATCCGCGGATAGGACCGGCCCTTGACGGCCCGCAGGTTCAGCCCGATCCGATACCGAAGGTCCGAGCGACGGGCCTTGGCCTCGCTCACTCGAATCCCCTCCCCACCATGCTGATGAAGACGTCCTCCAGGGTCGGCTCCGACTTCTGCAGGGAATGGACCTTCTTGCCTTGCGACGTGATCGTGCTGAGGATCTCCGCGACAGGACCCTCGTCCTCGAGGATGAACGTGAGGAACGATCGGTTCTTGGCGATGTCGTCCTTGTGCGAGAAGTTCTTCACGCCTTGCAACGTGGAGAACGTCGTCAGGTCGCGAATCGCGTCGACCTCCAGTCGGAAGGTCGTCTCCGTCCGGATCATCCGCTTGAGATTCTCCGGGGTGTCGCACGCCAAGATCTTCCCTTTGTCAATGATCGCGATGCGGTCGCACATCTGGTCGGCTTCCGCCATGTAGTGCGTGGTGAGGAGCACCGTCTTGCCTTTCTGGCCCCGCACCCAGTTCATCACGTATTCGCGGATCGTCCGCGCCGCGTTCACGTCGAGGCCCAAGGTCGGTTCATCGAGGAACAGGATGTCCGGGTCCGTCACGAAGCCGCGGATCATATTCATCTTCTGCCGCTGGCCGGTAGAGAGCATGCGCACCTTGGCGTTCCGCTTGTCCCAGAGCCCGAAGATGTGCATGAGCTCGTCGATGCGACTGTTGGACACGTTGCTGGGAACGCCGTAGAACTGCGAAAACATCCAGATGTTCTCGCGAGCGGTGAGGAGCCCGTACCCCGACGTCTCGCCGCCGGAGACCATGTTGATGACTTGGCGGATGGGAAACGGATCCTTCGTCACGTCATGGCCCGCCACCAGCGCTTGCCCCGACGTCGGCAGCAGCAACGTCGCAAGGATCTTGATGAGGGTCGTCTTGCCCGCGCCGTTGGGGCCGAGCATCCCGAACAGCTCACCCTCTTCGATCTTGAGGGACACCTGGTCGAGCGCGGTCACCGGGCCGACGCTCTCGTCGACTTCCTCCGCTGCCCTGCGTCGGCGTTTCTTCTTCCCGGCGAAGATCCGGGTCAACTCGCGGGTCTCGACTGCATAGGACATGGGGACCGATTCGTCTCGCTCTCGGACCGGGCGGGTGTGACCGCGGGCTCAGGCGGCCATCCGCTGCCGGTATCGCGTGACGTATCCGGCAATCCGGTTGCGCATCAGGACGCTCCGCACATCCGTCAGTTCGGAGACCATCTTCTTGTTGTGCTCGTAGTCGTCCGTGAACTCGTTCGGATAGAGCTTCGCCAGCTCGATCGCGACTCGTTTGATGTACGTCGGCCGAATATTGCCCAACGATTCACTCCGCGTCCGGTTCGGGAGCCGCTCGAAGGGGAGCGCCGTAGATAAAGGTTGCTCGGAGAACCGCGATTCGAACGCGTCCGCTCGCGACGCGCCGCGCGGCTCGGTCGTCCGTCGAACTGTCCGGGCAACTATTAAATAGGGACCTCGGATACGGCCGAATGAGAACGCGCCCGCCTCGGTCTCACGGAGCCGCCGACCATGGAAGAATCGCTGGTGAACGTCGAGTTCCTGAAGAGCTCGAACAACTACATCGCCCGCATCCAAAGCGAGCTCGGCGGCATGCGCGAGTACCGCAGTTCCTCGTTCGAAGAGGTCCTCGAACAGGTCGTGATCGACCTGCAAGAGGAGTTCGAGTCCTATTCTTGATCACGCGCCGGTCCACGAGGGCTTGCGCTTCTCGATGAACGCCCGCATGCCCTCCTCCTTGTCCTTCGTCGAGCCGACGACGCCGAACGCGGCGGTCTCGAGGTCGAGTCCCGCGGCGAGGGGCATCTCCATCGAGGCCCGCAGGCAGGCTTTCGCGAGGGCGATGGCGGCCGGGCTCTTCTCCAAGATCTTCCGGGCGACGGCCTTGGTCTCTTCGAGCAATCGGTCGGCGGGGACGACGCGGTTCACCAGGCCGATGCGCTCCGCCGTCGCGGCGTCGATCGCCTCTCCGGTGTAGATCATCTCCGAAGCCCATCCAAGCCCGACGAGCCGCGGCAGGCGCTGGCTCCCGCCGAAACCGGGGATGATGCCGATGTTGACCTCGGGCTGCCCGATCTTCGCCTTGTCGGAGGCGATCCGGAGGTCGCAGGCCAGGGCGAGTTCCGCGCCGCCACCGAGGGCGTACCCGTTGATCGCCGCGAGGATCGGCTTGTTGCAGGCGGACATCACGTCCCCCAGGCGACGACCGGCCTCGGAGAAGCTCCGCATCTCGAGGGCCGATAGGCCGACCATCTCCTTGATGTCCGCGCCCGCGACGAACGCGCGGTCCCCGGCCCCCGTGAGGACGATCGCCCCGACGTCCGCGGCCATCGACAGATGTTCGATCGCCATGGACAGTTCTTTCAAGAGCCTCGAATTGAGCGCGTTCATCGCCTCCGGCCGATTGATCGTGACCACGGCGAGCCGATCTTCCATCTCGATTCGGACGAAATCGGGCATGTTCTCAGGAATCGGAATGCGAGAAACTGCGATGAACCTTCGGGCTCCGACGAGGCGGACACGCGCGCGAAACCAAACATTTACACCGTTTCGGAGCCATACCGCGAGCGGCGGAGGGAGTTTGTGAGTCATCGAGCTTTGATACTGGGTCTAGCCCTCGTGATGGTCGTCGGATTCTTGGTGATCCCGGGGGCCGCCAGAGCGGATATCGACAGGCCGGTCTGGAAGAACGGAAATTTCTGGGTGTATGAAGGGACCGGCGGCGCGGGCGGCGTGGGTGGAGCGGGCCACGTGAAGCTGCGCCTCGACGTCGTCGGAACGGAGGCGATGAGCGTCGGAGGGACCTCGTACGAATCCTACCACACGCGCGTCGCGGTCAATGTGACGTCCGGTACCCTCCCGATCGACAGCCCGGGCGATGCGTGGTTCCGGACATCGGACCTGTCCCTGGTCAAGCTCGTGTTGACGACAACGGTCATGACGCCCTTTGGCCAGCCGTTCACCGCGGTGACGACCGTCACGATGAATCCCCCGCAGCGGATGCAATGGCCGCTCTCGGCCGGAGCGACGTGGACCGTCACGGGAGTCGCGACCGTGGTCCTCGAGATCACGGGGCAACCTCCGCACACCACTGCACAAACCGTTTCGGGAACCGCCACGGTCGGTGCAGCGGAAAGCCGGACCGTGACCGCGGGTCGATTCGACACAAACCCGGTCACCCTGACGACCTCGGACGGGAACACCTCGAAGAGCTATTGGTCACGCGAGGCGGGGAACTATGTGGAGCAGAACTCGCATGATTCGAGCAACCGAGACACCGGTTCCTCGCAGCTGACGTCGTATAGCTACACCGCGCCTTCCACGCTTGGCGGAGCCGGGACGATTCTGGGACTGCCTTGGTATGTCTGGATCGCAGTCGTCGGAATCGCCGTCGCCGTCGTGGTCGTCCTCGTGGCCGTGCGACGTCGCCCGCGGATGCCCGAGCCCGTCCCTCCGGAGGCGCCGGTGACGGCAGGACCTGCGAGCCCGGAAGCGCCGATGGAACAGGGCCCCCCGAACGAGCCTCCGCCGCCGGCTCCGTGATCGCGGCGGCATCCACGCGAAGTACGAAGCCAACGACTGAGGCCACCGCGGGCTAGGCCTTCGTGTAGTCGTACACCCCGCGGCCCGCCTTCCGTCCGAAGCGGCCCGCCCGCACGTACTTCCGAAGGAGCGGGGACGGTCGGAACTTCGGGTCTCCCGTCTCGCGGAACAGGACTTCCATCACGTCGAGGCCGATGTCAAGGCCCGTGTAGTCGGCGAGTTCGAGAGGGCCCATCGGCATGTTCGTCCCGAGCTTCATCGCCTTGTCGATGTCCTCCGCACTCGCGACCCCTTCCTGGAGGAGGTTGAACGCTTCGTTCATCATGGGGACGAGGAGTCGGTTCACGACGAATCCGGGCGACTCTTTCACCTCGACCGCATCCTTGCCCAGCTTGGCGCACAGATTCGTGATCAGGCCGATGGTCGCGTCGCTCGTCTCCGAGCCGCGGATCACTTCGACGAGCTTCATCACGGGCGCGGGATTGAAGAAGTGCATGCCGACGACGCGGTCCGCGCGCTTCGTCGCATTGGCCATCTCCGTGATGCTCAACGACGACGTGTTCGACGCGAAGACGACCTCGGGCGGGCAGAGCCGGTCCAGTTCGGCGTACAATTCCCTCTTGATGTCCATCTTCTCGAAGACCGCCTCGATCACGACCTGAGCGCCGGCCACCGCCTCCTTGAGGTCGACGACGCCGCGGATCTTGGAGAGGATCGACTCCACCTCCGCGGCGGTCATCTTGCCCTTCTCGACGCGCTTCGCGAGGGGCTCGCGGATCCGGCGGAACCCGCCGTCGACAAAGCGTTGGTCGATGTCGCGCATCGCGACTTGGAAGCCCGCCGCGGCGCAGGCCTGCGCGATGCCCGCGCCCATCGTCCCCGCTCCAATGACCGCAACCTTGTGCACGTCGGCGAGATGCATCGATGCCACCAGCCGCGTATGCGCGCCCTTCTCTAAAGAACAAGCGATAATGAATGCGTTAGGCTCATATCCGCCATGCCGCATGGGCCGGCGGACCCCCATGGCCCCGCTCCGGAAACCGCTCACCGTGGCCCTAGTCCTGGCGATGGTCCTTTCCTCGTTCGTGCTGATCGCGAGGCCCGTCGCCGCGGCCCAGAACCATCCGACGTGGACCCAGGGAGACTTTTGGGTCTACACACGGACCGCCGGGAGCGCGACCTCGACCATCCGCATCGACGTCTATGAGAAGTCGACCTTGACGCTCCCCCTCGGCAGCTACGACTTGTGGCACATCACGACCACCACGACCGATTCGAACGGCAACTCCGCCGTGGTGCACAGCTGGGTTCAGGATTCGAACCTCGGGACCGCGAAGACGACGATCAATCTGGGAGGGTTCGGGACCGTCACCGTCACCTATGACCCGCCTCTCGCGGACGCCGTGTTCCCTCTCTCGGCCGGCGCGTCGTGGTCACTGAGCACGACGTTGAGGGTCGTCAACACCACGTTCACTTTCCCCATAGCGTACACCGCGGCCGTGACCACGGAACAGTCGACGAGTGTCATCGCCGGCTCCTTCAACGTCGCGGTCATCTCGCGGCCAACCCAGATGACCAAGGACCATTACTCGGACAGCGCTGGGAACCATGTGCGCAAAGAGGGCTACGCGTCGAACGGGACGAAGACTTCCGACCAGCAGCTCACCTCGTACCGCTACCAGGCCGGCACCTTCAGCCTCATCCTGATCGGCCTCGGCGTCGCCATCGTCGCGGCAATCGTGATCGCGGCCCTCGTCGTCACGCGACGACGGCGACGGGCGCGCCCTCCCGGCACCTATCCGCCACCGCCGGAGACGCCGCCTCCGCCGAGTTCCTAGGTCGAGCCGTAGCCGTTAGATAGACGCCCGCTCGTCACCGCCGCGTGACGGGACGGCCCTATGCGGCGATCGCCCTGGCGGTCGTCTCCGTCTCCTTCTCGGCCATCTTCATCTCGTGGTCCGGTTCGCCGTTCATCACGATCGCGCTGTATCGCCTGGCCCTCGCGTCGCTGCTCCTTTTGCCGTTCGTCCTTTGGAATCGCGGCGTCCTGTTCGCGCTCTCTTGGAAGGAAATCCTCGGGATGATGGCGGTCGGCGCGATCCTCGCGACGCACTTCACCCTCTGGATCGGATCGCTGAAGATCGAAGGGGTCAGCGTCAGCGTCGCCTCCTCCGTCATCCTGGTCACCTCCCATCCGCTGATGGTCGGGATCCTCTCCCATTTCGTCCTTCGGGAGCGGCTGAACGCTTGGATGGCCCTCGGGATTGGACTGGGGTTCAGCGGGGTCGTGGTCATCGCGATCGCCGACTCGACCGCGCGCAGCGCGAGCTTGGTCGGGGACCTCCTCGCCTTCTTCGGCGGCGTCGCGGCAGGATTCTATTTCCTGGCAGGCCGTCGTCTCCGTCAGAAAATCCCCCTCCTCGCCTACGCGTTCGTCGTGTACCTGACCGCGACCGGGGTCCTGTTCCTCTATGCTCTTGGGCTCCACGAGAGCCTGGTCCCGATCGGCGATGTGCCGCGGGAGCTCCTCCTCTTCCTGGCGATGGCCCTCATCCCCCAGATTGGCGGTCACACGTTATACAACTGGAGCCTGCGTTGGGTCCCTGCTCCGATCGTGAGCTTGAGCCTCGTCGGGGAACCAATCGGATCGAGCCTCCTCGCCTGGGTCCTGCTCCAACAGGTGCCGGGGATCGCGGTAGGCCTGGGCGGCGCTTTGGCGCTCGCAGGGATTTACCTCACCGCGATGGGGCAAGGCAATCGGACGCGGGAGACGATCGCCCGACGGGATGTCGAGTGACGACCCTGGGCGTGTACCTCTAAGTAGAGGTATGCACTGCGACGAAGTCCTCGATCCGCGCCCGCCGCCGGGCGAATTCCTGTTCTGACTTCCGGTGGTAGGCGGCCATCCGACGGAGGAGATCCGACCGTCCCCTTTCCGAATCCACACGGCCGACATAGTCCTCCTTCCGAACCGATCGTCCATTGTCCCGTTCGTAATGCCAGAAGTAAAAGTACCGACGTCCGTCGAACTCGCGGATCCGAGCGCCGCATCCGATCTCCATTTCATACCTCTAAGTAGAGGTATGCCGCGGAAGGGCAAGGCGCTTTCTGGGAGAGGTCGGTGAAAGTGCTCGGGCTTTCCTTCAGAGGTCGTCGGGCCCTCGGCCTTTCCGCTCGAACTGCTTCGCGTACAGCTCTTTCAATCGGGCGTAGGTGTCCACATCTTCGGGCCCCTTGTCGTCTCGGATGCGCGTGATCCTGGCGAAACGGAGGGCAAACCCGCTTGGATAGCGAGGGCTCCTCTGGATCTCGTTGTACGCCACCTCCACGACGACCTCCGGTCGAACGTGGAATCCCCATCGTTCCTCTGATGTCGCCAGCCCCCGCAAACGCTCCGTCATCGTCTCGAATTCCGCGTCGGTCAGGCCCTTGAAGGTCTTGCCGATCATCTGGAACGCGTCCGTCGCCTCCTCCCGCACGGCGAGCCAATAGTTCGAGAGCCATCCCTCGCGGCGGCCGCTCCCCCACTCCGCGGCGACGATCGCCATGTCGAGCCGGTCCGCCGGCTTAATCTTGAACCACTTCTTCCCACGCTTGCCGACGGAATACGTCGAGTCGAGGGCCTTCGCCATGAGCCCTTCGTGTCCCGCGGTCAGGGCGGCCTGCAGGAACGGCTCAATTTCCTCCTTCCGTTTGACGATTCGCCGCGCGGTCAGGAACTCGGACGGCACGAGGCCCTCGAGGAGGCGCCAACGTTCCCGGTAGGGTTCGTCGATCAGCGTTCGCCCTTCCAGGTGGAGGAGGTCGAAGAGGTAGAGCTTCAGGGGGATCTCCTCCTGGGCCGCCTCGATTCCATGGACGCGGCGGAACCGACGCATGAGGTCCTGGAACGGGAGGGGCTTGCCGTCCGCATCGACCGCGACGACCTCGCCTTCCAGCAGGAATTCCGAGGCGGGGAGAGACTTCGCGATCGCGACGATCTCCGGCAAGCTGTCCGTGACGTCGCTCAGCCGCCGGGAGAAGATGCGGATCGCGTTGCCTTTGCGGTGGATCTGGATGCGGGCTCCGTCGAGCTTGTACTCGATGGCCGTCTGGCCCCCATGCTCGCGGAGGACTTCGTCGAGATCCTCCGCCATCTCGGCGAGCATCGGTTTCATGGGGGCAAGGAGTCGCAGGCCGCGGGAGCGAAGGCCCGCAGCTCCTTCGAAGAGCGCGATCTCCGCGACGAGGCCGAGGTCGCCGAGGAACATGTGCGCGGTCCGGACCGAGTCCGCTTCGACGCCTGCGGCGTCCGCGATCCCCTCGAGCATGACTCCTTCGTTCACGCCGATCCGCATCTCTCCGAAGACGTTCCGGAGCAGGACGTCCCGTTCCCCCTCGGACGCGCGGCCGAGGAGGGACTCGAGCAGGCGGCGACGGGCCCTCGTCGAGTCGGCGCCGCGAGCCTCGGCGATCTGGCCGAACATGTGGGTCACCTCGAGGATCGTGAGGGGCCGGGGGACCAAGGTCGCCTGCTTCGTTCCCGCGAGGGCCTTCTTGAGGGTCGCCCATCCGACGTTCAACGCGCGGGAGTCCGATTCCGCGAAGATCCGGCCGACGATCAGGTGGACGGCCGGCGCGACCTCCTCCCGCCGCAGGGAACGCAGGAACGCGGCCAGGAGCGCGCGCTTCTCCAAGCGTTTCGTGGTCGCCTCGAGTTTCGTCGTGAGGTCCGCGAGGCGGGCGAACGGAGTCTCTTCCGGGGTCGTCGGGGTCACGGCGAATCCGGACCATCCGAGGCTTCGGGTTTCAACGTTTCGCCTGCGGCCCGCGTCTCCGTTGGCCCGCGAAAGAGGTAGAAGACCACGAGGGACCCGACCATCAGGGCCCCGCCGACGACCTGAACTCCGCTGAGGGTCTCGTTCGGGAAGAAGTAGAAGGCGGCCAAGATGCCCCACAGGGCCGATGTCGGCAGGATCGCTCCCGTCCGCATCGCCCCGATCGTCCGGAAGGCATAGAAGAACAGGACGGAGAACATGCCGACCGCGCTCGCGGCGAGGAGGAGCAAGTCGGGCAAGATGTCGGACGGGACCGCCAGGGGCGCGCCGCTGAGAGGGACGAGCACCGCGAAGGAGACGGTGCCGAAGATCAGCTGGACCTCCAGGAGGGGGAAGATCGGGATGCGGCGCAAGAGGACGGCGCTGGCGGTGTTGCTCGTCCCCCAGCAGACCGCCGCGCCGACGAGCATCACGTTGCCGATCAGGAATCCCAGGAACTGGACGTCTCCGAAGCGAAGCTGCGTCGTCACCAGGAACGCGCCGACCGCGATCCCGCCGAGGGCGAGGTATTCCCGGGGTGTCGCGCGCTCCCCGAGGAACGCGTATGCGAAGAGGATCGTGAACAAGGCCTCGCTGTTCGAGAGCAGCACGGAGTTCGAAGCGGTCGTCCGCTCGAGCCCGTAGAAGTAGACGATCGGCGCGGCCACCGCCCCGACCCCGCCGGACAAGGCGAGGAGCGGCCAATCGGAACGAGCGATTCGCAGCCGTCGCAAGCTCGGCGACAACGCGATCGCGGGAATGAGTTGGATGAGCAACGCGACGACGAACGGATGGACCTCGGTCAAGACGCGCTTCGAGAGGCTCGGCCAGACGCCGAAGAGGACCGCCGCGATGACGATGGCGAGATAGCCGCGGGTCCGCTGCGGGATCTTCACAATTTCGGTCCGGACAACGGCAGAGACATCTTAGAGATTCTCGGGACGGAAGGCTTAAGGTGACCCCGGCTGTTTTGTCGCTCCCGTCCTCTGGGGGTGCGAGGAACCGCGTGGTCGATGCCCTCCGTGTGATACGTGACGACGGCTCGACAGACCCCCGTCTCGACCCGAAGCTCTCCGAGTCCGACGCGGTCCGACTGTACCGCGGGATGAGCCTCCAGCGGATCCTCGACAACCGGATGCTGGCCTTGCAACGCCAGGGTCGGATCGGCTTTTATGGCCCCTCCCTCGGTCAGGAAGCCGCGATCGTCGGCGCCGCGATCGCGATGGAGCCGGACGACTGGATCGTCCCGCAATACCGCGAGCCGGGCGCCGCGCTGGTCCGCGGCATGCCGCTCAAGGAGTTGCTCTGCCAATTGATTGGGAACGCGGAGGACCCCGTCAAGGGCCGGCAGATGCCTTGCCACTACGTCTACCGAAAGGGGAACTACCTGTCAATCTCCTCGCCGGTCGGCACGCAGCTCCCGCACGCGGTCGGCATCGGATGGGCGATGAAACTCCGACGCGAGCCGCACGCGGTCCTCGTCTTCTTCGGCGACGGGGCGACGAGCACCGCGGACTTCCACAGTGCGATGAACTTCGCCGGCGTCTTCCGCACTCCGACCGTCTTCCTGTGCAACAACAATCAATGGGCCATCTCCGTCCCGGTGGCGAAACAGACGGCGGCCTCGACGCTCGCGCAGAAGGCGCCCGCCTACGGCTTCGACGGCGTCCGCGTCGACGGCATGGACGCCCTCGTGGTCTACCGGGCGACCCGCGACGCGGCCGCACGCGCCCGCGAAGGCCATGGGCCGACCATGATCGAGGCCGTGACGTACCGCCTCGGACCGCACTCGTCGAGCGATGACCCGGCTCGATACCGCGACGAAGCGGAGGTCGCGGCGTGGAGGGCCCGCGATCCGATCGCCCGATTCCGGAGGTACCTCGAGCATGCCGGATGGTGGGACGATGCGAGGGAAGCTCGCCTCGAACAAGAGATCGGCGACGAGATCACCCATGCGATCCAGGAGGCCGAACGCGCCGGGCCGCCCGGGATCGACACGCTTTTCACGGACGTCTACGAGACAATGCCCGGCCATCTGCAGGAAGAGAGGGACGCGTTCGTCGCGTTCCGCGGGAGGTGAGCACCCTGCCGAAGAAAGGACCTGCGGCGCCCGCTCCCGCACCCTCAACGGCTTCCGGCGTGCAGCGGGCGCATGAGCTGTTCAAACAGGGCCGCGCGAAGGAGGCCTTGGCCATCGTCCGACCTCTCCTGCAACGGAAGGGCGAGGTCGACGGCGATGCCTGCGCCCTCGCCGCCGCATGCCTCGGCGCGGAGGGGGACTACGCGGAGGCCGCGCGTGTCGACCGCCTGATGACCGAGGCGGATCCGGAGAACCCGCAAGGATGGAACAGCCTCGGGTATGACCTGTTTCACGCGGGCGATTTGGAGGAGGCGCTCGAGGCCTTCGAGCGCGCGGTCGAACTCGAGCCGACGCGCGCGAGCACCTACTTCAACCTGGCGCGAATCGCGGCGCGGATGGGCGACAAGTCCAAGGTCATCGAGCACTTCGCGAGGGCGGTGCAGCTCCAGGCGGACCTCCGGGATCGGCTCGACGAGGATCCCGACCTGAGGCCCTTCAAGGACGACCCGGATCTGCAGGGACGGTTGCCCGGCGGGACGCCGAGCGAGGATCCGTACGCGGAGTACTACGCGACGAGGTCGTGACGATGCCCGCGATGACGATGGTGCAAGCGATCAACAATGCCCTCCGGGAGGAGATGCGACGGGACGACCGCGTCATCGTCCTCGGAGAGGACGTCGGCCGGAACGGGGGCGTCTTCCGCTGCACCGAGGGACTCCTCGACGAATTCCCGGACCGCGTGTTCGACACGCCCCTGGCGGAGGGAGGGATCATCGGGACCGCGATCGGCATGGCGCTGTACGGGCTCCGCCCGGTCCCCGAGATCCAGTTCATGGACTTCATCTATCCCGCCTTCGACCAGATCGTCTCCGAGGCCGCGAAGATGCGCTACCGGTCCGGGGGCCAGTTCACCGTCCCGATGACGATCCGCACGCCCTTCGGCGGCGGGATCCGCGGGGGCCATTACCACTCCCAGTCGTCCGAGGCGTATTTCTGCCACACGCCCGGCCTGAAGGTCGTCGTCCCCTCCACGCCGAAGGAGGCGAAAGGCCTGCTGACCGCGTCGATCCGCGATCCGGACCCCGTCATGTTCCTGGAGCCGAAGAAGCTGTACCGATCGTCCCGCGAAGAGGTGCCGGAAGGGGAGGTCCTCGTGCCGATCGGAGAGGCGGCCGTCCGGAGGCCCGGCAAGGATGTCTCGCTGATCGCGTACGGATACATGGCGCAGGTGTGCCTCGAGGCCGCCGCGAAGGCCGCGGAGAAGGGCGTCGAGGCCGAGGTCATCGACCTGCGCACCCTCGTCCCGCTCGACGAACCGAAAATCCTGGCCTCGGTCAAGAAGACCGGCCGCGCCGTCGTCGTGTACGAGGCCCCCCGGACCGGCGGCTTCGGCGGCGAGATCAGCGCGATCCTCGCGGAGAAGGCGATCGAATACCTCCGCGGTCCCATCGTCCGGGTGACGGGCTTCGATACGCCGTTCCCCTACACGCTCGAGGACGTCTACATGCCCAACGGGGATCGAGTGCTCGCCGCGATCGACAAGGTCATGGCATTCTGAGGGCGATCACATCGAGGCGCGGCTTCGCCGGAATGCGCGGCTGACGCTCAGCAGGTAGATCAGCACCGCCACCCCGATCACGAGCGTGACCGCGGAGGTGAGGCTGAGCGACGCATCCGGGCGGAGGAAGGCGTTGTACCCGACGTAGACCAAGGTGACGAGTGACGCCAGGATCGCCAGGCCCCAACCCCACGCGCGCATCTGCATGAGCCCGAGACTCGCGGCCCCCAGCACGATGGCGATGCCGAAGAACAGCAACCCGTTCAGGAGGAGCGGAACTCCCTGCGCCGGGAAGGGGAGCAGGAACGCGAGCCCGACGATGAAGCTCGCCAAGGAGATGAGGAAGGAGATCAAGGCCGCGAGGCCGACGAGTCCGCCCAGGATCGTGATGCCCAACGGCCGCGCCACGTTCGAGGCACCTCAAGGAAAGGAGGAGCAGGACGGGAATCGCTCCGGCGCAAGGCGCCGGGCACAAATCACGCCCACCGGTCTGTGCCACTCCTCCACGTCACCACTCCTCCCCGATGAGACATTCGCCCGCGGCCATAAGAATGATTCGCTTCGGCGCGGGAACGACGGCGCTCCCGAGGTGCAAAATGTTAAGGCACGTGCGGGTCTTGCGAACGATGTCGACGTCGGAATGAGGGACGATGGCGCGCGAGTTCAAGCTCCCGGACATCGGGGAAGGGGTCCACGAGGGCGAGGTCGTCAAGTGGTTCGTAAAGGAAGGCGACCCCATCCGGGAGAATGACCCGGTCGTCGAAGTGATGACCGACAAGGTCACGGTTCAGATCCCCTCGCCGGTCACGGGCAAGGTCCTCCAGCTCCGGGCGAAGGAGGGAGAAGTCGTCAAGGTCGGCGCCACCCTCGTCGTCTTCGGCGAGGACGGAGAAGCGCCTCCTGCGACGCCGTTCGCGCCGGCCGCGCGACCGACGTCATCGGCTCCTCCGCCCGCTCCGACCCGGGCCTCGGTCCCTCCCCCGCCGCCTCCTTCCTACGGAGAGGCCCTCGCGGCTCCCGCGGTCCGTCGTCTCGCGAAGGAACTGAACGTGAACCTCGGGGCGATCCGAGGCAGCGGTCCGCAGGGGCGCATCCTCGAAGACGATGTCCGGCGGGCCGCCGCCCAGGCCTCCGCGGTCGCTCCCGCGGCGACGATTTCAAGGCCCGCTCCGGCGCCTCAAGCGGTCCGACCTGCGGTCCCCCAGGCCCCGTCATCCGGGGCCCGCGGCGGCGAGGAACGGATCCCGATCCACGGCCTCCGCAAGCGGATCTTCGAGAAGATGGCGAAGTCGAACGTGACGGCGGCCCACTTCACGTACGTCGAGGAGGTGGACATGTCCCAGCTCGTCCACTTGCGGGAACACCTCAGGGAGGCCGCGGAGCGGAAGGGAATCAAGCTGACGTTCCTCCCGTTTTTCATCAAGTCGGTCCTCGGCGCCCTCAAGGAGTTCCCGGCCCTCAACAGTTCCGTCGACGACGAGCACGGCGAAATCGTCGTCAAGAAATACTACAACATCGGGATCGCGACCGCCACGGACGAGGGGCTGACCGTCACCGTCGTCCACGAGGCGGACAAGAAGGACCTGTGGGGCCTCGCGAAGGAAATCGAACGCCTCTCGAACGCGGCCCGGGAAAAGAAGCTGGCCCTCGAGGACGTGCTCGGGTCCACCTTCACGATCACGTCCCTCGGCAAGGAGGGAGGCGTCTTCGCGACGCCGATCATCAACTGGCCCGAAGTCGGGATCCTCGGCATCCACAAAATCGAGAAGCGCCCCGTGGTCCGGAACGACCAGATCGTGGTGCGGGACATGATGTACTTGTCGTGCTCCTTCGACCATCGCGTAGTCGACGGACACATCGGGGCGGCGTTCGTGCAATCGGTGCGCAACTCGCTCGAACACCCGGCCCTCCTGTTCGTTGGACTCGAGTGACCTGTCATACCCTTGAGCAGACCGCCTTGTCGAAGCGGCGGTCCCGAGGTCCCTCTCCTGAATCACTACCTTTAACGGTTGGTCGGTCAATGTACGACCGGAGGGCTGTCTTGACGCCCCGCGGAGTCCTCGCCATCGAGATGAAAGCCGAGCGGCGCGTCACGCTCGTCCTTTGTCTAATGATGGTCGCTGCCGTCTCGGCCGGGCCCGCGGCCGCGACCGCCTCCGGACTCGGCTCCTCTCCCACTCCTGAAAAAACCGTTTTCCAGAAAGCGGGCATCGTACTCCCTCACGGCTCGCCGGGCGAGGCCGACTCTGTGTATGCCCGCGCGCCCTTCGTATTGCGGGACGACGACGGAACATACAAAATGTGGTATTCCGGGTACGATGGTAGCGTCAACCGGATGCTCTACGCGAGCTCTCCGGACGGGATCCGGTGGACGAAACACGGAGTCATTCTCGACGTGGGCGTCCCACCGTACAACTGGAATAGCGTCGGCGGGCAGAGCGTGCTGAAAATCCAATCGGTCTATCACATGTGGTTCTCGGCGGGTTACTGGAGCGGCGGGCCCTTCGTCTACTGGGCCCAAATCTACCACGCGGTCTCCATGGACGGTTTCTACTGGAACGTCACCGGAGTCGTCCTTCCCCCGAACCAGTTCTGGGACCGCGGGATGACGAACTCCCCGTGGGTCGTGCGGGACAGCGCCGGCCTCTTCTGGCTCTTCCACTCCGGCTGGGACGGTTCGAACACTCGCATCGGGGTCGCCACATCGGGGGACGGAATCTCCTTCACGCCGTACGCGGGCAACCCGATCCTCGACCTCGGGCCCTCCGGCTCATGGGACCAATCCGACGTGAATACTCCCTCGGTCATCCCCGGCTCGACATGGCTCTTGTATTACGGAGGGACGGATCGCATGTCAGGCGCCCTCGGGACCGCCACGTCAAGCGATGGACTTCATTGGTCCAAGTCGCCGGGCAATCCCGTGGTCGGCCCCGATCCGGCACCTGCATTCGACTCTCGTGTGTTGTGGTTCCCGGACTGGCTCGCCGACCCCTCGGGACCGCGCCTCTACTACGTGGGAGGAGACGGGAGCACTCTCCAGATTGGCCTGATCAAGAACACGACAGTGAAGGATGAGGTGCCCGTGCCCCTTACCCTGGACGACACGCCGCGCATCGCGGCCCTCGGAACCGTGGCGGCGATCGACGCGGCGGTCGTGGGCTTGGCGCTGTTCGTGGGGCGTCGACCTCCCAGGCGGCCTTCCGCCCCGCCACCCCAAGAATGGCCCCGGATCCAACCGCCCGGGCCATCCTGAGATTTCGACGATCTGGAAAGGGCGTGAACCAAAGGCATATGCGCCCGGCGCCCTTTTCGCGCATCAATGGGCCGTCAGGTCGACGTCCTCGTGATCGGGGCGGGCCCGGGCGGCTATCCTGCCGCGATCCGGGCGGCGCAGCTCGGGAAACGAGTCCTCCTGGTGGAACGGGACAAACTCGGAGGCGAATGTCTGAATTACGGCTGCATCCCGAGCAAGGCGCTCATCCACACCGCGGGCATCGTGCACGCCTTGGAGCAGGCGGCCGAACGCGGGGTCGAGGCGGGGCCGGTCAAGGTCGACATGGGACGCTTGCAGCAGTGGAAGACGTCCGTCGTCCAGCGCCTTTCGAACGGGGTCGGCCAACTTTGCAAGGGAAACAAGGTCGAGGTGCTGATGGGCGACGCCTCCTTCACCGCCCCGGAGAGGGCCGCGGTCCGGACTTCCGCGGGGACGGAAGAGATCGAGTTCAAGGACGCGATCATCGCGACCGGCGGCCGGCCATCGGACCTTCCGATGTTCCGGTTCGACGGCAAGCGGGTCCTTAGCACGAAAGAGGCGCTCGAGCTGCCGCGGATCCCACTCAATCTCGCCGTGATCGGCGGCGGCATCTCCGGTTTGGAGATCGGGACGTTCTACGCCAAGCTCGGTACCCGCGTCGTCGTCGTTGAGATCTTGGACCAATTGCTCCCCGGCACGGACCCCGAGGCCGTGCGGATCGTCGCCCGCCGACTCCAGAAGCTGGGCGTGGAAGTCCACACAAAGTCGCAGGCCCGCGGGTGGCGCATCGACAAGGACCAGACGGTCATCGACATCCAGACTCCGGAGGGGCTCATCGCCCGGCGGGCCGACGTCGTGCTCGTCGCGGTCGGCCGCCGGCCGAACACGGACGAACTGCACGCGGACCAAGCGGGGGTCGAGTTCGGACCGCGCGGGTATGTCAAGGCGGACCGCCAGCTGCGCACCTCGAATCCCCACGTCTACGCCGTCGGCGACGTCGTCGGGCCGCCGTTCCTGGCGCACAAGGCGACGAAGGAAGGCCTGACCGCGGCGGAGGTGATCGCGGGCCATCCCGCGGAACTCGACTACCGCGCCCTGCCGGCGGCCATCTTCACGGATCCCGAGATTGCGACCGTCGGGCTGCAGGAGCCCGAGGCGACCGCCCAAGGTCGGAAGATCCGCTTCGGGAAGGTGCCCTTCGCGGCGATCGGCCGGGCCCTGACGACCGGGGAAACCGACGGCTTCGTCAAGCTCCTCGCCGATCCGTCGACGAACATCCTCCTGGGCGCGACGATCGTGGGCCCGGACGCGAGCGACCTGATCAGCGAGCTCTCCCTCGCGATCGAAATGGGCGCCTCGATCGCGGACATCGCCCTCACGATTCATCCGCATCCGACCTTGCCCGAGGCGATCATGGAGGGCGCCGAAGCGGCCCTCGGCGAGGCGATCCACGTGCTGAATCGCTGAGACCATGTTGGCGACGACGGAAGGAGAACGTCCGATCCTCATCGTGCGGGACGCGTGGTTGCTCGACCTCGGTCGGCGGCCCTACCGCGAGGTGTGGGAATGGCAGAAGTCGCTCGTCGATCGCCGCGCGGACGACCGGATCCCCGACGGACTCATCTTGGTCGAGCACGAGCCGATCGCGACGTTGGGGCGACGCGGGAAGCGAGAGGACGTCCTCGACCCGAACCTCGAGATCGTCGAGGTGGAGCGAGGCGGCGAGGCGACGTACCACGGGCCGGGACAGTTGGTCGGCTATCCCATCCTCAAACTCCCGGACCGCCTGGAGGTGAAGCAGCTCGTCACGGACCTCGAGGAAGTCCTGATCCGGACGTGCCGCGATTTCGGGATCGAGGCGACACGGGAGGGACCGGAGCGCGGCGTGTGGGTCGGCCGCAAGAAGATCGCATCGATCGGACTCGCGGTGCGGCGCAGCGTGACCTTCCACGGGTTCGCCCTCAACGTGACGACGGACCTCCGGGAGTTCCTCAAGATCCGACCGTGCGGCCACGACGGAGGGATCATGACCTCGATGGCCGAATCCCTCGGACGGAAGTTTGACCTGGAGGACGTGAAGGCCTCGGTGATCGCCCATTTCCAGGGCGTGTTCGGCTTCACCTTGCGACGCGTCGACGTCAGCGAGCTTCTGCGGGAACGGCCCGCCGATCCGAAGCGTCACCGCCCTTGAGGGCGTCGAGCTGGCGGACCAATTCCGGGACGATCTCGAACAGGTCGCCGACGATTCCGTAGTCGGCGATCTCGAAGAGCGGGGCCTTCGGGTCGATGTTGATGACGAGGATCTTCTCCGCCTCCTGCATCCCGGCGAGGTGCTGGACGGCGCCGCTGATGCCGACCGCGATGTAGAGCTTCGGCCGGACCGTCATCCCGGTCTGGCCGACCTGGAGCGTCTTCGGGACCCATCCGCTGTCGACGGCTTTGCGCGACGCGGCGATCGCTCCGCCGAGCCGATCCGCGAGCTCTTGCAGCAAGGCGAAGTTCTTCGGGTCGGCGAGCCCGTATCCTCCGCTTACGACGATGTCGGCCTCCTCCGGCCGCAAGCCGCCTTCCTTCGTGAACTCCTCGAATTCCAGGAGCGTCGCGTCGGCGTCCTGCGGGCTCAACTCGACCACCTCGCGGACGATCTCGCCGCGGCGCTCCGGGTTGTGCGGTGGCGCAACGAACACGTTCCGCCGGACGGAGGCCATCTGAGGCCGGTGCTTCTTGCAGAGGATGTGGGCGAGGCTTTTCCCGCCGAAGCTCGGCCGGATCATGTCGAGATTTCCTTCCGCGTCGATGTCGAACTTGACGCAGTCCGCGGCGAGCCCGGTCTCCAAAATCGCATGGAGACGGCCGCCGAGATCCCGACCGTTCTTCGAGGCGCCGAAGAGGACGATCTCCGGTTTGTGCCGCCGGATGAGCTGCGCCATCACTTGAGCGTACGGACGCGATCGGTAGATCTCGAGGATCGGATCGTCCACGACGATCACCCGATCGAGGCCGTAGCCGATCGCTTGCTCGGCGAGCGCGTCCACGCCTTTCCCGGGGAGGATTCCGGTGAGGGGCGTGCCGCGCAGGTCCGCGAGCCTCCGCCCTTCGCCGATCAATTGTGTGCTCACGTCGCGGAGGTGCCCCGCGCGTCCCTCCAGGAAGACCCACACACCGCGGAAGTGGGACTTGTCCTCGAGTCCATGGCCGTCCGTCACGGCGCGATCACCCGATCCCGGATCAAGGCCTCGAGGAGGGCCCGCACGGTTTCTTTCGGCTCGCCGGAGAAAATGTGGCCCGCCCGCGGCGGGAGGCGGATCGTGTCCACCTTGGCGACGATCGTCGGGGAATTCAGCAACCCGACCTTCTTCGGGTCGATGCCGACGTCCGCGCACGACCAGTGCGCGATGACGCCCCCGCGCTTGACGCGGATCTTGCCCGTCAAGGTGGGAGAGCGGGGCTTGTTGCATCCGAAGTTCACGGTGCACAGGGAGGGCATCGCCGTCTGCCACCATTCGGTCCCGTCTTCCGCGGTGCGGCGGGCGCGGACGGTCCCATCGACGATGCGGACCTCGGAGACGTACGTGATCTGGGGAAGGTCGAGGTGGCCCGCAATCCCTGGGCCGACGTGACCGGTGGAGGCGTCCGTGGTCTCCTCGCCGGTCAAGATGAGATCGTACCCGCCGATCTTCTGGATCGTCTCGCTGAGCGCGTAGGCCGTCGGGACCGTATCGGAACCGCCGAGGAGGCGGTCCGTCAGGAGGACCGCCCGGTCCGCGCCCATCGCCACCGCCCGCTCGAGGCTCTCGTCGAAGGATGTGGGGCCCATGGATAGGACGACGACCTCGGCCGCGTGCCGGTCCTTCAGTGTGAGGGCGATCTCCAGGGCGTTCGCATCGGGAGGATTGATCTCGCTCGGCACACCGACGCGCTTGAGGGTCTGCGTGACCGGGTCGACCTGGAGCTCCTGCGCTTTTGGCACTTGCTTGATGCACACGAGGATGCGCAGCGGGCGCGCGTTCGAATCCGCGGGGCTCACATCGATCGGGCCCCCTGCAGGAGATCTAGGAGGAGCTTCCACTTCGGGACCTCCGCCGCGCCCGCCTCTCGCAAGACGATGTCCGCGAGGCGCTCCTTCCCGCTGCCGTCCACCGTGTATAAGCGCTCCGCGATTTCGAGTAACATCCGCGGGTAGACGTCGAAGAGACGCTCGTTCTTCATGTAGAGGGGCGCGCGCCGGAATCGTTCCAAATCGGGGAGGACGTTCCTCGACCGGAGGAATTTCTCGTACACCTGGAGGTTCGCCGCCCGCGGGCCGCCGGCCGCGCGAGCCGCCTCGACGGCCTCTCCCGCGGCGATCCCAGACGCGATTGCGAGGTCGACGCCGCGAAAGGTGTACCCGTTGTTGATCAGGAATCCCGCGGCGTCGCCGGCGACCAGGACGCCGTCCCCCCAGAGCCGCGGCATCATGCCCGCCCCGAGCTCGGGGACCAGATGCGCACTGTACTCCGTCACCTTGCCACCGCGGATCCACCGCTGGACGGCCGGATGCATGCGGAACCGCGTCTGAACGTCCTGGATCTCGACCTTCTCCCGCGCCAGATCCTCTGACGACACGACCAGGCCGAGCGAAATTGTGGACTGATTCGTGTAGAGGAAGCCTCCTCCTCGAAGGCCGAGCGAGGCCTGCCCGGCGAAGACGAACGCCGCGCCCTCCTTGTCCCCGAGGCCGAACCGTTCTTGGATCGCCTCGGCGGGGAGCTCGATCGTCTCCTTGACCCCGATGGACACCTCGCGGGGCTCCAGGTCCGCCTTGAGGCCCGCGCTGCGCGTCAGGACCGACGTCGCTCCTTCCGCAATGACCACGACGTCGGCCGCGACGCGGTCGTTCGGGGCCACGAGGACGCCGCGGATCCGTCCATCCTCCTGCCAGAGGCCGTCGACACGAATCCCCGTCACGAGGACCGCCCCCGCCTCCTGCGCCTTCTTCGCGAGCCACGAGTCGAACTTCGCCCGCAACGCCGTGAAGCTCGCGCTCCGACCTTCTCCGAGCTTCGGCGAATCGAACGAAATCGTGAGGGCGGTGTCCTCGGCGAGGAAGGCCATGTTCTCGTGGACGACGTACCGTTCGACCGGGCAATCCTTCGCCCAGTCCGGGAGCAGGTCGTGGAGGGCCCAGGAGTAGATGCGGCCGCCGAACATCCCCTTCACGCCCGGCGAGCGTCCTCGCTCCACGAGGAGCGTGGAGAATCCCTTGCGGGCGAGGGTCAGGGCGGCGGCCGAACCCGCGGGGCCGGCTCCCACGACGATGGCGTCAAAACGCTCCACGGTCCCGCTTCCCGCGTCGGAAAAGCGGGGCGGGTAAAAGGCTTTCCGCGAAATTCACAGAGGACTCAGGGGCCGCAGCTCGAACTCGCAACGTCCATGGCCCTGGGCCTCACAGGCCGTCTCCTCGCAGAGGACGTCGCGCTCGAGGAGATTCCGTCCGAGGCCCGCGATCCATCCCGTCAGGAAGTGGCACACGGGTTTCTTCGAGCTCCCGTAGGCCCGGGCGAGTGGGCTGTTGGAGACCGTCAGGACGAGGCGACCATGCTCCGGGTCGAACAAAGAGATCTCCAACCGGCCCCACCCGAGGAGCGCCGATGCGTCCATGAGACGGCGAGCGTTCGCCAGCGTCAGGGGCGCCCGCGTCGACAGGATCGAGTCGAATGGGTTCATCCCCTCCTGGGCACTCCGTTCTCCGGAGAGATACAGGATGCCCTTCGACGACCCGCCGATCGTCAACTCGAGCTGCCTCTGGATATTCACGATCGCCTCCGGCCGGACGATGACCGAGGGCACATTCGAGAGGCGAAGGACGCCCGTCTTCGCATTGGCTTCCAGGGCGGCGGCGAGGAATTCCCTCGCGCGTTGCGGGCTGAGGTCGGAAAGGTCGGCGGTCAAGTCGATCGTGGTTGTTCTCCGGTCGCGGGCGGGCATAGGTCGGAACCGTTCCGTCGACGAAATGCGGCGGACCGCGGCGATGCCGCCGGTATCCTATAGAAGGTTTCCTCCTGGTTGTCTCCCCTGATAACGGCCTCGTCCGGAGGCTCCCAACCCTTTATTACCCGACCCTCATCTTTCGACGACGACCGGATGCCGGAACCCCCGAAAGCGGATGCGTCAAAGCCCTTGACGGTGGACGATCGCGTCGGCCTCGATCGGTTCGAGTTCGACGAAGAACCGTTCATCACCGTCGACACGGACGTGTGCCGCACCTGCGACACGAAACCTTGCCTGTACGTGTGCCCGTCCAAGGTGTATCGCCTCGAGAAAGGGGAACTCGTGTACAACACGGAGGGTTGCATCGAACTCGGTGCATGCGCAATCGTCTGCAAGCATCTCGGCAAGAACGCGATCCACTGGAGTTACCCGCGCGGTTCCTACGGCGTCGAGTTCCGGTTCGGCTGAGAGCAACCGCTTCCCGTGGCGACGCCGGGGAGGGTTCGCCTCGTCCACCGGGCTCGCGTTCGGGTTAGCTAGATAAGCAGCCTCCGCTTTGTCAACGCGCCGATGCTCGCCGAACGGAAGCCGGAGTGGCTCCGGGTACGACCGCCGTCGGGCGAGGCATATGCGCATCTGAAAGGCCTCTTCCGATCCCTGGACCTCCACACCGTATGCGAGGAGGCCCACTGCCCGAACGTGTGGGAATGCTGGGGCGGCGGGACCGCGACGATCATGCTGATGGGCGACACCTGCACGCGAGGCTGCCGTTTCTGCGCGGTCGCCTCGGGGAACCCGCAGGGGGTCCTGGATCTCGACGAACCACGGAAGGTCGCGATCGCGCTGTCGGAGATGGACCTCACCTACGTCGTCTTGACATCGGTCGATCGGGACGACCTCGCCGACGGCGGCGCGGCGCATTTCGCGAAGACCGTCCGAGAGATCAAGGCCCGCCGGCCCGACATGCTCGTCGAGGCGCTGATCCCCGATTTCCAAGGAGACCTCGACGCTGTCCGAACGGTCGTCGACGCGGGGGTGGACGTGCTCGACCACAACCTCGAGACGGTGGAACGATTGCAAGCGGCCGTAAGGGACCGCCGCGCGAACTATGCGCAGAGCCTTCACGTGCTCCGGGGGGCGAAGGCGATGCAGGCCGGCCTCTTCACGAAGTCGTCCCTGATGCTCGGCCTCGGCGAGACCCGCGCGGAGGTGCTCCAGGCGATGCGGGATCTTCGCGCGGCCGGCGTGGACATCGTGACCCTCGGCCAGTACCTGCGTCCGAGCGGATGGCACCTCCCTGTCCAGGAGTTCGTGCGTCCGGAGGAATTCGACCGTCTCCGGGAGGCGGGCGAGGCGATGGGCTTCGCCTACGTGGCCGCCGGGCCCCTCGTCCGCTCGTCGTATCGGGCCGGCGAGTTCTTCGCCGAGAAGATGATCCGAGACCGCCCGGATCGGAAGGGGTGAGAGGACGACCGAGGAAAACCTCCTCCGCATCGTCGACGTCGACGGGACCTACGATTCGAAGTTGGAGCCGAAGCTCTCGCCGGATCTCCTCCTGACGGGGTATCGAAACCTCGTCCTCGTCCGCACGCTCGATTCGCGGATGCTGTCCCTCCAGCGCCAAGGGCGCATCGGGTTCTACGTGCCGAGCACCGGGGAAGAGGCGTGCCAGGTGGGGAGCGCGATGGCCCTCGAGAAGCGGGATTGGGTCTTCCCGGCGTACCGCGAACCCGGCGCGGCGATCTGGCGCGGCTTCCCGATCGAGACGCTCATCGCGCAGGCTTACGGAAACGCCGCGGACCCCCAGCGAGGCCGCCAGATGCCGAACCACTTCGGGGCGAGCGACATTCATTACGTCACGACCTCGAGCCCCGTCGGCACGCAAATCACGCAGGCCGTCGGCGCCGCGTGGGCCGCGAAGATCCGCCACGAGGACGTCGTCAGCCTGACCTTTTTCGGAGACGGGGCCACGAGCGAGGGCGACTTCCATGCGGGGATGAACTTTGCCGGCGTCTTCAAGGCCTCGACGATCTTCTTCTGCAAGAACAACCAGTGGGCCATCTCCGTGCCCGTCGCGAAACAGACCGCGGCCAAGACGATCGCGGAGAAAGCGCGCGCGTATGGGATGGACGGGGTCCGGGTCGACGGGAACGATTTGCTCGCCGTGTACGCGGTCACGAAGGCCGCGGTCGACAAAGCGCGGGGAGGCGGCGGCCCGACCCTCATCGAGGCCCTCACCTACCGGATGGGCCCGCACTCGTCGAGCGACGATCCGACCCGCTACCGCTCCAAGGACGAGGTCGAGGCCTGGGCCCGGCGGGACCCGATCGACCGGATGCGGAAGTACCTCGAGCTCAAGGGACTCTGGTCGAAGGACCGCGAGGACGCCCTGCGCGCCGAGCTCGATGACCTGATCCAGAACACGATCAAGGAGGTCGAGCGGCAACCGCCGCCCGCGATCGAGACGCTCTTTTCGGACGTCACCGCGGAGCTGAGCCCGCAGATTCGCGAGCAGATGGAGGCCTACCTCGCTTCGGGGGAGCGCCGCCGGCCGGAGATGCTCGACAAGTTCCCCCTGTGACCTATGGCGGATCCGTTGCGCGCGGAGCGCGTGACCTTGAGGGACGGTCGGGCCGTCGTCGTTCGGCCCGCGTCGGTCGACGACGCGGAGGAGACGTTCAAAAACATCAACCTGATCGGCGCGGAACAAGTCTACATCATGATCGATCGGGTCGACAACGTCGACGAGGAACGGCGGTGGCTGTCCTCGTTCGACGGAATCCGGAGTGTGCTGCTCCTCGCGCTGGCCGGTCGCGAGGTGGTGGGATCGGCGGACTGCCATGGAGGGACGTATCCGAAAGACCGCCACGTCGGAGGGATCGGCATCGTCATCCGGGACGGGTGGCGGGAAGTCGGACTCGGTCGCCTCTTGATGGAGCGAATCCTCGAGTGGATGCGAGCGCAGGGCCTCGAGAAAGCGGAACTCGCGGTCTTTGCGACGAACGACCGGGCCCGCCGGTTGTACGAGTCCCTCGGCTTCGTCGAGGAAGGCGTCCGCCGCGGACACGTCCGGATTCGCGGAGCCTACGTCGACGAGGTCCTCATGGGCCTCTGGTTGAAACGGTCGGCCCGCTCCGGCGTCCCGTGAGTCATCCTTAAACGTCGGACCTGTTTTGCACCTCGGGGAGTTTTCAATGGCTCGACGAGCAAAGCGAACGACGACGCGAAAGAAATCGAAAAGCACATCCAGGCCGCGGGCGGCGGCGAGCACCGCCAACCCCGCGGGACAGCGGACCGTGACGCCGTACCTGGTGATCGACGGAGCCTCGAAGGCGATCGAGTTCTACAAACGGGCGTTCGGTGCAAAGGAGGTCAACCGGTCTCCGATGCCGGACGGCTCAATCATGCACGCCTCGATCCGGATCGGCGATTCGATCATCATGATGTCCGACGAGTTCCCGGGCGGCGATTCGAAATCCCCGACGTCGGCGGGTTCGACGACCGTGAACCTGCACATCAACTCGAAAGACGTCGACAAACTTTGGAACCAGGCCCTGAACGCGGGTGCGAAGCCAACCCTCCCGCTGGAGAACCAGTTCTGGGGAGAGCGATACGGCAAGCTCCAGGATCCCTTCGGCCACATCTGGTCCGTCTCCATGCCGGTCCAGATGAGCGAACGGGAGAAGGAGGCGAAACGGCAGGCGGCCTTCGCGATGATGGGAGCTGGCGAGGAACCGGCCTCCGAGAAAAGCTGGCCCTAGCCGCATCCGAATCTATCTTTATAGGCATCGTTCGCCTGCACCGGCGCGTGACGGACGAGCCCCTCCAGGCAGAGGACGTGCGCAAGGTATATCGCGGCCGCATCGGACCGCACGTCGAGGCCTTGCGAGGGGTCTCCCTTTCCATTCGTCGAGGGGAGCGGCTGTCGCTCCTCGGGCGGAACGGCGCCGGTAAGACGACCTTCCTCCGCATCGCCTCCACCCTCCTCCTGCCGACGTCGGGTCGGATTCACGTCTTCGGTTTCGACGTGGTCGATGAGCCAGAACGCGTGCGGCCTCTGATCGCGGTCGTGCCGCAGGAAGGGAAGCCGTTCTTCCATCTCACCCCGCGAGAACAGGTGTACTGTTACCTGAGGGCCCGCGGCATCGCTCGCGAAATCGCACGGGCACGGACCGAAGAGGCCTTGGAGAAGATGGGGCTCCTCGAGGTCGCGGACCGCCTGAGCGTCACGTTGAGCGGCGGGCAGAAACAACGCGCCATGGTCGCAACGGTCATGGCGACGGAGGCCCCGCTCATGTTCCTCGACGAGCCGACGATCGGCCTGGACCCGTTCGCGCGTCGGGCCGTGTGGGACGTCCTGCGGGAACTCACGAGGAAGGGATCCACGGTCTTGCTCACGACGCATTACCTCGACGAGGCGGAGGCCCTCTCCGAGAGGCTCTACATCGTCGAGGAAGGACGGATCCTGTTCGAAGGGACCGCGGCGGATGCGAAGCGGCAGATTGGAGGGACCTTGCGCGTGTCGATCGAGAACGGCGGCCCGGTCCGGGACCTGTTCCGCTCCTTCGGACAGACCGTCGAGGAGGGGACGGCCCTCTCCGTGATCACGGGTCCCGAGCGGATCCACGAGATCATGGACATCGCCCTCCGAAATCGGTTGTCCGCGACCGTCGGCCCCGTGACCCTCGAAGAGGCTTTCCTCACGATCGTCGGACGATCGATCGACGAGGAGTGATCGCATGGCCTTCCGACTTCATTGGGCGGGCTCGGGCGTCTTCCTCGCGACGGAGGTCCGCGTGCAGCTCCACGAATGGCTCGCGATCGTGACGGGCACCCTGACGCCCGGCGCGCTGATCGTGTTCGTCGCGATCCTCGCCCCCGAGCTCCTGCCGGTGACGCTGGTCGGCGCCCTCGTCTACTCGATGTTCCTCATCGGACAGCGGGTCTTGAACGAGGCCGCCTACGTCCGCATCGACCACAAGCTGAACGAGCTGTACCATGCGAGTCCCCTCTCGCCGGAAGGGTACTTCGTCGGCATCGCCGGCGGCATGCTCGTCGCGTACCTCCCGCCGAGCCTCGTGCTCCTCGGGATCTTGCAGATCCTCCATCCCCTTGACGCGGTCGCGGGACTCACGCTAATCGTCTGCCTCCTCGCGGTCTGGGCCGTCTCGTCGACGATCGGGTACGTCGTCTCGACCTTGTTCAAGGACATGAAGACCATCTGGCCCTACTCGGCCCTCCTGACGAATCTGTTCGGCGTCGTGCCGCCAGTGTTCTATCGACTCGGGAGCGTGCCAGTCGAGTGGCGGTCCGCGGTCCTCCTGCTCCCGACGAGCGCGGCCGCGGTCCTGGTCGATTCCGCGGCGGGACTCGAGCCCTTGACGCGGACCGAGGCGACGACCGCGGCGGTCGCCCTCGCGGCGGAGGCGCTGGTCCTTTTCGCATTCGGCATCTATTGGGCTCGGCGGACGGCCCGGGAGCGGTGAGGATGGCCGCGGAAATGCCGCTCCGGTCCCACCCGCAACGTGGTCGAGTCCTCCCGGCCTGGGCCTTCATCGGTTGGAGATGGGTCTGGCGGAGCCCGGCCGCGGCGATCGTGCCCCTGCTTCAGCCGTTCTTCTTCCTCTACTTCCTCCACGTCATCGCACCGCGGGAGCTCTTCCCCTTGCAGGTCGCGGGCGCGATGCTCTTCTCCACCCAGAACATCGGCAGCTGGTGCCTGTCCGATTCCGCCGTCTTCCGGATCGAATTGCGACTGCAGGACATCTTCGTCGCGTCGCCCGTCGACAAGGTGCGCTACCTGGTCGGCATCGCCTTCTCGAACCTGATCCCCGCGATGCCCGCGATCGTCGTCCTCGGGATCATCCTCTCGATGGTGACGGCTGTCTCTCTGTTCGGGTGGCTCGTGTTGATCGCTTGCATCCTCACGATCTGGATCCTCTACTCGGCCATCGGCATCGCGGTCTCGAGTCGACTGCGGAGCCAGCGCGAGGTCTGGCCCGTCGGGAATCTGATTTTCACGCTCCTCGGGATCCTCTCGCCCCTCTACTATCCGATCTCGCGGCTTCCGTCCGGCTGGGGGGAGATCGCGCGGTTGCTGCCCGCAACGTACGCGGCCCTCTTGGTCCAAGGGGCGCTGGGACTCGAACGGTCCACGAATTTCGCGGTCGACGGAGGCCTCCTGATGCTTTCGGCGGCCGTGGGGCTCGTCGCGGCCTGGTGGCTCTACGAATGGAGGGAACGCTAGGCTATGGCCGACCCTTCGCGATGGATGGGATCGACGCGGCGATCGCGCTCCCGACCTCGCTGCATCGAGCCGTTCCGCCGAGATCGTATGTGAGGGCTTTGCCTTCGCGCAAGTGACGCTCGACCGCGGCTTCGACCGAGACGGCGGCCTCCCGCAGGGCCTTGTCCTTCTTTCTCCGACCGAGCCAGTCGGCCATCATCTGGACCGCCAGAATCATCGCGATCGGGTTGACCTCGTCGCGGCCGGCGTGTTTCGGGGCGCTGCCGTGAATCGGCTCGAACATCGCGTGCGCGTCCCCGATGTTCCCCCCCGCCGCCATGCCCATCCCGCCTTGGAGGACCGCGGCCAAGTCCGTCGCGATATCGCCGAACACGTTGGAGGTCACCGCGACGTCGTACGCCTCCGGCGAACGAACGAGCCACTGCTGGAACGCATCGATGTATGCGTAGTCCCTCCGGATGTCGGGATACCCGGCCGCGACCTCGTCGTAGATCCGTCGGAAGAGTTTGCAACCCGCGGTCACGTTCGATTTGTCGACGCAGGTCACCCGGCGCGTCCGATCCGCCGGCGCACCCGACCTCTGCTTCGAAAGTTCGAAGGCGAAACGGATCACGCGCTCGGCGCCCTTTCGGGTGATGATCCGGCTGTCCACCGCGAGCTCGTCAATCCCGCCGCGCGAGAGGAACCCGCGAGCCGGCGTGTAGAGGCCCTCCGTGTTCTCCCGGACGATGACGAAATCGACTTTGCCGGGCTCCCACACCTGCTTGAACCCGTCGTGGACCTTGTGCCGCACGTTCGGATAGAGCTTCGTCGGACGCACATTCGCGTACAGGTCGAGTCCGAATCGGAGGCCGAAGACCACGCCGACGCCGGCGACCTCGCCGTTCGGAAGGGTCGCCTCCGGCAGACCGACCGCGCCGAGGAGGATCGCGTCCGCCGATTTGCAGGACTCGAATGCGCCATCGGGCCACTCGGCTCCCGTGTCGAGGTAGTACTGGCCGCCCGCGGGGAAGGGAATCGTCTCGAAGGAGAGGCCGAACGAATCCTGGATCGCCTTGAGGACCTTCACGCCCTCTCGCATGACCTCGGGGCCGGTCCCATCCCCCGGGAGGAGGACCAGCTTGTATGCCATCGGGCCGGCGGAAGGTGAGAGCCAGCATAAGGGTTCGGAACGTCCGCGTGACGCAGGCGCAGAACGCCCACGAGCTCACGCTTCTCCTTGCGTCCGATCCTCGCGAGACTCAACCGGTGCGGGTGGTCTTCAGGCGTCCCACTTGACGATGAAACTCTTGAGCCCGCTGTCGGGGACATCAAAGTACTCGGCGCAATAGTTGAAATTCCCCGCCGGGAGCGCCATGGCCGTGTTGTTTTGGAGCTGCAAGGCGCCCGTTCGGACGGAGCAATTTCCGGTGATGACATTCCCGTCGGCCTTGTAGAGCCATAGGCTGACATAGGGAGCCCGGAAGGTATCCGTGAACGTGGGCGTCGCGGTAAGCGGGCCGGTCATTGTGATCGCGCTTGACGTGGGACCGCACCAGAAGGTCTCCTGACCATTCGTCCCCACCGTCACACCCGGCGGATCGGCAATGGTGGGATCACAATTACGCGTGATCGTCGCGCTGACGGAAACCCCCGGCATGTGATGATAGAACAACGTGACCGCGATCGCCGTGCCGATTCCCACCGTCATAGCCACAAGAAACGCCGCCAGCGTCAGCATCGATCTGTTTCGCTTGTTCACTCCACTCCCCCCCTTTCAAACCCCTTACAAAAAGGGATCCGAACTGGTCCGTCGAACGGAATTCCCGCTCGGCGCCATGCAGCAAGTGGTGGCCGCTCGCATATAGTTACCGCCCCGGGACAAGGGCCATCTCGCCCCGCAGCGTCACGGCCTCGTTTTCAGTAGCCAGAATCAGGATCGCTTCGTCGACAGGTCCGAGCGAATCTTCGCGACCAGGCCCCCCGCCTCCAGGATCTCGAGCACGTTCGGCGGCAGGGCGGTGAACCGCATGACCTGACCATGGGGGATGCGGACCTCTCCGCGGGCCATGTCGACCTCGATCACGTCGCCGGGCTGCACCTTCGCCCGCAACCCGGGGCACTCGAGGACGGGGAAACCGAGGTTGATCGCATTCCGGAAGAAAATGCGGGCAAAGGAGTTGGCGAGGATTCCCGAGATGCCGAGGGTCTTGAGGGCGACCGGGGCCTGTTCGCGGCTGGAGCCGCAGCCGAAGTTGTCCCCCGCGACGATCACATCTCCGTGCTGCACCTTGCTCGACCAAGTCGGATCCACGGCCTCGAACGCGTGCGCCGCGAACACCTTCGCGTCCGTCGTCCCGAGGTACTTGCCGGCGATGATGTGGTCGGTCGAGACATCGTCCCCGAACGTCCACACGCGACCGCGGAACTCACGGAGCATCGGTTTCCTCAAGGGGCGGGGACGAATAAAGCTGGCGCGAAGAACCGGACCCGGCGAGGCCGTCCGGCCCGTTTCGACCGGACGCGCTAGACTTTTCGCGGATCCGTGATTTCTCCATGGATCGCGGAAGCGGTCACGGTCCAAGGAGAGGCGAGGTACACCTGCGCCTGAGGCGACCCCATACGGCCCGGATAGTTACGGTTCGTCGAGGAGATGCAGACTTCGTCGCCCGCGAGGGTGCCGAGGTGGCCCCCGAAGCACGGGCCGCAGGTCGACGAGGTGAACGTCGCCCCGGCGTCCATGAAGATCTCGATCAAGCCTTCCTCGAGCGCCTGGCGATAGATGATCTGCGAGGCAGGGGTGATCTGAAACCGAACGCCCGGTGCGACCTTCTCGCCCTTCAGCAATTCCGCCGCGATGCGCAGGTCCTCGATCCGGGCGTTCGTGCACGAGCCGAGGAACGCGACGTCAATCTTGGTGCCCTGGACCTCCTCGACCGGCTTGAGGTTGGCCGGGTTCGAGGGACAGGCCACTTGCGGGCCCATGCCGTCGACGTCGAAGGCAAAGGACTTCGCGAAAGCCGCCCCGTCATCGGACGAAATCGGCCGAAACGGGAGGCCGTTGTGGGCCAGATACCGCTTCGTCGTCTCGTCGGCGGCGATCATCCCAACCTTCGCGCCCATCTCGGTCGTCATGTTGCACAGCACGAACCGCTCGTTCATCGGGAGGGCCCCGACGGTCGGGCCCGCGAACTCGACGGCGGCGTATCGAGCCCCATCGTCCCCGGTCGTCCCGATCACCTTCAGGATCACGTCCTTGGCCCCGGTGCACCGACCCAGCGTGCCTCGGATGTCGACACGGATCGTCTCCGGGACGCGCAGCCACAGACGGCCGGTCGCCATCACGGCGGCCGTGTCCGTCGCCCCGATGCCGGCCGCGAACGCGCCGAGGGCACCCACCATGTTCGTGTGGCTGTCGCTCCCGATCACCAGGTCCCACGGATGCGCGTAGCCTCGCTCCGCGATGAGCTGGTGCACGATGCCATGGTCCCCGACGTCGTGGAATCGTTGGATGCCCTGCCTCCGGCAGAAGTCCCGGATCGTCTGATGCATCTTCGCGATCTCCGGCGTCGGTGGGGGGACCCAATGGTCCAGAGTGACCACGATCTTCGTCGGGTCCCAAACCTTCGCGGTCCCGATCTCGCCGAACGGGATCAGGGCCATCGCGAGCATCTCGTGCATATACAACAGGTCGACGGACCCATCGACGATCTGGCCCGGTCGGACGGATTCGTTTCCGCTCGCCTTCGCAAGGATCTTCTCCGACATCGTGAGCGCGGGCATCGTCCGGTGTACCTCATCCCCGACGCGGCTCATAAAGGTGGTTCAGTAGGTTACGAGAGGATGCGA